>Ga0307505_10002256_pt1 | contig 13671 bp, 11 predicted proteins | sample 23_S_MG_FD_202183 | JGI IMG/M metagenome (GOLD analysis project Ga0307505, IMG submission 202183) | Soil microbial communities from Populus trichocarpa stands in riparian zone in the Pacific Northwest, United States - 23_S | ecosystem: Environmental > Terrestrial > Soil > Riparian zone > Trees...
TCCGGAGTCAAAGGCACCTTGATTGCGATGTTGTCGGCGAGCTTCCGAAGCACTTCGGCTTCGCGCATCATCTCGCTGTGATCGAGCGCCACCACCTCGGCCGAGACCGGCCCCGTCACGATGCCGGCAATCTCTTTGACAACCTCCAGGAAGTTGCGTCCGGATTTGTGGATGAGGCTGGGGTTGGTGGTGACGCCATCGAGCAGGCCTTGTTCGGCAAGCTCGCGGATTTCGGAGATTTCTGCGGTGTCGGCAAAGAATTTCATTATGGTCAGGCCCTTGGCTGGCTGTTTCCCCGGCGATAGCGGCGTAAGCTGATTCGAGAAAGGGCGGGCCAAATGAGCGAGCATATCCAGGTCGAGCGGGCCGATGGCCGGCTGCGGATCCTCATGAACCGGCCCGAACGCCGCAACGCCATCACGGTGGCCATGTATGCGGCGCTGGCCGATGCCATTGAAGCGGCCGCCGGCGACGAAAGCATCCGTCTGATTACCCTGGAAGGCGCCGGCGAGGATTTCACGGCCGGCAACGACCTGGCCGACTTCGTCGCGGAAATGCCCCCGCCGGGGACGACCGACATTCCGGTCTGGCGGCTGCTGCGGGCACTGGCGACGAACGAGGTGCCGATCCTGGCGGCGGTGCATGGCAATGCGGTCGGCATCGGGACTACCATGCTCTTCCACTGCGACCTGGTGATCGCCGAGGAAGGCACGCGCTTCGTCATGCCATTCGTCGACCTTGGGCTGGTGCCGGAAGCGGCGAGCTCACTGATCCTGCCGCGCCTCGCGGGGCGGCGGCGCGCGGCGCGCTATCTGCTGCTCGGCGAGAGCTTCGGGGCGGAAGAAGGGCGGGAGTTCGGGCTGGTCAGCCACGTTGTTCCGAAGGGCGAGCTGGACGCAGCAGTGGTTTCCAAAGTCGACGCCTTGCTGGCCAAGCCGGCCGAGGCGCTGCGACTGACACAGCGGCTGCTGCGGCGGGGGCCGACCGAGGAAATCCTACAGCGGATGGAGCTGGAGAACGGCCACTTCGGCGAGCGGCTGACGTCCGATGAGGTCCGCCAAGCGATCGCCGCCTTCTTCGCCGCCAGGGCGAAGGCCTAGCTGGCGATCCACACCCGCTTGGAGCGCGACACGCTGATGTCCGGCCCTGGGAAGAGCAAAAGGTCGGTTTCCTGCGTGTAGGTGACCTTGAGGTCCAGATAAGTGGCGCCGTCCAATGTCCCGGTCTCCGGCTCGTCGATGACGAAATTGCCAGGACCGATGCCATAGACTGCCGCCTCGATCTTGTCGTGGATCGCTTCATCGGCGGGCTTCGGGTAGAGCGTCGCCATGCGCGCGCCCTCGCCGAGGCCGTGCTGGATGCCGGACATGGCACGGAAGACGAGGCCAAGCTGAACGATCATCCACATCATGATGATGAGTACGGGCAGCGCGAACGCCATTTCAATGATCGCGGCGCCCTGTTCGTTGCGGCGAAGTTTCGCAAGATACCGCATCATTGGGTCCTCATGCCGGCCGTGGCTTCGATGTGGTACTTGCCACCGTCGTCGATGCCGCTGAATTGAACCGGGAACAAAGGTGTGTAGTCATCCTCGACTTTCACCTGGATCCAGCGCGATTCTGTCTCATTGGGCGCGCAATCCGGATCTGCCGTCTCGACACCATCGCATTCCAGGCGATGGGTCACCGTGACGGCGTCAACCGTCAACGGCGCGGTCAAGCAGACTCCATTTTCGTCGGTGCCATTGTACTGGCACACAGCCTCGGTCTTGATCGTATCCTCGACGGTCAGCGTACCAGTCGTCTGCATGACCTTCTCGATCGATCGGTGCGCCGCCTGCTCGAGGCGCAGCTTGCGAGCGAAACCATTGCTCATGTCGACGACCCCGATCGTCAGCAGCGCCAACACCGGTGCTACCATGGCCAGCTCGATGACGGCGGCGCCCCTGGCATCGGAGCGCAGTTTGCGGCGCAACCCGATCATGCCACCAGCCTCACCTTGCTAGGCGCGGTGATCGCGTTCATGCCGTACATGTCGCAGTTCTTCGTGAAATTGTTGGTCCCCGAGTTGCCGGACCAATAGATGCGCTTGGCGACGAACTGGGTGCAGGTCGCGGTGCCCGTGCCGTTACCATTGTAGGTCAGCTGCTGGTTCGGGAAGTAGACAATGCCCCGGATCTTGTTGGTGCTGTTGCCATTGATCTTGTTCGGACTGCTGGCGGTGATGTTGCCCGTCGGCGCCGTATCGACCGCGCGGCGATCCTGGTAAATCGCCATGCCGGCCCACTTGCCAGTAGTCGGAGCAGTCGCGTTGATCAGGCCGCCCGCGTTGGCGTCGAGGCTGCCGACAGCCGCGGTCGTTGCGCCAAGGTTTTTGTTACTGAGGATCAGGGTTGCGTTGGTGAGGTTCAACGTGCCCTGGATATTCACACTGCCGCCGTGAATGAAATAAACGCCATCCTTCAACGTCAGTGTCCGGTTTGAGCCGATGCTAAGCGAGCTATAGCAGGCGCCACCGGTAACGATCAGGCCGCTGTTACTGTTGTTGATAGTCAGCGCGGGAGGGCTATTCGAGCAGGTCGACGTGTCGCTCGAATCCGGCGTCAGATTCGCATAGGGATCCTCCAGCGCCGGCGAATAGGGTTGGTACGTAGCTACGTTCCAATTATTCGACTGCTGGATACCGCCCGCTGCCGCAATGGTCGTCGCCGTTACGCTCGAGCTTCCCTGACCCGCTGCGGCGTTAGTAGCCGTCGAGTTGGTCATCATGCCGCAATCCATCGTAATCGACGCGCTGCCGGTCGCCTGGATGCCCGTCTTGCTGTTGTTTTGCAGGCTGAGCACGCAGAATTCGCCGGAATTGCCGACTGTGGCGGCCTGCGCGGTCGTGACGATCAGTGGCGCGTCATCCATGAACATGCCGCTGAATGACAGCGGGCGCTTCACTGCCAGGACGACGCGCACCTGGTTCTTGTTCGTCCCTGCGTTCGCCGGAAACGTGACCTGCGGATAACCTGGTTGCAGCTCAATATTGGTGTGCTGGTTGAGCTCAAGGTCGTGATCGACCGCTTCGTCCGTGTTGGTCGTGGCGCCCCCATTGCCGGCGCGGTCATAGACGCCGGCGATGGCCGCCGAATCCGCCGCGCGCTGCAGCTGGCGCTTCCACAAGGCCCACTGGATCGTGTCGGTGGCAAGGCCCGCCGAGCCGATCAGCAACGGCATGGCCGCAGCCGCCAGGATAAGCGAGTTGCCGCGTTCGTCGTTCCACAATTTGCGAAAGTGCTTGCGCATGCCGTCCTCACCCAGTTCGGTCACTTTGGGGGCCCATGTAGCGTGGGTAAGGTGAGCAAAGAGTTCAGGCCCATGGTTAATGTTCGGGACCTGGAACGATCTCTCGCCGCCGGCCGGATCTGCGCTGCCTGCAGCTGGCGGTTGCACCGGCCGCAACAATTTGAGACCGTGGCGCGGGAAAAGGAGAAAACAGATATTCCAGGCGCGCTCGCTGCAACCCTCGGGACGGGTGATCGCGAGCGGCCGGACGCTGCTCGCCTGCCTGTTCATGCTCGCCGTCTGGCTGGACAGCAGCCAGCCCGCCAACGCACCGGCCGAAACCTATGCCCTGCTCATCATTTATGCAGCTTGGGCAGCGGCGCTGACCCTACTGACATGGCGCGACTGGTGGCTCGACGCTCGGCTCGCGGCCCCCGCTCACGTGGTCGACGTCGCCGTATTCACGGCCATGCTCTATTCGACTGAGGGTTACACCAGCCCGTATTTTACCTTCTTTGTTTTCCTGCTGCTGTCCTCCGCCATTCGTTGGGGCTGGCAGGAAACGGCGGCGACCGCCGTGGCCGTGATTTTCAGCTATTTCCTGATCAGCTTGCTCACGGCCCCCGCAGGCGAGTTCGACGTCGAACGCTTTGTCGTCCGGAGCGGCCACCTCTTCATCCTGTCCGCGATCCTGATCTGGTTCGGGTCGAATCAGCGCTCCACCTGGACCGAAAGTGCCACCGAGCCCGGGGAATCCACCATCGGCGGAGAGCCGCTGGCAAGCGCCCTGCGCGCCGGCATGCGGAGTGCCGCGGCGCGCGAAGGGGCCTTCCTGTGGAGCGATGCGGCCTCGGCCGAGGCGACCATCACGAAAGTCGGCCCACACGGCGTGAAGCGCATCCGGCTCCCAGACCGTGATGCCGCCGTCCCGCTCGAAACCGCGACTCTGTTCAACACCGCCAAGGGGCGAGCGCTCTCGCGGGGCCCGGGCGGCCGCTGGCAATTTCGCTCGTGCGAAGATGTCATCGCCGCCGAAGTCGTCCAGCTTGCGGAGCTTCGCGTGGGCCTCGCCGTCCCGGTCGGCACCGACACCGGGCATGGGATCGCGTTCCTCCAGGGCATCCGCAACCTGTCGACCGATCACGTCGACATCGGCGGCCGGATGGCGGGAGAGATCGTCGGGCATTTGCAAGCAGCGGCAGTCTTGGCCGCGGCAGAGGAGAGCAGCATCGCCAGGGCGCGCGTGTCCGTCGCCCGCGACCTGCACGACAGCGTCGTCCAGTTCCTCGCCGGACTCGGCTTCCGGCTGGAAGCACTGACGCGATCGCCGGCGGACCGGGAAGAGCTCGGCGCCAGCCTGGGCGAGCTCAAGCAACTAGTCCTCGCCGAGCAGGGCCAATTGCGGGCGTTCATCGGCGCGTTGCGCAGCGGGGGTTCGGTCCGGGCTGCGGACCTGGAACGCGACCTCGCTGCCTTGTGCCAGCGCCTGGGCCGGCAATGGAACATCATCTGCAACGCCTGCGTGGAGGTGGACGATGCTTCGATACCCGTCCGGCTTCAGCTCGATCTGCAGCAGCTCATCCGCGAAAGCGTCGCCAATGCCGTGCGCCACGGCAGCGCCGGCCGCGTCGGCGTCGACTTGCGTTCCGAAGCTTCGCATTTCTGCCTGACGATCGAGGACGATGGCGGCGGTTTCCCTGCGGGCACAGCTGCGGCGCCGGCGTCCCTCGCCGGCCGTGTCGGCGAGCTCGGCGGCGAGCTGACGGTTCAAAGCTCGGCGACAAGGACCTGCGTCTTCATGCGGCTGCCCGTGGCGGACGGCCAATGACGACACTCCTCATCGCCGACGATCATCCGATGATCCGGTCGGCCGTCGCCCTGCTGCTGGAAGGCAGCAAGTTCCGCATTGTTGCCCAACCGGCCGATGTGGGGGCGGCAATTGCAGCCGCGGGGCAGTACGAGCCGGACATCGCCATTGTCGACATCGCCATGCCCGGCGGCTCCGGAATCGACGTTCTGCGAGAGCTGCGCTCGAGCGATGCGGCAACGCGAGTGATCATCCTGACCGCGGCGATCGATAATCACTGCCTGGCCGACGCTTTATCCCTGGCGGTCGATGGCATCGTCATGAAGGACTCCGACCCGGCCTATCTTCTCGAATGCCTGGAAAGCGTCCGGCACGGGCGGCAGTGGCTGGACCCGGAAATCAAGGAACGGGCCTCGGCCATGGCCGCGCGCGGCGCCCCGGAAGCATTGTCGCCGCGCGAGCGCCAGCTCGTCGGACTGGTCGCCCAGGGCCTTCGCAACCGCGAGATCGCCGAGCAGCTCGGGGTCACCGAAGGCACGGTAAAAGTCTATCTTCACTCGATTTTCGAAAAGTTGGGAGTCGCGAGCCGGACCGAGCTGGCGATGCGCGCGGGCCAGCTTTCCCTCTCGCAAAAAGGCTGACAACGCGCCGTACCGTTGCGGGACAGAGGCCGGCGCGGGCCAACAACGTTAACTTTCGATAAGTGTCCCCATTAACTGCATAGGATTAACAGAAAGTTAGCAGCGAGTCGCTCGGCTCGGTGCGGGCAAATCCTTGGACTGCATAAAGGGGAGTATCATGAGTAAGCGGGCAATTCTCGCTGCGACGGCAATATTGGTCGGCAGCTTCAATCCGGTGCTGATGACGCCGGCGATGGCCACGAAGCCACCGATCAACGACACCACGGGTCTCACGCCGCAGGAAGTCTGTGACCTGCAATTGTCGCCAGATGAGAACAGCGAGTTCCAGACGGAACCGGTAGGTCTCATCTCAGGCGATTGGGTTGTTGTGGATACGGTCATCGGCGACCCGATCGGCGCACCATATGGTGTCGGCACCCCGACCTATTCCAACGTGTTCCTGAGCAACAGCTATTTCCGCAACGGCAAGAGCCCCAATGTCTGGGCGATGGCGGCAGCCACGGCCACCTATCCGAACACAGGCCGGATGCACGAAACAGAAGTGGTTGAGGAAAGAACTGACACGTTCGGCTGCCACGTTTGGAAATTCGTCGGCCCGAACGACCAGAACCTGGTCGAGCCGCCGGGACTCCAGTCGACCGGCAATTCCGCAGTCGATGAGCAGTCTTCACCCGGCGACCCAGTCGAAGTCGTCACAAGCGACGATTTTATCGAGCAAGACGTGGCGGTTCGCGCCCTGATCTGCATCAGCCCGAACAACGTCACCAAGGGCAAGCCTGGCACCTGGACTGGCAAGAACGGCTTCAATGCCGCCAACTGCCCGGCTGCAAGCATCGCGGCGGGTGGCACGGTTCCGAGCGGTAACGCTCCGGACATTTAAACCGTGACCGGAGGTCCAGGATAGTCACCCCGCCCGATCCAATGGATTCGGGCGGGGTATTTTCTGCCGACCAAGTCAGGCATAGCAATACAAGCAGCGTGTAATGCTGCTGTCGGGGGGTAAGTGTGGGCGGCGCGGTCTCCGGAAGTTGGCAGGAAGGCGGCAGGCGTACCCGGCTGGGTTCGGCTGCAGCGGCGATCATGTTGTCCAGCGTGGCCCTGCCGACCGAATTGAGCGCCGCAGAAATGTCCGAGTTCCAGGCTTCCGGGCAACCGAGCGAGGAGGAAATCCTCGTCATCGGCAACCGCTACATCTTGGGAATTGTCCCGGAGCGAGAGCTCGACGAGCAGGGTATCGAAAGCTACGGCCAGAGCACCGTCGGCGAGCTGCTCGCCGACATACAAGGCGAGATGGGAGAAGACGAGCCGCCGTTGATCCTGGTCAATGGCGAGCGCGTCGATGACCTGGCCGACGTCAGCGGACTGCCTGTCGAAGCGCTCGAGGGCATAAAGATCTTGCCGCGCGGCTCGGCCGTGCGGGCAGGGGGATCGACGCGGCAGCGGGTCGTCAGCCTGACCGTCAAGAAGCAGGTGCGCGCGGCAACCGCGCTAGTCGCGCATAGAATTTCGACCGATGGCGAGTGGAGCGCAAGCCGCGGCGAAGGCATCCTGACCTACATTCGCGGCGCCACCAGGGCCAACGTGACATTCAAGGCGCGGTCGGAAAGCGATTTGCTGGAGAGCGAGCGCGGCATCATCCAGACCGACTTGAGCGATCCCCATCTCGGTGATTTTCGAACCTTGCGGCCGAAGACCCGCAATTACGACCTCAACGGCACCTTCGCGACGCGATTGGCCCCGTGGCTTACCGGCAATGTCGGGATCCGGCTCAACCATTCGCCGCGAATCTCGCTGCGCGGCTTGTCGACGCCGGAGCAGCATCCGCTGGCCACCCGCTACGAGCGCGACAGCGGTGAGGTGAGCCTCAGCCTGAACGGCCGGTTCGGCCAATGGACCTCATACTTCAACGCACGCCAGTTCGAGTCCACCGACAAGACGAGGACCGAGCGCGACGCGGTTACGGGCGTCGGGACCGATCATGCGAAGGGCAAGACGAGCACCAGCAACGCCAAGCTTTCCATGACCGGGCCGCTGGTTGCCCTGCCGGCCGGCCCTGTCCAGGCCACCTTCGAGACCGTCTTTGCGCGCAACCACCTGCGCTCCGAAAGCCAGTTCGGGCTGGTCAGCCAGGACCGCACATTCCGGCGGTCTGAAACAGCATTGCGCGGCGCGATCGACGTGCCGCTGGCGGTCCGCGACGGCTTCGGGTCGGCTATCGGCGATCTCAACGCGACGGCGGAATTCAGCCGCGTGCATTATTCCGATGCCGGCAACAGCAACAATTATCAGCTTGGGTTGGCGTGGGAGCCGCGCCCGGTGCTCCGCCTGTCGGCCGACCTTGAGGTGGATCGGCGTCCCGCCTCGGTCCAGGTGCTCGGCAATCCGGTCGTCATTTCCAGCGGCGTGCGGACATTCGACCCGCTGACCGGCGAGACGGTGGACGTGACGCAGATAACCGGGGGCAATCCGGACATTTCGCGGGAAACCACGACCGTTCATAGGATCGGCGCCATCGTCCGGCCGCTAGAGCGGCTCAACCTGCAGCTGAACGCCGAATATACCGACCGGCGTGAGCGCAATTTCGTATCATCCCTGCCGGAAGCCAGCGCCGCCGTCATGCTGGCATTTCCGGAGCGATTCATCCGCGATCTTGGCGGCACGCTGACCACCGTTGACCTGCGCCCGGTCAACTTCGATTCCCATCGCGAAAAGCGCTTTCGCTACGGCTTCAGCCTGAGCACGAGGCTGGGCCAAGGCCAGTCTTCTGGGGCTCGCCTGGCGCCGTCCTTCGAGAGCGAACCCGGCGAAGAGGGCGCTACTGGTCAAGAGTCAACCGCTGCGCCCCGGACACCGCTGAAGCGCACTGGCGCGGCGACGCGAATCAGCGTGACGGCGTCGCATTCGATCGTTTTCCATGACGAGATCGTAATTCGCCCGGGGCTTGGGACGGTCGATTTGCTCGAAGGCGGCGCAATCGGCATCGGTGGCGGACGTCTCCGCCACCAACTGGACGCGACTGCATCGATTTCATCGCGTGGTGTTGGGTTGAGGGTGGCCGCCAACTGGCGCGGCAAGAGCACGTTGAATGTCGTGGATAGCGGCGAACCCGACAGGCTATTTTTCTCGCCGGTGTTCAATCTCGGCCTGCGGGCCTTTGCTGACCTGAACCGTTTTCTGCCTCATTCCGACTGGGCCAGGCGGACGCGCATTTCGCTCAATGTCGTCAACGCCGCAAACGACCGGCAGGAAGTCCGCAATTCAGCGGGCTTCACGCCGCTTCGCTACCAACCCGGCTATCGCGACGCGCTCGGCAGGACCGTGGAAATCGAACTGCGCAAAGTCTTCTGACCTGGCCGGAGCGCCAAGCCGGCGCCGGCTTGAAGCACCCGCGTATTACCCTTATAATACAGTCAGGCTTGCACCGCGCCTGCGGCTGGTTCATCGGCTAAAGGCGCGAAAAACCTGCGGGCAGGAGACGATGGAATGGCGACTGAACCGGCGACCGGCACTGATAGCGCGACCAAGACCGCGACCAAGCTCAAGCTCGACCCGCCCGAAGCGTTGCAACCCATCGCCATGCATGAGGCCGCCGGCCTGGTGCCGCTGAAGACCGACGAGACCAGCGAGCTGGACAACAAGGTTGCCAAGTTCGTCGACGAGCTGGCGGCGCTCGACAGCAACAGCCCCGACTTCGGCAAGAAGGTCGACCAGCTGACGGCCATGGGCCGCAAGGAGATCGCCGAAGCCGCGGGCGCGTCCAACCGCTTCCTCGACCGGCCGGTCAAGGCGATCGACGCCGATACCGGCATCGGCGCCGACTTGACCGAGCTTCGCCGCACCGTCGAGGATCTCGACCCGCGCGAGAACAGCAAGTCGCTGACGACGCGCAAGTTCCTGGGGATCATCCCCTTCGGCAAGCGCATCAACCATTATTTCGACAAGTACCGCAGCAGCCAGACACACATTTCCGCGATCCTGTCGCGGCTCGCCAACGGCAAGGATGAGCTGCTGATGGACAATGCCGCCATCGACACCGAGCGCGCCGGCCTGTGGAAGACGATGCACCGGCTGGAGCAGATGATCCACATCTCCAAGACGCTCGACAAGAGCCTCGAGGACAAGGCGAACGAGCTTGATGCGACGGAGCCGGCCAAGGCCAAGGCGATCCGCGAGACGGCGCTCTTCTACACGCGCCAGCGGACGACCGACCTGCTCACGCAGATGGCGGTGACCGTGCAGGGCTATCTCGCGCTGGACCTCGTCAAGAAGAACAATGTCGAGCTGGTGAAAGGCGTCGACCGGGCTTCGACCACCACCGTTTCGGCGCTTCGCACCGCGGTCACGGTCGCCCAGGCGATGACCAACCAGAAGCTGGTGCTGGAACAGGTCACGGCGCTGAACACGACCACCGCCAACATGATCGACGCCACCGGCGAGCTGCTCAAGACTCAGACCGGCGCCATCCACGAACAGGCGGCGAGCTCGACAATTCCGCTGGAGACGCTGCAGCGCGCCTTCCAGAACATCTACGACACGATGGACCAGATCGATCAGTTCAAGCTGGCCGCGCTGGCCAACATGAAGCAGACGGTCGACACCTTGGGCAACGAAGTGCAGAAATCGAAGGGCTATATTGCCCGAGCCGAGGGCGTTTCCCAAGGCAGGCTCGAGGGATCGGCGTCGCCGTTCACGCCGATAGAGAGTAAATGACGACTAACCTGACGACCAAGGTGGATAATGCGCTGGCCCGGTTCGACCGGGTCACGCGGCAGCTGGACAGCCGCAGCGGCATCGTCCGGGATGCCCGCAAGCGCGAGCTCAAGCGGCTGAACGAGGGCCTCGTGCGGACCTTGGTCAAGATCGGCATCGTCGTCGGCATCATCAGCGTTGCGACGATTCTCATCGGCCTGGTCCAGCCGATCGGCATGTTCGGCTTTCTCGCGGCGGTCGGCCTGGCGATCGGCATCGCCGCCGCCATCGGTTTTTCGAGTCGCAAGGAAATCACCAAGCCGGTAGTGACGCCCGACCTGCCTAATGGCGAGATGGTGCAGAGGTTCGATTCCTACATCTATCGCACGCGCGCCGCCCTCCCCGCTCCCGCGCAGGCCGAAATCGACCAATTGTCGGCGCAACTGCCGCCGCTGCGCAAGACGCTGGAGCGGATCGACACACTGGACCCGGCGGCGCAGGACGCACGCCGGCTGATGTCGATCCATTTGCCCGGCCTGATCGACCGCTACCTGCACGTGCCGCCGACCTACCGCAACGAGCCGGACGGGGAAGGCCTCAGCGTCGACCAAAGGCTGGTCGAGGCGCTGGGCGCAGGCCGGCAGGCGCTGAACGACATCAACGAGCGGCTAGCCAAGCAGGACATGATGGCGTTCGAGACCCAGGGCCGCTTCATCAAGTCGCGCTACGGCGAAGACGGCGAGCTGCTGCCCGCCCCCGCCGACAAGGAGCAGTGATCAGGCGATAATGCCGGCGTCGCGAAGCCGCTGGAACGCCTCGTCTCCAACGCCGATACTTTCGAGCACCTCGGCGGTATGCTCGCCGAGCGCCGGCGGCGGCAGATCGGCGTCGGCGCGCTGGCCGTCGAAACGCATCGGAGAGCCGACCGTCGGGACTTCTCCCAACCTTCCCGGGCCGAGGGTACGAACGACCTGCCGGTAATCGGCCTGCGGGTCCGCCAGGGCCTGGCCGATGCGGTTGATGGGGCCCGCGGGAATGCCCGCCGCCTCGAGCACCTGCAGCCAGTCGGCGGCAGGTTTGGTAGCGATCCGTTCGGCGATGAGCGGCACAAGCTCGGCGCGGTGGGCGACGCGGGCGCCGTTGGTGGCGAAGCGCGGGTCGTCAACCCATTCCGGCGCTTCGACCATCTCCGCCAGCCGCTTGAACTGGCGGTCGTTGCCGACAGCGATGATGATCGGCTGGTCGGCGGCGTCGAACGGCTGGTAAGGCACGATGTTAGGGTGCGTATTGCCCTGGCGGACCGGGTCGCGGCCGCTGACGAGGGCATTGCTGGCCTGGTTGGCGAGCACCGCCAGCTGGGTTTCGAACAAAGACAAATCGATGGTCGCGCCCTCGCCCGTCGCTTGGCGCTGGTGAAGTGCCGCGAGGATGGCGTTGCTGGCATAAAGGCCGGTAAACAAGTCGACGATGGCGACGCCGGCGCGCATCGGCCCGCCGCCGGGCTCGCCGTCGGGCAGGCCGGTGATGCTCATCATCCCGCCCATGCCCTGGATGATATAGTCGTAGCCGGCGCGGTCGGCGTAGGGACCGTCCTGTCCGAAGCCCGTGATTGAGGCATAGACCAGGCGCGGATTGGCGGCCCGCACGGTCGCGGCGTCGAGGCCGAATTTGGCAAGGCCGCCGACCTTGAAATTCTCGACCAGGACGTCGCTGGCTTCAGCCAGCTTGCGCACCAGCGCGGCCCCCTCGGGCTTGGCGAAATCTATGGCGGCGGACTTCTTGCCGCGGTTGGCAGCGAGAAAGTAGGCGGCGACCTTCTCGTCGCCATGCTCGTGCCACGGCGGGCCCCAATGGCGCGTGTCGTCACCGGCGCCGGGGCGCTCGACCTTGATCACCTCGGCACCGAGGTCGGCGAGCAATTGCGTGCACCAGGGGCCGGCGAGCACCCGGCTCAGGTCGAGGACTCGGATGCCGTCGAGCGGCTTCACCGGCGGCGGCGCCACGGCCTGCGGTCGGCGAGGATGGCACGGGCCGCGTTGTGCCCTGGAGCGCCCGTCACGCCGCCGCCGGGATGCGCCCCGGAGCCGCACAGATAGAGGCCGGGCAAGGGCATCCGATAATCGGCATGGCCGATCATCGGCCGGGCGCTGAACAATTGGTCGAGGCCCATCTTGCCGTGGAAGATGTCGCCGCCGACCAGGCCGAAGCGGCGCTCCAGGTCGAGCGGCGAATGGATCTGGCGGCCAAGCACCGAGGCGGCGAAGCCGGGCGCATGGGCGTCAACGGTGGCGATCACCTGATCGGCGGCCTTGTCCTTTTCCTTGTCCCAGCTGCGAGCCGGGCCGAGGTCGTAGCGGAAATGCTGGCAGAACAGGCTGGCGACATGCTTGCCCTTGGGCGCCAGCGTCTTGTCGAGGGTCGAGGGGATCAGCATTTCGATGATCGGCTGCTTCGCCCAGCCGTCCTGCTTCGCATCGACGAAAGCGCGATCCATGTAAGCCAGGCTCGGCGCGATGATGATCCCGGCGGTGTGGTGGTCGCCCTTCTTGGGAAGCACGGTGAACTTCGGAAGTTCCGACAAGGCGACGTTCATCCGGAAAGTGGCGCTTTCACAGGCCCAATGCGCCATGTGCGATTCCACCGCCGGCGCCACTGCGCCTCCGGGAATGAGCTTGTCGAACAGAAGCCGCGGGTTGATGCCAGCGGCAACAATTGCGGAGCGCCAAGCTTTGCCACCAGCAACAGCACCGGCCGCCCGCCCCTTGTCGAGGATGATTTCCTCGACCGGCGTGCCGAGCATGATGTCGACGCCTTTTTCGTGGCAGGCGCGGGCCATCGCCTGGGTGATCGAGCCCATGCCGCCGACCGCATGGCCCCAGGCGCCCGGGACGCCGGCCGCTTCGCCGAACAGATGGTGCAGGAGGACGTAAGCGGTGCCCGGTGTGTAGGGCGAGGCGAAATTACCGACTACGCCGTCGAAGCCGAATAAAGCTTTGGCGAAATCGCCCTTGAAGTGGCGGTCGAGGATGTCGCCGGCGCTCTTGGTGGCGAACTCGTGCACGATACGGATTTCGTCCGTCTTGAGGCCCATGAGATCCCGGCCCATGGCCGAAAGGGACGCGAGGCCGCGAATGCCGGCGCCGGCGTTGGGCGGGCTCTTGAGCAGCCACTTCTTGATCAGCGGGACGACCGTTTCCAGTTCCGCCATGTAACGGTCGTAGCCCTCGCCGTCGGCGGCATGGTGGCGGACGATCTCCTTGCGAGT
>Ga0307505_10002257_pt1 | contig 13669 bp, 11 predicted proteins | sample 23_S_MG_FD_202183 | JGI IMG/M metagenome (GOLD analysis project Ga0307505, IMG submission 202183) | Soil microbial communities from Populus trichocarpa stands in riparian zone in the Pacific Northwest, United States - 23_S | ecosystem: Environmental > Terrestrial > Soil > Riparian zone > Trees...
CAACTTCTACAGCACCACCAGCACTGTGCCGGGCAGCTACACGTTGTTCGTGAAGGCCGACGCGCGCAGCGCGGGCTACAACGGCGGGGGTGCGGCAATCACCGACAACGGCGTCCTGGCCGAGGCCGACGAACCAAACAACGTGGGCTCGTTGGCGATTGTCCTTCGTGTCCGAACCACCGTCGCGCTCGTGTCAGGAAGCAACCCGGTCGATGTCGGCCAAAACACCACTCTCACAGCCACGATCACCCCTGCCGGCGTCACTGGCTCGGTCACCTTCAAAGACGGCGCAACCGTCTTGGGGACCGCCGCCGTGTCCTCGGGCGTTGCTACTTTCGCGGCCAGCTTCAGCACCGCCGGCTCGCACTCCCTCACGTCGGTGTACGGCGGCGACACCTTCAACGAACCGAGCACATCCGCTGCCATAGCGCAAACGGTCAACTCGGTCTCTAGCCAGACCGCGCTTGCTGCCAGCCCCAACCCCGTCACCGTCAATCAACCCATTGCGTTCACCGCCACCGTTACCGGCTTCAACCCGACCGGCAACGTCACGTTCAAGGAAGGCACCACCACCATCGGCACCTATCCCTTGACGGGCGGGGTCGCCACGATGTCGACGAACTTCGCCACCACCGGCATGCGCACGATCAGCGCCACCTATGCCGGTGACAACAACAACCAGACTTCGCAGTCGCCCGGGGTCGGCGTCGAGGTAACACCCGCACCAGTGTTCACGGGCTCCATGGTTTGGCAATACGGCTACACCGCCAGCGGCAGCGTTCGCTACATGGTCGACCCGAACGGCAACCGCACGGACTACGGCATCGACACCTTGCAGCGCACCGCCACCGTCACGCTGCCCGCACCCACCACCGGTGCCGCGCGCCCCGTCATCGCCACCGCCTACGACGGGCAGGACAACGTCAAACAGGTGACCGACCCGCGCAACCTGGCCACCACCTACACGCTGGACGGCCTGGGCAACCGCAAGGCGACGGCCAGCCCCGACGCCGGCAACGCCTCGGCCACCTACGACGCGCTGGGCAACGTGCTCACCCGCACCGACGCGCGCGGCAAGACTACCGCCTACCAGTACGACAACCTAAACCGCCTGCGCCTGGTCACCCCGGCCACCGGCACGCCGATCGAGTACGAGTACGACGGCGGCATGAGCCCCGCGCCCAACAGCAAGGGCCGGCTGACGAAGATCAGCGACGAGTCCGGCAGCACCGCCTACACCTACGATGGCTTCGGCCGCGTGCTCACCAAGACGCAGACCGTCGGCAGCGGCCCCACCGCCAAGACCTTCGTCGTCACCTACACCTGGGGCACAAGCGGCGACACCACCGGCAAGCTGGTGGCCATCACCTACCCCAGCGGCACGCGCGTGAACCTGGGCTACGACAGTGCGGGGCGCGTCGGCGGCCTGGGCGTCAACCCGGTGGCGGCCAACGGCAGCGGCACCGACTTCGCTACCACGCTGCCGCTGCTCGGCTCTGCCGCCTACAACGGCGCCAACGACGTCGTTGGCTGGACCTGGGGCGATGGCAGCGCCTACCAGCGCAGCTTCGACGCCAACGGCCGGCTCACCCGCTACCCGGTGGGCGGTGGCGTGGAGCGCACGCTCGGCTACGACAACGCCCTGGGCATCACCGGCTACACCCACAGCCAGGGCGGCACGCCGCAGCCCGCGCTCGACCAGAGTTTTGCGTACGACGCGCTGGACCGCCTGGTCGATGCCAACGTCGCCGGCGCACACTCCGGCTATGGCTACGACGCCACCGGCAACCGCACCAGCCGCGTCATCGGCGCGACCTCTTACACCAACACCGTCGCCCCCAGCAGCAACCGGCTGGCCAGCGTGCAAAGCCCCGGGCCCAGCGGCACTGTCACGCGCAGCTACGTGCACGACGCCGCCGGCAACCTCACGAACGACGGCGAAGCCAGCTACGCCTACGGCGACCGCGGCCGCATGAACAGCGCCACGGTGGCCGCCGGCGCGGTGGCTTATGTCACCAACGGCCTGGAGCAGCGCGTGGCCAAGACCGGCCCCGGCGCGCTGGTGGCCAGCGGCGCGCTGTACTACGTGCACGACGAGCAGGGGCGCCTGATCGGCCAGTACGACGTCAACCTCAACCCGATCCACGAGACGGTGTACTTTGCGGACACGCCGGTGGCGGTGCTCAAGACCACCGGCTCAGGCGCGGGCGCCAACCTCCAGGTCAGCCCGCACTATGTGTACGCCGACCAGATCAACACCGCGCGCGTGATCACCCGGGCCAGCGACCAGGCCATCGTGTGGCGCTGGGACCAGGCCGAGGCGTTCGGAGCGACGCCCGCGAACGACAATCCGTCGGGGTTGGGCGCGTTCAGGTTCGACCAGCGTTTTCCGGGGCAGACCTACGACTCGGAGACGGGCAACCACGACAACTGGCATCGGACTTATCAGGCGGGGGTGGGGAGGTATATCCAGTCGGATCCGATTGGGTTGCAAGCCGGAGTAAATACGTACAGGTATGCCTACAACACGCCAGCTGCGTATGCCGATCCAGAAGGACTATTTGCAGAGTGCAGAGTACTTGCAAGTTTAGCGGGAGCGTGGTCCACGCCAACTCTTCTCGGGTCCGATCCTACCGGACCAGGCCATTGGAATCTCGCCGCCTATGACGTGAGATTAGCGATTGATCGGGGTCAAAGAAGATTTCCAATAGCACCAGGGGGAGGCGTTGCATGTTTCGCTAAGTTCACTAGGAACTACATCGATTCGTATTCTAGGCAGCGTACCGTTCAAACATTCGAATTCTGTATGGAGTTGGTGTGCGGAATGCCGGTTGCGCGATTCGCTACGCGTTCCAGAACTGAGGAGGAGCTTTATACCGTCTCCAGGACCGCCATCGAGCAGACGCGCACGGCCTTTCTCGATCTTGGTGTTGCAGTCGAAGCCATGGGCGCCTTGCGGTGCCTGCAATGGGTAAGGGAGTTGAGATAGTGAACATATTGAAAGAGAGGGGTTTGAGAGTAGGTTATGCGTTTGGAGCATCACTGCTTAGTATTTTTGTCATTGAATGGTTTCGTCGATTGCTTTCTGAGGATGTTTCTTCCACAGGTTTGGTTTTGCCGTATGCCTATTTCGGATTACCAGAGTTCATTTACTTCCTCTTCGTCGGATTACTCGCTGCTGCGTTTCGTGTTGATAAAGCCGGCATCATCTTTTGGTATGTGTTTTTATTTGTGCTCGTTCAGGTAGCAGTTCGCCTTGTGTTTGGAGAGTTTGCAGCCCAAGGGGCAATTGGTTATTTTATCTTAACGGCTCCCTTGGTCGCAACCGCAGTTGGATTTCTAGCGGGATCTCTCGTTTCGCTACTAATATGGAGACAGTTTATCAGGCCATCGACTAAATCATGAGTCAAAGCAGAGCCATTCGAACGCGCTACCGGTGTCAAAGTGGTATTGCGCTTGTTGAGTTGTTTGTGGCCCAAGTATCGACCCGTGCGGAGCAAGGCTACAGGTGATTAAGCGAGCACTCTAGCTACGTGCTGCTCGATTCGATGAGCGCGATATCTGTTTGCTCAAAGCGTTTGGTGGCACATGCGGACTCGCGGGGACTCATGCGAACTGATTTGCAGACTCAGCCATCCCTTTCTCTCTTGGGCCCTGCCGCCTACAACAGCGCCAACGACGTGATCGTCTGGCAGCGCCTAACAGCGCGGCTCCGACACCGACGGCATGGTGCGCAGCGCGGGGGTACGACAGCGCCCGACGCGTCATCGGCTACGCCTACAGCCCGGACGCCACGCCACGCTAGCTTGAACTGCTTGTCTGTTCCCGTTGGGGAGAGAGGTGAACCTCTATGTTCTGCCCAGTGAGTAAAGAGAGAGGTGCGCCCCAAGGAAGCTCAGTGGCGCCGATCCGCCGTGCCCGTGCGCCTGTCTGCCTTGCCATCGCACATTGCGTGCGGCTGGGCGGCTTCACGCTACTGGAGCTTTTGGTGGTCATGGTCATCATCGGCCTGCTCGCCAGCTATGTCGCCCCGCGCTTCTTCAATCAGGTGGGCAAGAGCGAGATCAAGACCGCGCGCGCCCAGCTCGACGCGTTCGACAAGGCCCTCGCCGCGTACCGGCTCGACACCGGGCGCTACCCTGCCACCGAGCAAGGCCTTCGCGCCTTGACCGACCGCCCGTCCGACGAACCCCGGTGGTCTGGCCCCTACCTTGCCAAGGCGTTGCCGCCGGACCCCTGGGGCCGTGCCTATGTCTACCGCTTGCCGGGCGACGGCGGCCGTGAGTTCGAGATGTTCAGCTACGGCAAGGACGGTCAAGCAGGCGGCAGCGGCGACAATGCCGACATCAGCGTCTGGGACACCGGGCACTGAGTGTTCAGTGCCCAGACCAGCGGTAACGCTTCCTCTCAAATGCGCGTGCAACTCCAGGTGGTGCGCGGCCGCGGCGCGCCGCAGTCGATCGAGCTTGACGCGCCTTCGCTCGACGATGCTCGTCTTCAGGCTCAGGGCCAGGGCTTTGCGGTGCTGGCGCTGCGGCCTGCGCGTCCATCATTCAAGCACCTGCTGGGCCTACGGGCCTCCGGCACCGGCTTGTCGCGCCAGGATGTTCATGTCTTCGTAGAGCAGCTGCGTGATCTGCTGGTCGCCGGGTTGAGCGTGATCGAAGCGCTTACGACCTTGCAGCAGGCCGCGCCCCAACACCTGCGCGGCGCGATCGACGGGTTGATCCGGCGCCTGCGGGCTGGCGAACGGTTTTCTCAGGGGCTGGCTTCGCAGCCGCACTATCCCGCGCTGCTGGTCGCGCTGGCGCGCGCGTCGGAACTCACGTCCGACTTGCCGCAGGCCCTGTCGCGCTACCTCGAGCACGAACAGCGTGTCAACGAGTTGCGGCACCGGGTCGCCTCGGTGGCGATCTATCCGTTGCTGCTGCTCGGTGTGGGCGGTGCGGTGCTGATGTTTCTGTTGCTCTACGTTATGCCCCGTTTTGCGCGCGTGTTCGAGGGCATGAACGAACCCTTGCCTTGGTCGGCGCGGGCGATGGTGTGGTGGGCGCAGTGGCTGCACTCGCACGGTGCCTGGCTGTGGGCGACGGTGGCCGCCATTGCCGTCGGGGCGGCATTCCTGGCAGGGTCGCGAGCAGGGCGCGCGCGGGCGATGCAATACCTGCTCGCCTGGGCGCCGTTGCGTGACCGCCTTCGCACGTACTTCCTCGCGCGCTGGTACCGCAGCACCGGCATGTTGGTGGAAGGGGGCATCCCGCTGCCGGAGGCGCTTGGTCTCTCCGTCAGCGTGTTGCCGGCAGCCATGCAGGCTGCCTGCGCGCGCACAGAGCGGGCGATCAGGGACGGCATCGGCCCTGCGCAAGCGCACGCCCTGGCCGGCATGTCGACCCCTGTGGCGGAGCAGTTGATGCGTGCCGGCGAGCGTACCGGCGACTTCGGAGCCGTGCTCATGCGCATCGCCCAGTTCCACGAGACAGAGGTCGCTCGCTCGCTCGAGCGGGGCATGCGCAGCCTGGAGCCGGTGGTGATGGTGCTGATCGGCGTGGGTGTCGGCGCCGTGGTGGTACTGATGTACCTGCCGATCTTCGAGCTGGCCGCGGCCATCCAATAGGCATGGATGCCACTGCCGCTCCGCTCGCCCGGCACATTGCGGCCTTGCGCGCGCAAGGCGTTGCGGACGTGCTCGCCGCTTTGCGCTCAACGGCCGACGAGGGGCAGGCCCTCGTCGATGAACTGGGAGCCCTGTTCGACTTGCCCGTACAGCGCATGCAGGGCATCTCGGCCTGCCTGCCGCTGTTCGACCGGCTGCCCTTCACGGAATGCGTGCGGCGTCGCTGCGCGCTGCTCGGCGACGGACCTCGGATTCTGTTCGCCGTCACCGATCCATTCGACACCGACAGCGTCGCCTGGGCGCGAACGCGCTTCGGCAGCGTCGCAGTCGTACTGGTCAGCGACGAGACTCTCGATGCCTGGCTGGCGCACTGCGAGACCGGGCTGAGCGCTCTGGGTAGCCTGAGCGTCGGAACCGAGTCGCAGGGTGTCGCCGGCGGCATGGCGGGCGCCGAAGTGCTGAGCTTGCGCCAGATCGGCAGTGACGACAGCCCGGCGGTGCGGTTCGTCAACTCCACGCTCTACGACGCGCTGAAGACCGGCGCGTCGGACATCCACCTCGAAAGCGACCCCAGCGGTCTGGGCGTGAAGTTCCGCCTCGACGGCGTGCTGACCGCGATCCGGCGCATCGACAATACCGAGTTGGGGGCCCAGGCGATCAGCCGCGTGAAGGTGATGGCGCAACTGGACATCGCCGAGCGCCGCGTGCCGCAGGACGGGCGGCTGCAGATCGCCTACGACGGCCGAGCCATCGACGTGCGGGTGTCGATCATGCCCAGCATCCACGGCGAAGATGCGGTGCTGCGCATCCTGGATCGCCAGCATCTGGCGCAGACACTGGCTGGACTCACCCTCGCCAAGCTGGGGTTCGACGAGCCGACGGCCGAGGCCTTGCGGCGGCTGTGCCGCAAGCCGCATGGCATGCTCCTCGTGACGGGCCCGACGGGTTCCGGCAAGACCACAACGCTGTACGCCGCCATTGCGGAGACGCATCAGTCACGCGACAAGATCATCACCATCGAAGACCCGGTGGAGTACCAGCTGCCGGGGGTGCTGCAGATACCGGTCAACGAGCGCAAAGGGCTGACCTTTGCGCGCGGCTTGCGCTCGATCCTGCGCCACGACCCGGACAAGATACTCGTCGGCGAAATCCGCGACGCCGAGACGGCACAGATCGCGATCCAGTCGGCGCTTACAGGGCACCTCGTGTTCACGACGGTGCATGCCAATACGGTCTTCGACGTTGTCGGCCGGTTCGAGCAGTTCGGCATCGACGCGTACACCTTCAGCTCGGCGATCAACGGTGTGCTGGCGCAAAGGCTGTTGCGGCGCTTGTGCGCGCACTGCGCGCAGCCTGCGGAGAGTTCGCCGTGGGAAGACGATGAGTGGGCGCGTGCCGGCGCACGCCTGGGTACCCGCGCGATCCTCAAGCAGGGCAGGGGCTGCGAGCACTGCCGCGGGACGGGTTACTCAGGCCGCTTCGCACTCGGTGAGCTGATCACTCTGACACCTGCGCTCAAGGAACTCGTGGCCGCGCGGGCGCCGCAGGCTCAGATCCAGGCGGAGGCCGAACGCGGTGGATGGCGCAGCTTGCGTGCCTTGGCGATGGAGTCTGCACTGCAAGGTGAGACGACGGCCGAGGAGGTGGACCGTGTGGCCCTTTGATCGAAGCAACCACGTCATCCGCCTGGGCCGCGAGGGCGTCGAGCGCTGGGGACGGCACGGCATGGGTTGGCTCCGCCACGATGCGGAGGTGGTGGAGTCGCCCGACAGCGCGGCGCTGGGCTTGGCGATCAAGACGTTGCTCGCGCGCGCGACCAAGGATTCGAAGCATCCCTTGTCCCGCGATCTCGATCTGGTGGCCGAGTCGGCCTGGATGCCTGTGATCACGCTCGACGTTGGCGTGACCGTGCTGACGCACGCGGAGACCGAACGCTATGCGCGTCATCGCATCGCGGATGTTTATGGCAGTGGACAAGCTCGCGGCGGTGAAGGCTGGGACGTCTATCTGGACTACCGGATCGGCGAGCGGGGCGGCTTGGCGTACGCCTTGGAGAAGACCGTCAAGGCGACTGTGCTGAATGCCGCCGAGCAGGCCACAGGGCGTCGCTCAAGGTCGTTGCAGCCGGGCTACGCGTGGGGACAGGTCCAACTTCAACGGCAGCTTCCAAAACGAGGATGGTGGGTTTGGTTCGAGTTGGATCGGACCATCGTCGGCCACCATGTGCGAGGCCGTGTCCTGGCTCTAAACGCTGGCGCAGCGCGGCCACGCGATGCCGCGCAAGTGCTCCGCTTGGTCAGGGCCGAAGCCGCGCGGCATGGGCTGGACGCCTCGCTGCCGATCACCGTGTCGGGATGGAGTGGGAGTGACTTCGTTCCGGCTGCGCGGCTTCCAGACAGTTTGAGTACAGCGTTCGTTGCAGGGCCAAACGCTGCAGCGCGCACGGACGCGCAGGCTCACGTCTTGGAGGGCAGTGCAACGTGAGGCGCGTGGACTTCCTTCGGCCGCGCCGCAAGGCGCCTGCAGGATGGGTGGTGCTTGTGCTGGGCGTCGCGTCGCTCTTGTTTGTGTTCCAGCTGGATCGTCGCTGGGCTGCCGAGAGCACCTCGCGTGCAGATGCCGCAGCCGCAGCGCTGGCCGACGTGCGCAAGCGCGAGGAACTTGCCCGCCGGCCCGTGACGCCGACACCGGACCAGCGGCGCATGGCGCAGATCGCGCCTCAGCTTCGGCAGCCCTGGCTGCCGGTCTTGCGAACGATCGAGACCGTCACGCGTGCGCCCGTATACCTGCTCGCCTTGTCGATCGATCCTTCAGCAGGAGCGATTCGGCTTGATGCCGAGGCGGACACGTTCACCGATGTGCTGGACTACACCCGCGCGCTGGATGTCGAAGGCGTGTTGGCCCTCCCCGAGCTGCGCTCCCATGAGCAGGTCGTCGACCCCGCAGGACGATCCGTCGTGCGCTTCACCGTCACGGCCAGTTGGGTCGCACCGTGATCGAGGCGACCGCCACGCATCGGCCTGCCCCATGGCGACTCCTGACCATGCGTGCGCAACACCGCTTGGGCCTGCATGGTCTGCTTGGCCTTGTGCTGATCGGCCTCGCGCTCAGCGGGTTCGTGATCGCTCGTCAGCAGTATCTGGCATCAACCTCGGGCCCGATGCCCGTGTCAACGGCGCCGCCGATCACGAAGAACGTGCCACGCGCGCCGACGCTGGCCCTGCCCAGCCCGGTAGAGGTGCCACAGCTTCTGGCCCGGATGCAGCGCGCCGCGACCGCGGAGGGGCTGGGCTGGCCGCGGGCTGACTACCAAGTGCGCGGCGCCACCGAGCACGTGCCGGCGAGCCTGGAGGTGCGCTGCACGCTGCGTGGCGCTTACCCGAAGCTGCGCCGTTTCGTCGCCGCACTGCTGCAGGACACGCCCGCCCTGACGCTCAAGGAATTCTCGCTGTCCCGCCCGAATGCCGAGTCGGAAGAAGTCGAAGCAAGGATCGCGATCGTCGTCTACCTCGCATCTCAGCCTGTCATGGCGCCTGCCCAGTGATGCGCCAGTCTCGCCTTGCCGTGCTGCTGATCGTGCTGGCCGCACTGTTGACTCTGCGCTGGTGGAAGCCGCCGGCCGATCCAGAGCGAGCGGTCGTCGTGCCAGCAACGCGCAGCGCGGACTCGCTCCGATCGCTGCCTTCGCGCGTCCAGGTCGCTGAAGCCCAGGCTGACTGGTCGCGCGGCACACGCAATGCCGAAGAGGCGATACCGCGCAATGCCTTTGCCGTTCGGCTGCCTCCTGCGCCGCCCGCAAGCGACACGCGAACCCCGGTTGTGCCCCGAGCAGCAAGCGCGCCGCGACTGTTCGTTGGGCCGCCGGTACCAACCCCGCAGCCTGCGCCGCCGCCCCCGCCACCGCCGCCGCTGCAGGTCATCGGCGGTTGGCTCGACGAGAAGGGGCCAAGCGTCTTTGTGGCAGGCCCGCGCGGTGTGACGCAGGGCCGTGTCGGGGACGTACTGGCCGGCGAGTACCGAATCGCGAGAATCACGCCTCAACAAGTCCTGGTGACGCATGTGCCGACCAATCGAGAGATCGGTCTCGTCGTCCCTCCCGGCAATGCGCTGTCACTGGCAGGAGCCAAGTAGTCGATGAACTCTCTTCTTGCGCTCTGCCTCAGGCCGTCGCTGGCGCTGCCGACACTCGCTCTGCTCCTGTCGGGCTGCGCGGGTTATCAGGCTTTCAGGGACGGCAACAACGAGTTGGCCGCCGGCCGGGTGGAGGCCGGCATCTCCAAGTTGAGGCAGGCTTCCGAAGAAGACCCGAAGAACACCGAGTACCGGCGCCGTTACGCCACCGAGCGAGAGCGCGCATTGAACGCGCTCTTGCGGCAGGCAGACCTGTCGATGGAGAACGGGGAGTTCGATGTGGCGCGCCTCGCCTATGCGCAAGCGCTGCGCCTCGACCCAGCGCATCCCCGCGCAAGCACGGGCGCGAACCGCGTGGACTCGGCCCAACGCCATTGGACCGTGCTCGAAGCCAGCGCAGCGCTGGCGCGCCAAGGCAACGTCGATGCGGCCCTTGCGAAGGTGCAGCAAGTGTTGTCGGAGGATTCCACGCACCGCCGCGCGATCCAGCTGCAGCAGCGGCTGATGCGTCAGTCGGCGGACAAGACAGGCAAGGAACTGGGCATCTATCCCAAGCTCAAGGAGGCGTATCGCAAGCCGGTGACCCTGAGCTTCACAGGCGCCACGCTGCAACAGGTGTTCGATTCGCTGAAGCAGGCGTCGGGCTTGAACTACATCCTCGACAAGGACGTGCGGATGGACCAGCGGGTGACCTTGGCCGTCACCAACAAACCGGTTGAAGACATCCTGCGCTTGCTGCTCGCCACCAACCAGCTGGAGCGCCGGGTGCTGGACGAGGACACGCTACTCATCTACCCCAACACGCCGGCCAAGGCGGCCGAGTACCGGGAAATGGTCGTTCGCACCTTCTACCTGAACAACGCAGACGTTGCGCGTATGGCGAATACCTTGCGCACGATCGCCAAGGCCAAGGATGTCGTCGTCGACGAGAAGCTCAACCTGGTGATAGTGCGCGACAGCGCCGAGGTCGTGCGCCTGGCCGAGAAGCTGGTGGCTGCGCAGGACGTGGCCGAGCCGGAAGTGATGCTTGAGCTCGAGGTGATGGAAGTCAGCATGAGCCGACTGGTGGAGATGGGAATCTCCTGGCCATCGTCCGTGTCGGCGAGCGTATCGGGGGCCGGCGGAATCCCCGGGCAGTTGACGCTCGATGAGTTCCGCAACCGGAACTCGGGCATGGTGCGGCTCAACGTCAGCGACCCATTGATCGCCGCGCGCCTGCGCAGCCAGAGGGGCGACGCGAACTTGCTGGCGAACCCGCGTGTGCGCGTGCGCAACAAGCAGACGGCCAAGATCCTGATCGGCGAACGCGTACCGGTGTTCACGACCACGGCCACCGCCAACGTTGGAACCTTCGAGTCGGTGAACTACCTCGACGTCGGCCTGAAGCTGGAAATCGAGCCGACCGTGACGGTGGACAACGAGGTTGCGATGAAGGTGGCGCTCGAGGTGTCCAACATCCTCGAAACAATCACCCGCACCAGCGGCACGCAGGCGTATCGGCTGGGAACCCGCAACACGTCTACGACCCTGCGCGTTCACGATGGCGAGACGAACATCCTCGCCGGCCTCATCCAGCGCGACGAGCGGCGCTCCAACACCGGTGTCCCCGGGCTGAATGAAGTGCCGCTGGTCAACAAGCTCTTTGGGGATTCGCAGGACAGCGACATGCGCACCGAGATCGTTCTGCTGGTGACGCCGCATATTGTTCGCAACATCGAGCCGCCGGGCGTCGGCCTGCAAGAATTCATGGCCGGGACGGACGCCGCGGTTGGTGCAGCGCCGATCCAGTTGGGGGTGCCAGGGCCAGCTGCAGGCGGCATGCCGCAGCGGCCGCCGCAGGCGGGCCAGCCTCCGGCGCCAGTGCCTGTCGCGCCTGCGCGGCCGGCGCCGCTGGCTCCGCCGACCGCGACGCCACCCGTGCCCCGGTCACCACCGTCCCTCACACCGCCACCGCTGATTCCAGCGCCCCCTGGCACTGTGCCGGGGCCTGCGGCGCCGGCATCAGCGCCATCCGGAGGTTGATTCGTGGTGCGCACGCACAGGCGCGGCTTCTCGTTGATCGAACTGCTGGTGGTCATCGCCATCATGGCGGTGCTCGCAAGCATTGGATTTCCGCTGGCTGAGCTTTCGCATCGGCGCACACAGGAAGAAGAACTGCGACGGGCACTGCGGGAGATTCGATCTGCCCTCGACGCCTACAAGCGCATGGTCGATGCCGGTTTGATCGCGCGGCCCGTGGGCGGCTCCGGCTATCCGCCGAACTTGCAGCTGCTGGTGGACGGTGAAGTCAACGCGCAGACGCCCCAGGCCAGCCGCCTGTACTTCTTGCGCCGGCTGCCCCGCGACCCGCTTTCGCAAGACCCAGTCTCCGATCCCGCGCAGACCTGGGGCCTGCGCAGCTACGAAAGTCCACCCGACGACCCCAAACCCGGTCGGGATGTCTACGACGTTTACTCCACGGCACAAGGCACGGGGCTCGATGGGCGACCTTACCGGCAGTGGTGAGGCAATGAAGCAGGGACTCAACTTCGCCATCCTGCGCAGACCCGTGCGCGTACTACAGCGTGCGTTCACGCTGATCGAGATGCTCGTCGTGATGGCCATCCTGGCTGCGCTGCTGACGCTGGCCGCACCCAAGTACTTCGATTCGCTGGAAAGGGCGAAGGAAACGGCTTTGAGAACTGACTTGAGACTGATACGCGAGGCGATCGACAAGCACCAGGCGGACACTGGTCGCTTGCCTGAATCGTTGGAGAACCTGGTGCAGGCGCGCTATCTGCGAGCCGTGCCCGTCGATCCGGTGACCGACCGTGCCGACACATGGGTGGTGGTTGCCTCGCCGGACCGCATGGCCCCCGGAGTGTTCGACGTCAGAAGCGGCGCGCCGGGCAACGCGCGGGACGGGACTGCCTTCGCAGGCTGGTAGTCATGCATCAGCAACGCGGCTTCACCTACTTGGGCGTTCTACTCGCCATCGCCTTGTTAGGCATTGGCATCGCAGCGGCGTCCGAGGTGTGGTCGACGACCGCTCGTCGCCAGCGCATGGAACAGCTCGAGTGGGTCGGCCAGCAGTACGTACAGGCGATCGGCAGCTACCGCGAGTCTTCACCGGGCGGCGCGAAAGCCTATCCGCGGTCGCTCGACGAACTGCTCACAGATCGACGGGTGCCCTACGTGCGTAGGCACCTGCGGCAGCTGTACGCAAATCCGTTGAGCGGCAAGCTTGACTGGGAGCTGATTCAAGCGGCCGATCAGGGGATCGTGGGTGTTCGCACGCCAATAGCCGGTCTTTCGGTTGGCCACGATGCGCATCGAGACTTCGTTTACCTTGCTCCGACAGGAGCGAAACCCGGCGCAAGGTGAGCTGAGGTCGGTGCGCTGGCTCGTTGTTCACCCGAAGGCACGAGCAGGGGCGTGCTCGCCGATAGAGGCCAACCATCTGAACACCCGTCCCGTTGGCTGTTGGGTCCAAGTAAGCATGAGCGGGGCGGTGGCTGAACGCAAGATCCCTCAGTTGCTGCGCCGTCTGTTGCACTTCGAAGACTGATATCTCCCATTCAAACGCGGCACCCTGCCGAGACAAGCGGCCGTCGTGTGTCGTCGGCACAAATCGCAGGCTGACGCGAGCCTTGCCCGGCACCTGCTCAAGCGCGAACGAACGCCGCGCAGCAAGTTGCTCTGCGAGCCAACGGAACGAAGGAGGTTCGCCGATGAGCAGGAGCGTCGGCTCAAAGAAGTCGACAAGCCCTACGTGCAGCGCGAGTTGCTCTGTCGTCATGGCTTGACCGGTGTGCGCTGCCCCCAAGTTCAGAAGCACTCGGCTCTAGGGTCCGTGGATTGAATCGTAGTTGATGGCTGGGTTTGCGCGGTGTCGCCTGCGAGCAGGCGACACCGCGCGGCGAACGCGGCCGGCGGCACGTAGCC
>Ga0307505_10002258_pt1 | contig 13665 bp, 12 predicted proteins | sample 23_S_MG_FD_202183 | JGI IMG/M metagenome (GOLD analysis project Ga0307505, IMG submission 202183) | Soil microbial communities from Populus trichocarpa stands in riparian zone in the Pacific Northwest, United States - 23_S | ecosystem: Environmental > Terrestrial > Soil > Riparian zone > Trees...
CCGCGGACACGTGGCGCGAGGCGCTCGTCGCGCTGCTGCAGCAGACCAGCGGACCCGCCGCGGCGAAGGGCGTGGAAGACACCGCGCTGTACGTGCATGTGCCACTCGCGTCGCGCAACGAGGTTGGGGGAACGCCGGACCGCGCACTCGACACCGCCGTGGCGCGCGCGCACGAGGGCAACGCCGCGCGCGCCGCGCACTGGCCCCGCAGCCTCAACGCCACGAGCACCCACGACACGAAGCGGAGCGCCGACGTGCGCGCGCGTCTCGCGTCGCTCACCGGGCGCCCGTCGGAGTGGGCGCGCCACGTGAGCCGGTGGCGCAAGCTCAACCGTCCGCTGAAGCGCACCGTGCGCGGAAAGCCGGCGCCGGACACGAATGCCGAGTACCTCTTCTACCAGTCGCTGGTCGGGCTGTGGCCCGCGCCGCGGTCGCAGCGGCGCGCCGACGACCTTCCCGATACCGCCTGGCTGCGCCAGGCGGCCGACCGGCTCGCGGCGTACATGCTCAAGGCCGCGCGGGAGGCAAAGACCCGCACCAGCTGGACGGAATCCGACACCCAGTACGAGGAGGCGCTCGAGGCGTTCGTTCGCCGCGCCCTGGCTCCGGGTGAGGAGCCGCACTTCACCGGCGACGTCGCGCGGCTCACGGCGCTCGTGGCGGACGATGGCTTCGCGCGCGCCCTCGCCCGCGTTGCACTGCACCTCGCGGCCCCCGGTGTGCCCGACCTCTATCAGGGAGACGAGCTGTGGAACTTCGCCCTGGTCGATCCGGACAACCGCCGCGCCGTGGATTTCGACCGCGCGGCCGCCCTGCTCGCGAAATCCGGTGCGGGAGCCGACACCCTGCGCGATGCGTTCGGCGCGTCCTTCGCCGCCGACCGGGTGAAGCAGGCGCTCGTTGCCCGCCTGCTCCGCGCGCGCCGCGAGCATCCGGACCTGTTCGCCGGGGGTGACTACCTCTCGCTCGACCTCCCCGCCGGCTACTTCGGCTTCGGCAGGCGCACCAGAGACGAGTTCGCTCTGGTGGTAGCGCGAACGGCCCGTTCTGGCGAGGCTACAGAGCGGGTGCGGGGTGTGCAAGTACGCCTTCCCGCCGGTTGTGAGGGCCGGTGGCTGTCGGCACTGACCGACCGCGAGATCGAGCTCGTCGGATCAGGGCAGGAGATCGAGATCTGGACCGACGAGCTCGTTCCACCGAACCACCCTTGTGACCTGCTGATCCGCGCGCGGCGGTAGAACCCGCTACGCTCTGGCACGAAACACTCTAGCACTTCGCGCTCGATGACCGAGGACGTGAACACCACCGGCGCTGTCGCCGCACCGATCATCGCCTACTTCTCGATGGAGATCTGCCTGGACCAGGCGATCCCCACGTACAGTGGCGGCCTCGGCGTGCTCGCGGGCGATACCCTTCGCTCGGCCGCCGACCTCAGGCTGCCGGTGGTCGGCGTGACCCTGCTGCATCGCACGGGCTATTTCCGTCAGCACATCGACGCCGAGGGAAACCAGAGCGAGTCCGCCGTGGAGTGGAAGCCGGAGGAGCTCCTGCAGGAGCTGCCCGAGCGGACCACGGTGACGATCGAGGGGCGCGAGGTCCAGGTGCGCGCGTTCCGCTACCTCGTGCGCGGTGTGACCGGTCACGACGTGCCCGTGCTCCTGCTGGACACGGCACTTCCCGAGAATGCCGAACAGGACCGCACGCTCACCAACGCGCTCTACGGCGGCGACGCGCGATACCGGCTCTCGCAGGAGATCGTGCTCGGGATGGGCGGCGCGCAGATGCTGCGCTGCGCCGGCTTCACCGGCGACGTGCGCTACCACATGAACGAGGGGCACAGCGCGTTGCTCCTGGCCGCCCTGCTGGAATGGCGGCTCGAGGGCCGGAAGCCCTTCGAGCTCACCGATGCGGACCTCGAGTGGGTGCGGCGCCAGTGCGTGTTCACGACACACACGCCGGTGCCCGCGGGACATGATCGCTTTCCCGGCGACATGGTGAACGCGGTGCTCGGTGTGCCGCGTCGCGAGCTGCTGGAGGCGGCGAAGTGCCTCGAAGGATCGGACCTGAACATGACGCACCTGGCGCTGCGGCTCTCCCGTTTCGTGAACGGGGTCGCGATGAAGCACCGCGAAGTGTCGGTCGCGATGTTCCCGGGGTTCCCGATCGATTCCATCACCAACGGGGTGCACGCGGGCACGTGGACATCGCCCGCATTCCAGAGGCTGTTCGACCGGCGCATTCCCGAATGGCGCACCGACAACCTGTACCTGCGGTACGCCGTGAGCATTCCGCTGCCGGACATCCGCGCGGCGCATGACGAGGCGAAGCAGGAGTTCCTCGCCGAGGTGGCGCGCCGCACGGGCGTCGAGCTCGATGCCAAGGTGTTCACGCTCGGCTTCGCGCGGCGCGCCACGCCATACAAGCGGGCCGATCTCATGTTCAGCGACGTCGAGCGTCTCGCCCACCTCGCCGAGAAAGTGGGCCCGCTCCAGATCGTGTTCGGCGGCAAGGCGCACCCGCACGACGGTGGCGGCAAGGACCTGATCCGGCGCATCCATCAGGCGGCGTCGGCGCTCGCCGGCAGGGTGCAGGTGGTGTATCTCGAGAACTACGAGATGGCGCTGGCCGCGAAGATGGTGGCCGGGGTGGACCTCTGGGTGAACAACCCGATGAAGCCGCTCGAGGCGTCGGGCACGAGCGGGATGAAGGCGGCGATGAACGGCGTGCCGAGCCTGTCGGTGCTCGATGGCTGGTGGATCGAGGGCCACGTCGAGGGCGTCACCGGCTGGTCCATCGGCTCCAGCGAATCCGACATCGACCAGAGCAAGGACGCGCAGGATCTCTACCTCAAGCTCGAGCGCGTGATCCTGCCGCTGTTCTACGGGCTCCCCTTCGCGTACGCCGAGGTGATGCGGGGCGCGATCGCGCTCAACGGCTCGTTCTTCAACACCCAGCGCATGGTGGAGCAGTACGTGCGCAACGCGTACTTCCCGTCAGTGCTCGTGGGTGAGGTCGTCGCAATCGAGGAAACGGCTCTGAGCACGTAATCAGTCGAGCAGTCTTCAGTTCCGAATGGTCAGTGACTGACAACTCGCAACTGACAACGCTCTTCTACGCAGAACGCCCTGGGGGTTCCGGCTCGGGCACGGCGTTCTCGAATTCCTCCTCCACGTCCTGCGCTTCGCGAACGGCGCGCAGCGCGGTGTTTCCCGCCACGAGTGCGCCGAGCGCGATGTAGATGTAGAAGGTGTAGAAGCGCCACCACACCAGCGCCGCCCCGAAGATGTCGGGCGGGATGACCCTGCCGAGGGCCGCGCGGAACGCGAGCTCCACCGCTCCGCCGCCACCCGGCGCGGGCACGACGCCGGCGCCATAGATGATTCCCAGCGGCCACACGACGAGCGGCGCGAGCGGCACCGCCGCGCTGGTCGTCGAATACACGATCGCCGGGAGGATCGTGAACCGCACGGCGACGTGCGCGACCGACGCCGTGAGCGAGGCGAGCGCCCAGCCGCGGTGCATGGTCCGGAACGCCTGCACCACGGTGCGCACGCGGCCGAACCAGCGCTGCACCAGATCCCATCGCTTGCCGTGCAGGCGGAGTCGACGTGCCCACCCTGGCGGCTCCTCCCCCACCGTCCTGCTCGCGAGCACCACGGCCAGCGCGCCCAGCCCGAGGACGAACGCCGCATAGCCGCCCACCACGCCCACCATGGCGAGGAACGCATTGCTCGAGGCGTCGAAGATCAGGGCGATCGCGATCACCACGATCGCGAGCGAGATCATCTCGAAGAACAGCTCGGCGTACAGGATCACCATCGCATCCGTCGCGGCGATCCCGGCCTCGGCGAGAATCAGGAACCGCGCGGGCTCGGCGCCGGCGCGCGCGGGCGTGATGGCGGCGCCGAAGTCGCCGCCCAGCGAGGTGCGCACCGACGTCATGAACGGGAGGCGCGTGCCCACCGCCTTCGCGCTCCAGGTGAGCTTCAGCGAGCGCGCCGACACCTCCGACGCGAACGCGAGGAGCGCCAGCAGGTGCGCCGACGCGGGAATCGCGAGCGAGAGGCCGGATGTCGCCCCGCTCAGCACTGCGTACACCGACACGCCGATCACGGCCGCGAACGAAATCGCGGTCAGGACCCACCGCTTCACCGGGGGCGGCCGCTGCCCGGCAGGGTCATGGTCCGGGAAACCGGAGTGATGGAGCGGCGGGGAGGGGGCGGCACCGAGAGGATTCTAGCGTCAGGCCGGCACGGCGTACACCTCGAACCATGGCATCCACGGGCGCGTCAGCGGCTTCAGCACGCGTTCCTCGAGCACCGCCGCCCGGCGCGTGAACTCGTCGGCGGTGGGCACGAGGACGTCGCCGACCACGCGACGAACCTCGAACCCCTGCTCGCGGAGCAGCCGCGTGAGCGAGCGCGGGGAGAACCCGAAGCGGTAGGGAAAGGTCAGCAGGTTGTTCTGCGCGAGCAGCGCCACCGCGGCCGCGCGCACCGGACGCGGCGCGCGAAGCCGCGGACGCCACCGCCGGTAGCAGTCGCCGTTCGGCACCCGGATGGCCAGCAAGCCGCCCGGCGCGAGGAGGCGCCGGGCCGCACGCGCGGCATTCACGGGATCAGGCAGCTGGTCGAACGTGTTCCAGATCGCGACCGCGTCGAACACGCGTCCGGGATGGAATGTCTCGAGGTCCCCATCATGCACGGCGAAGCCGAGCGATCGCGTGTACGCATTGACCATCGGATTGATGTCGAGCCCCTCGAAGGTCCAGCGCGACTCCCGAGACGCGGCGAGGAACGCGCCGACGTAGCTCCCGACCTCGAGCCCGCTGCCGCGACGGCCCATGACGCGGTGCAGCCGGCGTGCCTGCGCGCGGTAGGTCGCGCGCTGGGCGTCGTGCAGCGCCTGGAGCGCATCCCGCGCCGGTTCCGCATCCCGGTACGTGCCGATCAGCGCCTCACGCTTCTCTGCCGGGCTGCGGTACAGGAGGTCGCAGCGCGCGCACCGCACCAGCCGCCATGGTGGATCCTGCGAGAACGCCACCCGATCGACGAGGCGCTCGGGTGGCGTGCGCGGCGACAGGCGCCGCATGTGGTACGCCCACAGCAGCTCCGACTCGGCGCGCATGTCGTCCGCATCGGCCACGGCCTCGGCGTCCGCCGAGCCGCAGATGACGCAGCGCGCCAGGTCGTACGACGGCATCAGGGAATGCGGTAGTACTCCACCTTGCCGTCCATGAAACGCGGCACCGCGACCACGTTGCGCTTCGAGTCCACCCCAATGTCCGCGGGCGCCGTCACGTTCCGGATCACCGGCATCATGTGGGAGCCCCCGTGCACCACGTGCACCGTGGAGTCGGCCCAGCTCGATACGAGCATGTTGCCGTTCGCCAGCACCTCGACGCCGTCATACTGCCCGGGTCCGCTGACGAGCGTCGTGTGCGTCGCGCTTCCCGGCGTCCAGGCCAGGAGGGCGCTGCCCGCGAAAGGCACGATGATGAAGCGGTTGCCCGCGGCGTCCCAGGCAATCCCGTTCGGCCGGCCGAGGGTGTCGCCCGTGAGCGCCACGGTCACGCGCCCACCGGCAAGCTTGAACACACGATCCGAGTCCGGCGGGTGCGACACATTCCCCTGCGCGTCGAAGCGAATGCCCGTGTCGGTGATGTAGATGCCGTCGGGACCGGCAGCGACGTCGTTGAGGAAGGTGGCGCCGCGCACCATCACCGAGCCGAGGGCCGCGCCGGTCCGGCGGTTGAACATGCGCACCGCGTCGATGTCGGCGACGAACAGCGTGTCGCCCCTGAGGGCCATTCCCTTCGGCGCGTGGAGGGTGACGCCGTTCTTCCCGCCCTCGACCAGCCGCGTCATGACCCCGATGCTGTCGGCGCGCACGCGGGCGATCCAGCCGTTGTTGTCCTTCGCGCTCGGGTTGCCGTTGATGTTGCTCACGTAGAACACGTCGAGCTCGGCGTCGTACCGCGCCGATTCCGGCGTGTCGAAGCCGGTGGTCTCACCGAGCTTCTGCGCACTCGCGGAGTCCGTCGCCGAATCGGCGCTGTCGGACGCCGGCTGCTCCCGCGCGCATGCGCCCAGGGCAAGGGAGGTCAGGAGGACGGCGGGAATCAGGTGACGGTTCATGGTCGGCGGCTCCGGTGTGCGATGCGAGACGAGCTCAAAGGTAGCCGTCGGTGACGTACGTCGCCGACGGCAAAGAAAGTGCGAAGACGCTGGTGAAACACCGACACCACAACTTTCCGGAGCGACATATGGCCAGGGAACGCGAGTCACTTCAGAAGCTGTACATCGAGCAGTTGCAGGACCTGTGGAGCGCGGAGGAGCAGATCCTCGAGGCGCTGCCAAAGATGGCCGAAAAGTCGAAGCACGCCGAGCTGAAGCGCGCTTTCCAGATGCACTACCAGCAGACCGAGCAGCAGGTGCAGCGGCTGGAGCAGATCTTCGGCGAGCTCGGCGAAAAGCCCGGCGGCCACAAGTGCAAGGGGATGGAAGGGCTGGTAAAGGAGGGCGAGGAGACGATGACCGAGTTCAGGGACTCGGACGTCCTCGACGCCGCGCTCATCGCCGCGGCCCAGCGCGTGGAGCACTACGAGATGGCCGGCTACGGCTGCGCGCGCACGTACGCGCACCTGCTCGGTCTCCAGGAGCAGGCGCAGCTGCTGCAGCGCACGCTCGACGAGGAAGGTGACACCGACCAGAAGCTCACCGACCTGGCGGAGACCGTCGTCAATATTGACGCCCTCAAGTAGCGGCTGACTGCGGACATAACGGCGTACACGAAACCGGACATAGCAACGGACAAGACAACGGACATGAGGGCGGATCAGTGGCGGCCGCCGTTTCACGCCACTGATCCGCTGTCATGTCCGTTCTCACGTCCGGCTTTTTGTCTGCCGCTATGTCCGCCGTCAGTTCTTCCCCTCGACGGCCATCCCCATCGCATGATACCCCTTGTCCACGTACACCACCGTGCCGGAGATCCCGGACCCCAGGGGCGAGCACAGGAACGCGGCCGTCGCGCCGACTTCCTCGGCAGACAGGTGATCCTGCATCGGCGCATTCTGCGAGACGTACTCGATCATCTTGTTGATGATGCCGATCGCGCTCGCCGCGCGTGACGCGAGCGGGCCGGCGCTGATGGTGTTCACCCGGATGCCGAACTTGCGCCCCGCCTCGAACGCCAGCGTGCGCGTGTCGCTCTCCAGCGCCGCCTTCGCCGACGACATCCCGCCGCCGTAGCCCGGGATCACCCGCTCGCTCGCCATGTACGTGAGCGACACCACCGACCCGCCCGGCCGCATGAGCGGGCCAAGTCGCTGCACCATCGAGACGAGCGAATAGGCGCTGACGCTCACCGCCTCGAGGTACCCCTTGCGGCTCGTCTCGAGCAGCGCCTTCTTCACCTCGGGACCGTTGGCCAGGGAGTGCACCACGATGTCGAGGCACTGCTCGCCAAAATCGGACTTCATCCGATTGACCAGTCCGGCCACGGACGGATCCCCAACGTCCTTGTATCGCTTGTTCTCGCGCAGCTCGGCCGGCATGTCCTCGAGCGTGTCGAACGCCGCGTCCAGCGGGTAGATCCGCTCGAACTGCATCAGCTGGCCGTTTGCGAGCTTGCGCGACTCGTCGATCTTCCCGCGCTCGATGAGGTTCTGGAAGATGTTGAGCGCAGGGGGCCAGGTTCCCACGCATACCGTTGCGCCGGCCTCGGCCAATGCCTTCGCGATCGCGAATCCGAACCCTGCGTCGTCCGCGACCCCGGCCACCAGGGCGCGCTTGCCCGTCAGATCGATGGATAGCATGGGGTAGAAACTAGCACTTTCCGCCCGCGCTTCAGTCCGGCACGCTTCCTGAAAGTCGCACCTGTCGTGAGCGCATCCGTCAGGCGGGCTGTGCAGGAGCTGGACATCGCACCGGGAACCCGGGGGCCGTCGTTCGCCCGCGGGCTCTGGCGGATCGCTGCTGCCGACGTCTCCTCCGGCAACGGGGTGCGGCTCATCCAGGATGGCCCGCAGACGTTCGACGAGATGATGGCGCTCATCGCCGCCGCGCAGCGATCCGTCGCGCTCGAGAGCTACATCTTCCGCTCCGACCAGGTGGGCCAGCGGTTCGGGGACGCGCTCATCGAGGCCGCCGCGCGCGGCGTCGAGGTTCGCATCCTCATGGACTGGATCGGAGGCCGCGGCACGTCGCGCGGGTTCCTCACCGACCTCAGGCGCGCGGGCGTGCAGCTGCGGGTATGGAATCCACCCGGCCTCCGCGCCTTCCTCGGCTTCCTGCCGCGCGACCACCGGAAGCTGCTGGTGGTGGACGACCGCATCGGGATCACCGGCGGGGTGGGGATCGGCCACGAATGGCTGGGCCACGCCGGGAAGCGGCGCCGATCGCAGTGGCGCGACACGGCGGTGCGCATCGAGGGCCCCGCCGCCGCCAACATGCTCCAGGCGTTCGAGAACATGTGGAACCGCGCTGCGGGCAAGGAGCGGCGCGGGTCGGACCGCCTCCGGCGCGGCCTGCCGTCCGGGCACAACATCGATTCGGCGACGCACGAGCCCGCGCTCGTCGGGATCATCGAGGGCGAGCCGTGGCGCCGGCGGGTGGCGCGCGCGCTCCAGATGCAGGCCATTGCCGCCGAGCGTTCCATCTGGATCGCGAGCGCCTACTTCATGCCGTCGTGGAGCGAGGTCGAGGCGCTCACCGGCGCGGCGCGCGACGGCGTGGACGTGCGCATCCTGGTTCCCAGCCGGAACGACCATCCCTGGGTGAGCCTGCTCACGCGGCGCTACTACCGGCGGCTGCTCACCAATGGGGTGCGGGTCTGGGAGTGGAACGGCGAGATGATGCACGCGAAGACGAGCGTCGTGGACAGCCGCTGGGTGCGCGTCGGCTCCACCGACTTCAACATTCTCGGCGTCGCCATCAACTACGAGCTCGACGCACTCATCGAGGATGCGGTCCTCGGCCGCGAGGCGGAAGCGCGCTTCCTGTCCGACCTCGAGCACTCCCGCGAAGTCACCCTGCCCAGCCGTTCCTCGGCCTGAGACCCTATCTTGCGCGCGTGAAGCCGGGCATCGTGATCCTCGCCGAGCTCGAGCCCGCGCTGCGGGACGAGATCCTCGCCATCCAGCAACGCTTCGACCCGAAGCTCGCGAAGCTGCTCCCGCCGCACGTCACCATCACCGGCTCGTCGGGAATGGGGCCGATTCACGCGCGCACGCCGATCACGGAGCTCCGCGCCGCCCTCGAGCGGGTGGCGGCCGCGACGCCGCCCATGACGCTCGCGCTGAAGCGCCCGATGCAGTTCATGCAGTCCCAGGTGGTGGTGCTTCCCCTCGATCCGCACGGGCCGATCCGCGAGCTGCACGATCGCCTGCTCACGAGCGGGCTTCGCTACGAGCAGCCGCGGTTCACCTTCACGCCGCACGTCACCCTCAACCTCTTCCGCGAGCTCCCGCGCGACGAGCTCCGCGCGCTTCTCGCCGCGCGCATCGCGACCCCGGTGCGCATCGCGAGCATCTCGGCGTATCGCGCCACCGGGCCAGCCAGCGTGGAAAAGGCGCTGGAGCTCGAGCTCACCGGTCCATGACGTCGTCATCCCGAGCAAGCCTGTCATCCCGAGCAAGCCTGTCATCCCGAGCGAAGCGAGGGATCTGCACGCTGCTTCTCCTCGCTGCCCAGCCGGCCATCGCGGTCGGCCAGGAACCCGACTCCGTTCGTGTGAAGCTCTTCGAGCGACGCGATATCTGGACGGCTGCCGCGTTCGTCGCGGGGACGGCCGCCATGTTCCCGCTGGACCGGCACGTCGCCCGACAGATCCGTGACTCGGCGCTCATCGAGAATCATGCCCTGGAGCAGACCGCGAACGTCATCGGATTCCTCGGCAGCTACGGTCCCTTCCTCATCGGCGGAGGGATGTACGTCGTCGGGCGCGTCGCGGAGCGTCCGCGGCTGGCGCATCTCGCGGTGCACGGGCTCGAGAGCGCGATCTTCGGCGCCGCCGCCACGGGCGTCATCAAGGCCGCGCTGGGGCGCGCGCGCCCATCGGTCGCAGGACACGACAACCCGCGCGACTTCGCGCTGTTCCGCGGGCTGCGCTCCGACGACTACCAGGCATTCCCGTCCGGCCACGCCACCATGGCGTTCTCGATCGCGTCGGCGGTGACGCTGGAGCTCGAGGGGTGGTACCCGCGGTCGGCGTGGATCGTCGGTCCCATCCTGTACGGGGGCGCGACCCTGGTCGGACTGTCGCGCATGTATGAGGACAAGCACTGGGCCAGCGACGTCGTCATGGGCGCGGCCATCGGCACATTCGCCGGCCTCAAGACGGTGCGCTTCACGCATACCCGCGCCGGGAACCGTCTGGACCGCTGGCTCCTCGGCGACGACGCGCTTGTTCAGCTCCGCGTGCTGCCGGGCGCGGACGGCTCGTTGCGGTTCGCGGCGTTCACTCCCTGGTGACGCAGCACCCACTCGTACGCGGCGGCGAACGCCAGGGCGATCGCTGTTCCAACCATCCAGCCGCCGACCACGTCGCTCCCCCAGTGCTCGTCGAGGTACACGCGGCTCAACCCCACGAGCACCGTGAGCACCATTGCAACCGGCACCACGACCCTGGCGCGGGCGTGGTGGCGCAATGCGGCGTACGCGAAGAAGAGAGCGATCGCCGCCGTGCCGCTCGCGTGTCCGCTGGGATAGCTGTGGCTCTCTGACGTGAGCAGCCCGCCCTCCGGGCGGATCACCGCGTACGTCGCCTTCAGCCAGTCCACGAACAGGCCGGCGCTCACCGCGCAGAGCGCGAGGAGCAGAACCCACCACCGCCTCCCCGGGATGATGAGCCAGCCGACGATCGCGCACAGGATCGCGAGCGGCGCCTTGTCCCCGACGAACGACACCGCGGTGGCGAGGCGAATCCCCCACGTCGAGCGGCCTTCCATGGTCCACTCGCGCAGCGCCTGGTCCAGCGGCGCCAGCATCCCGCCCAGCACATAGGCGCCGACCGTCACGAAGAGGGCGCCGAGCAGCAGCGCGCCGAAGGCCAGGACCAGGAGGAGCCAGTCGTGGTGGCGGCCTTCCGTCACCTGGCGTCGAGTGCCTTTCTGATCGCGCTCTCGAGGTCCTGCTTCCCGCCGAGCCCCGTGTAGACAACCTTGCCCGCCGCGTCGAGCACGACGACGTAGGACGTGGCCGGCGCGTCGTACGCGCCACTCGCCTCGCCCTTCCGGTCGTAGAGCTGGACCCAGGGAAGCTCGTGCTTCTCGGCGTACGCCTTGATGCGTGCCGGCGACTGGTTCACCGAGACGCCGATGCCGAGGAACGCGACGCGTGCGCCATACTTCGCGTGCATCGCCTTGATCGTCGGCTCGAGCTGCGCGCAGTTGCTGCACCAGGTGGCCCAGAACTCCATGAGCACAGGCTTCCTGCCCACCCACTCGGACAGGTTGGCGGGCTTGCCGTCGATGGTCTCGAGCGCCGCGAACGGGCCCTGCGATCCGATCTCCAGCCCGATGTCCTGGGCTGAAAGATCGAGGCTCAAAGCTGAAAGCTGAAGGAGGAGGGCGGCTCCGATGAGCGAGAGGCGGCTCCTGAGGTTTGATCCTCGATCCTTGATCGTCATATCAGTAACTGCCCCATCTTGATGAGATAATACTCGGCGGCGCCGAGCATCAGGATTCCGAAACCACGCTTCACCCACACCATCCATGCCCCCGCGCGCGGCAGCCGCGCGAGCGCGCCGGATGAGATGCCGACCACGACGAGCAGCGCGCACATCCCGAGGGAGAACACCAGCAGGTACAGGAAGCCGAGGGCGCCGCTCTTCGTTGCCGCCACCCACGTGAGCACCGCGGCCATGACCGGCGCCCCACACGGCGCGGCCACGAGCCCCGACACCGCTCCCATGATGAACGCACCGGAGAACCGACCCGCTGTGCCGGCCCGTGACGCCCGATCCACCCAGCCGGTGGGAACCGGCAGCGGCAGCGCCTCCAGCATGACGAGCCCGCTGAGCAGCAGCAGGTTCGCCATGAGGAAGTACAGCCACGGGTTTGTACTCACGGTGCCGAAGAGCGTTCCCGTCATCCCGGCCAGCACGCCCAGGAGGGAGTAGACCGCCGCCAGCCCGAGGACATACGTCAGCGTCAGCAGCACGGGCCGCAGCCTGGGACGCGGGGCCGAGCCCGTCGCGCCCGCCTCCTGCCCGCCGACGATCGCCGCCGTGATCGGGATCATCGGGTAGATGCACGGATTGAGGCTCGTGAGCACGCCGGCCGCGAACAGGACTGGCAGCGCGAGCAGCGGGCTCGAGAGATCGGGGTTCACACTAGGAACCTACGTGCGGCCCGCCCAATGGGCTGAACCGTCTGAGCCTGACGTCTGAGCCTGACGTCTGAGCCTGACGTCTGAGCCTGAACGTCTGAGCCTGACGTCTGAGCCTGAACGTCTGAGCCTGACGTCTGAGCCTGACGTCTGAGCCTGGAGTGGTTGCCGCGCAGAGATCGGTATTACCGGCGGAACTTGCGGTTAACTTTCGCGGCCTCACCGAACCCATCCCGGCGCAAGAAACAATGGCTGTTCCGTTCATCTATGTAATGAAGGGTCTGAAGAAGGTCGTCCCGCCTTCCCGGATCATTCTCGAAGACATCTGGCTCTCCTTCTACCCGGACGCGAAGATCGGCGTCCTCGGCCCGAACGGCGCCGGCAAGTCGAGCCTGCTGCGCATCATGGCGGGCGTTGACCAGGACTTTCAGGGCGAGGCGTGGGCGGCCAAGGGCACCCGCATCGGCTTCCTGCCGCAGGAGCCGCAGCTCGACATGTCCCTCGACGTGCGCGGCAACGTGGAGCTCGCCGTGGCGTCGCAGCGCAAGCTGCTGACGCGGTTCAACGAGATCTCGGAGAAGTTCGCCGAGCCCATGGACGACGACGCCATGCAGAAGCTCCTGGACGAGCAGGCGAAGGTCCAGGAGAAGATCGACGCGCAGGACCTCTGGAACCTCGACAACAAGATCGAGATCGCGATGGACGCGCTGCGGCTGCCGCCATCCGACGCCGACGTCTCGACCCTGTCTGGCGGCGAGAAGCGCCGCGTGGCGCTGTGCCGGGTGCTGCTCGAGGAGCCGGACATGCTCCTCCTCGACGAGCCCACGAACCACCTCGACGCCGAGAGCGTGGCCTGGCTCGAGCGGTTCCTCGCGGAGTTCAAGGGATGCGTCGTCGCGGTGACGCACGACCGGTACTTCCTCGACAACGTCGCCGGCTGGATCCTCGAGCTCGACCGCGGGCGCGGGATACCCTATGAGGGGAACTACACCGGCTGGCTGGAGCAGAAGAAGTCGCGGCTCGCGGTGGAGGAGAAGTCCGAGTCCGCCCGTCAGCGCACCCTCGCGAAGGAGCTCGAGTGGGTGCGGATGTCCCCGCGCGCGCGGCAGGCCAAGAACAAGGCGCGCATCCAGAAGTACGAGGAGATGGCAAGCGAGGCGCAGAACGAGCGCATCGCGCAGAACGAGATCCAGATCCCGCCGCCGCCGCGCCTGGGCAATGACGTCGTCATCGCGAAGGACCTGCGCAAGGCATACGGCGACAAGCTGCTGTACGACGGGCTGTCATTCGCCCTTCCGCGCGGCGACATCGTCGGCATCATCGGGCCGAACGG
>Ga0307505_10002259_pt1 | contig 13661 bp, 10 predicted proteins | sample 23_S_MG_FD_202183 | JGI IMG/M metagenome (GOLD analysis project Ga0307505, IMG submission 202183) | Soil microbial communities from Populus trichocarpa stands in riparian zone in the Pacific Northwest, United States - 23_S | ecosystem: Environmental > Terrestrial > Soil > Riparian zone > Trees...
CTGGGCACCATGGTGTGTCCCACCGAGAGTGCGAGCCGCTTCCATGAACGATCGGGCCATGCGGTCCAGCCGTTCGCGAACTCGAGGATTTCCGGGAGGCGCGCCTGCTCGAGCAGCTCCTGGATCACCGGTCCGGGATAGCCGTGGTAGCCGGCGAACAGCTCGTCGGCGCCCTGGCCCTCGAGCATCACGGTGATGCCATTTTCACGGGCGGAACCGAACACGCGGTACTGCGCGTAGATGCTCGTGCTGCCGAAGGGCTCGCCCTGCGCGCGGATCATCTCCACGAGGTCGCGCACGAGGTCCTGCGGCCCGGCCATGACCTTGTGCTGGATAGCGCCAACGCGGGCGTTCACCGTGTCTGCCCAGCGTTCCTCGTCCACCGCCGAGCCGCGGGCCACATAGCTGAAGGTGTGGATCGGCATGGCCGGCTCCACATGGCGCATGCCGCACACGATGGCCGACGAGTCGATCCCCCCCGAGAGCGCCGCGCCGAGGGGCACGTCGCTGCGGAGGTGCAGGCGCACGTTGGTGAGGAACTGCTCGCGCACCCGCTCCACGGCCTGCGGGAAGCTGTCGCTGCTCTCGGCGATGGACGGCCACCACCAGCGCTGGATGGAGCGTACGAGGCCGGCGCCGAGGTCGAACGTCAGGACGTGCCCGGGGAGCAGGTGACGGATGCCGGCGAAGAAGGTGGACGCCGAGTCGTCGTAGCCGCCGAAGACGAGGTACTCGTAGGCCTGCTGGAGGTCGAGCTCAGGCGCGCGCGGGAGAAGCTCGCGCAGCGCGCGCACCTCGGAGGCGAAGGCGAACATGCCGTCGCGGTGGTAGTAGGCCAGCGGCTTGATGCCAAACCCGTCGCGCGCGATGGTGAGCGTCTGGTCGCGCGCGTCGTGGATGGCGAAGGCAAACATCCCGCGCAGCCGTGGCAGCGCCGCCGACCCCCACTGCGCCCACGCCGCCAGGAGCACCTCGGAATCCGAGTCGGAGGTGAAGCGCTGGCCCAGCGTCTCGAGCTCGGGGCGGAGCTCGCGGTAGTTGTAGATCTCGCCGTTGAAGATCATCGAGAAGCGGCGGTCGTCGCGGTGCATGGGCTGATGCCCGCCCTGCGACAGGTCGATGATCGAGAGGCGGGTATGGCCGAGGAGGAGCTGGCCGCCGGGCACAGCGAAGAGGTCCTGGCCACAGTCGTTCGGGCCGCGATGCGCCAGTGCGTCGATGGCTCGTGTCATCCGCTCCCGGGTGCCATTTCCCGCACCACGAACCCATTGACCGGCGACGCCGCACATTTGCCGAAAGCTAGGTATGCGCCCTGAGGGAGTCCACGCGCGCGCGCGCCTGCCCATTGTCGTTCCGGTGCAATCTGGGCATCGTTACACGCGGCGAATTCACCCCAATCCTCCCACTTCGTGACTGAGAGCAGGAACCCGGCGGACAGGCCTCGCGTCGGCGACGTCGTGGAGTTCCTGCGCCGCGAGGGACTGCTCGACGGCCCCCCGCCAACCGTGCGGAACGCCGGCGTGATTGTCGGTTCCGTTCGTCCGGACCAGGACGCGCAGGGAGACAGCCTGTCCTGGATTTCCGGCCGCGTCGCGCGGGAAGAGCCCGCGCGGGTGGAGGGATTTCGCGGGGCGCTGCTGATTGTCGGGTCGGCCTCGCCCGCCTCTCCCGCACCGCTTGCGTCGTGCCGGAGCCCGAAGCTGGCCTTCAGCCGGGCGGTCCATCACTTCTTTCCGGACCTGGTGGAGATGGAGTGGCCCGCGTCCGGTCAGCCGCACGGAAAGTCGTCGTTCATCGCCCCCAGCGCGCGCATCGCGATCGGCGCGGTCATTGGCGCGGGGTGCCACATCGGTGAAGCAGTCGTGATAGGACCGAATTCGGTGCTCGCGAACACCACCGTGGAGCCGGGCACGTCGATCGGCGCCAACTGCACCATCGGCCTGCCGGGCTATGGCTACGAGCGCGACGAGGACGGAGTACCGTTCCGGTTTCCACATATCGGCCAGGTGCGCATCGGTCGCAACGTGGAGATCGGGTCGAACACCTGCATCGATCGCGGCGCGCTCGGCGACACCGTGATCGGCGACGATTGCAAGATCGACAACCTGGTGCACATCGCCCACAACGTGCAGCTGGGCCGGAACTGCCTCGTGATCGCGAATGCCATGGTCGCGGGCAGCGTGCGCGTCGGCGATGGCGCCTGGGTGGCACCGTCCGCCTCCATCCTCAACCAACTCACGATCGGGGAGGGCGCCGTGATCGGCATGGGCGCCACCGTCATCAAGCCAGTGGCCGCCGGAGTCACGGTGGCCGGCAACCCCGCGCGCGAACTTCCCCGGAAGACCTAGTGGCGTCGAACCTCCTGGAATCCATCATGGGACGCGAGCAGCGCGTCCTCGTCCTCTGCCCGCACACGGACGACGAGTTCGGCTGCGCGGGAACGCTCCTGCGGCTCGTGGACGCCGGCGCGACGATCCGCTACTTCGGCTTCAGCCGGTGCGAGGAATCGGTGCCGACCGGACTGCCGAAGGACACGCTGGTGCACGAGTGCTACGCCTGCACGGGCTCGCTCGGCATTCCGCGGGCGAACGTCACCATCGGCGACTTCCGCGTGCGGCATTTTCCGTCCGTGCGGCAGGACATCCTCGAGCTGCTGGTGAAGCTGCGGAAGGAATTCGAGCCGACGCTGGTGCTCTGCCCGAGCAGCTACGACACACATCAGGACCACCGCGTGGTGTTCGAGGAAGGGTTCCGCGCCTTCAAGCACTCGTCCATCCTGGGCTATGAGCTGCCGCAGAACCTCATCTCCTTCAACAACTCCGCGTTCATCCGGCTCGATGAAGAACTGATGCAGAGAAAGATCGAGGCGCTGACGCTGTACAAGTCACAGGGCTTCCGTCGCTACGCCAGTGAACAGTTCATTCGCGGGCTCGCCACGGTGCGGGGCGCGCAGTGCAACTGCGACTACGCCGAAGCGTTCGAGATGATCCGGCTGGTGCTGTAGCCGAGGATGCCGCGAAAGATCCTCACGGTCGTCGGCGCGCGGCCGCAGTTCGTGAAGGCCGCCATCGTCTCGCGCGCCATCAGCCGCCGCTCGTCCCTGCGTGAGATCCTGGTGCATACCGGGCAGCACCACGACTCGGCGATGTCGCAGGTGTTCTTCGATGAGCTGGGGCTCGCCGCGCCCCACGAGAACCTCGGGATCGCAGGCGGCTCGCACGGGGAACAGACGGGGCGCATGCTCGCGGGCCTCGAGACGGTGATGCAGCGAGAACGGCCGGATTGGGTGCTGATCTACGGCGACACGAACTCCACCCTGGCCGGCGCGCTCGCCGCGGCGAAGCTGAACATCCCCGTGGCGCACGTCGAGGCGGGGCTGCGGTCATGGAACCGCGCCATGCCGGAAGAGGTGAACCGCGTCGTGGCGGATCACCTCTCGTCGCATCTGTTCCCGCCAACAGACGTCGCCACGGCCAACCTGCTGCGTGAGGGCAAGACGAAGGGCGAGATGAGCCAGGTCGGGGACGTCATGTACGACGCGACGCTCGCCTTCACCGCGGTGGCGCGGCAGAAGGGGAACCTGCTGCGCGCGATGAGGCTCGAGGCGAAGGGGTACGCGCTCGCCACGGTGCACCGCCAGGAGAACGTGGACGATCCCGCCAGGCTCGGCGCGATCGTCGAGGCGCTGGGCACCTTGTCCGCCGAGCTGCCGGTGGTGCTCCCGCTGCACCCGCGTGCGCGCAAGGAGCTGGCGCAGCGCGAAGACCTTGTGGCGTCCGCGAGCAAGGTGCGGATCGTGGATCCCGTGGGCTACCTGGACATGCTGCTGCTGGAGCAGGGCGCGCGGGTGATCATGACCGATTCGGGGGGCGTGCAGAAGGAGGCGTTCTTCCACGGCGTGCCCTGCGTGACGCTGCGCACCGAGACGGAATGGACCGAGCTCGTTGACGCGGGCTGGAACGTCCTGGCCGCGCCCGGCGATGCCGCCGCGATCGTGTCTTCCGGGCGGAACGCGCTGGGCTTCGATGCGTCACGCCCTCGGCCGCTGCTGTACGGCGCTGGAGATGCTTCGGAGCGCATTGCTTCGTTCTTCAGCGAACAGCGGCAGGAAACGAAACGACTGTAACGCCTGAAACTGCACGATTGAACTGCGGTTCGGGGGAGGTGCTTCAGGTTCCGGATTTCGGTCCGGATCCAAGGACGTGCGTGGAGCGCTCGAGGTTGCGGGCGCCGCCTCCATGTCCAACCGCATGCACGTCGAGCGTCGCGCCGGGCAGCAGCACGTTGTCGCGCGCAACGACGTCGATACCGTCGCGCACCTGCACCGCCCCGTCGAGCCAGTTGTCGGCGATGAGCCACTTCTCCGGCGCGCCGGTGCCGTTGCCGTTGCGCTCGGCCTCGATGCACGAGCGGCCGGTGCCCGAGAAACGATTGCCCTGCACGACGAACCCGGCGCCCGCGGCGCCAGAGGGGGCGTCGGGTGAGCTGTGGATGCCGCGCGAGCAGCGGATGAAGTCGTTGCCGGTGACGCGCACGTGGAGGGCGGAATTGGCGCGCACGCCGGTCTCCAGCCCCTGGAACTCGTTCCCGCGCACCTCGGTGCTGCCCTGGTTGAATCCGATGCTCATGCCGCCGAATCGCGCGCCCGCCCCGGCGATGACGCGGTTGTCGCAGAACATGATGCGCGGCGCGATCGAGGAGTTCGCCGTATCGAGCGCGAACGCGATGGGGAGGCTCGGGTCGCTCTGCACGAAGGTGTTCCCCTGCACGAGGAGCGACTTGCCGCTGTCGGTGACGTAGATGTAGCCGAGGTTGCCGCCCGTGACCCGGCAGTTCTCGAAGTGGTTGTGCACGACGCGGATGTTGCCGAGGTCTCCCTCGAGGTGCACCGCCGCGTCGCCGCCCACGCCGTATACCTGGTTGTTGGCGATGAGCACGTTCTCCACGCGCGTGATGCCAACGAAGCGCACTTCGGTGCCGGTGCTGGCCGCGCCGAGGTAGCGGTTGTGGTCGATGGTCCAATCGCGCGAATCCACGGTGGCGCAGTTGCACTCCACGAAGTCCGCACGCGCCTCGACGACGGTGCACCCGGTGACGCGGACGTGGCTGGAGGCGAAGCCCAGCTGCTGGATGACGCCGTACCCGGCGCGACGGAAGGCGCAATCCTGCACGAGAATGCGCGAGCATTCGAGAAGGAGCACGCAGTGGCTGAGGAATCCCGGCGATCCCTCGAACGTCACCGAGCGGATGGCGACGTCCGCGGCACCGTTGCGGATCGCCACCGCCACCACCGCGGAGCCGCCGATGGACAGGTGCTCCAGCGACACGTTGCTGCCCGAGATGCCGAGCGCCTCTCCCTTCGGCATCCCTGGCTGAAGGAGGGAGGCGCTTCCCTCGCCGGTGACGCGGACGTTCGCGGGGATCCCGATGGTGGCGGTCCAGTGGTAGCGGCCGGCCGGGAAGTGGACGATCCCGCCGCCGTCCCTCGAGCAGGCATCGATCGCCGCGCGGATGGCGCGCCCGTCGTCATGCGGCGCGCCCTTGCCGGTGGCGCCATACCGCGTGACGTCATGAAGGGCCATGGGCCGAACCTACTTCACGAGCGAGAAGCAGGCGTCAATGCCGGCAACGGCGCCGCCGTGCATGGGGATGCCGCGGTCATCCAGCCGCAGCTCCGTGAGGAAGCGCCGGTGCTCCGCGGGCAACGCACGGCTGCTCACGGCCTCCCAACGCTTCTGTCGCAGATCCTCGAGCTCCGTCAGTGATACCGCGGCGCCGAGGAAGGTTGCGCGGAACCCGGCCGATTGGGCGAGCTGACAGAACGCGGAGGGCGTGTACGCGCGCGATACCGGGCAATTCTCGCCGTCGGTGGACCGCCTGAACACCTCGGCCAGGTCCATGCCCGAAAAGCGCCTGTCGAGCGCCCGCATGAGGTAGGCAGCCCTCAGGTGCATCCATACGCTGTCATGGTTGTAGACCATGATCCGGACTGAGCCGCCCGGACGGAGGACGCGGTGAAATTCGCGCAGCACCGGCAGCGGGTCTGGTATGTGGTGCAGCACGCCGGACGAGTGCACGTGGTCTACGCTGGCATCGTCGAGCGGGAGCCGCGTGGACCGTTCGTCGAGATGGAACAGGTCGGGCGTGACGCCGTGCAAGGCGACTCGCCGCCTCGCCTCGTCGAGCGATGTCGGCGAGACGTCCATGCCGATCAGGCGCGCGGGCCGCGAATAGACCGCGAAGCCGACGAGGTCGTTGCCGGGGCCGCATCCATAGTCGAGCACCACCCGCCCGTCCTGGCCCGTCACCGGCATCAGCTCGATGTAGCCGGGGTACTGATCGTTCCGCCACTCGAAGTATTCGAGTGACGCTGCTGCGGTCGGGAATCCCTCGTGGGAAGTGACATTGTGACCAGTCCAATACGATGCGACGGTCTGATCTCCAATTGCCGTCGCCCCGGCCTGTCGCAATCCGAACAGGCGACGTGCGATGGCTCGCGCAACCCTGCGTGGATCGGTCACCAACAGGCGCAACCTGCTCATGTGGATCTCCGCCCGGGGGTTGTCGTGCTCGCCTGCTGCATGAAGTAGTCGTGCTGCTTCATGCATCGCTCGATGACCGCGGCGTTCGCCTTCGTCCAGTCGATGGTCTTCTTCAGCCCGTCCCGCAGCTGCACCTGCGCGCGGAAGCCGAGAGCCTTGTCCGACTTCTCGGTGGAGCCAAAGCGCTTGCCGGAGCGGTCCCAGTCGCGCGCGGGACGCAGGTCGAGGGGCGTGGGATTCCCGGTCAGCTCGTTGATGGTCTTCGCGAGGTCGAGCACCGTGGTCTCGACGCCGGACGCGAGGTTGTACACCTCACCCGGTTCGCCCTTGAGCGCCGCCGCCATGAGCCCACGCGCCATGTCCTCGACGAAGATGAAGTCGCGGCTGGCGTTGCCGCCGTTGTCGAGTGGGAGCGCTTCCTTCCGGAGCGAGCGCCAGATGAAGGTGGGCGTCACGTTGCGCCACACGGTGTGCACGGTGCCGCGCCAGCGGCCGGCGCCGAGGATCTCGCGCGGGCCGTACACGTTCTGGAAGCGCGTCTTCACCACCGGGAGCTGGTAGCGCCCGAAGTAGTAGTTGCCGTACAGCTCCCCGATGATCTTCGAGATCGAGTAGGGGCTGTCGTGATACAGTGAGACCGGCGCTTCCTCGGTGGTGGGCTTCGCGTCGTCGAAGGTCTTCTCCGCGACCGCGCACCCGGCGGCTGCGTACACCACCTTCTTCAGCCCTGTGAAATCCTTGAGGGTGTCGAAGAGCTTGAGCGAGGTGATGGTGTTGTTGTCGTGATCCGCGATGGGATCGGCGATGGACGACTGGTTGCCGTGGTAGCAGGCGAGGTGCCAGGCGTAGTCGAGGTCGCGCGGCAGCTGCTTCAGGACGGCGTCATCGGCGATGGAGCCGTAGATGAACGAGACGCGCGGGTCCTGCGGGATGTTCGACAGGTCGGACGAGAGCAGGTTGTCCACGATGGTGACGTGCGCGGGATCCTGCTCCAGCAGCTGCGCCACGAGGTTGCTGCCGACGAAGCCGGCGCCACCCACGACGAGGCAGTTTGTACCCTTGAAGGAAAGCTGAGTCATTGAAGGCTGTTGGCTCTTGGCTCTCGGCTCTCGGCACCTCACCCACTCGAAGCCGAGAGCCCAAAGCCGAGAGCATCAGGCGTTGGTCGGAGCTGATAGATGACTGAAGATGTCGGTGACGCCGTGCTTGTCGTACCACTCGAGCTGGCGGCGGATGGTGTCCTCGAAGCCGAGCTTTGCCTTCCAGCCGAGCACCTTCGCGGTTTCTGACGGGTCGAGCACCACGGCGGGAACGTCGTCGGCGCCGGGAGGAACGATCGGCACTTCCGGCGGTTCCATGCCCAGGTAGCGGGCCACGGCGACGAACACGTCGTGGATGGAGCGCCCCTCGCCGGTGGAGACGTTGAACACCCCGGTGGGAGCGTCGTCCTCGAGCACGCGATCCACGACGGTGAAGAAGTCAGTCATGTCGAGGAAGTCACGCACCGTGTCGCTGCAGAAGCAGCTCTTGCCGGCCTTGAGGCGCGTGTAGAACGTCGGGATCGGCCCGATGGCGAGACGCGGTCCGCAGATGTTCGCGAGCCGCAGCGACACCACGGGGAGGCCCGCGTTCACCAGAAACGCCTCGCCGGCCGTCTTCGAGATGCCGTAGCTCGTGAAGGGCGCGGTGGGGTGCGATACTGGGATGGGCACCTGCTTCGGGCGGCCGTAGCAGAGCGCGGTCTGGAAATTCACGACGCGCTTCACGCCGTTCGAGATCGATGCCTTCGCGACGTTGATGGACCCCAGCACGTTCGACCGCGTATCCTCGGCCCAGTCGGACGGATCCTTGTACGCGGCGGCCGAGTGGATGACGTGCGTGGGCTTGAAGCGCGCGAAGGTCGCGTCCACGAGCGGCGCGTCGGCGACGCTGCCCTCCACGACCTCGAGCCCCTTCACGGGCGGGACGACTTCGCGCTTGCCGGTGGCGAAGTTGTCGAGGACGAGGATCTCGTGCCCCTGCGGGAGGTAGCGCTCGATCAGGTTCGATCCCAGGCAGCCTGCGCCACCCGTGATCAGGAGCCGCATGCTCACTTCGCGGCCGACGTCAGCTTGAGGTGCGTGTACTCGCCCAGCGTGCCGTGCTGCCTGAAGTAGTTGATCGCCTCGGACACGGTGGTGCTCAGCGGGGTGAACTCGATCTTCCCGAAATCGGTGAAGGTGCGCGACGGGTCGAGGAGGATGGAGGGCACGTCATCCGGGCTCAGCTCCTTGATCTCCGGCTCCGGGTACGGCGTGATGCCCATGGCCTTCACGACCTCGTCGTACAGCTCGAGGATCGAGATGTCCTTGCCGGACGAGAAGTGGTAGGCGCCCTTGCCGGTGCCGTCCACCGCCTTGACGACGTTGCGCGCGAGGTCCTTCACGAACACGAAATCACGGCGTGCCTTGGTGACGAAGCACTTCTTCCCGTCCTTCAGGCGCTGATAGAAGATCGGGAGCGGGCCGCTGACGTTGCGCGGGCCCACGACGTTGGCGAGACGGAAGGTGACGAAGTCCAGCCCCGATGCTTCGACGAAGTCTTCGTTCGCCGTCTTGGTGATGGCGTAGCTGTTGGGCGCCGGGAGCTTCGGGTGGTCGAGACGGATGGGCTGATGCAGCGGCTTGAGGCCGTAGCACAGCGCCGTCTGGAAGTAGATGAAGCGCTTGACGCCGTTCGCCTTCGCGGCGGCAACGATGTTGGCGCCGCCGACGCAGTTCGTGAGCGCGTCGTTGTACCAGTCGCTCGGGTCCTTGTACGACGCGGCGGTGTGGACGACGACGTCCGGCTTGAATTCGGCGGTGAGCTTGTCCACGACGTCCTTGTCGGAAATCGTGTCGATCACGACGCGAAGGTTCTTGTGGTCCTTGAGGTGCTCCCTGCGCCCGGTGGCAAGGTTGTCGATGACCAGGACCTGGTCGCCGCGGTCGAGCAGCAGCTCGGTGATGTGGGAGCCGATCTGGCCGAGGCCACCTGTTACGAAAACTTTCATTGAGAATGTCTGGTTTGGGGCTTATGGCTCTCGGCTTTGGGACAAGACGCCGAGAGCCGAGGGCCGAAAGCCGAGAGCCCGATTCAATCTTCGCCGGCGAGCAGCGAGCGGAACTCACCCGCGCGGTCGTGGAAGCGCTGGTGCCACACCTCGAGGCTCAGGAGCCCCCAGGTCTTTCTCGAGAATCGCGCCTCGCTGCCGAAGCTCGCGCGCGCGACCTCGGCGTTGATGTACGGCCGCGGGTTCGACGTCATCTGGTCGAAGGTGTCGCGCACGAAGCCCTTCAACGGGCCGCCGAACCACTCCTTGAGCGGCACGGGGAAGCCCATCTTGTCGCGCCGGTTGAGGATCTCCGGCGGGAGGTCGTTCTCGAAGACGGTCTTGATGAGGTGCTTCATCCGCCCGTCCTTGAACTTCACGTCGGCGGGGACGGTGGCGGCGAACTCGACGAGCGCGTGATCCAGCAGCGGCACCCGGCTCTCGAGCCCGTGCGCCATGCTCATGCGATCCTCCACCTGGAGCAGCGCCGGCAGCAGGCACTTGAAGTCGAAGTGCGTCATCTTGTCGAAGTACGCTTCCTTCCGGACGTTGGCCGCGTTGTTGAAGATCGTGCTGAAGTCCTCGAACACGCGGCGCTTGTCGAGCGCCTCCCAGGCGATCTCCCCCTCCATGTCGCTGGAGCGGTCGATGAGGCGGAAGTAGCGGGCGTCGAGCGGATCGAACAGCCCCTCGCGCCAGAACTCCTTCATCATCGGCTTGTACTCGCGCAGCAGGCCGAGGTTGGGGATGATGCTCTCGATGGTGACGACGTAGTTGCCGTTCTTGTAGGTGCCGTCGATGGCCGCGCGGAGGGTCTGCTCGAGATACGCCACCATGTAGCGCGCGTAGCCGCCGAAGATCTCGTCGCCCCCCTGCCCGCCGAGCACCACCTTGAGGTGGTCGCTGGCGAGCTTCGACACCATGTACTGCGGGAAGGAGCCGGGCCCCGCGACAGGATGGTCCAGGTGGTAGATGACGTCGCCGAGGTGGGTGCGGAAATCCTCGGCGGTGATGTCGGCGATGTGGAGCTGGCCCCCGCTGCGCTTGCACGCGAGCGCGGCGTAGCTGCTCTCGTCGTAGCCCGGGTACTCGGTAAAGCGGCCGTGGAAGGCGAGGTGGTTGGCCGGATCCTGTCTGCGCGCCAGCGCCTGCATGAGCGACGAATCGATGCCGCCCGAGAGGTAGCTGCCGACGGGGACGTCGCTGCGCAGGTGGAACTTCATCGAGTCTTCCACGAGCTCGCGAAGCTTCTCGCCGAAGTACTTGGGCGAATGCTCCCAGTCGATCTCGTAGTTCACGTCCCAGTAGCGGCTGATGCGCAGCGACGCGCCGCCGTTGGCCACGAGCTGGTGGCCGGGGAGGAGCTGGCGGACCCCCTCGAACAGGGTGTGCTCGCCGATGGTGTACTGGAACGTCAGGTACTCGGCGAGCGCCTTGTCGTCGGTGTTGACCTGCGGCAGGAAGGGGAGGATCGCCTTGGCCTCGGAGGCGAAGACGAGCGTGTCGTCCACCACCGCGTAGTAGAACGGCTTGATGCCGAAGCGGTCGCGCGCGCAGAAGAGCATCTGGCGCTGCTCGTCCCAGAGGGCGAAGGCGAACATCCCACGGAGCTTGTTGACACAGGCGGGGCCCCACTTCCGGTAGGCGAGGAGGATGACCTCGGTGTCGGAGTGGCTGACGAACTCGGAGGCGCCGATCTCGTCGCGAAGCTCGAGGTAGTTGTAGATCTCGCCGTTGTAGGTGATCCAGTTCCCGTGCCGGTCGGTCATGGGCTGGGCACCGGCCTCGGAGAGGTCGATGATGGCGAGGCGCTGGTGGGTGAAGCCGACGTGGCCGCGCTCGTGCTCCCAGCTGCCGTGTCCGTCGGGGCCGCGGTGCTCGATGAGGTGGCCCATGACGCGCAGCCCGCGGTTCAGCCGCGGAATGCGTTCACCACCGAGTCGATAGAGCCCTGCGATACCGCACATACCTGGAGAAAACGGAGGGTAGGGGGAGCCAGACAATATAGCCCGAAAACTGGGCGAATTGCACCGCCAACCCTTTACACGACTTGAAGTTGGGAGGGTAACGACCCCGGCGCCTCAGGGGGTTGTGATGGTCGCGCTGAAGGTCACAGGCTGCACTCCCGCGGAGTTGTCCTGTCGGGCGCGAAGGGTGTGCGTTCCGGGCGAAGCCCCCGCGCGCCAGGATGTGGGTGAAGCGAGCCCGTCGGCGTTGGTGACCTGAGTGCCGCCTGCAACGATGCCCTGTGTGACCACCTCGAAGATGATGGTGACGCCGCCCAGGGGATTGCCGCTTGCGTCGGTCATCCTGACCACCGGCGGGTTCAGGTGCGCGTTCGTGGTATCGCTCTGGGCGTCACCCGACACCTTGTGCAGTTGCGCCGGAATTCCGGGGGTCACCGTGACGCTGCCCGTGGTTGTGGGAATGAGCCCTGTGGCACTGAACTGCACGGTTACCGTGCCCACCTGGCCCCACACCTCGAGGGTCGGGAACACCGCCGATCCGGCCGCGAGTGTCACCTGGGTCTGCCCCGCGAGCACTGCATTGCCCGACGAGAGCGATGCCATCACGACGGCTCCCTCGTGGGTGGTCGCGTTGTTGTGCTGATCGTACGCGCGAACGACGATCTCGGGGAAAAACCTCGTGCCGGACGCGATCGCCGACTGAACCGCGGAAGCGATGAGCAACTTCGTCGCCGCGCTGGCATTCGCGGTGGCCGTGAAGCCCGCCGTTCCGCTCACCCCCGGTGCACTCGCCGTTGCGCTCTGTGTTCCGGCGACGGTGCCGAGGGTCCATGTGCCTGAGGTGGCCAGTCCATTTGCGCTGGTGGTGGCTGCCGCTCCCGCCATCGAGCCGGTCGCGACCGCAAACGTGACCACGACGCCGGGCACGGGATTGCCATGGTGATCGTCCACTCGCGCGACCAGCGGTGCGCCGAGCGCGGATGCAACAGTCGCCGACTGACCGCTTCCACTGACGACCGTGATGGACGCCGGCGGTGCCGGTTGCGCCGTCGCGGTGACGGTCGTGCTGAGGAGCGTCGCGCCTCCGGACACGCGGGCCTCGAGCGCCTGGGCGGCGCTCGTCGAAGTGCCGAGCGTCCAGAATTCGCGCGCGACTCCGTCGCCGTCCGTATCAGCGGCGCCGAGGGCAACAGACCCGCCGCCGGAAGTCACGTGGAAGGTGACGAGCACACCCGGGACCGGTCGATCCTGCGCATCCAGGACCTTGACGGCGATGGGCTGCGCGAGCGTGGTCGCGACGACAGCCTGCTGATCGTTCCCCGAGACAACGGAGATCGCGGCCGGCGGACCGGCGGGTGCGGTGCCGTCGTCGCATGCCAGCAGCGTCGCGGCCGCGGTCGCGCACGCAACAAGAGCCCAGGAGGCACGTCGTGTCTTCATTTCGTCACCGGCGTCATGTCGACCAAGAAAAACTAAGCCGCGCGCAGCGCTCCTCGCCATTCGCGCGGCGTGACGTGCATCACATGAGGCACGGCGAGTATCTTCGCTTCAGTCTCCCTGGCCCAGTTCGCCTTGCCTGCATCAGCAAGCTCAGCCACCCCCCCGCGCGTCGTCGTGCTCGCCGCGAGCGACTGGCGATCCGATTCGCGCGTCGTGCGTGAAGCGGAGGGGCTGGCGCGCAACGGATTCGAGGTCGTCGTGGTGTTTCAGCGGAATGTTCTGGCCGCGGATCCCGATGAGGTGCACAACGGCGTCCGGTACGTCTGCGTGCCGGCGACGGCGGTGTCGTGGAGGGATTTCTTCGAGCTCCATCGCATCCACCGCCGGCTGCTCTCTCGCGACGTGCGCGGGATGCTTCGCGGCCACCTGGGCTCCGTCAGCTCACTCGGGGAGCTGCTGCTGACGCCGTTCGTGGGCGCATTCGGCAAGGCGGGGCTGCGGCTCGCCGACCACTTCGAGGGGTGGCGCGTGGCCATGGTGTACGCGAGCGAGCCGCTCGAGTACCTGCACCGCTACGCACTGCGCTGCCGCGCGCGCGTGGAGTCGCTGCACCCCGACATCATCCATGCGCACGACATCCTC
>Ga0307505_10002260_pt1 | contig 13653 bp, 11 predicted proteins | sample 23_S_MG_FD_202183 | JGI IMG/M metagenome (GOLD analysis project Ga0307505, IMG submission 202183) | Soil microbial communities from Populus trichocarpa stands in riparian zone in the Pacific Northwest, United States - 23_S | ecosystem: Environmental > Terrestrial > Soil > Riparian zone > Trees...
CGGCCCGCGAGATCGCCGCTATCATGGCCGGCGTCCGCAAGGGACTCGAGGTTCTCTTCGCGCCGGCCCCAAAACAGATCGACCGCGTCTATATGGACGACGATATGTTCATCGGGTAGATCGGACCTTAGAAAGAAGGAAGGCGGCCATCTTCGGCCGCCTTCCTTGTTTATTAATGATGTTCCGACGCGCCGTCCGGTTTGTTGCCGTGGTAGATCTCGGAGCCGGTTGCGACGAACTCTTTAGCTTTCTCTGTCATACCGACCGCGAGAGCCTTTTCGGGCTCGAGGGCATGTTCTTTCGCGTACTCGCGGACGTCCTGCGTGATCTTCATTGAGCAGAAATGCGGTCCGCACATCGAGCAGAAGTGTGCGAGTTTTGCACCCTCGGCAGGAAGCGTTTCGTCGTGAAATTCCTTTGCTTTTTCCGGGTCAAGGCCGAGGTTGAACTGGTCTTCCCAGCGGAATTCGAAGCGGGCTTTCGAGAGAGCGTTGTCGCGGTACTGTGCCCCCGGGTGACCTTTCGCAAGGTCCGCCGCGTGAGCCGCGAGTTTGTACGTGATCACGCCTTCTTTTACGTCCTGCTTGTTCGGTAAGCCCAAGTGTTCTTTAGGGGTCACGTAACAGAGCATCGCCGTGCCGAACCAGCCGATCATCGCCGCACCGATGCCGCTGGTGATGTGATCGTAGCCGGGAGCGATGTCGGTCGTCAGCGGCCCGAGCGTGTAGAACGGCGCCTCGCCGCACACTTCAAGCTGCTTGTCCATATTCTCTTTGATCAGGTGCATCGGAACGTGGCCCGGCCCCTCGATCATCGTCTGGCAGTCCATTTCCCAAGCGATCTTGGTCAGTTCGCCTAGCGTATCGAGCTCGGCAAACTGAGCTTCGTCATTCGCATCAGCGATCGAGCCCGGCCGCAGTCCATCACCCAAAGAAAAGGAAACATCATACGTCCGCATGATCTCGCAGATCTCTCTAAACCTTGTATATAAAAAGCTTTCCTCGTGATGTGCCAGGCACCACTTGGCCATGATCGAACCGCCACGGCTGACGATGCCCGTCGTGCGTTTCGCGGTCAGCGGAATGTACGGCAGGCGAACTCCGGCATGGATCGTAAAGTAGTCGACGCCCTGCTCGGCCTGTTCGATCAGCGTGTCGCGATAGATCTCCCACGTAAGGTCCTCTGCCTTGCCGTTCACCTTCTCGAGCGCTTGATAGATCGGGACGGTCCCGATCGGCACTGGCGAATTTCGCAATATCCACTCGCGCGTCGCGTGAATGTTCTTGCCAGTCGAAAGGTCCATCACCGTATCCGCCCCCCACAGCGTCGACCAGCGCATCTTCTCGACCTCTTCCTCAATCGACGATGCAACGGCACTGTTGCCAATATTTGCGTTGATCTTGACCAGGAAATTGCGCCCGATGATCATCGGCTCAGATTCTGGGTGATTGATGTTCGCGGGAATGATCGCGCGTCCGCGGGCGACCTCGTCGCGTACGAACTCGGGTGTAACGAATTCCGGGATCGCGGCTCCGAACGAGTCGCCTTTGTGCTGATGGTTGAGCGAACTTCGGTCGCTTCGCTCCGCAATGCCGGCAGGGTGCCGGCGTTCCATTCGGCCAAGATTCTCGCGGATCGCGACGAACTCCATCTCCGGCGTCACGATACCTTTGCGTGCGTAGTGCATCTGCGTGACGCAGTGACCGGTTTTTGCTTTCAACGGGGCACGCCGTAGCCCGGGAAACTCTTCTAAGGCCCCGTTATCTTTCACCTTGGCAATATCTTCCGCACCTTTAGTGAGATACCCGTTATCCTGCGGCAGCACTTCGCGGCCTTCGTATTCCTCAACATCGCCGCGGGCGACGATCCAGCCGCGTCTATCTGGCGCCAATCCGTCGCGGACATCATGCTTTTGTGAGGGATCGGTCCACGGGCCGCTCGTGTCGTAAACGCGTACCGGTGGATTCGCTTCAAGCGTCCCGTCCATCGCTTTCGAAGGCGACAGCGAGATCTCGCGAAACGGTACGCGGAGGCCGTTAGTTTCTATGTAAATGCGTTGTGAAGCAGGAAGTCTGGTGGTATCTGACACCTGGCCACTGGCCCCTGGCAACTGTTCTTTCATCGTTTTTCTCCCTTCGTCGGTATTATCCGCATCAGGTTTTAGGGTCTTGTTCGTTAAACAACTCTCAGCCGCATCGGCTCCCCTGAAAACTCTTTGCTTGTAAGCTTTCAATTGTACGCCAGCGTTATCGGAAATCCGAAATTTTCCGCGATGGCCAAAAATCATTTGGCGGCTCGTGAGAAACGGGCTATACTCCTTGAATAACGTTGTCCACCGTTAAACAGTCAAGGAGTTTGGGGTATGTGGAAATTACTTTCAGGGATCGCGTTGATCCTTCTGCTTGATATCGCGTTCATCTTCATGATGGCGAGCGAACCCGACGCACCGGAGATCGCTCGAGCAATAGGGCCCACCGCCGCACTTCCGGTCGTTCACGAGCAACCTGTATCGCCGCCGCATGCGATCGACGACAGCACCGAGCCTCTAGCGTCGGATGACGAATATGTCCGTGAACCGCGAAATTTTCGTGTGTCAAAACGATACGCCTCACCGCAAACGCGCCATTCTGACAATGTATCGGTAACGGTTTCGGCTACCGCACCAGCAGATCTTTTTCAGGACACAATAATCTGGATAGGCCGGACGGAAGTTCCGGTAAAGATCGAGGATCGCGAACCGGTCCCTGTGCGAAGCGAGACGCAGACCGTCGATGAGGTTCAGGCGACCGTATTCGAAGACCGCGAGGCCGAGGTCAAGAAGCGCTCTTTTCGTTCGAAGGCGATCGGGGTGATAAAGAAACCTTACGACCTGATCCGGGCGTTCGCCGACAAGTTCAAGTAGCTGCCGTATATCTCATCCATCAGACGGGCGATCTCGCGGCCGGTGTCGCCGCCGACGGTCGGTTCACGGTCGCTAAGAACCGCGTCCGCAAAGTCGACGATCAGCGGCTCGTCCGTGTTCGCACGGTTCGGATGCGACTCTGTCCTTTCGCCGTCCGTTGAAACGATTCGGACTTCACCCCGATTGAGCACCGGGATATGGATCGATCCGCGTGTGCAATAGATATCTAATGTGTCTTGTGGCTCGCGGGCTCCGTGAGTCACCGTTACTGTCGCAACCGGACCATCCTCGAATTCAAGCGTCGCGACCGCCGTATCCTCGACCTCGCGATCTTTCCACTCGACGTTAGCCGTGAGCGCAGACAACCGCGAGACGTTTCCGAACAGGTTAGTCAAGACTTCCAGCCGGTGACAGCCGAAGTCCATCATCGGCCCGCCGCCGATCTTCGCTTTCTCCAGAAACCAATGCCGCGGATCGTCCGGCGCCAGATCGACGTATTCGAACGAGTTGATCTGCGCGACAACCGGGCGGCCAAGTTCACCTTTAGATAACAGATGGCGGACGCGAGCAAGGACGGGATAGAAGCGGCGGTAATAAGCTATGCCGAGCTTCACGCCGTTCGCCTTACACGACGCGATCATGGAGTCGCACTCGGCCGCGTTCATCGCCATCGGCTTTTCGCAGAGGACGTGCTTGCCCGCCTCGGCCGCGGCAATAGTTTGCGGGGCGTGCAAATAGACCGGCGTCGCTATGTAAACCGCATCGATCCCGTCGTCATGCAGCAGTTCACGCCAATCGCCGTACCATCGCTTCGCGCCAAACTCACGAGCGAACTCCTCGGCCCTGTCGGCATTCGCCCGGGCGATCGCGGTCAATTCACAATTCGGCAGATCATTGATCGCCGGAGCTACGCGTCGCCGCACGATATCGCCGGCACCGATAATTCCCCATCTAACAACCATGTCGATACGATATCAAAAATCGCGGCAACCACGCGGAGCGCTTGCCGAATCGTATATCCTAAAGCTATGAAACGAATTCTTGGGATGCTGATGCTGTTGTCGCTTGCGACTGGGTTCGGGTGTGCCAACGCCGCGCCGACGGGTGGGGTCGATGGCGAGTTCACGACTAAGGACGGCCAGAAGTTCAAGGTAGAGACTGTTGCTTCGGGCCTCGAAGTACCGTGGGGATTCGCGTGGATGCCGAACGGCGACATGTTGTTTACCGAACGGCCCGGCCGCGTCAGATTGCTGGAGAAGGGCAAGCTTCGACCCGAGCCTGTATTCGTCGTGCCCGATGTTGAACCATCCAGCGAGAGTGGATTGATGGACGTTTCGGTGCATCCGAACTTCGCATCGAACTCGTTCGTCTATCTCGCCTATGCCTATCGTGCCGACGGCAAGCAGGTGAAGGTTGTGCGGTACAAATACGCGGACGGAAAGCTGACAGAACCGACGATCATCCTCGAGAAGATCCCTGCGGCGCCTAACCATGCGGGAACGCGTGCTCGATTCGGTCCGGACGGAAGACTCTACGTCACGACCGGCGATGCTACGGACTGGAACCTCGCACAAAATAACAATTCGCTCGCGGGAAAAACGCTGCGGCTGAATGACGACGGCACCGTACCGAAAGACAATCCCTTTGTCGGCAAGGAAGGTTACCGGCCCGAGATCTGGACGACTGGACATCGCAACGCGCAAGGATTGGCGTGGCAGCCGGGGAGCGGACTGATGTTCCAGACCGAACACGGCCCGAGCGGATTTGAAGGACGCGGCGGCGGTGCGGATGAAGTGAACATCGTCGAAGCCGGAAAGAACTACGGCTGGCCCACGGTCTGGGGCGACAGCACGCAGTCCGGAATGGAAACGCCGCTGCTGGCCTATTCGCCCGCCTGCGCACCGGCAAGCGGAGCGTTTTACAACGGCGATAAGCTATCGAAATTCAAAGGCAATTTCTTCCTCGGCTGCCTTCGCGGAGCAAAGATCATCCGCGTCGTGATGGATGGCCGCAAGGTCGTCAGCCAGGAAGATCTGCTCTCCGGCAACCTCGGCCGCATCCGCGAGATCGGCGAAGGCCCGGACGGCTTTCTCTATTTTTCAACCTCAAACCGCGACGGCCGGGGATCCGCCGCAGCCGACGACGATCGAATAATGCGGATAGCGCCAGTCAATTAGATCCCTTTTCGAGATTCTTCGTCGTGTGCTCGGTGACTGACGACGCGAAACTCTGGGCGGATTGAGGGGGCAGTGCGGGCTTAACGTAATTGGCGGTGTCGAGTTCGCGTTGGCTATTGGCGTCGGGCGACCTATCGGGAACGCTCTTTTTCGGAACAGAGAGAAACACGCCATTCAGAATAAAACCCAACCCGATAAAAAAGGCGACAAGTCCGAGGCCGGCGAGAAAGATCACATCGTTGTCCTTCATCACCAGGCTGACCAGCGATATAGCAATGGCGGCCCCGATCCCGATCGAGGATAAAAGAGTCCCTGTCCGCATCCGGCGAAGTCGTTTTTCCTCAGGTGATTCGAGAAATTTTTCGAGCTCGGGCAAAACCTCTTCGGTCACGACCGAAAGCTGCTCGGCGGAACGGGTTTCTCGAATTTTTTGTGCAATGGCACGTCCGATCTCATCGCGGGCGGAAACTGCTGACGCGGTGATGCTGTCGGGCGACCCAACGGCGACGCGGACGCGGCGAAGGTCGATCCCGCACGCGCGGCAAAACTGATTCTGATCTCGCTCTTCGATTCCACATTCGGGACAAAACATGATCCTGGCGCGCCTCCTTAATATTCGAAATAACGAACTCGAGAGAACAAGAGTTTCAACGTTCGTTCTCGAGCAACTTCTTCGCTTCCGCGAGTTCGGCTCGGTGGGCCTCGCTCACGACCGGATAGTGCAGGTCCATCGACTCAAGCTTCTTTACGATAACTTCTGAAACGGCCAGCCGCGTGAACCATTTCTTGTCGGCGGGGATGACGTACCACGGAGCGTTCGGGGTCGAGGTCGCCGAAAGAGCCTCCGTATAGGCCTTCATATAATCGTCCCAATGTCCGCGTTCCTTTACATCGCTCGCCGCGAACTTCCAGTTCTTTTCGGGCTCGTTTATGCGCGCGAGGAATCGCTGTTTCTGCTCCTCCTTTGAGACGTTCAGAAAGAACTTCAGAATATGCGTGCCGTTCTCGGAGAGGTGCTGTTCCCAATCGCGGATGTGCTGAAAGCGCTTCTTCCAGATGTCCTTGTCGCTCTTCACAGCGGTCGGCAACTGCGAACTTTGAAGTATCTCGGGATGCACTCTCACAACCAAAACTTCCTCATAGTGCGATCGGTTGAAGATGCCGATCTTTCCACGCTCGGGCAATGCTTTCTGACACCGCCACAGATAATCGTGATCGCGCTCTTCGCTCGAAGGCTGTTTGAACGAAACGACGTGACAGCCTTGTGGATTGACGCCGCTCATCACGTGCTCTATCACGCCGTCCTTGCCCGCCGCATCCATCGCCTGAAAGATAACGAGCAGCGAGTGGTGATCCTGGGCGTAGAGCACGTCCTGCAGTTCACGCAGCCGCTCGACGTTCGCCTGGAGGTCTTTCACAGCCTGTTTCTTATCAGTATAATCTCCGGTGAGATCGGTCGGGTGTTTCTTTAGATCGAGCTTCGAGCCTTCTTTGACGAGGAACTTATCGGTATTCATATAAACTTTCGCCACAGATTAACACAGATGCACACGGATGTTTTGAAAGCCGCTTTCTTGATCGCCTTTCTCAGTGTGTGCGTGTCTGGACAGTCGCGGCTCGTCTCGCAAAAGATCACTCTCAAGAACGGCAAGATGTTCTCACTAAACATCCCGAGCGGCTACGAGATCATCCCGGCGGCTGAAGCGTTGAAGCGCGTGCGATTCTTCGCAAAGGCCCCGGACGGGCGGCTGTTCGTCACGGATATGTACAACCTGACGGACAACAAACGCGGTGCGATCTACATTCTCGATGGTTGGGACGATGCGTCGGGCAGGTTTGCAAAGGTCGTCCCGTATATGACCGGCCTGCACAATCCGAACAGCGTGCAGTTCTATCGCGACGCCGCCGGGCACGACTGGTTTTACATCGCCGAGACCGGAAAGCTGACACGTCGAAAATTCAGACACGGCGAAGAGAAACCGACCGACGCGAATCCGCAAAGGATCGCCGAGTTTCCCGACTCCGGCTTAAGCTACAAGTATGGCGGATGGCATCTGACGCGCTCCATCGCGTTCTCGCCGGCGGGTAAGCTGTACGTCTCGGTCGGTTCTAGCTGCAATTCTTGCGTCGAGAAAGAGAAGGTCCGGGCGACGGTGCTCGAGATGGACCCGGACGGAAAGAACAGTCGCGTGTTCGCTCGCGGGCTGCGGAATGCTGTCGGGTTGAAGTGGATCGACGGCGCGTTGCGGGCGACGAATCAGGGCAGCGACCATCTTGGAACAGCTCGTCCGGACGAGACGATGTATGCGCTAAAAGCCGGCGCCGACTACGGCTGGCCGTACTGCCATTCGTCAAATGGACGTATCTTCGCCGACCCAAAGATCAGGCGGCGTTCCGCCTGCCGCGGCGTGGCGCGACCGGATCTGTATTTCCCGTCGCGCAGTTCTGCGATGGGCTTCGACTTTTTCGCCGCTGATTCCGACGAGGCTTTCCGTGATTCGTTTCTCGTCTCGCTGCATGGTTCGACGAACAAGGACATCGGCCGCGGATACAAGATCGTCTCCGTCCAAAAAGGCAGGCGATCGCTCGACGTCGTTACCGGCTTTCTCCAACGCGGCCGTGTCGTCGGCCGCCCGTGCGACATCCTCAAACTCGGCCCGGATTCATTCCTCTTTACCGACGATCACTCGGGCGTCGTTTATCTCATTCGTCGAAAATTACGGCTTTAGCTATCGATCGGCAGGCAATTTATGGTAGGCGACGACCATCTCGGCAAAAAACTTTTCGTCCCAGCTGCCGAGAGCATTAACGGATTTCAGTCTCTCTACAAGCCCGATGGCTTTGGCGTAGGCGGCCCTCGCATCGACGGTCTTGCCGAGCAGCACGTTGACCTCGCCGACGTTCTTCAAAGCCTGAGCCCAGTCGCGCACGGCGACAGTATTTTTTTCATCTACGATGGCGATCCGCTCAAAGATCTCTGCCGAGTCCTCGAACGCCGCGAGCGATCCGCTCATATCGTTCTGCATTTTTCGAGCATCGCCGATCCTCGTGTACAGCGAACCGAGATCATCTTGATAGATCGCGTTCTTCGGCTCTCGCTCGACCAGGATCAGCAGGAGACGGCGCGATTCGTTCAATTCGTTCACCCCCTTGGGCACGCGGCCGGTCAGGATGCTTATGATCCCCAGCCGCGAGTATGACTTCGCGACATTGTGTTTCGCCTGCGAATCGGCAGCGTCGGCCGCAAGCGAGAGCTGTGCCGCAGCAAGAGCTTTCTCAGCAAACCCGTACGAGATGTCGTTCTTGATCCCTTCGTGAATGCTGCTCGCGAGCATATACACGCGCCACAAGACCTTTTGAATACCAGTATCATTGGGATACGTTCCGGCAAGCGATTCCGCCAGACCCACGGCCGCCGCCATCTCGATCTCGGCTTCCTGCTGCTGACTATCCCAAGAGAGAGCGTTCGCCAGAAAACTCCGCGCACGCGCCTCGATGCGGAGCGTCTCGCGATCGTCGCGGTCGAGCTTCGAAAGATCCGCGACTACCTGTCGATGGATAGGGATGGCGGTTTCGTACTGATTATTGTTGGCATAGGTCTGCCCGTGATCGAGCTTTGCTTCCAGATACGAGCGCAGTGTGGAAACTTCTGTTTGCGGATCGTTGATGATCGATTCGTATCGGGCGATCGCCTCTTCCGAATTCTGGAGCGATTCGCGAACGTAATTTTGAACCAGTCTAACTTTCGCCGCACGGCTGCGGTTCGCGGCAAGCTCGGCGACCGACTCCCTGCCGGACGAAAGCGAAAGCCGAAGCCCGTATGCCTTGTCATAGCTTTCGATCGCCCCGGAAAGATCACCAAGATTCGGCTTGTCCGGAAAGCCCTGAAGGTCGCCGACCTTCTCATAAGCGGCCGCAAGTTCGCGGCGAAGCTCCGTGTCGTCCTGTGATTCTGCCGCAAGGCTGTCCAGATATTCCGACGCACGCATGACCAAGATCTCGCGGGCCTCGGTCGTGCCGGGGAGCTGTTCGATCTTCGGGGTGATCTCGAAAAGCAGTGAAATTGAAAGCTGGCGAACGTCTTCAAATCGCCGCTCCGCCCGATCGCGTTCCTCACGAGCAAGCTTTGCCTGCCACAGCGAAACGGCAAGTGCCGCAATCAGCGTAATTACGACGATCGCAGCCGAAGCGACACCAACCTTGTTTCGCTTAAGGAATTTTGCCGTTCGATAGCGAAAGCTCGCGGGCCGGGCGACGATCGGGCGTCCATCAAGGAATCGCTCGATGTCACCTGCAAGCTCTTCGATCGACCGGTATCGCTGCTCCGGCTCATTCTCCAGACACTTCAGCGCGATGTTGTCGAGATCTCCACTGTGGCGGGAAAGGTCCGGGCTGACGGAACTAGGCCTCGACGGACGTTTGTCGTTGATCGTCCGAACTATTTCTTCGAGGCTCTTTCCTTCCAGATCGAATGGCTTAATACCGGTCAGCAACTCATAGAAGACGACGCCGAGGCTATAGACATCCGAGCTGGTCGTTATTTTTCTTCCCAGGATCTGTTCGGGCGACGCGTATCCAGGCGTGAACGCGCGATACACCGTTGCTGTTTGTTCCTGATCGTTCAGGTTCTCATCGACGATCTTTGCGAGTCCGAAGTCCAGAAGTTTCGGATCGCCATCAGCCGTTACCAGAATGTTCGAAGGCTTAAGGTCGCGATGCACCGTGAGGTTGCGATGGGCAAATGAAACTGCCGAGCAAACACGCAATATGAGCTTCAGCTTGTCTTTGACGGACAGCCGGTTGTGACGGGCGTACTCGAGAAGCTGCATCCCCTCGACATATTCCATCGCGAAATAGGGGATCCCTGCTTCGGATACGCCGCCGTCGTGAAGCTGCGCGATGTAAGGGTGATTGAGCGATGCCAGGATCTCGCGTTCGCTTCGAAACCGTTTCTCGGCCGCGGGATCGGCGATCGTTTGCCGCACCAGCTTCAGCGCGACCCTCTGATGGAACTCACCGTCAGTACGTTCGGCAAGAAAGACAACACCCATTCCGCCGTGGCCGATCGCGCGAATAATGGTGTAGTGGCCGAAGCGCTGTCCCTTATGCTGCTCATCGTCGGAAAGCTTGGCGGCAAGATCGATCGCGTTGCTTTCCAGCAGATCCTCGTCAAGCTCACGCTCTTCCAATAGCGAGGCAAGTTCGGAACGAAGGTCTGGATCGTCGATCGTATCAAGAAAGGCCGGCCGGTCTTCCGCTGCCAGGTCTTCTGCCGCGGCGAACAATTCTTTTACTTTTTGCCAGCTTTCCGGGTCCATCTAAGGATGCTATTGACTTCGCCTGAGCTCACGCTGAAACCAGGTCTTCGCAAATGTCCATTCGCGTACGACCGTTCGTTCAGAGATATCCAGTACATAGGCGGTTTCCTCGACCGAAAGCCCGCCAAAGAATCGGAGTTCAACTATTTTCGCCTGTCGCGGATCGAGCTTTTCAAGAGTCTCCAATGCCTCTTCCAGCAGGATCAGGTCGATCTCCTTCTTCGTGCCGAGGTTGAGTACCTCTTCGATCAAGACCCGGTCTCCGCCGTCCCGCTTTGAGGCGTTCTTATTGCGGGCATGGTCGATCAGCACCTTACGCATAACGCCGGCGGCTACCCCAATAAAATGCGCGCGGTTCTGCCACGAAGCGGTTTCCCAATTCACCAGCCTGATATACGCCTCGTGAACCAGAGCGGTCGCCTGCAGCGTGTGTTCTTTGCGTTCATTTGCGAAGTAAGACCTGGCAAGCCGACGCAGATCGTCGTACACCAGCGGCAGCAATTCTTCGGGAGCCGTTTCGCTGCCCGCACTGATCTCGGCCAGCAGTTTTGTTACCTCGTCTTTCTCGTGCATCGGGTGGCGGTGGTTATGTGGATGGATTATAACCGCGATTCCTGAAATCCGATACCTTTTCCGGCTTCCAAGTCTTCGGCTGAGGTTCTATCATCAGCTAATGAACATCGGCATCACGGTTTATCCGACTTACGGCGGCAGCGGCATCGTCGGGTCGGAGCTTGGGCGGGAATTGGCCGAACGCGGGCATACTGTTCACTTCATCTCGTCCGTGCTGCCGACTCGCGTCACCGCGCTTAACGATCGCGTGCGTTTCCACGAGGTCGATATGATGACGTATCCGCTCTTCGAACATCAGCCGTACGACCTCGCACTCGCGACAAAAATGGGCAGCGTCGCCCGCGCCGAAAAGCTCGATCTCTTCCACGTTCACTACGCGATCCCGCATTCGATCAGCGGCATCCTAGCCCGCGAATCGATCAAAGATAAACGGTACGTACCCGTGATAACCACACTGCATGGCACAGACATCACGCTCGTCGGGGCGGATCGATCCTATCTGCCGATCACGCGATATGCCCTTCAGCAGTCGGACGGCGTTACGGCGGTGTCGAAATTTCTAAAGAAAGCGACGATCGAAACGTTCGATTTCGACGATGTCGAGGTGATCCCAAACTTCATCTGCCCGTCGCATTACGTCAAGCTGCCGGATTCGCCGCTGCGTTCCGAGCTTGCTCCGAACGGCCAACTCCTGCTCGTCCACGTATCGAACTTTCGCCCGGTAAAGCGCGCGATCGACTGCGTCGAGATCTTTGCTCGCGTGAAACCGGACTTCCCGGATCTGCGTCTGGTGATGGTCGGCGACGGGCCCGAGCGTGCGGCAGTCAGGCATCGTGCAGGTGAACTCGGCGTCGAAGCCGATACGATCTTTGTCGGCAAGAAATCGAACATCGCTGACTATCTCGGCGTGTCTGACATTTTTCTGCTGCCCTCGGAACTCGAATCATTCGGCCTCGCCGCACTCGAAGCTCACGCCTGCGAATTGCCAGTGATCGCCACCCGCATCGGCGGCATCCCGGAGGTCGTCAACGACGGCGAGAGCGGATACTTGAGCGAAGTAGGCGACGTCCAGAAGATGTCGGCCGACACGCTGAAGCTTCTAAAGAACGACGACCAGCGCACAGCATTCGGCCAACGCGGCCGCGAGATCTCCGTCCAGCGATACTCCACGCAGGCGATCATTCCTCAATACATTTCGTTCTACGAGAAAGTTCTCAATAGCCGGCATTCCGCCGCTGCCTAATGATCATCCACAGATAGACACAGATCGCTCGCTCCTACCATCTGTGTTTATCTGTGTGCATCTGTGGCAAAATATTCGTTTATGGTTTTGCGTCGGTACATGCATAAGCGGGAACGGCACTTTGCGTTGTTGAACGACAATCGCGTTGTGCAGCCATTCGCCTTCGGTGCGGAGTTCGTGGTCGATCACGTCAATGGCGACGACCCGCGCAAGGTGCTCGCCGAGCATTCGCGATGGGCCGTGGCAAATAGCGACGCACACTTCGCGGCTCCCGAAGGGATCGAATTTTCGCTCGATCGTCGGTTGTATCCGTCAACCGCCTCGATCAACGCCGCCGACCTGAAAAAGCCCGTCAAGCAAGCCGAGGTCGATGTGCTGACGTGGGAGAGCGCGGTCGAGACGCCATCGGTTGAGAATAACACCGCCTACGCGACATATTTCCCGCACGCCGAACGCAAAGCTGCAGTCATTATTCTTCCGCATTGGAACGCGAAGGCCGGGACGTATTTCGATCTCGCGAAATTCCTAAACAAGGCGGGGCTGTCGGCACTACGCTTGACGCTCCCATATCACGAAGAACGGATGCCGCCGGAGCTTGAGCGTGCCGATCACCTCGTCGCGCCGAACGTCGGACGCTCACTGCAATCGATCCGACAGGCGATCCTTGATACGCGTGCAGCGGTGACGTGGCTAAAGGAACAGGGTTACGAGAAGATCGGCATCGTCGGGACCAGCATCGGATCTTGCGTCTCGTTCATGGCGTTCGTCCACGATCTGCGGATCGACGCCGCGGTGTTCAATCACGTTTCGGGCTACATGGCGGACGTCGTTTGGCAGGGCCTGTCGACCTATCACGTCCGCAAGAGTTTCGGCGACAACATCACGCTCGAAGAGCTTCGCGAATTCTGGCTGCCCGTTTCGCCGATGGCGTATATGGAAAAGCTCGCATCGCTTCCCGAACGTCCGCAGCGGTATATCTACACTAAATACGACCTAAGCTTCCCTATCGATCTGTCGCTCGAAACGATGGACGCCCTTCGCCGCCACAACGTCAAACACAGCGAAGTCTCACTGCCCTGCGGCCACTACACCCTCGGCGAAAAGCCTTGGGTATACCTGGACGGCTACAAGATCATTTCCTATCTACGAAAGCATCTCCGATAAAAGACTGGGAACTCGAAACTCAAAACTCGAAACTGTAGATATAATCACCAGTTTCGAGTTATCAGTTGCGAGTTTCCAGTCGATCACGGCGACCATTCGCCGCAGAACGCGAGGTCGGCTCGGCCGGTGATAAGCAGTTCGTCGTCGTCACGCCACAGGAATTCGGTCGTGCCGCCTTCGGTGTGGACTGATACCTTTCGCCCGGTCCGGTTCGTGAGAGCCGCAAGCGCCGCCGATCCGCTCACGCACGTTCCCGACGAAGACGTTTCACCCACA
>Ga0307505_10002261_pt1 | contig 13645 bp, 14 predicted proteins | sample 23_S_MG_FD_202183 | JGI IMG/M metagenome (GOLD analysis project Ga0307505, IMG submission 202183) | Soil microbial communities from Populus trichocarpa stands in riparian zone in the Pacific Northwest, United States - 23_S | ecosystem: Environmental > Terrestrial > Soil > Riparian zone > Trees...
ACAACCGGGGAAATGACAGAACTCCTTCAGCAAGCCGGTTTTAGCGGCGTAGACATTTACCCGGCCTGGGACGGTTTACCTCTGTATGACGCCCAAGAATGGCAAATTTATATAGCCCAACGATGACGGGCTTATATTTTGTTCGTTGTGACGACTTTAGTCGCTTGCTTCAACACTCGTGACAAATCCAATTATTTTCTTAACATCTAGCCACTTTCTCGCGGAGCGCCCCTATGCCCACCCTATGCCCCACTTGCAACTTCCCCTTAACTGACGAACTGGATGAGTGTCCTGCCTGTGGTCAGGAATTTTGCCCCGATTGTGGCACGCCGCTAAGCACAAACGCGGCCGCGTGCCCAACCTGTGGGGCCGAGTTTGACCTCTTCTGCCCGGAATGTGAAGCCCCACTCCAGGCTGGGGATGCGGTTTGCCTGTCTTGTGGGCATGTCTTCCCCAGCCCGGAAACACGAGTCGTGTCGGCGATGGCGGCCAATGCGGTGACGGCCCACGCCGTAGAAGCTGAGGAAGCGTTGCAGGCCGAACCGTTTACCGGTCATTGCCCGGCTTGCCGCGAACCTTTATATGTGGAAGAGGGGTTTTGTGAGGCGTGTGGAGCCACCTTTTGTGCCCATTGCGGCCATCTGGTGGGTGAGGATGATGAGATTTGCCAGCAATGCGGCCGCGCTCTCTTTTATACCTGCCCTTTGTGTGATGCCGATCTGACCATCGGTACACCTATCTGCCCCCATTGTCATGCCCTGTTCCCCGCCTTTTGTGCCTTTTGCCAAACCGCCCTGGAGCCAGACAACGAGATTTGTGCCAATTGCGGCCGCGAGAACCCGGTAAGCCATCGCCTACCGGTTCGTGTACTGCACACCTTGTTATCAGGCGAACAACCTGTTTTTGTGATCGCCTGCCCGGCCTGTGGCACAAGCTATGATCCGGCCGAATCATTTTGCCCCACCTGTCAGAATGCCGTTTGTGGTGATTGCCATACCGCCTTGTTGGCCGAGGAGATGTATTGCCCCCGTTGCGGCCGCGCCGCCGATGACAAAACCCCAGGGCATGAGAGCAAACAGACCGCCTTACTCCATTGCCCGGCTTGCGGCCGCGCTATTACCCTGGGCGATGATGAATGCCCTCACTGTGCACAAGCCTTGTGCCCCGCCTGTGGCAAAGCCATTAGTCAGCAAGACACCGTCTGCCGCCATTGTGGTACGGAGTTTGATTTTAGCTGTCCGGGTTGTGGTGAACGGGTGGATGCGGCCGCGACAATCTGCCCCCATTGTCAGACTGTGTTGGTGTAGGGAGGGGTTTTGAGTTTCGAGTTTCAGGTTTCAAGTTTCAAGTAACTGCTCACTGCTCACTGGTTAATGCTCCCTTCCCCCACTTCCTTCCGGGCCAGGGCCAACGCCTCATCCACTGTCTTCACTTCCCCTACCGCCTGGGCTTCTTCGATGAGGCGTAGGAGTTGGCCGACCTGTGGGCTTGGAGCCAGTGTTAATTCCTGCATCAGTTGATGTCCGTTGAGGAGAGGGGGAGGGCTGATGGTCCGTTCTGGCTGATGGAAATAATGGTTGAGGAACCAGTTAATCAGGGCGCATAGTTTACGCCACGCGGCCGCGCCTCCTACCCCATCATGCGTCGCCAGATGATCGGCCAGGGAAAGCAGAAGCACATCCAACCCATTAACGCCCATGGCCTTGAAGAAATGGTAAACAGCACGGGGCGTAGGGGTATCCGCTTGGAGCAAATGGAGCGGCCGCATGTGCCCGGCCACGATTTTTTGCACCTGCTGACTCGCTTCACGGCTCAAACGCAATCGCTCCAGAACCGGGCCAGTTTTCTTCGCCCCCACTACATCATGGTCAAAAAAGCGAATCCGCCCGGAAGCGTCTTGCGTTTGGGTCGCCCCTTTACCCACATCGTGAAATAAGGTCCCTAGACGAAGGATCGTCCACCCATCAACCCCACCGTCAAGGGAACGTGAAAGATGCTCCACCAGTTGGGATGTGTAAGGGGCTAGAGCTTTAGAAGCCGGGAGCAGGCTTGTCTCCACCGCCGTTTTACCGTGCACCCAACTTTCCACCTGAACCAGCCAGGCCAATACGCTGAGGGTATGGGCCAGAACCGGTTCGTGGTGGGGTGGCGATTGTTCTACCGCTTGTAACGCAACCAGCTCTGGTAAGAGGACGTTCATTAAGCCCAGTTGCCACATTTGTTGTAAGGCTTGTTGGGGAGCAGGTGTCAGGAGTAGTTTGAGGAATTCATCGCGGCCGCGTTCTGCTGACACACGTATAAGCTGGGGCGCGGCCGCGACAATGGCCTGCTCTGTATCTGGTTCAATGGTAAACCCCAGTTGCACCGCCTGACGAATGGCCCGCAAACCGCGTAACGGATCATCGCTGAGGGATGTTGGGCTGGCCTGCCGAATCAGCCTGGCCTGTAAATCGGCCTGACCCTGGCACGGATCAATCAAGCTGGCGGTACGGCTCGCGGCCGCGGGCAAGGCAATGGCGTTGATAGTGAAATCCCGCGCCCGCAAATCGGCTATCAAATCAGCCCCGCGAAAACAGGCTACATCCAGGGTTGTATCCGGCAAAACGACCCGACCCGTGTCCCGTTCTTCGTCCAGGGGGTAGGCAGGTTGGTGGAGAGCATTTCCCAGCAGAAAAGCGATGGCGATGCCTTTCTCCGGCACTACAAAATCCAGGTCGTAACTTACTCGTCCCAACAATGCATCGCGCACGGCCCCGCCTACCAGGTAGATAGGCGTTTCTAATTGGGCTAGATGCGGCCGCAACGTTTCGAGTAATGGTGACAGAGGTAACAGCTCGCCCCCGACTGGCTCCACAAACTGAAGGAAGGCTTTTTCTTTGGGACGATTGCGCCGGGCCATGCGTGCGGCCGCGTGCCCCGTCTCACCCACCCCGGCTACCTGTTCCCGCACCAAAGCCACCCAGTTTCCCTGGTACGGCGTCAAATCGGGAGTATACGTGTTATCAGGCATATGGGGCATCAGGTAAAAATTTCGGGTTTGAGTACGGCGATGTAGGGCAAGTTGCGGTACAGATGGTTGTAATCCAGACCGTAACCTACCACAAATTCATCCGGGATGTCAAAGCCGATGTAATCTACAGGCACTTCTGTTTCTCGGCGGGATGGTTTGTTGAGCAAACTACAGATGCGTAAAGAAGCAGGGCCACGCGCCATCAAGGTACGGTGCATGTAGGCAAGGGTGTGACCACTGTCAATAATATCTTCAACGATCAGAACATGGCGACTGCTGATGTCTTCTTTAAGGTCCATGATGATTTGCACCGCGCCACTGCTTTTCGTACCTGCTCCGTAGCTAGAAACACCCATAAAGTCTACCTGATGCGGCCGCACCAAAGCCCGACTCAAATCAGCCAGGAAAATATAGGCCCCTTTTAGCACACAAATCAAAAATAGCGTATCTACCCCCTGATAATCCGCCGCGATGGTTTCCCCCAACTCTTGAATGCGCCGACGTAGCTCTACCTCATCAATCAGGACATAGGCAATGTCGTTCGCCAATTGACGATCCACTTGGGTCATCTTTTTCTCCCGTAAAATAGCAGGTCAGCCAATCAGCATTTCAGCAGGTCACCCAAGAAGCTAACAAGCTGACTAACTGACAAGCTAACTTTGCCGTACTTCATGGCAATGGCGGCAACGAGCTTCGTACACTTCGGCCGCGCCCACCAAAACAACGGGGTCGTTGTAAGCGGCTGGCTCACCGTTAATGAGTCGTTGGGTGCGGGCGGCACTTTCGCCACATATCACACAAATAGCCTGAAGTTTGTCTACTTCTTCGGCCCGGGCCATCAGTTGGGGGATGGGGCCAAACGGTTCACCACGAAAATCGGTATCCAGCCCGGCACAAATGACCCGAATCCCTTCGTCGGCCAGTTGGTTACAGATGGCAATGATAGCCGAATCAAAAAATTGGACTTCATCAATGGCGACAACCGTGGTTTGCGGCCGCAACAAGGGCAAAATGTCTGCGGCCGCGGCTACGGGAACCGCCTCTACCGTCAACCCATTATGGGATGTAACCCGCTCAATGCCATAACGCACATCAATCTGAGGCTTAAACACCTGCACCGTCTGTTTGGCGATAATAGCCCGCCGTACCCGACGGATCAACTCCTCTGTTTTGCCACTAAACATGCTACCACAAATTAATTCCACACGCCCCCGCGAATGTTTCATAGCCTCGTTTTCTCCTCTGGAAATAGTGCTGAGAGTTGAGTACTGAGAGCTGAGCGACCCTCGCCACTCGCAAACTCGCCCACTCGCCGTTTTCATTCATCCCTTCGGCAAGCTCAGGGCAGGCTTGGCGTGCCCCGCTCATGGGGAACTCCTACAAGAATAGCCTGTCAGCATTTCAGCTTTCTAGCTAACAGCCTTCACTCAAATTTCCACAAAAAAAAGACAGACACGTTACCGTATCTGCCTTCTTAATTTATCGTAAATTAGATAGGTGAACCAAGCCTCAGGCTTTAGTCAATTAACCCTTCAGCCCGTAAGAACCGTTTTGCGTCAATGAGTGCTTTCTGGCCAATGCCGGGCAGAGCCAACAAAGCATCGTCGCCATCGTTCTGCAATTTCTGCAAAACATCGCCTACAGTTGTCAACCCGGCTTCGCGTAACGCGTTTTCCGCCCGTGTGCCAATAGACATGGTGTCTACAGCCCAGCGCGTCGGGTCAACCTGTTCTTTTTGCACTTCTTGGGAAGTTAAAATCTGCTCACGAACCTGCAAACGGCGCATGAAGCGATCAACCTGTCCTTCCGTGTCTAACAGACGAGTCTCACCAGTGAAAAAAGGATGGTTACCAGACCAGATTTCCACATGGACTTCTGGTTTGGTGGTCCCGACGGTCATCACGACTTCGCCGTTGCAAATAACTTTGGCTTCAGGATACCAGGTGGGATGAATACCTTCTTTCATGCGACTTGCACCCCTTCTGTCTCATAGACACTCACATGTTTGCGACCATGTTTCGTTTCAAATTTTACCTGCCCTTCAATAAGGGAGTAAATGGTATAGTCACGTCCCAGCCCTACATTGTTGCCGGGTTTTACGTTGGTGCCTTTTTGACGGATGATGATGTGTCCCGGCTGAACGTGTTGTCCGCCATAAATTTTGACACCCAACCGTTGGGCATTGCTATCGCGGCCATTACGGGTCGAACCGCTACCTTTTTTATGTGCCATGTTTTATGCTCCTTTCTGCGTAACCAGGAGACAGGGATGCTCCTGTTCTTGTCAACACCCTGGCTACTCCAGTCTGTATTTAAGCGGCGTAAACCACTTCATCTATACGGAGGCGGGTATAACTTTGACGATGCCCCATGCGACGACGAGACCGTTTCTTGGGCTTGTATTTCCAGACGAAAATTTTCTTGCCCCGATATTGCTCCACAACTGTCGCTTTGACAGTTGCCCCGGCAACATGGGGTTGGCCCACCATCACGTCATCACCATTCGCTAAGAGCAAGACGTTGCTCAGTTCAATTTGCGTTCCCACCTCGTGGGTTAACTTCTCGACACTAAAGCTGTGACCTGCTTCGGCGCGATATTGCCGACCACCGGATTCCACGATTGCGTACAAGGCCTACCTCCAAAAAAAACGGCATCTTAGGATGCCGGTCAAAATCTTTCTAAACCATGTTATCTTTCAATGGCTGAAAGACAACGGAGCAGAATTATAGTCGTTGCCAGCCAGATTGTCAAAGTAAATCCGGGGTGCAACTTTGGTTGTTGAATAGGGTGCCAATTGGGCCACGGTTTTAGGTGTGGGGGGTTTGTGTGGCAGTGGTGAGAAAGAATGGGTAGATTGGTCTATATGGGTAAAATCAGGAAAATAAGGGTGGGTGAAGGTCATTCATAGTTTAAGTTTAGAGTTCAGAGCGAGAGCTAGAGGATTTTCCAGATTGATTCCCCTTGGTTCTAAACTCCCGTTCTTAGTGATTATGTCGCAACTATAGATGTTAAGAAAAACATTTTGACTGTAGGGGCAACCCTTGTGGTTGCCCTCTGGTGAGTGGGCAGGCACAAGGCCAGCCCCTACCTCCAATCATTGTCTTAAGGTCTATGTAAGTATAGATGGATGCATATATGGTTAAACGAAATGTCTGGATGTTGGTGTTGAGTGGGTTGGGTGCATGGGGACTGATGGGTCTTTGGGGTGGCTGGTTGCAGGCCCTGCGGCCGCAACCCATGGCCGCGTCTCTGTTTTCTGGCGCGGCCGCGTCCCAAAATATGACCGAAGTTGGACACATCGGTGGACTGGCTAATGCCGTGTTCATCAGTGGCACGGTAGCCTATGCCGGGTTGGGCGCAGAACTGGCCCTGTTAGATGTGACCAACCCCTACACCCCCACCCGGATAGGCTACGCCTCACTCCCTGCTTTGGCCACCGATGTGGTTGTGGACGGGAATGTGGCTTATGTCGCGGCCGCGGAATCTGGCCTGCACCTGTTCGACATCCAAAACCCCACCAGCCCCACCTACCTCAGCACCTATACCACCACCGGCCAAGTTCAGGCCGTCATTGTTAATGGATCCCGGGCTTATCTGGCCGAAACCCTTTTTGGTTCCCCCTACGGCCGCGTAACCGCTTTGGACATTGGCAACCCTCTTTCCCCGACGCTACTGGGCCGCTACAACCTGAACGCCCCAGCTTACCACCTGGCCCTCAGCGGCAACCTGCTTTATGTAGCCGCCGATTACGGAGGGTTGCGCCTGTTGAATGTGAGCAACCCCAGCCAAATCAACCAGGTTGGGGTGTTGAGTACGCCGGGTTGGGCACGTGGGGTCGCCATTCAAGGTATTTACGCCTATGTTATTCAGACCAACTGTGCCAGCGAATGCAACGGCTATCTGAGCATCATTAATGTCGCTAATCCAACTAATCCAACGGCCAATAGCCATACCCTATTGCCTGGTTCTGGGGCTGACCTGACGGTGTCGGGTGATTATGCCTACCTGGCCGATCGGAATGGTGGGTTCCGCATTATGCAGATCAGCAACCCCAACGCCCCAACTTTGGCGAGCTTTATAGATACACCTGGTACAGCGTGGGCCGTGGCCTTACAAAATAGCCTGGCCTATGTGGCTGATGAGATGGGTGGTTTGCAAATTTACAACGTATTTGATCCGTTTTCCATTGTGCCTTTGGGTCTCTATGAAGTAACCAACCGTGCGCTGCATGTGGCCGTCAACGGCTCAATCGCCTATGTGGCTGATTGGTCGGGGGTGCGTGTGGTAGATATCAGCAACCCAGCCTTGCCTGTACCTGGTCTCCTGGTTCCATTGCCGGATAATGCCGAGCATATCGCCCTGAATGGTTCGTATGCCTATGTGGCCGCTGGTGATGTTGGGGGGATTCGTATTTTGGATATCAGCAGTCCGGCGCAACCAACGATAGTAGGTTTTTATGATACGCCAGGCACGGCCCATCGTCTGGTTATCCGGGATAATCGGGCCTATGTGGCCGATGGCGATAAAGGGCTACGCATTTTGAGTTTAGCCAATCCCACCAATCCCACGTTGCTTGGTTTTTATGATACGCCCGGTGAGGCGTGGGATGTTTCCTTGCAGGACAACTATGCCTATGTGGCAGATCAGTCTCAGGGGGTACGGGTGATTAATGTCAGTAATCCCGCCTCGCCCGTTGAGGTAGGGTTTTATATTCCCGTGGGGCAGTCGGTGAGCATCATAGCCTATCAGGAAACGGCTTATGTGGCCGCTCTGAATGGGTATGTGGCGATTCTGGATATTAGCACACCCGCTACCCCGAGCCTGGTGACGACCGTTAATACCGGGGGCTGGGCGTATCAATTGGGGTTACGGGAGAATACCTTGTTCGCGGCCGCAAGCACTAAGGGTTTGCGTGTGTTTGATGTGACTGACCGGACAAGCCCCCAGGAAATGGCCTATCTGGACACCGGCGGCAACGCTCGTGGGGTGACATTGGCCGGGGATCAGGTGTGGGTGGCGGATCAAAGCGGTGGGGTAACGATTGCCCAGGAATCTTATACCATCAGCGGCCGCATTGCCGATCATGCTGGTGTGCCCCAGAGCGGTGTCATTATTCAGGCCAGCAATGGGGTGAGTAGTACAACGACAGCCGATGGTACATTTAGCTTGGCCGGTTTTGTGGGTGGTACGTATACCCTCACCCCGATTTTGCCCGCTTTTCGTTTTAGTCCCGCCAGCCAGATTGTGACGGTCGGGCCACCATCTGAAGGGCAGGATTTTGTGGTGTTCCCTGCCCCTGTGGTGACGACCCTGAGCAGTAACGCGGCCGCGACGCTCATTTACACCGATACCCAGGGATTACCCACCCAATTCACGTTTCCGGTCGGTGCAGTCACCACCACCACCACCGTGGCTATAACCCCAACCTTACTTACTTTGAATTCACCGACCTTAGCCACCATCGGTCATAATTTTGATATGGCGGTATACCAGAACAACGTCTGGTTACCCAATTTTACCTTTGCCGCCCCGGTGGAAGTGAAGATGCGCTATTCTAATTTGGACCTGGGCAATGGGTCTAATGAGGCAGAGCTATACCTGGGGCGATGGGATGGTGGCAATTGGCCGGACGCGGCCGCGACTTGTGTGCCGCCGTCAACTTATAACCATAACTTGCTGACCAATCAGATCACCATCGGCATTTGCCAACCCGGTTCATTTGCCTTTCTCCTGCCACAGCAGTTAATCTATTTGCCGTTTATACCCAGACAATAGTTCAATCTGGCATCACAAAATTATGGAAACAGCCAAAAGTATCTTCAAATTGCTTAGCGATGCGGCCAAAGCGTATGGGGAAGATAGGGTGTCCCGACTCGCGGCCGCGTTAGCTTATTACACCCTCTTCTCTATTGCTCCGCTGTTGGTTATCGCCATCGGCATTACTGGGCTGGTGATTGGCCGCAATCAGGCCCAAAGCGAAATTGTGGCCCAAATTGAAGACACCGCTGGTGCGGAGGTGGCCGAAGCGCTCACCGGTATGATCACCAACGTGAGCCAGCCCGGAACGAGCGTGGCCGCGACTATCATTGGCATCGTGATATTGATGTGGGGCGCATCTCAGGTGTTGGCTCAACTGCAAGACGCCTTCAACACTATCTGGCAGATCAAACGGGCTCCGGATGCCGGTATCTGGTACACCATCCAGAAACGGCTGATTTCACTGGCTATGGTGCTAACGGTGGGTTTTCTTCTCCTCGTTTCTTTGGTCATCAGCACCGCCATTACGGCCATTAATCAGGTGTTGGCAGACAATATTGCCCTGGTTGGCCTGGCCCTGCCTCTGCTTGATTGGATCACCTCACTGCTTATCATGGCCCCCCTCTTTGCTCTCATGTTCCGCTACTTACCCGATACACGCGTCACCTGGCGCGATGTCGGTGTGGGTGGCCTGGTGACAGCTGTGCTTTTTATGTTGGGTAAAGCCCTCATCGGCTTCTATCTGGCTAAGAGCGGGGCGGGTTCAGCCTATGGCGCGGCTGGCTCACTCATTGTTTTGTTGCTGTGGGTCTATTATTCGGCCCAATTACTCTTCTTTGGGGCTGAAATCACCAAAGTTTATACTTATCGTTATGGTTCACGCCGGGACGCCCATGACACCGCTAGCTGAAAAATTACGCCGTCATTTCCAGGGACAGGTAACCTTCGCGGCCGCGTACTCCCCCCTTTACGCCCGCTTTTTTGCCACCTGCATAGATTGGCTGGAACAACCGGGCCACCCGGTCATAGCATGGCTTCTCAATGTGGGACAGACCCGTAACCCATTTGATCTGACACTCCTGCTCCCGGCCGCAGTTCATCGTGATGTTCTGACCCAAGAACCAGCCGCTCAACCCCTTATCCCCTATTACCCCACTGCTGGCGGCCACCTGCCACCCCACGCGCCTGAGTTGCCCACCCTGTGGCAACATACCATCCTGGCACGAGCCGATGCCTACACCCCATTCATTCAGACCGCCACGGTACAAACGAACGAAACGGGGCGTGGGTTGGCCTGGTTGTGGCCCTTGTTAGACACGGGTTGGTCAGCCGTTAATCTGGTAGACCTGGGGGCCAGTGCGGGTCTCAATCTGGTGGGTGAACAGCGAGCTTACCGGTTGGTGGATAAGGCTACGGGCACGGTTTTGGCGGATATGGGCTTGGGTGAACCCGTGCAGTTCATCACGAAAGTGATCAACCGTGAACAGTTTCCTCTGAGTAGCGACCTGTCAGAGCGACAGATACCAACGATTGTCAGCCGCAGCGGTTGTGACCTGCATCCCTTTCACCTGCACACACCGGAGCGGGAACACACGCTGATGGCCTATGTGTGGGGGGATCAGCCGCAGCGGTTGCAACGGTTGAAAGAAGGCATAACGGCTTGGCAAGGGTTGGCGGCGGCCGCGCCGCTTTTTCCGGTGAACTTGCCCGATGAATTGCCGGGCTTTTTAAGCCGCATCCCCAACAATGAAGCCCCTGTGCTCATCTACAACACCGTGATGACCATGTATTTGCGGGAAAATGGGCTGGCTTTGCGGCCGCATATCGCTCAGTGGGCGCAAACCCAAACGCGACCGGTGTTATGGGTGCAGTGGGAGCCGCTGTATGATGGGCCAGAACCGCCTGCATCCGGCTGGTCGGCCTGGCAGGTGGATTTATGGCAAGAGGGACAACATCACCGTTGGCAATTAGGCTGGATTCATCCCCACGGCACAGAGTTGCAGATTGAGCCGGGGATGGAGGCGTGGTTGAATTTTTGGCGGGCCTGAGACGTGGTGCGTAGTGCGTGGTGCGTAGGGCGTGGTGCGTAGAATAGTCTGTTATTGATTGTTTTAGCGCAAGTGTTCAGTTAGCCCGCCCGGCGGTCGAACCGCCGTGCTAAACCTACCAAGCCCTACGGGCTAAAACGCCAGGCCAACGGCCTTCGTAGCCATAGCCCGGCCCGTTTTACGGCCGGGCGGTCCGGACTTACCGGAAATTTCCCCAATACCCACAAAAAACTACATAATCTATTGCCGAATGACAAAAACCATGTAAATTTACATAGGTTTCAGGTTTCAGGTTTGAAGGGGTCAGGCGTGAATAATGAGTTGTTGAATCTGAGTGAGGCGGCGGAGTTGTTAGGGGTACACCCCTCGACGGTGCGCGCCTGGGCGGATCGGGGGGAAATCCCGGTGCATAAAACGGCGGGCGGACACCGACGTTTTCGGCGTGAGGAGTTGGCAACATCCGCGGCCGCGACTCAGCGCAGTCAACAAGCCGGTATCCAACTGGTGGTGCAAAACACCGTAGGCCGGGCGCGCCTGGAGATGACTGAGGGACGGTTAGCTGAAGAAGGGTGGTATCAACAACTGGACGCGGCCGCACGTCAACAATTGCGCCAAATCGGCCACCACCTCCTCCACCTCGTCAACGACTACCTGAACAACGATGACCCGGCCACCCTGGAACAAGCCCGTCAGGTGGGCATCGCTTACGAGCGGCTGGGGCAGGAAAATGGTCTGCGCCTCACCGATACGGTGCGAGCTTACCTGCTGTTCCGCGAATTCCTTTCCCAAACCATTTACGACATGATCGAAGCCACCGGTCCGCAAAGTCCCACCAATTGGGGCACCATCCACCGGCAGGTGACACTACTGACAAATGAAGTTTTATTGGCTCTGATTGAGTCCCATGAACCGTGATGTTATTGGACTCATCCCCAATAACAGATACACCAATAACACCTATGACAACATCCGCTTCCTTTCGCCTGGGGCAAACGCTCCGCCTCACCACCTTCCAAATTGGCTCGGCTATGGCGGAAATCTTGACCGCCAGCGTCTGGAATCGGGTTATGATTGTAGACCTGAAAATGGATGCCACACCGGTGGCTTTTTTGTTAGCCCTGCAATATTTACTCATGCCTATTAGCCTGTGGGCCGGTCATCGCTCCGATACGGTGCGGCTATGGGGCCAACGGCGCACCTCTTATATCTGGTTGGGGCGCGGCATTATGGTGATAGCCTTGCCCTTGTTAGCCATCAGTGTGCGCCGATTTGAGTCTGGGGATATGACGCTGGGTTGGCTCGCCGCCGTGATTAGCTTCTTGCTTTTTGGCATTGGTAAATTAATGTCTGGAGGTATCTACCTGGCGCTGGTGCGGGAGTCGGCCCCGCCGGAGAAACAAGGTCTGGCTATTGGCGTAGCGGAGACCATCCTGATCGCCTTTTTTGCCATATTTGGTATCGGCTTTGGCTTTTGGATGCCTCATTATGATGAGACCGTTTTTTGGGGGATGATTTTGTTGGTAGCGGGTATAGCGGGCTTTTTCTGGTGGTTTTCGGTGGTGGGGGTGGAGAGAAATAACGTGGCGACACAGGTAGATCATCAGCGAGATGATGTACGAGCCACCATCGGTAAGTTCCGTCAGATTTTGCAAGACAAACGGATCGCCTTGTTTTTTGCCTTTTTGAGTATAGCCACCTTCTTTGCCTGGATGCAGGATGCCATTTTGGAGCCATTTGGGGGTGAAGTATTGGGTCTGAACAGCGATCAGACAACGCGGTTGGGCAGTTATTGGGGAGGGGGTACGATACTCATGTTACTGGTTGGTTTTGCCATTTGGCGGCGGCAAAGGCCGGAAGATCAGGCCCGTAAAGCGGGGGTGGGGTTGGTGATCATGGCCGTGGGTTTGTTGTTGTTAGGGCTGACCTCGTTCATAGAAATGGAGCGGCTGTTGATGGTCGCCCTGTTGTTTTTTGGCCTGGGGTTTGGCGTGTACACGTTTGGGGGGCTGAGTTTGATGGCGGTGATGTCACCGGATCGGGACGCGGCCGCGTACCTGGCTTTGTGGACTGTCTGTGTCCTCACCAGCAAAGGGCTGGGCACCGCTCTCGGCGGGGCCTTGCGTGACCTGTTTATTTTGCGTCTGCAATTGGGGGATGCCGTGGGGTACGGGTTGATTTTTGTGATAGGTGGGTTGGGGCTGTTGGGAGCGGTGGGGCTGTTGCGGCAGGTGGATGTACGGGGTTTTGCACGGGACAGCGGTCGCCTGTCCCTCAGTGAAGCCCTCGTTGCCAGCGCCGACTAAATGCTGTTAACGACTCTTCACCGTATCTAAAGTGCGGCAAGTTACATGGATAAAACCAAAACCACCCACAGGCGGCATTAACTCTTCTACTTCGATGGCCACAAAACGCTGTCCATCCAATTCCAACTCATCACCCACCTCGATCTTGCGATCGCTGTTCATAATTGCACCAGGATGTTTTGCGTCGGCCACAACAATACTTACTTTGTATTTTGGCTCACTCATAAGACACTCCTAAACTGCCGGAGGGAGATAGGTGACGTAGTTGCCCATACCACCGTTAGCTAAATTGTTGATAACAGTCCAGTGAAGCCCCATGGCTTTACATATCGGCCAGGTTACGATGCCGGAGTTTGAAAGCTATATCCAGGGCCAAATTGTACATCACCAGAAAACCAATATGATGCTGACGTTCACACAAAGCCATAAAATCAGGCCTTCGCAAGACGAGCAGGGTACACGCTTCCCTGGATGTCGCCCGTGCTGAGGCTGAGCGATAGCCCTGATCAATCAAAGCTAATTCACCC
>Ga0307505_10002262_pt1 | contig 13642 bp, 7 predicted proteins | sample 23_S_MG_FD_202183 | JGI IMG/M metagenome (GOLD analysis project Ga0307505, IMG submission 202183) | Soil microbial communities from Populus trichocarpa stands in riparian zone in the Pacific Northwest, United States - 23_S | ecosystem: Environmental > Terrestrial > Soil > Riparian zone > Trees...
AACGGCGATTTCGCGACGAAGGCATAGTTGACACTATGTTGAGGAGCGAAATCGTCGTTCGGCGAAGCAGGCAGGCCGCTATCGGCTGTCGTAGCAGAAGGGCTGTGAGAAATGCGGGCTAGGGCGGGCATGGTGCCCGCCCCCCACCGATCACTGTGCGGTACTGCCGCTGGGCGTCGATCCGCCGTTGCCGTTGCCGGGCGATCCGCCGCCGTTGCCACCGCTGCCGGTGCTGCTGCCGTAGGGCGGCAACACTGCAGCCGCGGTCTCCTTGACCTGGTCGACCACGCGGTTCACGACGGCTTTCGCGCGCGCAGCCACGGTCTTCTTCGCGGGAGCCTTGCGGGCGGGAGCCGCCTTCCTGGCAGGCGCCGCGGCCTTCTTGGGCGCAGCCTTCTTCACGCTGACCGCAGCGCGCTTCGGAGCGGCCTTCTTCGGAGCGGGACGCTTGGCAGCGGCCTTCTTCGGAGCCGGACGCTTGGCGGCAGCTTTCTTCGCGACCGGACGCTTGGCGGCGGCCTTCTTCGCGACCGGACGCTTGGCGGCGGCCTTCTTCGCGACCGGACGCTTGGCAGCAGCCTTCTTCGCCGCTGGACGCTTCGCGGCGGCCTTCTTCGGGGCCGGACGCTTCGCGGCAGCTTTCTTTGCGCCACCTTTCTTCGGGGCACTCTTCTTTTTCGCAGCCATGTGGTTTCTCCTTGTCAAAGTCTTTGGGGCTGGGGAGCCGTACTTTTCCGGGGAGAGCGATGCTGCAACAGGCAACTCGGTGCACGGGTTGCACCAAAGCCAATGTAGACGAACATGTCACGATTGTCACGCAAAGCACTTCTGCTGCGATGGACGCTGCCGTTCTGGATCGCACTGTTCCTTGCGATGTGGGCGCTGTCCTTCTATCTGTTCTGGTTGAATCGCCGGATCTCGCGCGAGCTGGCGTCGCACAACTGGCGTGAGCCGACGGTGATTGCCTCCGCCGCGGGCGGCCGGAATCGCGAGGTTCTGCGCGTGTACGGCAGCGGCTGGCGCATCACGCCTCCGGTGCTCGTCGAGCAGTTGCCGCGCGGAGTGGCGGATGCGTTCATCGCCGCGGAGGACGTCCGTTTCCGCCGCCACATCGGCGTCGATCCGATCGGCATCTTCCGCGCGCTCTTCGCCAACGTGCGCGCGGGCGGCATCGCGCAGGGCGGCTCCACGATTCCGCAGCAGATCGTGAAGCAGCGCTTTCTCACGAACGAGCGGACGTGGCGGCGCAAGTTCGTGGAGGCCATCGTCGCGGTGGTGCTGGACGCGCGGCTCTCGAAGGACGAGCTCCTCGAGCTCTATCTGAACGACGTTTACCTGGGTCATCACCAGGGAGTTTCCATCCTCGGCGTGGACGAGGCTTCGCGACTCTATTTCGGCAGGCCTCCGCGCCAGCTCCGTGTCGATGAAGCGGCGTTGCTCGCGGCCATGATCCGCGCGCCGAACCAGAAAAGCGTCACCCTGGCTCGCACGCGTCGCGACGCGATCCTGCAGGTCATGCACTCGCGCGATTGGATCGATGAGGCCACGCTCCGTTCCGCGAAGTCGCGCGAAGTCGATCTGACCCGAGGCACACTGGCACAGACCCCCTACCCGTTCTACCTGCGTGCACTTCGCGCGGACGTGTTGAAGGAAGTGGGCGAGAAGCCGTTGCTCTCGGGCGGGTTGACGGTCGTGACGGAGATGGATCCGAAGGCGCAGCTCGCCGCCGAGGATGCGGCCAGGCGAGGCGCGCGATCGTTGGAAGCGCGCTATCGCTGGATCCGCCGGCAATCGCAGGCCGATCCGCTGCAGGTGGCCATTCTCTCGATCGATCCCGCCACCGGCGGCGTCCGCGCTCTGGTGGGAGGCACGGACTTCCGCCGCTCGCCGTTCGATCGCACCTCGCAGATGCATCGGCAGCCCGGCTCCGCGTTCAAGCCCTTTGCGTACCTCGCGGCCATCGCCTCGAAGCGCGTCACCCCGGCCACGCTGCTGCTCGACGCGCCGATCAAGGTGGAGATGGCCGAGGGCGAGGTGTGGGAGCCGCAGAACTACGACGAGCAGTTCCGCGGACGCGTGACGCTGCGCGAGGCCTTCGAGCGCTCGCTCAACGTGCCCACCGTGCGCATGAGCAAGGACGTCGGCTCGGGCAGCATCGTGCGCGTGGCGAAGAAGATGGGCATCGCGGACGTCAGCAACGTGCCGGCGATGTCGCTCGGTGTCGGCGAGGTGACCATGCGCGAGCTGACCGCCGCCTACACCGCCTTCCCCAACCTCGGCGAACGCGTGGAGCCATTCCTGCTCACCAGTGTGCACGATCGCGCAGGCAAGCCACTCTACGCGCACAAAGTCCAGCGGAAGCGAGTGGTCGACGCCAACTCCGCCTACGTCATGCACACGCTGCTGCGCGGCGTCGTGCGTCGCGGGACGGCCACTCGTCTCAAGCGCTACGGTCTGGGCACCGTGGCCGGCAAGACCGGCACCACCAGCGACTATCGCGACGCCTGGTTCGTCGGCTACACCGCGGACATGGTCACGAGCGTGTGGGTCGGATTCGATCGTGGCGCGCCGCTGCGGCTCTCCTCCTCGGAGGCGGCCATTCCGGTATGGGGCTCCTACATGCGGGCCATCCCGCACCGGCCCGCGCAGCCGGTGTCGCCCCCCGGCGTGACGTTCCGCGAGATCGACCCCGAGTCGGGCATGCTCTGGCGCCGCGGTTGTCCGGGGCCGATCACCGAGGTCTTCCTCGACGGAACCGCGCCGACGCGCGCCTGTCCCACCGGCATCATGGGCCGCATCGTCCGCCGGGTCCTCTTCGACGAGGAGCACTTCGACGAGCCCGCGGCCATCACGTTCGACAAGTTCCGCCGCTGGGCCAACGATGTCGACCGCAGTCGCCAGCAGGTGGAGGGAGTGATGGAGAAGTTGAAGCGGGTGTTCCAGTAGCTCGGTTGGCGGTTGTCGGTTGGTAGTCGTAGATCTATCCGGACGAAACCAGACCACCGACAACCGCCAACCGGCCAGCCGTTTGACAATCCCTGACAGCAGTCCTAACCTGAGTTCGCTGGATTGATTTGGGGCGGCTTGCAACCAGCTAAAAAAAAGCTAAAGGGCCGGTAGTCGAACGCGTTTTCAATCCGCCCCACGCCGCTCGCGGTGTGGGGTTTTGTTTTTGTTGCTGGGAGTCCGTTGCCCGCGCATCTTCGTGCCGCCAACCGCCAACAACGAACGAGACAACAACTATGGACTTCATCCAGGCAGTCGCGGACGAGCACGTCTACCTCTTCGATGGGGCGATGGGGACGATGCTGTATTCGAAGGGCGTCTTCATCAACAAGTGTTACGACGAGCTGAACGTCCGGAATCCCGAGATCGTGCTGGAGGTGCATCGCCAGTATGTGAAGGCCGGCGCAGAGATTCTCGAGACCAACACCTATGGCGCGAACCGCGTGAAGCTGCGCGGCTTCGGCATCGAGGACGAGCTGCGCGACATCAACAGCCGCGCCGCCGAGATCGCGCGTAAGGCCGCCGGGAACAGCGTTTACGTGGCCGGAGCGATCGGACCGTTAGGCATCCGCATCGAGCCTTACGGGCCGACCAGCTTCGACGAGGCCAAGGAGTTCTTCCGCGAGCAGGCCGAGGCCTTGCGTGACGCGGGGGTGGACCTCTTCGTTTGCGAGACCTTCTCGAACATCGCCGAGATCGAGGCCGCCATCGCGGCCATCCGCGACATCTGCTCGCTGCCCATCGTCGCGCAGATGACCATCGGCACGGACGGCCGCACGATCTTCGGCGACGTCCCGCGCACGATCGCCCAGATCCTCGATCGAGCCGGCGCGGACGTCATCGGCATCAATTGTTCCGTCGGTCCCGACCTGATGCTGGACGCGATCGAAGAGATGGCCCTGTCCACCGCGAAGAAGCTCTCCTGCCAGCCCAACGCCGGCCTGCCCCGCGACGTGAACGGGCGGCAGATGTACATGGCCTCTCCCGAGTACCTGGCCAAGTACGCGCGGCGGCTGATTCACAAGGGTGTGAAGTTCATCGGAGGTTGCTGCGGCACCACTCCGGAGCACATCAAGATGATGGCCGACGCGGTCCGGCCGCTCTCGCCGCGGCGCTCCTTCGTCATCGTCGAAGGGAACACCCGGCCCGCGGAGAAGGCTGCGGGCGTGGAGCCGTTCCCGCTGGAGACGCGCTCACAATGGGGACGCAAGATCGCCACCGGCGAGTTCGTCACGTCCATCGAGATCGTCCCTCCGAAGGGGCCGAATGCGCAAGCCATGATCCGTTCGGTGGAGTCGATCAAAGCCGCGGGCGTGGACGCCGTCAACGTTCCCGACGGGCCACGCGCGCAGAATCGCATGGGAGCCATCGCCGTGTCGGTGCTGCTGCAGCAGCACGTGGGCATCGAGCCCGTGCTGCACTACTGCTGCCGCGACCGCAATCTCCTGGGCATGCACTCCGACCTCCTCGGCTGCGCCGCTCTGGGTCTGCACAATCTGCTGCTCATCACCGGGGATCCTCCGAAGATGGGTCCGTACCCCGAGGCCACGGCAGTGTTCGACATCGACTCGATCGGCCTCACGAACATGGTAAATCTGATGAATCATGGCCTGGATCTGGGTGGCAATCCGTTCGGCGAGCCCACCTGTTTCACGATCGGTGTGGGAGTGAACCCGGGACATCTCGACCTCGAGTACGAGCTGCGCCGGCTGGAGTGGAAGGTCAAGGCCGGTGCCGAGTACGCGATCACGCAACCGGTGTTCGACGCTGGCGTGCTGGAGAATTTTCTCCAGCGCATCGAGCCGCTGAACCTTCCCATCGTCGCCGGCATCTGGCCGCTGCTGTCCTATCGCAACGCGCAGTTCATGAACAATGAAGTGCCGGGCGTCTCAGTCCCCGAGGACGTGATGGAACGGATGCGCATCGCCAGCGAGAAGAGCAAGGAACACGCGTTGCGCGAAGGCGTGACCATCGCCCGCGAGACCCTGGAGCGCGTGCGTAAGCGCGTCGCCGGCGTGCAAGTCTCCGCACCCCTGGGCCGCGTCGATCTCGCGCTCGAGGTGTTCGAGGGGATGGCGGTTTCGGCGCGCATCTCGTAGTAGGCAACGGGTTAAAGGCCTTTCACCACAGAGTCACAGCGCGGGCTGCGCCCGACAACCCAACGCAACATTGGCCTGTCATCCTGAGCGGGCGGTGGGATGGGGTGCGAAGTATCCCCTGCCGAAGCACGACCCCCGCTCCGTCGGCAGGGGATCCTTCGCACCCACCCGCCACCCGCTCAGGATGACAGGGGGTTGTGCGCGTCGCGCGAAGAATTTCAAGGTTAGTACTACAGAGAGCACGGAGAGCTCTCCGTGTCCTCTGTGCCTCAGTGGTGAACCGTCCCCTCTCGCCACGTGCGACGGATGACGGCGATGGAGACGTCGTCGTCGGGGACGGCGTAGCCCATGAAGCCGCGCCATTCGCCGAGGATGGTCTCGACGAGGTTCGCGGAGGAGGCGGAGGGGTTCCAGCTCGCGATCACTTCGACGTAGGTGTCGCCGAACTCGCGGTCCTGCAGGTTACGCGCTTCGGTGAGCCCGTCGGAATGGAGCAGGATGCGGTCGCCGGGAGCGAGGGTTCCTTCGACGACCTCCCACGTCAGATTCGTCTTCACCCCGAGCGGATAGGCACCGCGACCGATGCGCTCGGCGACCGTGCCCTCGGCGGTGATGCGAAGGACGGGAGGGTGCCCGGCGATGGTGGCGAGGTAGCGGCCGCTGGGCTCGAGCAGGAAGTAGCAGGCGGAGAAGAAGGAGCGCGACCCGCCGGTGCGGCAGAGAATGCGATTCAGCGAGGCCATGATCGAGGCCGGCGAAGGATCGACCTCGAGCTGTGTGCGGAACGCGGCATGGGCCACGGCCATCACCAGGCCCGCGGCCATTCCGTGGCCGGACGCGTCTCCGAACAGCACGGCCACCCGTCCGTCGGGCAGCGGTACGAAGTCGTAGATGTCGCCGCCGACGGTATTGGCAATGCGGTTGAACGCGGCGATGTCCCACTCCTCGGTCTGGGGCATCTCGTGCGGGATGAGGCTGGCCTGCAGGTCGCGAGCGAGCTGGAGCTCGTCGCGAAACTTCAGCTTGTCGAGCAGCTCCATGGCCAGGAGCAGCACCATGAGCAGGAAAGCGGCCGTGACCTCCACGTAGATCCAGAAGGGCGCGTCAGGACTCCGCGAGAAGATCGAGGCCAGGCAGACGAAGAAGGCGATGAAGGAGAGGGCAAAGAGGATCCGACGGTGTGGCGCGAGGCGCTTGGCGAGACCGTAGAACACCGCGCTGACCGTGCGCACCCAGCGCCGCAGTCGCTTCGGGTCCTTCTCGATCGACGAAGAATGCTCCGCCATGAGCATCTTCTTCGTCTCCGGCCACTCCAACGCGTACAGGCTCGTCACGTCGTCCGAGCTCAGGGACGTGAAGGTGCTCTTTCCCAGGTCGATCCAATCGCGGAAGCGGGCCACATGCCGATTGTACGGAGTTGCGGGTTGCGAGTTGCTTCCGAGTTGCGAGTTGCGAGTTGCGAGTTCCGAGGCTTCCCGTGTAAGCGGCTGAGCGCCTTTCAGTCCCAACCTGCTTGGCGATGCGCACAACCAACAACCCGCACTCGCAACCCGCACTCGCAACCCGCAACTCAACCGGCAACCAAACCGACAACACCAGCGGGTACACTCTCGCGCGCAATGCCCCGCTGGCTCCTCCCGATTTTGTTTGTTGGCGTAGCGTCTGCGCAGGAGCTGCCTTTCACCCACTTCACGGCGGACTCGTCGCTTCCGTCGGCGAGTGTGCAGAAGGTGATTCAGGACGGGCAGGGGTACATCTGGCTGGCTTTCTACTCCACCGGGATCGCGCGCTACGACGGGCACTCGATGGAGAGCTACGGTGTGACGGACGGGATTGCCGATCCGACGGTGCGCGAGATCGTGCAGGATCGCTCGGGGCACCTCTGGGTTGGCTCCGAGGCCGGGCTGGTCGTTTCGGAGAAACCCCTGCCGGTTTACGGTCCAGGGGAGCGCATCCGCTTCGTAGAGAAGACCGGAGGAGTCACGCTGGCCCGCTCCCGAATGCGGCGGAACTGCGTCGTTGCCGCGCCGGACGGCTGGGTGTGGGTGGGGACCCAGGACGGCATGGTGCGTTACCGCTTCGGAACCAACGGCGCGTTGGAGCGCGAGGTGATCGGTCTCGAGGGAATCGATCGTCCCGCGGCGGCGATGGCCATGCTGGTGCGCCGGGACGGTTCGGTCGTGGCGAGCTTCCTCGGCGGCTCGATCGCCGCATTCGGCGGAAGCGGGAAGATTCAGCAATGGCTCACCCGAAGTCCGGTGGCGACGAGCGCATTGGCCGAGTCGGCGGACGGCACCCTTTGGGGCGGAAACGTGGACGGGTCCATCTGGAGGCTCGACGCGAACGGGACGCAGATCCTCAGCCGCGACCTCCAGGATCGCATCGTCGCGATCACCATCACGAGTGGCGGGGAGCTCTGGGCGGCCAGTCTGGGCAGCGGCGCGTTGCGCCTCGATCCGCGCGATCCCTCGCGGCGGATGGTCGTCACGCGCGCCAACGGGCTGCTGGCGGAAACGCTCTGGACGCTTTTCGAGGACGGCGAAGGCAACCTGTGGCTCGGCCAGAACGGCGGCGTGTCTCGGCTGCGGAAGGGCTATCGCGCGTTCCGCGCGTGGACTTCGCACACGCGGCCCGCACTCCCGGACACGAGCACTTTCGCCTCGCTTCCCCTGGGGGATGCGCTCTGGATCGGCACGGGAAATGGCGTGGCCGTTCTTCGTGGCGCAACAGTGACCGAGCTCGGCGTCGATCACGGGTTGCATTCCAACCAGGTCTACGCCCTGGCCGGCGATGAGGCGGGGCGCGTGTGGATCGGTACCGCCGCGGGCGTCAGTTCGGTGGCGCCGGGAAAGAGCGTCGCCACCTCCCTGGGTTTGGACACGACCTACGCGATCCGCCGCTTTGGTTCGACCATCTGCTTCGCTGGAAGCTGGGGTGTGGGATGTCTGGCAGGTGGACAGTGGCACCAGTTTGGTCGCGAGGCGGGTCTCTCTCCCGCAGGCGCGTCGAGTCTGGCGTTCGATGGGACAGGACATCTGTGGATCGGCACGATCGATCGAGGGGTGGTCCGATCCGTGGCGCCGCTGGAAAAGGCACTGCCTCACGTGCGATTCGAGCCCGCCTGGACCACGTCCAGCGGCGCGCCGACGGACGGGATCCGCTCCATGCTCTTTCACGACGGGCGGCTCTGGGTGGGCACGGGCGTGGGACTCTCGGTGCTCTCGACCACGGCACCGTTCACGGCGACGCGCGTGCTCGACGGCCGCCCGGCCATTGGAGTCACGCCCTCGCTCGACGGTTCCCGGCTGTGGGTCAGCAACAACGCAGGTCTGGCGGAGCTGGATGTGCGCTCACTGCGCATCGTCTCGAGCGTGACGAAAGCGGACGGACTGCTCGACGATGAGGCTTGGGCGTATGGACCGCTGGCCACGGATTCCGAGGGACTCATCTACTTCAGCACTCCCAGAGGCTTGTCCATCTTCGATCCCACGGCGCGCGAGAAGAACACCGTGGCGCCACGCGTGGTCGTGCGCCGCGTGGAGAGGACGGAAGGAAACGACATCGCGCTCGAATACGCCGCACTGAGCTTCGCGGACGAAACGCGCGTGCGCTATCGCACGCGACTGGCGGGCTTTGATCGTCGCTGGTCGGACGAAACCGCCGATGTGAAGATCCGCTACACGAACCTGCCGGCCTTCCTCTTCGAGCGCCACTACGCCTTCGAAGTCATGGCCCGCAACGCGGACGGCGTGTGGTCGGACGCCGTGTCCTACCGGTTCGCGGTGGCTCCGCCGTGGTGGCTGCGGTGGTGGGCGGCGCTCGTCGCGCTCATCGGGATCGGAGCCGCGCTCTGGGCGGTCAACCGTTGGCGCACGCGCAAGCTCGAGCGCGAGAACCGCCGGCTCGAAGAGCTCGTCCTGGAGCGCACCGAAGAGATTCGCGCCAAGGCTCTCGAGTTGGAGACCGTCGACCGCATTGTGGAGGTCATCAATCGCGAGGTCGGGTTGGAGAACGTCCTCAAGAGCATTCTCGAACAGGGCATGCAGCTCTTTCCCAACGCCGAGAAGGGCGTGTTCCTGATGTTCGATCACGAGACCCGGCGCACGGAAGTGGTCAGCGTCAGCGGCTACGATCCGGAGCTCTTCCGCGGGATGTCGCTGTCGTTCGAAGAGGCCATGAGCCGTTATTCCGAGCGCGCCGAGCGGATCGGTGAGGGCGTTCATTTGATCAAGTCCGATGACTTCCGCCATCTCGCGGCGGCGGATAAGACGCGCCATCTTCCGCAGCCGAAGTCGATGCTGGCCATGGAAGTGACCTTGGGCGGACGAATGGAAGGCTTTCTCATCCTCGACAACTTCACCGACGAGAACGCGTTCAGTAGTTCCGACCTGCAGAAACTGTCCCGCGTGCGCGAGCACGCGGTCTCGGCGATCGGGAAGGCGCGCATCCAGCGCGAGCTCGAGATCAGGAATGAACAGGCCGAGGAGGCCAATCGCGCCAAGAGCATCTTCCTGGCAAACATGAGTCACGAGTTGCGGACGCCGATGAACGCCATCATCGGCTTCTCGGAGATTCTCGTGGAGCGTCTGCAGGAACGCGTCGAGCCCAAGTACACAGGGTTTCTCCGCTCGATCCTTCAATCGGGACAGCACCTGCTGGCCATCATCAACGACATCCTGGACATCTCGAAGGTCGAGGCCGGGAAGATGGACATCTCGCCGGAGCTGTTTCCTGTCGCGGCCGCGATCGACAGTGTGTGCCAGGTGATGAAGGGACTCTCCACCAAGAAGCGCATCACGCTGGAGGTGGTGGTCGCGCAGGATGTCCGCGAGATCGAGACCGACCACGCGAAGTTCAAGCAGATCCTCTACAACCTGATCTCCAACGCGATCAAGTTCTCGAAGCCCGGCAGCGTGGTCACCATTCGGGCGTGTGCGAAGGGAGAGATGCTGGCCGTGTCGGTGAGCGATCGCGGCATCGGCATCGCGCCCGAGCACCAGAAGGTGATCTTCGACGAGTTTCGCCAGATCGATACGACCATGAGCCGCACGTACGGCGGCACGGGCCTGGGTCTCTCGCTGGTGAAGAAGTTCGTCGAAGTGCAGCAGGGTCAGGTCTGGGTGGAGAGCAAGCCCGGGGAGGGAAGCACGTTCACGTTCACGTTGCCGTTGCGCTTCGGCGGCCACGTGCTGGTGGTGGAGCGGGAGGACGCCGCCTTCGACACGTGCAGCGCGTACCTGCAGTCTGCCGGTTACGTGGCCGTGCGAGTCCGCTCCGGTCAGGAGGCAGTGGAGCGCTCACGGACGATGAGGCCGCGGGCCATCGTGCTGGACATCGCGGTCTTGCGCGAAGTGCGCGCGGCGGACGCGACCGTTCCGGTTCTCGTGATGGCGAGCAACGACGACCGTGAGCTTGCGTCCGTGTGTGCCGAGGCAGACTGCTTCATGAAGCCCGTCGAGTGGCCGCGGTTGCTGCGCCGTCTGGCAGAGATTACGGGTCGCGCGGCTTGAGGATTTGCGCCGGGGCCCCGGCTCAGTTCGGAGCGCTTTCGACTCTCTGCCGGTAGCGTTGCACGTCCGGAGTGATCTCGATGAAGGGCAGCGCGGCGGACATCTCACGCTTGGCGGCGGCGATGTCGCCGGTCTCGAACAGCGCCACGGCGATGTAGTACCGATAGGCCTCTTCGCCCGAGCGCAGCGTGCCGAGTCGCAGAAACGCGTTCAGCGCCTGGGGGAAATCGCGCGAACGATACAGACCTTCCCCGATGCGAATGATGGCGCTGCGCTCCAGACTGGGCACGGCGAGCAGTTCGCCGTAGATGCGCCGAGCCTCGACGAGATTGGAGCTCGCGAGCGCGCGCTCGCCGGCCTGCAGTCGCGCCGGAACGTCGACACGCGGCGTCTGCGGTGTGATCTGCGGCGTGGTCTGAGGTTTGGTGGCCGGAGGCGTGGTCGTCTTGGCAGCCGGTATCGGAGCCGTTGTTGCCGGTTTCGGTACGGGGGCAACTTTCGGCGGATCGCTCTGTTCCGCACGCTCGTTCACCGCGGAGGTCTGCGCGCCGCCGTTCTGTCCAGGCGGCGGCACTGCGGTCTTCGGGGTCTCGGATCCCGCCGTCTTCTGCGAAGCGGCTGGTTTCTGGGCGCTGTTGTTCTGCACCTGAGGAGGTGGCGCTTGCTTCGGCGGATCACTCTGGGTCGCGGTCTGCGGGGGCGTTGTGGGCGGAGTGGCCGCGGCGGTCGTCGTCTTCGCGGGGGTGCGGTTCGGCGGTGGAACGATTGCCGGCCCGGTCTGTCGTGGTTGCGAGGCCGGTTGGGCCGGAGCCGGGGCTGAAAGCGAGGTCGCTTCTGCTCCGCTCAGGAGTTTCTTCGCGACCGCGTTGAACGCGGTGCGGATCGGAGGGGGCAGGGCAAGCGTCGCGAACTTCTTCTCGACGGCTTCCGCGGCCACGACGCGCTGCGCCGCGCGGCGAGCCTCTTCCTGCTGGCCCAGTTTGTCGAGCGCGACGGCGAGGTAGGCCTGCGCGGTTTCGTAGTGCTCGATGGAATCGACCAGACCGAACGCGGCCAGGCGCAAGGGAGTGACCGACGTGTTGTATCGGCCGGCGTCCACTTCCGAAGTTCCGCGCTTGAGCAGGTCCAGATAGAAATCGGTTGCAGTGGACGCCCATGCCGGCACTGACGCCGCCAGCACGAGAGAGAGCAACGTCTTCTTGAGAAGTTTATGCATGCCGGTCTCGAACACGTTGCGAAACAACGGGTTGCGCCGCAGATATTCGCGCGACCCCAACTCCGCCGTTTCCGGATCCGCTCCGATTCTGCCACACCTCGGCTTGCTACGCGACGGAGGAGTGGTCGGAAATGCTGTACCATCGCCACTCGCCCGTGAGCAAAAACGTCGTAATCGTCGGAGGGGGCCTGGCCGGTTTGGCCGCGGCGATCTACCTCGCGCGCGGTGGCCGGCCCGTCAGCGTGTTCGAGAAGAGCCGCTATCTGGGAGGCCGCGCGGTCACTCACCTTCGCCACGGATACCGCTTCAATCTCGGCGCACACGCGTTCTACCGCAACGGTCCGGGAGCTTCCGTGCTGCGCGAGTTGGGAATCCCGGTGCGCGGCATGACCCCGAAGCCGCGCGGTCTCGCGCTCCTCAACGGTGCGGAGCGCAGGCTGCCCACCACATGGTTCTCATTGCTGTCGACTTCGCTTCTCTCGCTGAGCGGAAAAGCGCAGCTTGGCTCCGCGCTGTGGCAGATCCGGCGTTTCGGCGGCGCGCGCGCCGGGACGATGACCGTCGCCGAATGGGTCGAGGCCAACCTGAGCGACGGACGCGCCCGGCAGGTCCTGCTCGCCTTGCTGCGTCTGGTGTCCTACTCCGATCATGCCGAGACCGCACTGGCCAGCCTCGTGCTCTCGCAGATGAGGTACGGCATGAGAGGCGGCGTGTTGTACATCGACGAAGGCTGGCAGCGCATCGTCGACTCACTGCACAGCGCCGCGGTCTCCTCGGGCGTGAACTTCATCAGCAGCTCGCGCATCGTGGGTGTCGATCTCGATGGAGATCGCGTTCGCGCCGTTCGCCTCGGCGGTCTGGAGCTCGACTCCGACCGCATGGACACACAGGCCTATGCCTACCCGCTCCCGGCTCCGGAAGAAGTCACCGGCGCGCCGCTTCCCGCAGATACGGTCGTGCTCGCAGTCGATCCCACCACGGCCGCCGAGTTGGCGGGTCCCACGGCAGACTGGCCGCTGCGACGCCCCGTCACCGCGGCTTGTCTCGATGTGGCGTTGCGCACGCTGCCGGACCCGAAGCGGACGTTTGCGTTGGGCATCGACGACCCACTGTATTTCGCGGTCCACTCCGCTTGGGCACAGCTCGCACCGAAGGGCGGCGCGCTCATTCACACGGCGAAATACCGCAAGGAAGAGAGCGCGACCGACGTCGAGATCGACGGCGATCGCTCCACGCGCCGCGATGCCGCCAGCGCTGCGGACGAGCGAGCGCTCGAGGGCTTGCTGGACCGGATGCAACCCGGCTGGCGCGACGTCCTCGTCCATCGCCGTTTTCTGCCGTCGATGACGGTGGCCAACGCTCTCGTCACGCCGGACTCTCCCCGCGCCGGCACCGCCACGAAGATCCGCGGCTTGTACCTCGCGGGCGACTGGGTCGGCGATGAAGGCCTCCTCTCCGACGCCGCCCTCTCCAGCGCACGAGCCGCCGCGAAGTCGATCCTGAGCAGCACGTAGCCCGCGGGTATCGACGCAGATCAGATCACCCGATTGGCCCAAGCCATTGACGGCCAGCCCGGTTGGCGCTTCGAAGTGGTTCTCGTGAGTCAACCGGTTGCTGCGGAAATACCCTCGGAGGAACGGCTTGCTCCCGAGGCTCAAGTAGATCGCCTGCTGTCGAGCGCGGAAGCGCTCTTCCCGACCTGTCAGCCTGAGCGGGAGGTGGGTGGGGTTGCGAAGGATCTCGTGCGAAGAACGACGAGCGTGTATGCACGGAGAACCGTGGTCTTCTCCAATTTGCGCGAGCCTCGTTTA
>Ga0307505_10002263_pt1 | contig 13641 bp, 14 predicted proteins | sample 23_S_MG_FD_202183 | JGI IMG/M metagenome (GOLD analysis project Ga0307505, IMG submission 202183) | Soil microbial communities from Populus trichocarpa stands in riparian zone in the Pacific Northwest, United States - 23_S | ecosystem: Environmental > Terrestrial > Soil > Riparian zone > Trees...
CCGCACTATGAGTGGCAGCGTCGCGCACAGGATCAGCAGCTTCACCCGTCTCAACCGCTTCCGTCTTCGCCTCCTCCGCAATATTGTGCTCCTGTCCATCAAGCGCGCGAGCGACATGAACGGCGAGTTCAAGGAAAAGCGCCGATACGAGCATCAGGTTCACCGCCCCGAGCCAGCCGACGAGTCCGGTGGTGATGGTCGAACCGAGCATCGCACCCAGCGTCCCGCCGACGGCGACAACGCCGAACAGGCGCTTGCCCTGCCCCGGACGATAGAGGTCCGCCATGAAGGACCAGAAGACCGACACGACAAACAGGTTGAACACGCTTAGCCAGACGAAGAAGACGCGCCCGACCCAAACGCTCTGCTTCGGGTCCGCGATCTGCAAGACGAGGAAGAACGCGATCAGGTTGAGAATAAAGAAGCGATAGGCCCAGGCGATGAAGCGGCGGCGCGGCAGGCGTGCGACCAATGACGCATACAGCGGATGCAGCAACAGCGTCCCGGCGAGCGTGCCGGTGAAGAGCCACGCCAGATTTTCGATGCCGCCCGAGTAACCCATCTCGTCGCGGATGGGGCGCAGGATGTAATAGGCGGTGAGGACGAGGAAGAAGTAGGCGCCCGACAGGAGGAGCGCGGCCACCTCGCCCTCGCGGACGAAGACGGCGCGCCGCGCGAGCCTCGCAATCGACGTCATGGAGCGTCAGCCGCCGGCGATCAGGTCGGCCATCCGTTGCCGGGTCTTCTCGTCGGGCATCGGTCCGCGTCCCGCGCCCAGATTATCCGCGAGATAGTCGGGCCGCGCCGTGCCGGGGATGGCAACGGTGACGGCGGGATGCGAGACGAGGAATTTGAGCGCGAACTGCGCCCAGGTCTCGATGCCGAGCTCTTTCGCCCAATCGGGCAACGGCTTCTTGCCGAACGCCTGAAAGACGCGGCCGCGCCCGAAGGGAAGATTGGTCAGCACCGCCATGCCGCGGTCCGCGGCGAGCGGCAGGATGCGCTTTTCGGCGTCGCGATTGTCGATCGCGTAATCGACCTGGATGAAGTCGAGCTTCTCTTTTTCCATGATCGCGGCGAAGTCGTCATACTGGCGGTCGAACGACGTGCTCATGCCGATGTAGCGCGTGCGGCCCTTCTCCTTCCACTCGCGCAGTACCGGGAGCATTTCTTTCACGCCGTTCAGGTTGTGCACCATCAGCAGATCGAGCTTGCCGGTGCGGAGCTTCTTGAGCGACTCCTCCATTTCCTTGACGCCGGCCGCGACGCCGCGATTGCCCTCGCCTACCTTGGTAGCGAGAAAAATCTGATCGCGGTTCTTTAACTCCGTGAGGATGTCACCGATCACCTGCTCTGCAGTGCCGTAGGAAGGCGCGGTGTCCACGAGCTTGCCACCGAGCTTTGGCAAGTTTTGCAGCACCTCGCGGATTGGTCCGCGTTCCTTCTCATCGGTGCCGACGTCGTAGCGGCGCGCGGTGCCAATGCCGATCACCGGCAGGCGTTCGCCGGTCGATGGGATCGGCTTCGTCGCGAGTTCAGGCTTCGGCTGCGCCAAGGCGAAGCGGCCTTGCATCGCGATGCCGGCAGCGCCGATACCGGCCAGTGCCTGCCGGCGCGTGAGCGAATAGGACATGCAATCCTCCTAAGGCGCGAACGCGGCGCGCCCGGCTATGTTCGCCGAACTGCGCACCGCGTACATTCAAATGCCGTTGAACGCTCAGACTTTGACGTTGAGGTCGAGGCCGATCTTGATGCCGGCGAGCGCTTTGGAAACCGGGCAGTTCGCCTTGGCGCCCTCGGCAAGCTCCCTCACCTTGGCGGCGTCGGCGCCCGGCGCCTCGACCGTGCAGGTGAGTACGCTCTCGGTGATGTTGGCGCCCGTTTGCCCCAGGATCACCTCGACCACGGCCTTGGTCTCGATCGACCTGGGCGTGATGCCGTTACGCGTGAGGCCGACATTGAGGGCCATGCTGTAGCAAGCGGCGTGTGCGCCAGCGATCAGCTCTTCCGGAGTCGTGCCGGGCACGCCGCCTTCGAAGCGGCCTTTGGCGTTATAGGGCGCGTCCGTGAACAGGCCGCTGCCGGCGGTGATCTTGCCGGCAGCGCCTTCCCAACGTGCAGTGGCGGTGCTCTTCATGTCGCATCTCCTTTATTGGCCGGTGCAGCGGCAGCTTGCACCAGTGAATGCGGAGACGCCAAGGCGGCCTTAGTGGCCGTGATGGCCGTGGCCGCTGCCGCCGCCCATGGCATCGACCACGAACTCGACCTCGACCGAGCCGGCCTTCTCGAAATTGAGCGTGGCCTTGATGCGCTCGCCCTTCTCGAAGGGGCGCTTGAGATCCATGAACATGACATGCAGCCCGCCCGGCTCGAATTTCGCGGTCATGCCCGGCGCCAGCTCGACGCCCTTCGGCAGCGGACGCATCCGCATCACGCCGTCGGTGACGGCCATTTCGTGCATCTCGGTGCGGCCGGCGATCTCAGGCGACACGGAAACCGACAGGAAACGATCGACGGTCGAGCCGCGATTTTCGACCACGAGGTAGCCGGCGCCGACGCTCGCGCCCTTCGGCGTCGCGCGGGACCACGGATGCTCGATATGCAGCGAGCCCTTGGTGTAGTCGTGGGCGAGCGCGGGAGCCGCCAGGAACAGCAGGACGGCAATGACAAGCGAACGAGGCAGGGCGGACATTGTTTTTCTCCGGCGAAAGCGCAGGCGGCATCCATACGCCTGCCGGACGACGCTTTCACGGCGGCCAAAGCGCGCGGTGGCCCGCCTATTCTACCGTTCCGTGGCCCAAATCCCACGGCGCCACAAGGATATAGAGCTTTCATCCGCGTGGCCCATAAAAGCGCGCGGGGCGGGACTTTTCGATCCATCTATCGCAATGCAGCGGCATTGAAAGGGTCACCGCCGTCCGCTATAGGAGCCCGAAACCCGCGCAAGATTTCCGCTGGGCCGGCCTCCGACCCGGCCCTTTCAGTTTGTCCCCTAAGGCCGCGCGCCGCTCGATTGGAGACCTTTCATGTCCACGACCTTCGATACGGTCGCCAATATCATCTCCGAGACCTGCGATATTCCGCGCGAGAACATCAAGCCGGAGAGCCACGCGATCGACGATCTCGGCATCGACAGCCTGGACTTCCTCGACATCGCTTTCGCCATCGACAAGGCGTTCGGCATCAAGCTGCCGCTCGAACAGTGGACGCAGGAAGTCAACGAGGGCAAGGCGACGACCGAACAGTATTTCGTGCTGCAGAATCTGTGCGCGCGCATCGACGAGTTGAAAGCCGCCAAGGGCGCTTGAGTTTTCCGAATGCAGATTGAAGTTTTTATTCTCGTCGACCGCATCCGCTCGCTGTCGATTGAGAACGGCTTGGTGCAGTGCGAGTCGGCGGTGCCCGTCGATTCCAGCATCTATCTGGGCCACTTCCCCGGGCACCCGATCCTGCCCGGCGTGCTGCTGATCGAGTCGATGGCGCAGACCGCCGGCTGGCTGATCCTGGCGCACACCAAGTTCGAGCGCTTTCCGTTCCTGTCGATCGTCAACGACGCGAAGTTGCGCGACTTCGTCACGCCGGGCATGCAGCTCCTGCTCGAAGCAAGGCTGCTGCACGAGGGCTCCGGCTTCTTCAAGACGTCCAACCGCGTTCTTGTCGACGGCAAGTTGAAGTGCGAAGCTGAAACCACGTTCCGCGTCATGCCCTTCCCCTCCCCGGTGTTCAGGGAAAATGTGATCGCCCAAGCTCGCCGGGTCGGATTCCCCGCGGAGTTGGTGCCGAATGCCGGGTGACAAGCGCGACGTACTGATTACAGGGATCGGACTCGTTTCATGCCTCGGCGAAGGCCTTGAGGCGCACTGGAACGGCCTGACGGCCGCCAAGCCCGTGATCGACGAGACGAGCTTCTCGCCCTACGTCGTCCACCCGCTCGCCCCCGTCAATTTCGATCAGCAGATTCCGAAGAAGGGCGATCAGCGGCAGATGGAGCCGTGGCAGCGCATCGGCTGCTACGCGGCGGGCCTCGCGCTCGACGACGCGGGCATCAAGGGCAACGCCGAGATTCTGAGCCGCGTCGACATGCTGGTCGCAGCCGGCGGCGGCGAGCGCGACACGAAGGTCGACGGGCAGATTCTCACCGATCTCAAGAAGGCAGAAAACCCCGGCAAGCTCCTCAACGAGCGGCTGATGAGCGACCTGCGCCCGACGCTTTCGCTCGCGCAGCTCGCGAACCTGCTCGCGGGCAATATTTCGATCGTCTTCAACGTCGTCGGCTCCTCGCGCACTTTCATGGGCGAGGAAATGGCCGGCGTCGATGCGTTGCGCATTGCGAGCGCGCGCATCGCGGCGGGCCAGAGCGAGATCGGCTTTGTCGGCGGCGCGTATAATGCGCAGCGCTACGACGTGCTGCTGCAACTCGCGTTCGGCCGTGAGTCCCTCACCGCTCCCTATACCCCTGTCTGGGCGCGCGGCACGGAGCGGCCCGGCATGGCGGTCGGATCTCTCGGCGCGTTCCTCGTGATCGAATCGCGCGCGCACGCGGAAGCGCGCGGTGCACGCGCCTATGCCAAGCTCTCGCATGTCGCGGCGGAACGCTGCCGGCGGCACGTCGATCCGCTCGATGCCGCCATCGGCCAGATGCTGAACGGCGTGAAACCGCGTCTCAAGGACGGCGAGGCGGCGGTGATTTCATCGGCGACCGGGGCGGTGCCCGCGACGACCGCTGAAAAGGCGGCGCTGGAGAAGTTCGGCAAGGTTCCGGTGCGCGCGACCGGCTCGGTGGTCGGACATGGCGTGGAGGCGAGCTTCCCGCTCAATGTCGGCCTCGCCGCGTTGGCCATTTCGCGCGGCAGCCTGTGGCCTGCACTCGATTCCACCGGTTTTGAATTGCCCTTCAGCGGCTCGCTGAGGCAGGCTGTCGTCACCGGCATCAGCGCGTGGCGCGGTGAAGGTCTCGCGCTCGTCGAAGCCGCCTAAGCGGAGGGGCCATGACAACGAAGGATCATCGCGGACGTCCCGTCGTGGCCGTCACCGGCATCGGCATCGTCACCTCGCTCGGCATCGGCAAGGAAGACAACTGGAAGAAGCTGACCTCGGGTCAGTCCGGCATTCACGAGATCACGCGCTTCCCGACCGACGGCTTGCGGACGAAAGTAGCCGGCACGATCGATTTCATCCCGGCCGAGCCACTCTGCGCCCCCGCCCTCTCCGAAGAATTCGCAATGCTCGCGAGCAAGGAAGCGATCGCGGAGTCCGGCGTCGGCAAGATTGGCGATTTTCCGGGCCCGCTGTTCGTCGCCGTGCCGCCGGTCGAAGTGGAATGGCCGCAGCGCATCGAAATGTCGACGGCGAGCAACTCGGATACCATCGGTTATGACGAACTCATCCGCATGGCGTCGACCGAGCGGTTCAATCCTTATTACGAGCGTTTCCTTTACCGCGGCACGACGGAGCGGCTCGCGGAGAAGCTCGGCACCAAGGGCTCGCCCATCGCGCTCTCGACCGCCTGTGCCTCCGGCGCGTCGGCGATCCAACTGGGCGTTGAGGCCATTCAACGTGGTGAGACGGACGTTGCACTTTCCATCGGCACCGACGGCTCGGTGAACACGGAAGCGCTTATTCGTTTTGCGCTGCTCTCTGCCCTTTCCACCTCCAATGAACCGCCCGCAGGCGCGCCGAAGCCGTTCTCGAAGAACCGCGACGGCTTTGTGATGGCGGAAGGTGCAGCCGCGCTCGTTCTTGAAAATCTCGATCACGCACGCGCACGCGGTGCGAAAATCCTCGGTGTCATCGCCGGCTGCGGCGAGATGGCCGATTCCTTTCACCGCACGCGCTCGAGCCCCGACGGCAAGCCGATCATCGGCTGCATCACGAACGCGCTCGCCGACGCCGGCATCACGCCCGCCGACGTCGACTATATCAACGCGCACGGCACCGGCACGCCCGAGAACGACAAGATGGAAGCCAAGGGCGTTTCCACTGTCCTCGGCGAGCGGGCCAGCGGGGTGCCGATCTCGTCGAACAAGTCGATGATCGGCCATACACTCTCGGCCGCGGGTGCGATCGAGGCGGCCTTTTCGCTGCTCACGATCCAGCACCAGCGCATCCCGCCGACCATCAACTATCAGGTGCCGGACCCCGAAATTGCGATGGACGTGGTTCCGAACCAGGCGCGCGACGCCAAGGTCCGCTACGCCATCTCGAATTCCTTCGGCTTTGGCGGGCAGAACGTGTGCCTTGTGATCGCGGGCGCGCCCTGAGCGTTGCTCGCGGTTGACGGGGCAAGCCCCGCCGACTAGCCATGCCCCGGCATTTTCACCGAACCACGGACTGATCCTGCATGCGCGCCTTGCGTCTCGTCGGCGACCGAAACCTTGAACTGGCTGAAGTGGAGGCACCCCCGCCCCCCGGCCCGGGCGAGGTGCAGATCAAGACGCTCGCGATCGCGCTCAACCACATCGACGTGTGGGGCTGGCGCGGCATGGCCTTCGCCAAGCGCAAGCTGCCGGTGGTCGTCGGCGCGGAAGCGGTCGGCGAAATCATTGCAGTCGGCGAAGGTGTGATCGGCTTCAAGGCCGGCGAGATGGTCGTGCCCTACGGCGCCTATACCTGCGGCAAGTGCAAGGCCTGCCTCGAGGGCAAGGATAATCTCTGCGAGAGCGTCAACGGCCTCGCGGGCTTTCACGTCGATGGCTTCGCGCGGGACTACTACAACTGGCCGGCCAGACTTGCGATTAAAGTCCCGGCCGGTGTGACCGCGACCGATGCCGCATGCGCACCGCTCACCTTCGCGACGGTCGAGCACATGCTGTTCGACAACGCTAAACTCCAGCCGGGCGAGACGGTGCTCGTGCATGCGGGTGGTTCGGGTATCGGTTCCGCAGCGATCCGCATGACCAAGGCGATCGGCGGCACGGTGATCACGACCGTCGGCGACGACGAGAAGGCCGAGAAGGCGAAGGCGCTCGGCGCCGATCACGTCATCAACTACAAGAAAGACCGCTTCGAGGGTGTCACGCGCAAGATCACGCAGAAGAAGGGCGTCGACGTCGTGTTCGAGCACACCGGCGCGGAGACCTGGCAGGGCTCGCTCTTGTCGCTCAAGCGCGGCGGCCGGCTCGTGACCTGCGGCGCAACGTCAGGCCCGACCACGACCATGAACCTGATGCAGCTCTTCCAGCAGCAGTACAAGATCTTCGGCTCGTTCGGCTTCACGATCAAGAATATCGCGACGAGCCTTCAGAAGATCGCCAAGGGCATCAAGCCCGTGATCGATTCCGAGATCAAGGTCGCCGATTTCGGCCAGGGCCTCGAGCGGCTCGAAAAGCGGCGCGTGTTCGGCAAGATCGTCGTGAGGTTCTGAGCGTGTCGCGCGTGCGCAGCGGCTGGCGCTGGCAAGCCTACGTCTTCTACAAGCACAATCAGCACATCATCAATCCGGTCCTGCGGCCGTTCCGGCTCGCGACGGACTATGTGCTGGCGGCGCTCGCAAAGCTGCTCGCGCGCCTGATGAAATCGGCGGACCCGGACGCCGCGTCCGATTTCATGGGCAAGCTCGCACGAAGCATCGGCCCCCGCCTGTCGGCGAGCCGCACGGGGCGCGAGAACCTGCGCCGCGCGTTTCCCGAAAAGAGCGAGGCGGAGATCGAGCAAATCCTGCGCGGCGTGTGGGACAATCTTGGGCGCGTCGCGGGCGAGTTCGTGCATCTCGACAAGATGTGGGACTACGACGACCGGCGGCCGAATGCGGGGCGGATCGAGACGCATAACGTCGACCGCTTCATCGGGCTCTACACCGACAACAAGCCGGCGATCCTCTTCTCGGCGCATCTCGGCAACTGGGAGCTCGCGGCCGTCGGCGCGCGCAAATACGGGCTCGACTCGGCGGTCCTGTTCCGGATGCCGAACAACAAATTCATCGCTGACTTCATCCACGAGACGCGGGCGGAGCTGATGAGCCAGCTCGTGCCGGCGGGGTCGGAGGCGGCCCTCTTCATGGCGGGCGTGATCGAGCGCGGCGGGCATCTCGGCATGCTCGTGGACCAGCACCGGAAGCCCGGCGTGCGCGTGAATTTTTTCGGACGGCCGTGCTGGGCGAACGCGACGCTCGCGCGCCTCGCGCGGCACTACGACTGCCCGGTGCATGGCGCGCGGGTGATCCGGCTGCCGAACCACCGCTTCCGCGTCGAGCTCACGCGCGCCCTTGAGCTTCCGCGCGACGCCGAGGGCAAGATCGAGATCGCCGGCACGATGCAGGCCGTCCACACCGTAATGGAAGGCTGGATCCGCGAGCACCCGGAGCAATGGCTCTGGCTGCATCGCAGGTGGCGCGACTGAGTTCTTGTTCGCTTTACTTCCCTGATTCAAACAGCCGCCTGCGTTCTCGCGGCGGGATCCCGCCCGAGGTCTCCCCGGGTTAAGACCGGGGACCAGGCTTTCCCCTCGCCCGCTTGCGCGGCATCGAGGGGGATGGAGCGCCGAGAGGCGCTCTTGGTCTTCACGCCTGAGAGGCGTGTGCGCGCCCAGCGGGGCACGCTCACCTCTCGACGCTCCATCGCGGCGTTCTGGCGGGCGCCACCTGGCACTTCCCGCTAACCCCCGGCCGCGCTTGCGATACGGCGCGCTTTCTGCGCCGCACGTCCAGCTGGCTCCCAGCGCACGGCCCGTAGTGGCCGTAGGGCGGGGTCCGGGGGCTCCCCGAGTGCGCGGACCACGTTAGCCCGCGCCCGCAGGGGCGCCGCATCCCGCTCCGTCCTTCGAACGTCTCCGGAAGACGCCCCTCGGGTCGAGCGGGATTAGTATCCATATATTCCTATGTCATCCAACGTCAAGTGGGCACCGGCAATTTCTCCTATTCGGCTTCAGGTGATTGCTAGTCTTGAGTTACTGCAGCAATATCAACGCTCACGCGCCGAACCCTCCACTGCTGCACGCCCCTCACAGTCGCTCGCGTTGGATCAAAAAGTGCGAGGTTTACGCCGTCTCCGACCGCACTACGGTACAGAACGCCATCGTACTCCTGCTTCTTAATAAACTCGCAAAGATACTGACTGGGAACGTAATCAATAGCGGCTGCTTGCGGCAGAATTGGAATTGTAAGCTCGTCACCGAGCCGCTCTAAAAATGTTATGTCGTTCCGCATTAAACCTATCTCTGTTTCATCCCCCAGAAGAAACGGTGACACGAGCTTTCTAGGATTCCGCAAGTCGACGATATCTATGTCGGCCGGCAGGGAAAAATCTGCAACGCACGCAACCTCACCTGTGTGAGGTCGAATTTCTGAAACGGCGGTGGCCGGCGTTGATGCCAAATAAAGGTACGGAATTCCTGGAGGATTGGCGCGTCCGTGGGAGGCAATCCTCTTAGGAGGAGCTCCCATCTCTGCAACCGGGTACGCCGCATCGCCATCTCTAATTCGCGCGCGGAACCATTCCGTTGGCACGTCGTCCGCAGGCAAATGTTCTAACAATTGCTCTAGGCGGGCGACGTCAATGTGGGCGTCGGGGAAGTAGCGGTTTTTATACATCAGTTCGTCACGCAACTCATTCCATTGATCGAGCCGATTAATTTCGAACCGAGGCGACGGAATAAAATTCTGCGTGACTAACTCACTATTTTCTAGAACCTCAGTCAGCAACTCCGCCGATCGAGCGTCGTCCATTCGCTCGTGATCGAGCATGAACCAATCATTTTTCAACCAAGCGATCAGTGGCTTTCCTGTTGGATTAGGCTCATAGATATTGATAAGCGGGGCAAAATACTCCGCGAGAAGCGGCGGATTCACGAGTGGACTATTTGTTGACTGGCAGTAGTCGCAAGTTCCGACATCGCTCGTCAGCAACGGAAAAATTGATCTTCTTAGACCGCGATCACCGAAACAATTCGGACAGCACCGCATAGAAATCTAACACTTATGAAAAATAGTCCGCTAGCGTCTCGATATGATGATTCATCGACAGCTTTTTCACGTAGCCGAGACCCGGGAAGTGCTTTTTCTTATGTAGCTCCCTGAACTCCTTTACTGCTTTTGTTTCTAATACCTTTGAGTCCGGCTTATTTAGCGTCTTGATCATTGTGTTAAGTGCTTCAATGAATTTGCCCGCCGGATCCGTTGGCGTATCCTGACGATCAGACTTGAAATGATAGATATACATCTCGTCGTCTTTCTCAGAATCGATAAACGTGAGATGGATAGCTACCGCATACGCTGGACCGCCTGACTCGAAATAATCATCGCCGGCAATTAGGAAATCGCCAAACCCGTTCATTCCTTCCTCTGGGTAGGTCACATGAAGATCTGAAAAAGGCTCAAGAAGCGGATGGTCTTTATTTCTGCGACGTTTGAAGCCATCGCGAAGCAAGACTCGAGGCTGCTCGGAAAAATGCTTTCGGTAGAGCTTGCCGCAGAATGGTTCAAAGAACACATGACGTATGTTATGCGCTTTATCGCCTAGGCCGTCTGCAAGCGCCTTTGCATCGACGAAACCGGCATGCACAAGTGTCAACGCATGGTCGCCGTGCTCCGAGCAGAATTTTAGCGCCTGAGCCGCTGTCATCCCCTCTTTCAGCAAAATGCCGGCCGAAATCTGTGTCTTCCCGAGAAATTCCTTCTTAAGCAAGGATGAAATTCCGTCCCCATCCTCCGCATGATCCCCATGATAAGGATTGACGATAACGGCAGCACTGCCGTTGGCTTTGCAAATTGAATCCAAGGTGCGGTGAAGGCCGCCGAGAGCCTGCTTCACAGGTTCGATGATCGGCGTAAATTTTGCCGCAGCGAGAATTGGTGCAGTTTCGCGAACGGTAATCAGCTCGTACTGCTTGCCTCTGAAGTACGGATTATACATTGTCGAACTATGCCCAAGCTAAAGCCTCGTGAATTGGCGTATGAACCGCATCGATAAGTTGCTGATGATCTTTCTTACGCAGGGGAACAGACAACGCCGCTGCAGTAAGTGATGGAGGAAGGTCCTCAATCAAGTGCTTAAGCGGGGTCAGCTTGCGCGTCCTCTTCAGGACACCAACGAATGATTGATGAAGTTCTTGCGGAGGCAACTTTTTGAACTCACTCTTAAGCGCCGCATGCAAAAGCGTGTTAGGCGTGCTGGGAACGGGAACGCCCATCTCTTCTAAAATTAGCTGCGCCTCTCTTGTACGCAGCGAGTGGAATAGGCTTTCGCAGCATATGTCAGCGGATCGGTCTGCTGCTTCCCGAAGTGTGGAAATTTGATAGCGCCTAGATAGAGCCATCACGCCGACATCGGGCGATGTCGAGCGCAAGATTGCGTCAACGTGTTTTTCGGCCGCGATAACGTATACGCGAGAGAAAATCTTGACATATGCGCTGATCTGCTGCGTTAACCGAGCTAAACTGTCGCGCTCCGACTTAATTTCATAGACAGTTGATGTGCCATTCAGAATGACTAGATCGGCCTTACATTCACCAACTCGAAATTCGCTGATCGCGGAAGCCGTCTGAAGTGAGTGTGTCCCAAGCAACACCTTATGCATTAGCGCCGCGCGGTAGACATATTCGTCCCGATGAGCTCGGTCCTTCAGAATCGAGAATGCCGCCTCAAATGCATCACCAACGCTGTCAGTTCGCGCGAGATCGCGAAAAAGATTTGCCTCGCCTGCCAGTCTCGTAAAGAGAGCTGACTTTCCTCTCGTCGCGAGCTCGCGAACAACAGAAGACGAGAAAAGTCGGGAAATCGCCGACCTATGGTGGTTTAGTAAAGCCATTTCAGGCCTTCCAACTCAGCAAGCACCGCGCCGGCAATAAGACCATTCAAGCACGAAATCCTAATCAATTCTGAGCGCATTTGTGCTCACCCACGCGGCAACAACGACGCCAAGAACCACCTCAAAACACACATAAAATCGGCCTTTGCGACTTCTAGCTGGCTGATCGGCAAGCGTGCATTCAGCCCCCGACGGCCTGCAATGCATTTTTTGACATTCCGAATCACTGCGCCACCCACGCCTCACCTCCCCGTCTTCACCCTCGTCCACACGCGCGTGACGACGCGCTGGACGTTCTGCGCGTAGGGCGTCGAGACGAACAGGCGCTGCATCGTCTCGGCGTCGGGATAGATCGCCTTGTTGCCCGCGATGTCCTTGTCCACGAACGGCTGCGAGGCGAGGTTGCCGTTGGCGTAGGAGACGGCGTTGGTGTTCCGCGCCGCCACTTCGGGCCGCATCATGTAGTCGATGAAGATGTGCGCCTCAGTGGCGTGCGGCGCGTCCTTCGGGATCGCGAAGCTGTCGAACCACATATGCGCGCCCTCCTTCGGCAGCACATACTCGACATTCGGCGCCTTGCGCTTGGTCTTGGCGGCGGCTTCCTCGGCGCGCGTCTTGGCCTGGAGGATGTCGCCCGACCAGCCGACGGCGAGGCAGATCTCGTTGTTGGCGAGGCCGTTGATGTATTCCGACGAGTGGAATTTGCGCACGTTGCCGCGCACCTTCATCAGCACCTCGCCGGCCTTCTCGATGTCGGCGGTGTTCTTGCTGTCGGGGTCGAGGCCGAGCCAGCGCAGCGCGGTCGGGATCAGTTCGTCGGCGGCGTCGAGGAAGTGGACGCCGCAGCCCTTGAGCTTCGCCAGCAGCTCGGGCTTGAAGACCACGTCCCAGCTCTCGGGCATGTCGCCGCCGAGTGCGGCCTTCACGCGATCGACGTTGATGCCGATGCCGGTCGTCCCCCACATGTAATTGACGGCGTATTCGTTGCCGGGGTCGTAGTTGGCGAGGCGCTGCTCGATCTCGGGCCAGGCGTGCTTGAGGTTCGGCAGCTTCGACTTGTCGAGCTTCTGGAAGACGCCGGCCTTGATCAGCCGCTGCAGGTAGGTCTGCGACGGCACGACGATGTCGTAGCCGGTCTTGCCGGCCAGGAGCTTCGTCTCGACCACGTCGTTACTGTCGAACGTGTCGTAGCGGACCTTGATGCCGGTCTCTTTGGTGAAGTCCTCGAGGACCGATGGGTCGATGTAGTCCGACCAGTTGAAGATGTTGACCACGCGCTCCTGCGCGGCGGCGGGCGCGGCGATGGCAAGCGCCGCGAAGGCGGCGAGGACGAATGTGCGGACGGATTGGGAAGTCATGACGCGAGTCCCTTGTTCACATCACCTCTCCCCGGCGGGGAGAGGTCGCGCGCCTTGCCGAGCGGAGCGAGGCTTAGGCGCGCGGGAGAGGGGCGATGGTCGAACTTTGAAAGCGCCCCCTCTCCCGCCCTCCGTCCGGCTGCGCCGGACTTCGGGCACCCTCTCCCCGTTGGGGAGAGGGGAAATTTTTCTATCCCTGCTCCGTCTCGAAGCCGGCTTCCTTCCACGCGAGGATGCCGCCCGCCATGTGCTCGTCATAGGGAAGGCCCGCGGCCTGCGCGAGCTGCGAGGACGTGACCGAGCGGCGGCCGGAGCGGCAATAGAAGACGAGCCGCTTGCCGCCGGGATCGGGGAGCGCGGCCGGGTCGAAGCTTTGCAGCGCGTTCAGGAAGCCGCCCGGAATTCGCTCGGCCGCGTTCTCATGCGGCTCGCGCACGTCCACGAGCACGATCTCGCCCCGGTCGAGACCGTCCTTCACTTCCTGCACCGTGAGGTCTTTCACTTCGCCGTTCATCGCTCTCTCCTGCCCGTCCGCGAGATT
>Ga0307505_10002264_pt1 | contig 13637 bp, 12 predicted proteins | sample 23_S_MG_FD_202183 | JGI IMG/M metagenome (GOLD analysis project Ga0307505, IMG submission 202183) | Soil microbial communities from Populus trichocarpa stands in riparian zone in the Pacific Northwest, United States - 23_S | ecosystem: Environmental > Terrestrial > Soil > Riparian zone > Trees...
GATCAGGTCATGCGGCGTGCCGGCGCGCATTTTCTTGATCGCGGCCAGAAGCGCCTGTGGGGCGCCCGATGGAACCAGGGCGCTTGCATCGGGTCCGTAGATTTCGGGGATGCCGCCGACATTGCTGGTGATCGTCGGCATCCGCGCGCCGGCGGCCTCGAGCACGATGTAGGGCAGCGACTCCTGCCGTGAGGGAATGATGAGAAGCCGGCCGGACTGGAACGCGGGGCGCGGTTTCGATTCACCCGGAAAGGCGACCTTCTGCGAGAGGCCGAATTTCTCCGCCATCGCGAGACAGGCGTCGCGATCCGGACCGTTGCCGTAAAAGACTGCGCGCCCGTTCCAGCCTTCTTTCGAGAGCGCCGCGAGCGCCTCGAGTACCGTGTCGATGCCCTTGCGCCAGCGCAGTTCACCGATGAAGACGAAGTCGGCGGCGTCAGCGGCAGGCGAGACCGGCTCAAGTTCGTTCTTCGAAATGCCATTGTGCACGACACGAGAGAACGGCGGTTCGCCGATGAACCGGCGGAAGGCGTCGCCCGCGAATGCGCTTTCGAACAGCGCAAGGTCTGTGCGCGGCCGCAGCCAGCGTTCGACGGCGAAATAGAACAGACCCATCGGCGAATAAGGCGAGTAGAACAGGCTTCCACCGTGCGGCGTGTAAGCACGAAGTGCCGGACCGCCGGCGAGGCGAGCGTAAGCGCCGCCCTTGGCACCGTGGCCATGCAGGACGTCGGCTTTCGTTTCAGCGGCGCGCTGCGCGACATGCGTGAGCGCGCTGCGATCGAGCAAGCCGACCTGACGGCTCATCGGGACGCGCGTGACGCCGAGCGCAATCGACTGGTTCAGCGCGTTCAGCGTTTCCGCAGCAACCGGACTGCCGGTGTTGCTATCGGCGACAATGCCGACGCGGTGGCCGCGCGCCGTCTGCTCGCGCGCCAGATCGACGACGTGGCGGAACAATCCGCCGACGGGGGCGCGCATGACGTGAAGAATGCGCAGGGGCGCGCTCGAATTCATTGGCACTTGACCGGTTTCAGAACCAGCGTTCCTCAATATTGACGGTGTCGCCCGGCCGCAGTGGATAGGAAATCGGCACGGTGGCGTGAACCATCTGTCCTTCGACCAGACGGCCGACGGTGGCGTGGCTCTTGAACGCGCGCGGCGTGAAGCCGCCCGCAATGGCGACGGCGGTCTCGACCGTCATGCCGTTGACGTAGGGATATTGGCCTGCGGTCGTCACCTCGCCGAGGACAAAGAAGGGGCGATGGACCTCGACTTCGACCGCGACATGCGGTTCGCGCACGAAGCCCGCGCGCAGGCGGGTGGTAATGGCGCGGCCCAGTTCGGCGGTGGTCTTGCCGCGCGCTTCGACGCCGCCGATCAGCGGCATGGAAATCTTGCCCGCGCCGTCCACCGCGTAGGAATTCGAAAGTCCTTCCTGGCCGAAGACCACGACGCGAAGCTTATCGCCCGCGTCGAGCACATAGGGCGTCTCAAAGGCAGGATCGACGGCCGGGGCGCGCGAGGATGCGCAGGCCCCGAGCAGGAGCAACGAAAGGACGAGGATGAGGGGGCGGACCATACGACGCGCCGGCTCCGGAATCGTTGCCGAATTCTTACCGGCGGTATGGTTAACGATTTCTCACGGGCGATCCGAAGCGGGCTATTTATTAGCAGAATCAATGACTTGTGTTGATGGCAGGTTTCGGCAGATGGTGCGCCCGGAAACCTGCGACTCGCTGCTAGAGGCCGAGTTTACGGCGGAGCGCACCCAGTTGCGCACGAAGCATCTTGAAGGTGCTCCACAGGGTGGGGGTCTGCTTGATGGTGCGTTTCATGCGGGCAGCAATGCCCGCAACCGTCGCCGGCAGATAGCCGCGCCAGGAAGAAGCGGCGAAGTGATCGTGCAGGCGCGTCTCGCGGTCGGTCCATTCGAGCTTCAGGCGCTGCTCGCCAACGAGGAAATCAAATTCCGTCATGCCGCGCTCGATCGCGCGCTCCACCAGCTTGTTGAGATGGATGACGCCCGGGCTGAGACGCGCGAATGAACGGTCATAGCTGACGAGAAACAGCGCGTAGCGCTGCCTGAATTCGAAACCGAAGTTGATGGCCGCGAGCGACGGGCCGACCTGCAACGCGCTGACATGAACAAGATCGCGCGTGCGAGAGTTGATCGCGAGATCGAGAAAAAAGTCGCGGACGCCGGGAGCGGCGAACACGTCGGCAATGCCCTTGCCATCAAGTGCTTCGGATTTCTGCTCGAACAGCGTTTGGAGCATCTGCTCGATGTCGGCGGGTTCTTCAGGGGTCGCGAGCGACACTTCGCCAAATTCCACGAGGCGTGCGAGTTTGGAGCGATCCTGCTTGCGAGCCTTGGCGGTGCGGCGGCTGCGATAGAATTCCTCCCAAGGGGCAGAGAGCGTGGTCGAATAGGCGCTGCTGGCGTGCAGGACGGTGTGCAGGGTCAGCATCGGGTTGCGATTGTCTTCGACCGCGGCCGGCATGCGGCGGAATTCCACCCAGTCGTGGCGGAAGCGGGCGTGCGACTGCATCAGCGATACGATCTCGCGCCACAAGGCGCGAAGGGCGTCCGGCTCCAGCGCCGTGAACTCCTCGCTCATGAGCGGGCAGAGATAGTCGCAGAACTCCTGGCCGAGCCAGGTGAGCCTGCGGAAAACCCGTCCGCGTTCGACGGCGAGGGGCAGGATCGCCAGGATGGCGTTATCGGTCCGAATGACGACGATTGCCGGCGTTACGCGCGAGCGGCTGCCGATGTGCCTGAACCAAGCCGAAAGATAATCGAACGTCTGGAAGACGGTTGCCGCTGCCCGCGGCTCGAACGCGCGCCAGACAGACTCGATTCCGGCAAGATCGGAATGGACCGCGATGCGCGCGTCCGCCCAGACGCGGCTGCGCGCTTCCAGGCTGGTGCCGCGCGCGATCTGCACCGGGTGTGAGGGATGGCGGGCAAAGGCGGGAATGGCCGCGCCGTGCGTATCGGTCATGAAAGGGGCCACTCCGCGCTGGGCAGGACAGTCGCATCGAAACATCAACAAAGCGTTGGACGATTGCGTGGCTTTCGGCACGCAAAATGCGGGTTAACTCGATGGCAACCTTAATGATTTCTTATAGAGCGACGGAGTCGCAGTTGCGCGATACCGATGTGGCGTGAGGTTGTCCGATGCGGCGTGACGGATTGAACGGTCGTGGCGATACAGTCGTCGATCCGGTTGGCGGCGAGGTCGACCTGTCGAGCCTTGCCGGCGCGCTGTGGCGGCGTAAGCAGTGGATCATCGTTCCGACGATCATCGCCGGTGCCGTGGCTGCGGTTTATGTGACGCTCGCGACGCCGCAATACCGGTCGCAAGCGCTCGTTCTGATCGAAAATCGCGAGACGCCGTTCAACCGTCCGCAAAGCAGCGTGGCGGGCGGTGAGTTGCGCTCTGCGCCGGATCCCGAAGCCGTGCAGAGCGAAGTGCAACTCGCGCAGTCGCGCGATCTCGTGCGCTCGGTGGTGCGCGACCTGAAGCTTGCGGAGCGGCCGGAGTTCAATCCGGCCGCAGGCATCTCGCCGATTTCGGCGGTGCTACGGCTGGTCGGTCTCGCGCGCGATCCGAGCCGCATGACGCTCGAAGAGCAGGTACTGGAGAAATTCTACGAGCGGCTGAATGTTTATCAGCTTGAGCGTTCGCGCGTGATCTCGATCGAGTTTCACTCGAGCAATCCGGTGCTTGCCGCGGAAGTGACGAACAAGGTGGCCGAGCGGCTGCTGGAGTTCCAGCGCGCGGCGAAGCAGGATCAGATGAAGCAGACGGGGCACTGGCTCTCGGGTGAAATCGAGCGCCTGCGCAACCGCGTGGCCGAGGCCGAGGCGCGCGTCGAGGAGTTTCGCGGCAAGAACAATCTTCATGTCGGCAGCAACAACACGCCGCTCAGCGCGCAACAGCTCGCGGAGGTGAATACGCAGATCGTGCAAGCGCGCGCGCAGCGGTCCGACGCCGAGACAAAGGCCAAAATGATCCGCGAGATGCTGAAGGTCGGAAAGCCGATCGAGGCGTCCGACATCGTGAATTCCGATCTGATCCGCCGCCTCAATGAGCAGCGCATCACCTTGCAGGCGCAACTCGCGGAGCAATCGTCGACGCTGCTGGACCAGCATCCGCGCATCAAGGAGCTCAAGGCGCAGATCGCAGACCTTGAAGCGCAGACACGCACGGAAGCGGCGAAACTCGCGCGCTCTTTCGAGAACGATGCGAAGATGGCGACGGCCCGGCTCGAGGCAACGACCGCCAATCTGGACCAGTTGAAAAAACAGGCGTCCGTCCTTGGTGCAGACGACGTGCAGCTGCGCGCGCTGGAACGCGAAGCGAGAGCTCAGCGCGACCTGCTGGAAACTTTTCTGGCCCGTTATCGCGATGTGACCTCACGAGAGGAGCCGGGCGCGGTGCAGCCCGACGCCCGCATCATGTCACAGGCAGTGCCGGCCCCTACGCCATATTTCCCGAAAAAACTGCCAATCATTCTGATCGTCATGCTGGCAACGGCGGTGACCGCGGCGACGCTGATCATCCTGGCGGAGTTGATGTCGTCCGATGTGATCGGCCGGGCGTCGCGGCCGGTCGAGGAGTCCTTGCCGACTGAACTGGTCTCCCCGACGCCGTCCTCGTGGCTGGGCAAGCGCGACGCGCCGGCGGCCGTGGTGACGGAGAAGCCGCAGCGCGCGCAGGGCCAGCGCCTTTCCAGCGTTGCCGACCATGCGCAAGGTCTCGGACGCGGCATTCTGGTGGTCACGCCATCGGAGCCGGAGGCGCCCGCGGCGGAAGTCGCGCTCGAACTCGCGCGCGAACTGGGTCAGCGGGGCGGGCGCGTGCTCCTGCTCAATTTCGAGGTGGGCGAGAACGTCATCTCCGGCCTCGTGGCCGATCCCCGCAAGCCGGGGCTCGCGGACCTTCTGTTCGGTGTCGCGCATTTCGGCGAGGTCATCCAGCGCGACCGTTCCTCGCGCGTGCATGTGATCCCGGTGGGGCGCGGCATCCGCGACACCGCTGTCCTGCTTGGCGGGGAGCGGCTCGCGATTGTGCTCGGCGCGCTGTCGCAGACCTACGACTACATCGTCGCGTCGGCCCCGGCGCTGACGCAGCTCGCGAAAACGGAGCGGCTCGCGCGTTTTTCGCGCGGCGCGCTCCTGGTGGCGCCGGAAGGGCGGGAGGACGCGGGCTCGGCGGCATCGGACGCGCTGGCTGCGCGCGGTTTTGCGAGCGTGGCAGTGGTTACGGTGGCGCCTGAACCAGCACCCCCGGGTACCTCGGCCGATCGCGCAGCGGCCTGACGACATATTTCATCCGTCATCGCCGGCGACAAAGCATTCTTAAGCCGCCGGCGGATAGATTGCGGTACGTTGTGATTGCGGGACGGCGATGTCGAATCTGAAATACGCCGCGTATCGGACGGCGCTGGAGAGCATGTACTTCTCCGGCGCGCACCGCATCTTGCGGCCGCTGTTCGGCGGCGTCGGCGCGATCCTGACCTTCCACCGCGTGCAGCCTTCGAGCGGCGCGGCGTTCCGGCCGAATGAAATCCTCGAAGTCGAGGCCGGGTTTCTCGATCGGCTGATCCAGCATCTGCGCGGGCAGGGGCTCGAACTCATCAGCATGGACGAGGTGCATCGCCGGCTGGTCGAGCAGGATTTCTCGCGCAAGTTCGTCGCGTTCACCTTCGACGACGGCTATATCGACAATCTCGAACACGCTTGGCCGGTCTTGCAGCGGCACGAAGTGCCGTTCGCACTTTACATCGCCACGAGCTTTCCGGACCGGCTCGGCGAGCTGTGGTGGGTAGCGCTGGAGCGTGTCGTTGCCAAGGTGGATCGCATCGCACTCGAGATGAACGGCACGACGCGCTTCATCTCGTGCGCCGGGACGAGCGCCAAGCGCAAGGCGTTCGAGGACATCTACTGGTGGCTGCGCTCGTTGAGCAACGAGAGCGAGCTTCGGAACGCCATCCGGGATATCTGCGCGCGTTACGGCGTGGACATCAAGGCTCCGTGCAACGAGCTTTGCATGGACTGGGCGCAGATCGGCCGCATGGCGGAGGACCCGCTGTGCACGATCGGCGCTCACACGATCAACCACGTCTTCCTGAGCAAAGTGTCGGCGGCGACGTCGCAGAACGAAATGGCGCGCAGCGCGGAAATCATCGAGGCCGCGCTCGGCGAGAAGCCGCAGCACTTTGCCTATCCCTATGGCGAGATTCACTCAGCCGGTCCGCGCGAATACAAGATCGCGGCGGAGCTTGGCTTCAAGACGGCAGTGACGACCACGCCCTCCGTCCTGCAACCGCGCAACCGCGAGGCGCTGACCGCGCTGCCGCGCATTTCCGTCAACGGCGCGTTCCAGACGATGCGCTATGTGGACGTGCTGTTGTCCGGCCTGCCGTTCGCGTTCCGGCGGGCGGTCGGTGCGGCCGCCGCGGCCTAGCGCGAACCCGCGTCGCGGTCCGGCCGCTGCATCCAGCGGATCAGCCAGGCGGCCGGCAGGATCCAGACCAATCCGAAAATAAGAATAAAGACGACCTGCGCCAGCCAGAAGTCGCTCGCCAGGTTGGAATGGCCGAGCCCGATGGTGAGAAGCGGCCACAGGACCGCGAGTGCCACGAGGCCGGCGGCGCCGATCAGCTTGCGGGTTCTGGAGCGCACGGTTTCATCCCCGGCGAGGCGCGGCGAGGGGTCCGGTTGCCCGCGCTCGAGCCGCTCTATAACTGTCGGCGGTCCGCGGGGAAACGCGGGCATGCGAGGGACGATGTCGCAGGCGGTCGCGGACCGGATGAAGCCGGTACGGATTTGGCTCTGGGTGCTTGCGGCGCTAGTAGCGGCGACGCTGGTGGTCGGCGGCGCGACGCGCCTGACGGGCTCGGGGCTTTCGATCACCGAGTGGCGGCCGGTCACCGGCGTGATCCCGCCGCTCTCGACAACCGACTGGCTGCTCGAGTTCGACAAGTACCGGCAGATTCCGCAGTTCCAGGAAGTGAACCCGGACATGACGCTCGCCGGGTTCAAGTTCATCTATTGGTGGGAGTGGACGCATCGGGCGCTGGCGCGATTGATCGGCGTCGCCTTCGCGATTCCGTTCGTCGTGTTCGCATGGCGGGGGCTGATCGGCCGGCGAATGTTCTGGCAGCTCGCGGTGCTGTTCTCGCTCGGAGGGCTGCAAGGCGTGATCGGCTGGTGGATGGTGAGTTCGGGCCTCGCGGCGCGAACCGACGTGAGCCAGTACCGGCTCGGGCTTCACCTGACGCTCGCCTGCCTGATCTTCGTCGGGCTCATCATGCTGGCGGAGCGGCTTCGCGGGCGCGACGCCGAGCCCGTGCGGAAGGCGGTGCGAGTTACGGCGTGGGCCGCCGTTGTTCTCGTACTGGTTCAGATTTTCGTCGGGGCGCTGGTCGCCAAGACCGGCGCGGGCCTCACGTTCAACACCTGGCCGTTGATGGACGGGCATTTCATCCCGCCGTTCGAGCAGCTCTTTCCGATGACGCCGCGCTGGCTCAATCTGTTCGAGAACGTCATGACGATCCAGTTCATGCATCGCATGACGGCGTATGTGATTTTCGCGGTCGCGCTGTTCCACGCGCTCGACCTGTGGCGCGGCGAGCGATCACCGGCGCTGGTTCGCGCGTCAGTACTGCTGTTGCTGGTCGCCCTGCAGGCGGCCCTCGGCATCGTCACGCTGCTGCACGTGTCGCCGCTGTCGCTCTCGCTCGCGCATCAGGCGGGCGCGGTCGCCGTGCTCGGCCTGGCGACCGTGCATCTCGCGCGGATGATGCCTCAGGCGAGGCCCTGATCGAGATCGGCGATCAGGTCTTCCACGTCCTCGATACCAACCGAAAGGCGCACGACGTCCGGGCCTGCGCCGGCGGCGACCTTCTGCTCGTCGCTGAGCTGGCGGTGGGTGGTGGAGGCCGGGTGGATAATCAGCGAGCGCGTGTCGCCGATATTGGCGAGATGCGAGAAGAGCTGAACGTCGGAGACGAGCTTCACGCCCGCGTCAAAGCCGCCCTTGAGGCCGAAGGTCAGCACGGAGCCCGCGCCCTTCGGGCAGTATTTCTGGGCAAGCTTGTGGGTCGGGTCGTTCGGCAGGCCGGCGTAGCTGACCCATTTCACGGCCTTGTGCGTGCTCAGGAATTTTGCGACCGCGAGCGCGTTGTCGCAGTGCTTCTGCATGCGCAGCGGCAGCGTCTCGATGCCGGTGATGATGAGGAAGGCGTTGAAGGGCGAGAGCGCGGCGCCAAGGTCGCGCAGGGTGAGCGTGCGCGCGGCAATCGCGAAGGCGAAATTGCCGAAAGTCTCGGCCATCACGATGCCCTGATATTCGGGCCGGGGCTTTGAGATCATCGGGTAGCGGTCGTCGCCGGCCCAGTTGAACTTGCCGCCGTCGACCAGCACGCCGCCGATCGAGTTGCCGTGGCCGCCGAGGAATTTCGTCGCCGAATGCACGATGATGTCGGCGCCGAACTCGAAGGGGCGGCAAAGATACGGAGTCGCGAGCGTGTTATCGACGACGAGCGGGATGTTGGCCTTCTGCGCGATCTTCGCGATGGCCTCGATGTCGGTGACGATGCCGCCCGGGTTGGCGATCGACTCGATGAAGATCAGTTTGGTCTTGGGCGTGATCGCCTTCTCAAAGCTCGAGATGTCATTGGTATCGGCCCAGCGCACGTTCCAGCCGAATGCCTTGAACGAATGATTGAACTGGTTGATCGAGCCGCCATAGAGCTTGTTCGCGGCGACGAATTCGTCGCCCGGCGTCATCAGCAGATGAAAGACATTGACCTGTGCTGCGTGGCCAGACGCAACGGAGAGGGCGGCGGTGCCGCCTTCCAACGCCGCGACACGCTCTTCCAGCACGTTGCAGGTCGGATTGCCGATGCGGGTGTAGATGTTGCCGAAGGTCTGGAGACCGAAGAGCTGCGCGGCATGTTCCACGTCGTCGAAGACGAAGGACGTGGTCTGGTAGATCGGCGTCGCGCGCGCGCCGGTGGTCGGATCGGGCTGCGCGCCCGCGTGGACGGAAAGGGTCGCGAAACCGGGAGCGCGCTGCGCCTTGCTTTCCTGATCCATTGGCCACCTTTGTTCTGTAATTTGCTACTAAAATCGAAAAGGGGGCGTTATTTAGGCCCGACAGATCATTCGGTCAACGAGGCTTTGCGACGCCGGGTCCGAGCTGAAGCCGCTGCACGCCACTGCCAAGCCGCTGCGGCTTTTTTGAGCTGAGCGTGCGCGTGTTGACGCCGACCCAGCCGATCTCGCGTGAGAGGCGGCCATACTCGATTTTGGGGCAGCGATTCATCACAACCGTCATGCCGGCGGCTTCGGCGCGGGCGGCGGCCTCGTCGTTGCGCACGCCAAGCTGCATCCAGAAAATTTTCGGCCGCGGCGAGAGCGCCAGCACTTCATCGAGCACGCCGGGCACGGCGTCGGAGCGGCGGAAGACATCCACCATATCGATCGGCTCGGGCACATCGGCGAGGCGTGCATAGGCTTTCACGCCCGCCACCAACTGACCCGCGCGGCCGGGATTGATCGGGAAAACGCGATAGCCGCGCTCGGAAAGATATTTCACGACGAACATCGACGGCTTGTCGTCGCCCTGGCTCGCGCCGACGACGGCAACGGTTTTCACCTTGTCGAGAATGCCGCGGATGAATGCGTCGTCGTAGTTGTCGTGGCTCAACGGTCTTCCCAGCTCGGCGTGCGCTTCTCGACGAAGGCGGAAATGCCTTCCTCTGCGTCGCGCGCCATCATGTTGTCGACCATGACCTTGTTGGCGTAGTCAAGCGCGTCACGCAGGCTCATGTCGTGCTGGCGGTAGAAGGCGCTCTTGCCGATCTTCTGCACATGCGACGATTTCGTCGCGATGACGTGAGCGAGCGCGAGCGCCTCGTCGCGCTCGCGGCCGGCTTCGGTCAGGCGATTGACCAGCCCGATTTCCTTCGCGCGCAACGCCGAAATCGGCTCGCCGGTGAGCAGCATTTCCATCGCATGGTTGGGTGCGATCTTGCGCGAGAGCGGCACGGCCGGCGTGGTGCAGAAGAGACCGATGCCGACTCCCGGTGTGCAGAAACGGGCGGCTTCCGATGCGACGACGAGATCGCAGGCCGAGACAATCTGGCAGCCGGCGGCGGTCGCCATGCCCTGGACGCAGGCAATGACCGGCTGCGGCAGGTCGATGATGGCGCGCGTGACGGTGCCGCTGCCCGCGAACATGCGCTCGAAGAAGGCGCGTCCGCCGTCCGGGTCGCGGCGATGTACGGTCATTTCTTTCAGGTCGTGGCCCGCGCTGAAGACCGGCCCGTTCGCCGCCAGCACCACGGCGCGAACCGAACGGTCGGCGGAGATCGCTTCGAGGGTCTCGGAGAGCGCGGCCAGCATGGCGGCCGACAGCGAATTGCGTGCCTCGGGCCGGTTGAGCGTGAGCACGGTGACGCCGCCGCGGTCTTCCCGCAGCAGGATCGGCTCGGAGGCGGTCAGGGCAGCACGGGACATTTCACACTTTGCGTTTCAGCGGCGCCATATTATCCGATTGAAGGGCGGGCGCGAGGGCGCCGGGCTGGAGAAGCAATATGAGCGCGGGCGCCGTGAAAATGAGCCTGGCCGAAGTCACGGACTTCCTGGTGCGTGAATTCCCGCAAGGCTTCGGACCGGAGCGCGGACGTCTGATCGAGGCGGTCGGCAAGGGCACGGCGCGCGTGCGGCAGCTTGCGACGGACGAGCATCTGCGGCCGGGCGGAACCGTTTCGGGGCCGACCATGATGGCGCTGTGCGATGCCACCGTGTACGTGGCGATCCTCGCCGCGATCGGGCCGGTGGCGCTCGCGGTCACGACGAACCTCTCGATCAACTTCCTGAAGAAGCCGTCGCCGGGCGATCTCATCGCCGACTGCAAGCTCCTGAAGCTCGGAAAACGGCTGGCCGTGGGGGAAGTGGCGGTGCGTTCGGCCGGCGAGGACGATCTGGTGGCGCATTGCGTGGCGACTTATTCAATCCCGCCAGACAGATAGCTTAGGTATGGGTATCAAAATACCATTATTATAAGCCACTGTTTTTGCTGATATATATTCCGCTCAGGTGGATTGACGCTGCGCGTCGCGGACTCTAGAACCGCGCCTTCTTCAGCCCTCAATCGGATTTCTCATGAAGACCTTCACGGCGAAGCCCGCCGAAATCGAAAAGAAGTGGGTGCTGATCGACGCCTCCGGCCTCGTGGTCGGACGGCTCGCCTCGATCATCGCCATGCGCCTGCGCGGCAAGCATCGCGCGAATTACACTCCGCATGTCGACTGCGGCGACAACGTCGTCGTGATCAACGCCGAGAAGGTGGTCCTGACCGGGCGCAAGCTCGACAAGAAAGTCTATTACCACCACACGGGTTTTCCGGGCGGCGTGAAAGAGCGCAAGGCCAAGTTCATCCTGGAAGGCCGTTTCCCCGAGCGCGTGCTCGAGAAGGCCGTCGAGCGGATGCTCGATGAGGGGCCGCTCGCGCGCAAGCAGTTCGGCAATCTCCGCGTCTATAAGGGCGCGAACCATCCGCATGAAGCGCAGAAGCCGGAGTCGATCGACATCGCTTCGATGAACCGCAAGAACAAGAGGAGCGCATAATGGCCGACACCGTTCAGTCGCTCGAAGGCCTTTCCGCGCTGAAGCCGGCGGCCCCCGAAGCGCCGAAGCACGTCCAGAAGCTCGACAAGCAGGGCCGCGCCTATGCCACCGGCAAGCGCAAGAACGCCGTCGCGCGCGTCTGGATCAAGCCGGGCTCGGGCAAGATCGTCGTCAACACCAAGACGGTCGAGGCGTATTTCGCGCGCCCCGTGCTGCGCATGCTGATCCAGCAGCCGTTCACGATCGCCAACCGCGCCGGTCAGTATGACGTGACCTGCACGGTCTCCGGCGGCGGGCTCTCGGGCCAGGCCGGCGCGCTGCGCCACGGCATTTCCAAGGCGCTCACCTATTTCGAGCCGGACCTGCGCGGCCCGCTCAAGAAGGAAGGCTTCATGACCCGCGACTCGCGCGTGGTCGAGCGCAAGAAGTACGGCCGCAAGAAAGCGCGCCGCAGCTTCCAGTTCTCCAAGCGCTAAGTTCCGATACGGCAAAATGCAGAAAGAGCGCGGCGAAAGCTGCGCTCTTTTTCCTTTTGAATTGAATTCGCGACATCATCGAGCGGATTTCTCCGCGATTTGGAATCGCCGCCGCAAGGCGATGCAAAGGCTGCGCACAGGCAACCGGGCCGGCGGCGGCAATCGATAACATTGCAGCAATCCCGGAAAGACCTTCGCAACGGGCCGGTAGCAAGTTTGCACGGCTTCCTGCTTGTGAGTTCTCCGGAACGGCCCGCCCATGCTGCTCGATGTGCCGACCCTCTTCATCGTCTCGGTCTTCGTGACGACCATTCTCGGCCTGTTCCTGCTGTTCGCCTGGGTGCAGGACCGCAGCATCCGTGCGCTCGCCTGGTGGGGTGCGGCCTATCTTATCGGCGGCATTTCGGTTGCGATCTATACGGTGCAGGACTCGCTCTCCGCCGCGCTTTCGATGGCGATCGGCAACGCACTGCTGTTCGTGGCTTGCGGCGTCATCTGGAGCGGCGCGCGGCTTTTCCACGGGCGCGAAGTGCGGCCGATCGGGATGTTTGCAGGGGCGATGGTGTGGCTCGTCGCGCTGACCGTGCCGGGCTTTGCGGCGTCTGCGACCGGCAAGATCATCCTCTCGTCGCTGGCGATTTCGGCTTACACCATCATGACGGCAATGGAGATTTGGGGCGGGCGCAGGGAATGGCTGCTGTCACGCTGGCCGGCCTTCGCCGTGCTGGTATTGCAGGGCATCGTCTTCCTCTCGCCCATCCCGATCGTCCTGCTTGCTCCGGAGGAAGCAACGCTTGCAGAGTTCGCCGGCAACTGGTTCGGCATCTTCGCGCTCGAGACGCTGCTTTACGCGATTGCGACCGCCTTCATCATTCTGACCATGGCGAAGGAGCGCAGCGAGCGTATTCACCGGACCGCCGCGACCATCGATCCGCTGACCGAGATCTTCAACCGCCGCGCGCTGATGGATGCGGGCAGGCGCGTGCTCGGCCGTATCGCGTGGGATAAAGAGCCCGCGGCCGTGCTCATGTTCGATCTCGATCACTTCAAGAAGATCAACGACCGCTTCGGTCATGCCGTGGGTGACCGCGCGCTGCAGACGTTCGCGCGCACGGCGGCGGCAAAGTTGCGCGCGACCGACATTGTCGGTCGACTGGGCGGTGAGGAATTTGCGGCCGTTCTGCCCGCAACCAACCTGCAGGCAGCGGCGGTTGCCGCGGAGCGCGTGCGCGAAGCGTTCGAGGCGGCGGCGAAAGAAATCGACGGGCTTCCGATCGGAGGCACGGTGAGCATTGGTGCGGCGGCGACGGACAACCCTGACGCCGACATGGACAAGCTGCTCGCGCTCGCGGATCAGGCGCTTTACGCAGCGAAGGCAGGCGGCCGGAATCGAATCGTGTTGTCGGGCTCGCCGGAAGAACAAGCGGTTGCAGTGAAGGAACCGCAAAGCACGCCTGCGGCCACTGGAAGCCGTGGCAGCGCGACGATTGCACCCAACGAACTGGCGACCG
>Ga0307505_10002265_pt1 | contig 13637 bp, 17 predicted proteins | sample 23_S_MG_FD_202183 | JGI IMG/M metagenome (GOLD analysis project Ga0307505, IMG submission 202183) | Soil microbial communities from Populus trichocarpa stands in riparian zone in the Pacific Northwest, United States - 23_S | ecosystem: Environmental > Terrestrial > Soil > Riparian zone > Trees...
GTCGTCGTCAGCCCCCGCATCCACCCGCTCCGATATCAGGGCCATCATGTCCCGTGCCATCTGAGATGGGGAGTCGGCGATCGACTCTCCTTGACAGACCGGGCACTTGATCCGCTGGCCGAGGGATTGAACGCGATCGGAGTCACTGGGAGCTGTGGCCACCAGGAAGACCAGCGTCGCCGCCATGAGCACGAGCAACATGACGGTTGTGATGTTGCGGAGACGCTCAGACATCTGCGGTGGGACGATCCTCGACCTCGATCCGTTCCCGACGACGCGCTCGCATGGCGAGGAACCCCCCAGCGACGGTGACCAGGCCGCCAAACCAGAGAACCCGGATCATCGGTGACGTGTCGAAGGTGATCGTCACCCTGCCTGTGTTGTCGGGCAGGTCGCGCAGGGTGAAGTAGAGGTCGCGACCGGGGCGATGGAGCACATCGGGCGTGCCAACGGCTGTCTGGCTGGCACCGAAGCTGTTCCAGGACGGTTCTACGACCCCGACGATGCGGCCGTCACGGGTGACGGTGAGCCGTGCTCCGATGACCGTCCTCGCCGGCGACGTCTGCTGGAACGGTGACTCGTAGGTGACGATGTATCCCTCGAAGGTCGAGGTGTCGCCGGGGGACATCTCGACTTCGGTGTGAACTCCCAAGTTGGCGGCGAAAGCGATCCCGATGGCGATGAGGACCACCCCCACGTGGCTGAGCTGCCCGGACCAGAACGCCCCGTCTCCGGTGACGACTTTGCGGAGTGCTTCCCACGTGGGCTCTCCGGCCTTGACAATGCGCCGGCCCACTTGCTCGAAGAGGAGCCCGGCCATGGTTCCAATCACGAACGCGCCGAGGGTGACCGCCAACACCACCCAACCGTTTCGCGTGACCAGAAGTGCCACGAGCAGGCCGGCGGCGACGGCGACCAGGGCCGGAGCCCTGGTCCGACGCCAGATCAGCCCCTTCTCCGTCGTGCGCCACGGTGTGATCGGCCCGAACCCCATCACCAGGAGGAGCATGAAGGTGATGGGCACCGCGAGACGGTTGAAGAACGGCTCGCCGACACCGACCTGGGTGCCGGTGAACGCCTCCAGGATCAGGGGGTAGGTGGTTCCGATCAGCACCACGAAGGCGTAGACGCTGAGCAGGAGGTTGTTGACGAGGAACGTCCCCTCTCTCGACACGAACGAATCGAGACGTGGTGACGAGGACACGACGTCGGATCGTGTGGAGAACAATACGAAGGAGCCCACCAGGACCAACACCAGGAAACCGAGCAACGCGGGCCCGATGGCGGACTGGGTGAACGAGTGGACCGAGTTGATGGTCCCCGACCTGGTCAGGAAAGTGCCGAGGATGGTCAGGGCGAAGGCGCTGATCACCAGGATGAAGTTCCACGCCTGGAGCATCCCCCGGCGTTGCTGGACGATCCCGGAGTGGAGGAAGGCGGTGGCGACCAGCCATGGCATCAGCGATGCGTTCTCGACCGGGTCCCATGCCCAATAACCGCCCCACGACAGCACCTCGTAGGCCCACCAGCCACCGAGGAGGATCCCGAGCGTGAGGAAGGACCAGGCCACCAGCGTGGAGCGGTGGCTTCGACGCAGCCACTCCGGGCCGGGAGCCGAGATGGCGAGCGCGGCGATGGCGTAGGCAAACGGAACGGTCATCCCCACGTATCCCAAATAGAGCATGGGAGGGTGGATCGCCATCATGAAATGGTTTTGCAGCAGCGGGTTGGGCCCGGGTCCGTCGAGTGGGGCATCGACGGTGGCGAATGGCCACGGGCTCGACACCGCGCAGCTCATCTCGCCGGCCTGGACACAGACTTCGAAGGGGTTGGCGACTGTGACCATCAGGCCGAAGAAGAAGATGGCGACGCCGCCCATGACCGCGAGGGCTGCGGCGCCGAGGGCGTCGGGGGAGCGCCGGTAGCGCCGGAAAACGAACCAGGTGAATCCGGCAAGGACCAGTCCCCAGAGCACGATCGAGCCCTCCAGCGCTGCCCAGGCCGTGGCGATGTCGAACGGGAACGGGGTCAGAGACGAGTGGTGATTGGCGGTGTAGACCAGGGAGAAGTCATCGGTGATCAACGCCAGGAGCAGAGCGGCCATCGCGGCGATGGCTCCGGAGAGAAGCAGTCGGGAGGGCCGCTCCAACTCCTGCAGTTCGCCACTCCGACCTTCGCGGGTACCTCTTACGACGAGGAGGCTCGCCCCGACCAGGGCCGACACCATCCCGGCCCAGCCCAGTGCGGCGATCATCAGTCTTCCTCGTAGTTCCCCTCGGAGGGAACCTCGTAGTTCTCGTCGTGACGGATGAAGGCCTCGTCTGCGGTGAAGGCGTCACCACTCCAATAGCCCTCGAGGAGCACCGGAACCTCGTCGTTGAAGAGGGGCGGCGGGGTGTTGACCAGCACGACGTCGACGGTGGCCGAGCCATCGGTGACCGAGAAGATCAGGTCCCCACCGGACTCGACAACGGAGTCGGCGACGACCTGTCCGGCGAGGCGGAACCGTTCGCCGTCAGGGAACTCGTCGCGCTGGCTGACCGCCTCGTTTGGGTACAAGTAATACGTGAGGTTGTCGTTCAATCCCGCCACGGTGATCCCGATCACCAATGCGACCACGCCTGCGATCCCGAACAGGACGAACTGACGCTGTCCCATCGAATCAGCGGGTGGCGCGTCGGCGTCGCACGTGGAGATAGACCGCGTAGCCGACGATGAGGGTGTAGGAGATCAGGTAGGTACCGACGACGACGATCGTCTCAGACATCTTCGACCTCGCTGAGTCGGGGTGGGCGAACGGCCTCACCTGCGACGGCGCCTTCCGGGAGCATCTCGGCCTCGACTTTGGCGACGTCGATTCGGGCGGCCACCAAGGCGACATAGAGGAGGGTGAAGGCCACCATGTTCACCAGCATCGCCATCAGCATCTCGTCGGGCATGGAGGAACCGTCGGGACGGATCGACTGGGTCTGGTGCAGCGTGCGGAACATGTTGACCGAGAAGTACACGAGAGGCACCTGGACGACGGCTACTGCCCCGAGGATGGCGGAGCGTCGCGCCCGAACGGTGGGGTCGTCCACCGCGTTACGGAGGGCGAGGTAGCCGATGTAGACGAAGAACATCACGAGCGTGCTCATCAGCCGGGGGTCTTGCCAATCCCACGGCGTCCCCCACACCGCTTGACCCCACACCATGCCAGTGAAGAGGCCGACGGCGGTGAAGACCACACCGACCTCGACCGACGCCGATGCCAGACGGTCCCAGCGGTCGGTCTTCTTGATGAGCCACATGATCGACGAGAACGCGGTGACTCCGAATGCGAGGAAGGCCACCCACATCGTGGGCGGGTGGATGCCGAGGAGTCGGGCATACTCGCCCTGGAGGGCGTCGGGCGGGGCCGTCAGGGCCAACCACAGCCCGATGCCGACCGCAACTGCGGCCAGGCTCATCAAGACTCTCACTCGTGTCATCGTGTCGCTTCCTCGAGGGGCCGAGCCAGCCCAACCCCGGCCACCGCCAGGGCCAGATCGCTGGCTATCAAGAGAAGTATCCAGGGGAGGATACTTGTGTCACGTTCTAGTGCCCCAACCGACTGGGAGCCCCCGATGATCAGAGGGAGGGCGAGCGGGGCGACGATCAGCGAGGCGAGGACCGTGCGATTGGCGAGCCCGCTCGTCACCTCACCGGCCAGTGTCCCCAACTCGGTGAGCCCTATGGCGACGAGCAGGGTCGAGAGGAGGAGCACCGGCCACGCACCGTCGGGGAGCACCGGGTCGAAGAGCACTGTCATGGCAGCCAACAGCACGATGAGGAAACAGACCATCAGCACGCCCCCGGACATGACCCTCCCCACGAATCGGGCGGCAGGGTCGACGCCGAGCAAGGCATGGAGATCACGTCGCTCCCGGGTGTCGGTCGCTGACTGACGCAATGCGACCTGCATTCCGAACAGGATCCCGAGTGCCCAAAAGACTCCCGTCCCGATTGCGGAGACCACCCCGAGCTGGAAGCCGAGAGCCAGTGGGAAGACGATCAGCGCCACCACCGCGAATGGGACGGTGATCCGGAGCGTGCTTCCGACTCGTCGTTCGACGGTGAGATCGACCCGGGCGATCTCCAGTGCCTGGCGCCAGAATCTCACTTGGCCGGCTCCAATCGCCCCTCGACCAGGGTGCTGACCCGTGAGCACAGCCCGGCGAGCTGAGCCGGGTCATGAGAGACCACGATGCATCCACCGCCGCGTTTTCGAACAGAGTCGACGAGGGCGTCGATGAGCTGGCGAGCCGCCTCGTCGAGACCGGACGCCGCCTCGTCGAGCAGGAGCAGTTGGGGCCTGGTGAGAAGGAGACGGGCGATCTCGATTCGTCGTCTCATCCCGAAGGAACTGTTCTCGGCTCGGCGGCTGGCCGCCTCGGACAGCCCGACGACGTCGAGCGCCCGGGGGACCCTGGTGGGCTCGATGTCGGCGAGACGGGCTACGTGGACGAGGTTCTCCTCGAGGGTGAGCTCGGGGATGAGCCCCGGGTTGTGGCCGATCATCCCTATCGAGCGACGGGTGACGAGGAGGTCGGTAGCCCTGGTGTCCGTGCCGAGGACGACGATCGACCCTCGGTCCGGAGTGGCCAGCGTGGCCGCCGCCCTGATGACAGTGGTCTTCCCCGAGCCGTTGGGTCCGGTTATCCCGACGACTTCACCCGGGTCGACGACCAGGTCGAGATCGCGGAGGACCGGTCGCCCGCCCAGCGACACGCCTGCTTCCTCGAAACGGACCACTGGCTCCACTCGCTGAGTCTCACGTCCTGCGCCCGCCTGCTCAAGTCGGCAGGCGGTTGCACACAACTAGGCCCGGCTCAGCCGCATCTCTTCTCCGAGCCGGGAGAGTTTCTGGGGATTGGAAATCCCGAGGATCCGGGTTATCCGTCCGTCTTCGATGACCAGGCTGACCGTACCGACCAGCTCGCCGTCGAGATCGATGCGGACAGCGGGTGCACCGTTGAGCCAGACGACCCCGAGACTCGCTCCCGAAGCCAGTCGCGAGAACCGAGCAAGAAGCCCGACCACCTGATCCGCGCCCTCCATCGGATGGCGGAGCGCGCCAGCCAGACCTCCGCCGTCGGCGAAGACCACGACGTCGGGGGCGAGCACGTCGAACAGGTCCTGGATGTTGCCGGAGTCAAGCGCCGCCATGAACCGGTCGACCACCACCCGTTGCTCGTCCGGGCTCACTTGCATTCGTGGCCGCCTCGCTGCGACGTGGTCGCGGGCACGGTGGGTGATTTGTCGCACCGCGGCCGGTGTCTTCCCGACTGCTTCTGCGATCTCGTCGTAGCGCACGTCGAAAACCTCGCGCAACACGAACACGGCGCGCTCTGTCGGCCCCAGTGTCTCCAAGACTGTGAGCATCGCCATGGAAACACTCTCGGCGAGCACCACGTCGTCGGCGACGTCGGGGCTGGTCAACACCGGCTCGGGCAGCCACTCCCCGACGTAGTCCTCTCGTCTACGGGCCTGTGTGCGCAGACGGTTCAGAGCCTGGCGGGTGACGATCTGCACCAGGTAGGCGCGCGGGTCGCGTACCTGGTCGTGATCGACGTTCGTCCATCGCAGCCAGGTCTCCTGTACGACATCCTCGGCGTCGGCTGCAGTGCCGAGCATCTCGTAGGCCACAGTGAAGAGCAGGCTGCGGTGGGTCACGAACGGGTTGGTCACGAAGCTGAGGCTACGGCAGTCGTGGCCAGGGGCGGCAGCCCGCAGGCCTCGGCGAAGCCCTGCGACTTGATGCCGAGCGCGACGTTGTTTCGGGACACCAGATTCGCCGCGGCGATGAACGCGGTCAGCTCCACCAACCCGGGGACACCGAGCTGTTCCAGCAATCGTCTCGACATCTCGTCGGTCACCGTCGGGGGCGTCTGGCTCATCGCCTCGGCGTATTCCATGACGTCGCGTTCGAGTGGTGTGAAAACCGTCGATTCGCGCCAGCGGGGCACCTCGCGTGCCTTTTCGACATCGAGATTCTCGTTGCGAGCCTGGAAATAGCCGAGGTCCAGGCAGAAGCTGCAGCCCACCATCGACGCCGCTGCCATGTGAGCGAACGACTTCAGTTGGGTGTCGCACTCGTCCCATTTCTCGGCCTTGCCGGAGAACCCGAACAACGCCTTGAGAACTCCCTTGTGGTGCCACATCACGCCAAGTGGCTCCGGCACCTCGCCGAGCATCTTCTTGGTGAGTCTCTTGACGATCGCTCCGTAGACGCCGGTGATCTCTGCCTGTGGGATCCGGGTGTCTGTCATGTCTCCTCCTGTCATCGTGGGTTCGACATGGAGACACCGACGGACGCCAGTTTGTGACAGCTGGATCGTCAGGCGGCGCGGCGGGTGGTGACGAGCCGCTCGACCTGGTGCAGCGGGTAGGAGAGGGTTCCGGTGCACTCCACCAGCTTGATCGGGTTCGCTTCCAACCATCTCCAGATGATCGCCGCCTCCTCTGCGATCTCGACGCTGGGTGCAACCGGTGACGATGGGACCGGGTCGGGGAAACCATTGCGAAGCCGGGGCGGCTGGCCAGCCGCTCGAGTTTCGACCAGTCGCCCGTGGTCGATCACGGCGACGGTGCCGTCACGGTGCTCCAGCTCCAGCCAGCCGGCGCTGCTGAGAGAGCGCCATTCCCAGGACCTTCGCAAAGCTCGGGAAAGCGAGTCGTGACGATCCCGCAGCCAGGCAGCCTCTTCGTAGCGCTGTTGGTCGGCGAGGCGCTCCATACGCTCGGTGAGACGATCCAACACCAGGTTTGGTGCTCCATCGATGGCGATCGTCAATCGGTTCACTACCTCGGCGTATCCGGCAGCGTCGAGGCTCCCGTCACAAGGGCAGCTGGCCAACCCCATCTGCGCCGCGGCGCATTTGCCAGTGCGCGAGCCCGACTTGGTCCGACACCTTCGAATCGGTAGGGCGTCCCAAATCGCCAGCACGACCTCGTCGGCGGCCTTCTTGGAGCGAAACGGCCCCAGATAGGCCAGACCGTCCTCCCTGAGGGTGCGAACGACGGAGAGGCGGGGGAACTCCTCATTGGTGAGCTTGACGAAGTGGGAGGTCTTCGGGGGCCGGGATCGACGGTTGTGTCGAGGACGATGGGCGTGGATGAGCCGTATCTCGGTGACCTCTGCCTCGAGGACGGTCTCACACACCTGGTGGTCTATGCCGTCGAGTTCCTTCATCAGGTAGGCGATCGACTTGCGGGTGTCTCCGTAGAAGTACTGGCGCACCCGCGCTCTGAGATTCGACGCCTTCCCGATATAGATGACCTGCCCGTTGCGGTCCCGGAACATGTAGACACCGGGACGGCGGGGCAGGTCTTCGGTCAGGCGGATCTTCGAGTAGTGAGCGCTTCCCCGCGCCGTGGGGAGCTGGAGGAGGTCGTCGAGGTTGGTCACCCCCAACGAGCCGGCCCGTTCCAACAAGGCGTGAAACACGTGCGCGGTGGCGCGGGCATCCTCGAGTGCGCGGTGGTTGGGTGTGACCGGGCTGCGGAAGTGTGCGGCGAGGCTCTGCAGCCTCAGATTGCGCACCTCGGAACGGACGAGCCGTCGGGCCAGTCCCGCCGTGTCCGCAGACTTGTTGGGGAGGCGGCCGTAGCCAAGACGCATCGCCGCCGCGTTCAAGAACGACAGGTCGAAACGCACGTTGTGCCCGACGATGACCGAGTCTCCGATGAACTCGAGAAACGTAGGAAGGGCCTCGGTAATCGGTGGTGCGTCGATCACCATCGCCTCCGTGATCCCGGTGAGCACCGTGATCGAGGGTGGGATGGGGAGCCCGGGGTCGACCAGGGTCTGGAAGGTCCCGGTGAGATCGCCCCGCTGGTACTTGACCGCACCGATCTCGGTTATCTCACATTGTGCCGGGGAGCCTCCGGTCGTCTCCAGGTCGAGGACACAGAATGTGACGTCGAACAATGGCGTGGAGAGGTCGTCGAAACTGGGCTGAAATGAGATGGGTTCGCGTCCCGCCACGGCCGGGTCACCTTAGCTCGAACATATGTTCGATGTCAACGATCCGAGAGCGAGGGGGAGAACCCCCTCCGTCGCCTTGCGGCGACACCTCCCCCAACGTCGCTTCGCTCCTGGGGGAGGAGACGGTGGCCACGTTTCTCCCCTTGTGTCGGTTGGCTCGTGGGGGAGGAGACGGTGGCCACGTTTCTCCCCTTGTGTCGGTTGGCTCGTGGGGGAGGAGACGGTGGTCATGTTTCTCCCCTTGTGTCGGTTGGTTCGTGGGGGAGGAGACGGTGGTCGCGTTTCTCCCCTTATGTCGGTTGGTTCGTGGGGGAGGAGACGGTGGTCACGTTTCTTGCCCTGTGTCGGTTGGTTCGTGGGGGAGGAGACGGTGGTCAGGTTTCTCCCCCCAGCGGGGGGAGTACCGGCGAAGCCGGGGAGGGGGGTTCGCTCCTGGGGCTCAGACGGGTCGCTTGCTTTCAGCCCCGCTGCCTGGCGGCCTCGAAGACGAGGATGGCGGCGCTGACCGACACGTTCAGCGAGTCGACGGGACCTTCGGCCTGGGGGATCCGGATGATGTCCTCGGCTGCCTCGACGGCGCTCTCGGTGAGTCCCCGGTCCTCTGAGCCAACAACGAGGGCGATCGGGCCGGTCAGGTCGGTTTTCCACAGGGACGGCCCTCCCGAAGGCGTCGCAGCGATGACCCGGATCCCACGGACGGTGAGCCAGGGAGTCAGTTCGTCCCACTCTGTCATCGCCAGGGGCACTGAGAAAAGGGCGCCAGTGGAAGCGCGAATCGTGTTGGGGTTGTGGGCATCGACTGTGTCGCCGACGGTGATCAACGCGTCGGCGCCGGCGGCGCCCACGGTGCGAAGCATTGCCCCAAGGTTCCCCGGTTTCTCCACGTTCTCGGCCACGAGGAGGAGCGGGCCATTGCCCACCTCGAAGGCGGACAGCGAGTGGTCCATCTGGCGGAACACTGCGATGAGCCCCTCCGCACGCTCGCGGTAAGACGCCTTGTCCAATGCCGCGACGTCCACGCTCAGCACCTCACCGACGGTGTCGGCGTCGACATCCTCGCTCAAGAAGGTGATGACGGGGCTCAGCCCGGCTTGTAGAGCACGGGAGTAGAGACGGCTGCCCTCGACCACGAACAGGCCCTCGGTGTCACGGTGTCTGCGCTCGCGCAGCCGAACCAGCCACTTGATACGGTCGTTGCCCGGCGAGGTGATGTCTGGGGCCACTACGGCGAGTATGCCAGCGAGGACCTAGCCTCTTGTAATGGAACTGGTCCGTCTCGGCACGTACAACACCATCACCGAGGCCCATCTGGTCAAGGCGAAACTGGCTAGCGCCGGCATCGATGCAGTGGTGCAGTCTGACGACCTCGGCGCCACCACCCCGATGTTGGGCAACGTCAGGGGGGTCCGCGTGCTGGTCAGGGAGGAGGATCGGGCCGAGGCGATGGACGTCCTGGAGCGGATGCTTCCTCCGGGGTCAGACGCCTAGCCCCAGCGATCCGTGAACACGATGTCTCTGGCTGTCTTCTTCGGACGGTCGAGACTCCCAGAGCGCCGATCCGGTGCGGGATGGCCGATCGTGACGATCCCGATGGGGTGGAAGTGTTCGGGGATGGCGAGGAGACCGGCGAGGTCGGGTACCGAATGGACCCCGAGGAACCCGGCGGCCAAGCCTTCGTCCACCGCGGCGAGGAGCACAGCCATCATCGAGGCACCGGCGTCGACCCACCAATAGGGGACGGGCCATTCGATGGGGGATCCGTCGTCGCTCAGCTTGTCGGGTTCGGAGTAGCGGTCCCGGTAGACCCGCTCGCTCACCGAGATCACCACATGAGCCGGCGCCCTGGACACCCACGGGTCGAATCCAGCCGAGACATAGGTGGCCTCGTCGGCGATCTCTGCGATCTGACGACGGACGTCGGCGTCGGTGACGACGACCACTCCAATCGCCTGACTGTTTCCCGCGGAAGGTGCCCGCAACGCGGCGGTGGCGATCCGCTCCAGTGCTCCCGAATCGATCGGGTCATCGGTGTAGTTGCGGACCATTCTTCGCCTGGCGAGCACTGTGGAGAATTCCATCTCTCGATTCTGTCACCTGGATTCGCGGTCGCCGGGATTCGGGGACGTGTCGCTTGGTGGTGGCAAGACCAATGAGGCGGTTTCTCCACCCTCGATGTCGGTGACACCACGGCCCAATTCCACAGACACACCACGGGAACGAGGGGACCAAGGCCGGAGTTGGGGTTAGGGTGACGTGCGTGGTTTTCAACCGAGGTCACGGCTAGGGGGTCGCTGAGTGAGGATTCCTGATGAGCAGAGCAGCGATCATCTGAAGGTCGTCTACACCCGCGGAAAGGGCTGCCACGAGTTGGCGGAGGCTCTGGGTGGGGACGACTCCGGTCGAGTGACGGGTGACGTCGCCGAGAGCTGTCTCAGGGAGCGCGCCGACGTCCTGGTGTCCAAGAAGCTGCCTTCGGGATTCGACCTGGTCAATGTGATCGTGCCCGTCGACTTCGACCCCGAGCGGGTCACCAAAGTGGTTGCCACGGTCGCCGGTGGCCCGCACTCGGCTCTGGCGGCCGAGACGGCAGCCAACCTGGCGAGAGGCCTGGGCGTGGAGGCTGAGATGCTGTCCGCCGCCCGCTCGGTCGACGAGATCGATTCGGCTCGTGACATCCTCGATCAGGTCGGGGCGCACATACCCGACCTCGCCCGCAGGGTCGTGGTGGTAGAGGGAATCTCAGAGTTGGTCGACGGGCTCGACGACGGCGCCCTCCTGGTGATCGGTGCACCTGGCGGTTCCTGGCTGAACAGGTCCCGTACCGGCCCCGGTGCCCGGCTGCGCCGCACCGCTCAGGCCGGGGTCGTCATCGTGAGAAGTGCACCCGAGCGTGTCTTCCGTTTCATGGGTGAGCCCGTCTACGTCTCACCACTGCGTCTCGCCGACGACACCCTGCGTATCCACAGCGAGCGCACGTTGGCTGTCGCCGACGCGGGACGACTCGTGGGGTTGGTGCGATGGGAGGGTCTGGTCAAGGCCGGAGCCAGCCCGGTAGCCACTGTGATGGAGGAAGCCATGTCGGTCCGTCTCGACGAGACCATCGACCAGGCACGGGAGTTGGAGCCTGAATTCGGGCCCGACCCCATCCCGGTGACGGACCACGACGAGTATCTCGTCGGAGGTTTGTCGTTGCCAAGTGCGTGATTTCGGCGAGAATCCTCACTCCATGTCAGGTCGCAGTCTTCTACGGGGAATCTTCTGGGGTGCTCTTGCCCTCGTTCTGGTAGCCCATCTCCTGGGTGGCTGGCAGTACTCCAACCGGATTATCGACGAGGCGTTCACCCCCGACCCGGCGCCTCCGGTGGTGCCCGACGGGGACTACGAATTGGTCGAAGTGACGTATCAGTCGACGATCGGGGAGATGGACGCCTGGTATCTGCCGGCCCCTGGCACGACCTGGGTGATCCACGTTCATGGTCTGAACAACACACCAGCCGAGCCTGAGCCGCTCTTCTCTTCCCTCCAAGATGCCGGATACCCCCAGCTGTCCATCGCCTATCGCAACGACGAGAACCAACCCGCCGATCCCTCCGGGTTCCACCAGTACGGCGCCACCGAATGGGAAGACCTGCTCGGGGCGGTCGACTTCGCCCGTGACAACGGAGCCCGGAAAATCGTCTTCGCCGGTTACAGCACGGGGGCCTCCCACTCTCTCTCCTTCGTGTTCAGGCACAACTACGACGACATCGCTGGAGTCATCACCGACTCGGCCAACATCGACATGGGATCCACGATCGACTTCCGGGGGAGCCAGGAGCAACTGCCGATCATTCCGATCGGCGTGCCGCCCACGATGTCATGGGTGGCCAAGTTCTTCACCTCGCTGCGCATCGACGTCAACTGGAAATCCCTCGACTACATCGAGAAAGCGGAACGGTCGCTCCGCGTTCCGGTCCTGGCGATCCACGGGACAGACGACGAGTCGATCCCGATCGAGCAGAGCATCGCCCTCGAGGAGGTCAACCCAGAGCTGGTCGACCTCCTCGCCATCGAGGGGGCCGGTCATGTCGAGTCCTTCGAGACCGATTTCGACACCTACATCGCCGCGGTTCTCGAGTTCCTCGACGACGCATCCTGACCCCGGAGAATCTGTCACCCCGTCCTCCTATGTTGTCGCACAGGAGGACAAAGATGCTCATCGATTGCGAACAATGTGCGATGCGGGACACCAGTGCTTGTGACGACTGCGTCGTCACGTGTCTACTCGGTGGCGGACCGATCGACCTGAGCGACTCCCAAGCCGAGGCTGTGGCCAATCTGGCCGACCAGGGACTGGTACCGGTGCTGCGTCTCGTGCCTGCGGAGCGACGGGTGTCCTGACCTCGGCGTTACCCTGCCGTCCATGGTGAAGGTCTATGCGATTGCGCTCGCTCTCGGCGTGGTCGCCCTGATTCTCTGGCTCTTCTCGGCGACTCTGGCGGAGAACACCGGACGTGTCAGCTGGGATCCGGCTACGAGGTTGGGCGTCGGGGGTAAGTCTGCGGTGGGGGCCATGATCGGGTTTGGCATGGGTGGGCTCTCAGCCGAGTTCGCCCCCATCGATCTCGCCTGGCCGGCGGCACTGGGCATCGCCGGTGTGGCCGCCCTCCTCTCTGCGTACTGGGTCAGATACGCGCTGCGTCAGTCCGAGGTTCGATGATCTTCATATCCGACGTCCACGACGCACCGGATGCGTTGCGTCGTCTCGTGGCGTTGGGGGAGGAGATCGTGATTCTCGGAGACCTCGTCAACCTGACCGACTACCGCACCGGTCAGGGGGCGGTGGCCCGGGTCCTGGGGATGGATTTCGCCACTCGCACATCGGAAGCGCGGGCCAGGGGGGACTACCCCGAGATGCGCAACCTGTGGCGCGAGGAAGCCGTGCGTAGCGGTGAGGACCTCCGCTCCCGGATTGGTGACGAGCTAGATGATCAATACGCACGGGTCGGCGACGCCCTGGCCGGTGGTCGCGGCCTGGTGATCCATGGCAACGTCGACCGTCCGGAGAAGCTGCAAGCGGCACTCCCGGACACCTTCGACTATGTCCACGGTCAGGTGGTGGAGAGGGAAGGTCTCCGTCTCGGATTCGCAGGCGGTGGTGTGGTCACGCCAATGGGTGCAACCGGGGAGATATCCGACGACGAGATGGCCGAGATGCTCGAGGGCCTCGGCGACGTCGACGTGCTCTGCTCACATGTTCCCCCGGCGGTGGCGCCGTTGCGCACCGATGTCGTCACCGGTCGTCTGGAGCGCGGGTCGAAACCGATCGCCGAGTACCTGTCGAGGAGACAACCCCTCCTCCACCTCTTCGGTGATGTCCATCAGCCTCAAGCCTCCACCTGGCGGATCGGCCGCACCCGTTGTCACAACGCCGGCTATTTCAGGGCCACCGGCCGCTTTCTCCGACTCGAGGGCACGACACTCACGGTTGGGGCGATTGGGCGTGTCTGACAGTTCACGGTAGCTCCATGGGTGACACGCCCGACGGGCCTGTGGGGGGTCGTCCCCCACATGTGACTGCGGGGGTGTGGGGGTCGTCCCCCACATGTGACTGCGGGGGTGTGGGGGTCGTCCCCCACATGTGACTGCG
>Ga0307505_10002266_pt1 | contig 13633 bp, 11 predicted proteins | sample 23_S_MG_FD_202183 | JGI IMG/M metagenome (GOLD analysis project Ga0307505, IMG submission 202183) | Soil microbial communities from Populus trichocarpa stands in riparian zone in the Pacific Northwest, United States - 23_S | ecosystem: Environmental > Terrestrial > Soil > Riparian zone > Trees...
TGGGTTGTTGGGAGACAGAGCCAAAGCTTTTGTCAGTTCGGGAATTGCCAGGATTGGATCCAGGCGAGAGTTATGGACCTTTCCTAATAGGAGGAGGTTTCTCCAGTCGTCCGGCTTGAGTTCGACCGCTTTCTTAGCGTCGGCAAGGGCAGATGCCCAGTAAGCTGCACCTCTGCGTAAATATGCGAGGCCTCGGCCATGATAGTCCTGTGCGGTCGGCCGTATAGAGAGTGCTTTGGTGAAATCGGAAACCGCCGAATCCAGTTTCCTGAGTTCGATATTTACTTGTCCGCGAAATGAGAGAGCCACTTCGTTATACGGTCGAATCGCGATCTCGCTGTCGAGATCTTTCAACGCCAGCTCAAAGTTTTGGAGACCAGCATAGCAAAGCGCTCGTTCGACAAATATGAACTGATCGCGAACCGAGCGGCTTATCGCGATCGAAAGATCCAATGCACACCTTTCCCAGTTCTTCTGTTGGAAGTAAGCGCCGCCGCGGAGGCGAAAGGCCAGGCCCGCTGTTGGATCCAAATTGAGTGCTTCGGTCGTGTCTCGAATGACTCCATCGTACATTTTTATTGCCATCAGCGATTCAGCGCTTTTTATCAATTCGGAGACGCGCTCCGTTGTGGTTTGAGCCGCGACGATTGGGCAAACGATTAGGAGGATACAGAACGAGTACGCGAAGAAACGGTATCGGCTTTTCATTGTTCTGGGGTCGAGAAAGGAACTTCCTGAATATTACTACAACTTAGTCAGTGGTCCGGAAAATTCCTTCGACAACTAATCCGAGCCTGACGCTTTCTTCAATTCTTTGACATCGTTTCTTAGTCGTTCGAGGCCTTTGACCATGGCGTTTTGGCGTTTGTATTCGTCGAGGGGTTGGATGGGTGTGCCCCACCAGATGCCGGGGCGGACGATCTTGCCGGGCAGGACGCCGGCTTGGGAGCCGATGACGGCGCCGCTTTTGACTGTGACGTGATCGCCGAAGCCGACCTGTCCGCCGATGACGCAGTCGTCTTCGATCGTGACGCTGCCGGAAATCCCGGTTTGCGCGGCGATGACGCAGCGTTTGCCGATCGAGACGTTGTGGCCGACCTGCACGAGGTTGTCGATCTTTGTGCCTTCGCCGATGCGGGTCTCGCCGAGCGCTCCGCGGTCGATGCAGGTGTTCGCGCCGATCTCGACGTTGTCTTCGATGACGACGGTGCCGATCTGCGGAAATTTGATGTAGTTCTTATTCTCGTCCTGGACGTATCCGAAGCCGTCGGCTCCGATCACGACTCCGGCGTGGAGGATGACGTTACGACCTATTTCGACGTAGTCGTAGATCACGACGTTCGGGTGGATGATGCAGTTTTCACCGATCGTGACGTTGTCCGCGATGCGGGCTCCGGCGTGGATCTGCGTGCCGCTGCCGATGGATGCGGTATCGGCGATAACCGCTGATCCGTGGTGGCCGGTACCCCTTTCCGGAGGATGGATGACTGCGGCGGCCTTGGCGAATGCGAGTTTGGGGCTGGCGACTATGATGAGTTCGATGTCCTTACTTCGTGCGGGCTTCTGCTGATCCGTGGCGGGGTGGTCTGAGGCACGCTCGTTCACACTCGCGTTTCCGCCCGGAACGCCTAAAGGCGTCACTCTTACCAGGATGCAGGAGGCGGCGGTCGCGGGGAGTTCGCCGTCTTTCTCGTAGAAGGCGAGTTGGCCGGGTTGGGCCTTCGAGATGTCGGCGACGGAGGTGATCTCGATGTCACCGTCACCGATGAGTTCGCCGCCGACGAGTTCTGCGATTTCGCGGAGTTTCATTGGGAATAATTTAATCGGTTTCGGGAAAATGCAGAAGCCCGCGCGTTAGCAAGGGCTTAACTTTCGACTTGGGCGTTAAGCCCTCGCTAACGCGCGGGCCTCAGCAAAAGAAACTACGCGGCGTTGCGTTCGGCGGCGTCGATGGCGGATTGGAGGAATATCTCGAGGCCTTCGATGGAGATTCCGGATTTGGTCTCGAGGCGTTTTAGGACCGGGGCCGAATCGCTGTCGAGGAAGTCGAGGTCGGCGAGATCGACGGTAACGTGCGAGCCCGAATCTTCGTGGATCTCGTCGGCGAGGCGTTCGAGCAGAAGTGCGTCGTCGAGCAGCATATCGCCCTCGACCTGGAGATAGGTCCGTCCATTGGATTCGCGTTGCGTGATCTGTGTCGGCATTGAACTCAGGTTCTTTGACGCATTAGGTACGCAAAAGGTTACCAAGTGTTGCAAGAAAAAACTAGGCGGCGGGTGACCGTTTGCGGCGAGTGGTCAGGAACACGCCCGCGAATACGAGCACGGCGGCGACGGCGAATTTTTGATCAAGGAGTTCGTTAAGGAAAATTACGGCGAGGATGAAGCCGATGATCGGTTGGAGATAGATGTAAACGGCCACGACCGACGGGTTCACTTTCGAAAGAGCGTAGGCGTTTAGCAGATACGGCCCGGCGGTCGCGATGACGGAAACATAGAGCACGAGCAGCCAGATGTTGAGGCTTATTTGAGTGGCGTCGATATTCGATAGTGAGACCACGCCTAAAGGTACGCAGACGACGCTCGCGAAGATGAAGATCCACATCGTCGAGCGAAAGGCCCCGTTGCGTGTGATCGTGTCTTTTGAGGTGGCAACGAAGATGCCGTAGCTAAGCGAGTTGGCGATGATCATCAGATCGCCGAGAGTAGTTTCGGATGAGAAGCTCGCTTTTCGCGGGTCGATCAGATAGATCACGCCAACGGCCGCGAGTGCGATGCCGACGACCTTTATGATCTTTAGTTTCTCTGTACCGATCAGTGCGCTGACCGCAAGAGTAAAGATCGGGATCGTGACGGCAAGCAGGGAAGTGTTCGACGCCTTAGTGAGCGACAGCCCGCCGATGAAGAGAAGTTGATTGAATGTAACGGCGAACAAGCTGATCGCCGCAAGCTTGAGGTAATCTTCCTTGTATTGGAGCCAGAACCGCCTGCGATAAAGCTGCACAACAAACAGCACCAAGGCAGTTATCCCAACCCGAAATCCAACCAACGCGACCGCGGGCATTACCCCGAGCACGACCTTGGCGATAACAGGCAACGATCCGAACAAGACCTGTACGCCGATGAGGGCGACATGAGCGTTGTGATTCTTTTCATCGGCCGCGGCAACATGTTGTTGGGTTTGGGTATCCAAACTTGAGATGATAACAGAGCGAATGTAAAACTTATCCTTACGCGAGTGCGTATCAAGAGCCGGACGCAAACTTCGACCAAGGGCGGCCCGCAGTATTACGAAATCAATTGGAGAGGATGAATGAAAGGTTACTCTGCATTTAGCAGTGTGAGGCGTGGACTAGTGTTCGCGCTTTTGTTATCGATCTCGACATCGGTGTTTGGACAGACGGCGGCGATGGCTCCGGCGGGGCTGAGCGGGGTCGAGCGGGAGATCGCGGACAAGATCACGGTCGCGTCGATCAAAGAGATGACGACGGCATTGGCGGCGCCGGAGATGGAAGGCCGCGGGACCGGTCAGTCGGGCGGCGATCGGGCAGCGAATTGGATCGCAGAGAAGTACAAGGCTCTGGGGCTGAAGCCGCTCGGCGACAAGGGAACGTACTTACAGAAAGTAGATTTCAAGGAGACGGTCGCGACCGAAGAGACAGCGTTCACGGTTGGCGAACAGAGCCTGAAGCACGGTGACGAATTCGGGTTTGTACCGCAAGGGAACGGCAACAAGAACGTGACCGGCGAAATGGTCTTTTTGTCGTATGGGATCGTGGCGAGGGGGTCGGGGATCGATCAGTTGGCGGGAACCAATCTCCAATCAAAGGTTGCGGTGATCATCGATGGCCCGCCGCCGGGAATGACGAAGGAGCATTGGGACAAGGAAGAGTTTCAGATGACGATCCTTCGAAATCTCGTGTTCAGCGGTGTTACCGCGATCGTGTACATCGGCCGCGGCGGCGAGAAGAATCCGCCCGAGGAGCTGATCAGCTATTTCAGCCGACGGCAGTTGACGCTGCCGAATGAGGAAGGATATCCGCCCGAGGTGCCGCCGTTTGTCTATGTAAGCGCGAAGGGAGCTGAGAAGCTTTTTGCGAAGTCCGGCGTTACGCGGGAGCAGGCGCTCGACCAGGCAGTAACGAAAGAGTTCAAGCCGATCGAGCTAAAGCAAAAGGCGAAGATCGTTGCGAAATACAAGACCTCGAAAGTGTCGGGAAATAACGTCGTCGGCGTGCTCGAAGGATCGGACTCGAAGCTTAAGTCTGAGGCGGTCGTGTTTACGGCACACTACGATGCTTACGGGAAGGAAGGCGACAAGATCTATTTCGGCGCAGCGGACAATGCGTTGGGTACGGCCGAGATGCTGGCGGTCGCCGAGGCGTATTCGAAGCTGGGACAGAAGCCGAAACGCTCGCTCGTTTTTCTTGCGGTGACCGGCGAAGAGTACGGCTTGTATGGCTCGAAATATTGGGCGAAAGGGCCGACCTGGGATATCAAGAAGGTCGCGGCGAATCTGAACCTGGACGGCATCGGATCCGAAGTTTACGGACCGGTCAAGACGATGGTCGGCTTTGGAGGCGAGCATTCAACGATCGGCGCGCTGCTCGATACGGTCGCGAGGCAGTATGACATCAGCGTAATCCCGGATCCGAAACCTGACGACAAGGTGTTCCTGCGGTCCGATCATTATTCGTTTGTCGAACGCGGCGTTCCGGCCCTGATGATCCTGGGCGCTCCGGCAGGTGATAAGGCTGTTTGGCTGAAGCGGATCGAAGACTGGGAGAAGACCGACTATCACCAGCCGGGCGATACGATCCAGCCGAACTGGGCTTGGGAAGGTGCGGAAACGGTTGCGGAAGTAATGGGAATTCTCGGCTGGCGGATCTCGGAAGCTGACACTATGCCGAGTTGGCTGCCGTCGTCGCGATTCTCGAAATACGACCGCGGGAATACGAAAGAGATACCGGACGGGCAGTAGTTTGGGGAACGGAAAGACGAAACGGCGGCTGACTCAGTGCGAGTTGCCGCCGTTTCGTTTGAGATCAAGAATGTTCAGGCAACTTCAAGAATAGCTTTTGCAGCTTCGACCGGAAGTGAGACGAACACAAAATGCTTTTTCGGATACAAATAATCCTCGCCTTCATCGTCGATGATCCGAACGTAATCGGACCGTGCCGCAGACTCATCCGGAAGTACCTGATATAACTTGCGCGGGGTAAGAAGCGAGTCCTCCGCCGAAAAGATACAAACTGCAAACTGGCTTCCAGGCTTCATACAAACATTTAATCAAGATAGCGCTTGATTCGCAATAGTTTCTTGCCGATGCCGTGTGCCTCGAACCAGTGAATTTCCGCTGATCTTACTTCGCCGCTAGCAAGGCGAACCATTGCGGTTCCCTTGAGTTTCCGCCATCGCCCGCGTCCAAACGATTCTTGAAGAAAGGGCAGGATCCTAATCTTTGATCCAATCGCAATGATCTCAACGTCGGCTATAGTGCCGATGACAGTGAGGTCACTCACAGTAGCATCATGGCCGGTGATTCGAGCATTTGCTTGAAAGTCTGCAGAAATCTCGCACCGGTTGCGCCGTCGACGACGCGGTGGTCGCAGGACATTGTGACGTGCATGATGTTGCGGATGACGACCTGGCCGTCGCGAACAACGGGTGTCGGGGTCGATCCGCCGACGGCGATGATCGCGGCTTCAGGGGGATTGATGATGGCGGTGAATTCTTTGATGCCCATCATTCCCAGGTTGCTGATCGAGAAGGTCGCACCGGTGTATTGTTCGGGCTGCAATTTCTTCGACTTTGCCTTGCCAGCGAGGTCTTTGATCTCGGCGGAGATCTCGGCGAGGCCCTTGAGGTTCGCTCCGCGGACGACAGGCGTGATCAGGCCTTCGTCAATCGCGACGGCGACGCCGATATCGGCCTGCTCGTAGAATCGAACGTGCTTGTCCTGATACGATGCGTTCACCCACGGATGCTTGAGCAGGGCCATCGCGGCGGCCTTTACGATGATGTCGTTGACGCTGATCTTGGAGTCGTCGTCGAGGTTCGCGTTGATCTGTTTTCGGGTAGCTAGGGCATTGTCCATCTCGATCTCGACCGTGAGATAGAACGTGGGGATCGGGCCGATCGATTCCGCAAGTCGACTCGCGATGACGCTGCGGATCTTGGACGTAGGTTCGTCGTTATAGGCCGAGGCTCCGACTAGCGTTGACGGTGTGAATGCTTTAGCTGCGGACGAGGGCGTCCGCGTTCCGCCTGCAAGTGCTTCTTCGATATCGCGTTTGATGATGCGGCCATTGGGGCCGGAGCCAGCGATGGATCGGAGGTCCACGCCGTTGTCGGCTGCCATGCGTGCTGCGATGGGCGAGACGATCAGGCGGCCGCCATTTGATTGCGGATTTGGGATTGCGGATTGCGGAATTGTCGTCGGCTGAGGAGTTTTGGTTGCTTCAGCTGGCTTAGCTTCCGGCTGTTCGCCACCTGCTGACGCGGGTGGTTCTGCCTTCTTGGCCGAACCGTTGGATGAAACCTCTGCAAGAAGAGCGGTGATGTCTTCGCCTTTCTGGCCGACGATCGCGATGGTTTCGCCGAGGAGTGCGGTGTCGCCGGCGCCTTTGAGGATCTTGAGGACGGTGCCGCCTTTGAGCGCAGTCATTTCCATCGTGGCTTTGTCCGTATCGACCTCGGCAAGCGTCTCGTTCGCCTCGTACGATTCACCCTCGTTTTTTATCCAACGAGCGATCTGTCCCTCTTCCATCGTGGGCGACAGCTTCGGCATTAAGAATTTTTCAGCCATAGTTTGGAACGCGGACGCCTCGTCCGCGAGTGTCTACACGCGGACGAGGGCGTCCGCGTTCCTAATCTACAAGTAACAAACTTCCTTCACCGCTGCGATGATCTTGTCGACGCTTGGGAGGGCGGCGACTTCGAGATTGCGAGCGTACGGGTTCGGAGCTTCGGCGGTCGAGACGCGTTTGATCGGGGCGTCGAGATAGTCGAAGGCGTGCTCCATCACCTGGTGCGAGATCTCCGCGCCGACCGAGGCAAACGAGTGCGATTCTTCGGCGACTACGAGGCGGTTCGTTTTCTTCACCGAAGCGACGATCGTGTCGATGTCGAGCGGTTTGATCGTACGCGGGTCGATGACCTCGACGGACACATCAAACTCAGCCTGGATCTTCTCAGCGGCTTGCAGAGCCTGCGGGACGGTGAACGAACGGGCGACGATGGTGCAGTCGGTGCCTTCGCGTTTGACGTCGGCAACGCCGATCGGGATCGTGAAATCCTCGTCGTCCGGCACCTCGCCTTTCATGCCGTACATCGTTTCCTGTTCCATGAAGATGACCGGATTGTCATCGCGGATCGCGGATTTCAGCAGGCCTTTCGCATCGGCAGCCGTCGAAGGCATGATGACCTTGAGGCCGGGGAAGTTTGCGTAGAATGCTTCGAGTGCCTGCGAATGCTGTGACGAGACCTGATACGCCGAGCCGTTGGGGCCGCGGAAAACGACCGGGACCTTGAACTGCCCGCCGGACATATACAGCGTCTTCGCGGCGTGGTTGATGATCTGGTCGGCTGCGAGGATCGAGAAGTTGAATGTCATGAACTCGATGACCGGACGAAGCCCCGCCATCGCCGCTCCGACCCCGATCGCCGCGAATCCAAGCTCGGTGATCGGCGTATCGACAACGCGTTTGTCGCCAAACTCCTTCCAGAGCCCACGCGTCACCTTATAAGCGCCGTCGTACTCCGCAACTTCCTCGCCCATGACGAAAACATTTTCGTCTCTCAAAATTTCTTCGCGAAGTGCTTGATTCAGCGCGTCGCGGATGGTCAAAACTGCCATTTTTTTATTTGGCTAACTCCAATTCCGATTCTTCTGCCCACGCGGGGACCAAATCGTAGTAAAGCGTGTCCGGATCAATATCAAGATCATGGTCCCAGCCGATCGTTTTCGATTCCGTAACCCTAATTCGACGAAATACCTCAGGGCTGTTCCGAACATTCTCGAAGACCGGTCCGTGAAGGTATTTTTCCAAGTCGATGTCCCGCTTTGAGCCGTCAGTAAAGTCAACGCGCACGACGAAATCGTGCAGCGGTTTCACCTCTTTTACTCTTACAAGTTTCATCTTAGTTCAACGGTTCGATCTGTTCGGGTGCATTCCCGTTTCTCGATGCGTCCCAACAGTTCAATAACTCCTGACGATGCTGATCAGCCCATTCCAAAACGAGATTGTGCGCCCTTCGAGGCAACTAACCGGCATATACTCGAAGTGTCTGAATTTCGTAGATCGCTTCGTCGTCGCCGTAGATCGCATGAAAATGCGGCGGAGCGTGTTCGTTGAAATAGAAGTAAATTGCTATTCCGAAGAATCGGCTCACACACGGCATATTCTACGCGTACACATCCGTCAGCAACTCACTCTCGCTCGGGAACGGGCTTGCTTCGGCGAACGCGACGGCTTTTTCGACAGCGTCGGCGGCCTGTTTTTCGATCGAGTCGAAATCCTTATCGGTCAGGACCTTCGCTTCTTTAAGGCTGTCCTTAAAGAGCACGATCGGGTCGCGTTCCTGGTATTTGGCGATCTCTTCACGGGTTCGATAGTTGCCGGGATCGGACATCGAGTGGCCCATGTATCGATAGGCCCGGATCTCGAGCAGCGTCGGCGAACCGTCTTTTTTCGCACGTTCGATCGCTCTCAGCGTAGCCTCGCGGACGGCCATTACATCCATTCCGTCGACAAACTCGTTGGCCATCTCGAAGGCTTCCGCCTTTCTTGCGATATTACGCGTAGACATCGCACGTTCCTGTGAAGTGCCCATGCCGTACTGGTTATTCTCGCAGATATAAATGATCGGCAGCTTCCAAAGCTGGGCCATGTTCAGCGATTCGTGAAAGATGCCCTGGTTGACCGCGGCTTCGCCGAAGAAGCAGAGGGTCACTTGGCCGGAATTCTTGTACTTTGCCGCGTACGCCATTCCGGTTCCAACGCCTATTTGGCCGCCAACGATGCCGTGCCCGCCGTAGAACTCGAGGTCCTTCGAGAACATATGCATCGAACCGCCTTTTCCGCCGACGCAGCCGCCTTCCTTGCCGTATAGCTCCGCCATTACAGCCTCGGGCGTAATGCCTTTGACCATCGCCTGGACGTGGTCGCGATATGATGTCAGCACCATATCTGACGGCTTCAGCGCCATCATCGACCCGATCGCGATCGCTTCCTGGCCAATATATAGGTGGCAGAATCCGCCGATCTTGCCCATTCGATAAACCTCGGCACACTTTTCTTCAAAGCGTCGGCCAAGCACCATCTGATAGAGCATCTCGCGGAGGAGTTTCTTGTCGGTCTTCTTGATCGAGTCGAGCTGAGATTTACGGCGTTTCGCAAATTCCTGCTTGGCGAGTTCAACGATGTCGGCTTCGGTGGGTGCTTTTCCGTTCGCCTGAGCGGGATTTCCCGCCGCACGCGTGCGAAGCCCGCTCGCGCCGTTTTTCGCGGGGGCCGCTGTCTTTTTCTTTGCTGCTGTTGCTGTCTTGGGCAAGTCCAGATCCTCCGAACCGCAAATAATTGCGAATAAATATCTAATGCAAACTCATTATTATAAACGAGAGCGTTTATTTTGTGCAAAATGTGTTGTTCGGGAGTTCGATCACGAAACCTATTGGCTAAGAGCCGGCGTAAATAATAAGATTAAAGACGGGAATGAAGTTCGCTCAAGCCATTAAAGCCTTTATATTTGTCGCCATTCTTGCATCGGCTGCATTAGCGCAAAATCCGACAAAGTGGAGCATCGAATCGGACGCGAAAGGAAAGTCGTTTAAGAGCGGCGAAGCGATCAGCGTCCTTTTGAAGGCGGAGGTCGAGGGAGATTGGCATCTCTATTCGCTCGAGCAGCCGAAGGGCGGGCCGATCGCGACGACTATCAAGGTCGCCGAGGGCGGGCAGTTCGAGATCGCGGGAAAGATCGGTGAAACGCCGACGCCGAAGGTACAGCCCGATCCGAACTTTATTATCGACGGCAAACCGCTTGAGACGAAGTTCTTTACCCAACGGGCTCAATTCACGGTTCCGTTGAAGGCTTTGGCGGATGTCGAAGGTGATTCGATAGCTCTCGACGTGCGATTTCAGCTTTGCAACGATACCGTTTGCCTGCCGCCGCGAACGAAGCGGGTTACGTTCGCGGGCGAAGAAGACGTTAAGCGGACAGCTTTCAGCTCTCAGCCGTCAGCTTCCAGCCAGCCCGAGCCACCGGGCGCGGTTCAAACTACAAACAATCAGACTCCGACGGACTTGTGGTCGTTTATTTGGCTCGCGGCGACGTTGGGAGCATTGTCGTTACTGACACCGTGCGTGTTCCCGATGATCCCGATCACGGTTTCGTATTTTACGAACCATTCGGCGGGGAGCCGTGCGAGGTCGGTTAGGCTGGCGACGATCTATTCGGTCGGGATAATTGCAACGTTCACTCTGCTCGGGATGCTGCTGGCGATCTTTGTCGGGGCGGCGGGGATAAATCTTTTTGCGGCGAATCCGTGGGTAAATATCGTGATCGCGGGGGTGTTCTTGTTCTTTGCATTCAATCTTTTTGGTGCGTATGAGATCACGGTTCCGACAGGCGTTCTCACCAAGCTCGATAGTTTGACGCGTTCGCATGAAGGTGAGGGAAGCGGAATCGTAGGCGCGTTGCTGATGGGGCTGACGTTTACGCTGACGTCGTTCACGTGTACGTCGCCGTTCGTCGGAACGATCCTCGTGTCCGCATCGCAGGGCGATTGGCAGATGCCGCTGGTCGGGATGCTCGCATTCTCGACCGTGTTCGCTCTGCCGTTCTTTGTGCTTGCCCTCGTGCCGCAATGGGTGTCGCGGATGCCGCGGGCCGGCGGGTGGATGAATTCGGTCAAGGTGACGATGGGCTTCCTCGAGGTCGCGGCGGCGATGAAGTTCATCTCGAACGTCGATGTCGTGTGGAAGTGGGGCATCTTTACTCGGAGCACGGTGCTCGCGATCTGGATCGCGATCGGTATCATTTTGTCGCTTTATCTGCTCGGTAAGTTCCAGCTTTCGCACGATTCGAAACCTGAGCGGATCGGCGCGTTCAGGCTGGTCTCCGCGATCCTGAGTCTTGCGATAAGTTTTTGGCTGATCACGGGCCTGTTCGGAGCGAAGATGGGCGAGCTTGAAGCGTTTCTTCCGCCTGATCTCGACGGGGTGTCGTCGTTTAAAGTGATCGGAGCCGGCCAGGACGAGCTGAAGTGGATCAAGAACGACTATCCTGCAGCACTCGCCCAGGCAAAGGCAGAGAATAAGCGTGTCTTTGTCGATTTCACCGGCTACACCTGCACCAACTGCCGCTGGATGGAAGCGAACATCTTTCCAAAGCCCGAGGTCGAAGCGGAGTTGAGAAAGTTTGCCCTTTCTGCCCTCTACACCGACGGCGAAGGCGAGATCTACGAAAAGCAGCAGGCGATGGAACAGGAGATGTTCGGCACCGTCGCATTGCCTTTCTATGCCATCGTGGATGCAGACGGGAAAACGATCGCGACGTTTCCGGGTCTGACTAGGAACGCACAGGAGTTCGTTGACTTTCTCCGCAAAGCGCAGGAAAATTAGCCACGAATTTCACGAATTACACGAATGGCAACTGTCACGATCGATCAATTGGTAAATGGTCTCGTTGAAATGACCGACGAGCAGTTTGTTTGTGAGCCCGTGTACGACTACCTTAGCCGGCATGAGGTGGAGACGGATTCGATTCAAAAGTACCTACACTGGAGCCCGAAGTTTTACACGCGGAATTTGATCTACAAAGACGACCGGTTCGAGATGATGGCGATCTGCTGGGACAAGGGGCAGGTCTCGCGGGTGCATAATCATTGGGACCAGCGGTGCTGGATGATGGTGCCGGTTGGGAAGCTGTTGGGACAGAATTTCGGCGTCGAAGAGATCGACGAAAGCCGCGGATATTGCAAACTTTACGAGACGAACAATTTCGAACTGACCGAATGTCTCGCCGCCCGAGTCGATCTCGAAGAGCCGATCCATCAGGTTCTGAATCTGGCCGAATACGACGAACGCTCCGTCAGCATCCACATCTATTCGAAACCCTACGACCGCTGTATCTCCTATTGCCGCGACACCGATACATTCAAAGAGGTCGAGCTTTTCTATACCTCGATCGACGGCAAACTCTGCGACGGCATTCAGCTTTAACTGTTAACTTTTGAACTGAAAACTGATAACTGTTAGAAAGATATTCACTAACAGTTATCAGTTGTCAGTTTCCAAGTTATCAGTTGGAAGATCCGAAGAAATTTCGAATAGCGATCGCTGCGTTGTGTGCGGTTTACGTCGGCGTGCGCGTTTGGCAGTTAACCGACGGTTGCCTTTGGTTTGATGAGATCTTCAGCGTTCACGCGGCGGGACATTCCTGGAGCGGGATGTCGTCTTTCGTCGCGCAGGACCTGATCCACCCGCCGCTGTTCTATGCATTATTGAAGATCTGGATCGGGATCGGCGGCGATAGCTTGCTGTGGCTGCGGCTGTTTCCGGTCTTCTTTGCGACGCTTGCACTATTTCCTTTTCTGCATCTCTGCCGTGAATTGAAAGTAGGCCGGCATGCGATCGTGGTCGCCCTTTTTCTGTTTGCGGTCAACGGATCGCTTATCAAATACAGCCAGACGCTGCGGATGTACACGCTGCTGATGTTCCTCTCGCTATTCTCGATCTGGCTGTTTGCGAGATATTTCAACCGAGGGAAGAGCTGGATCTGGCTGGTCATCGTGAACGTGCTGCTCGTCTACACGCACTATTTCGGGTGGCTCGTGGTTGGCGGCGAATTTCTTATGATCCTGCTGTTTCAGCGGATCAAGATCGGACGGGCGGCGGTGATGGTTGCCTTGACGGTAGTGTCGTTCGTCCCGTGGCTCATCGCGATACTGAACCGCGAGCAGTTGAGTGCGGATCTCGAACAGAACATTTCGTGGCAATCACGGCCGGATATCTCGGAGGTCGGCAGGTTTCTGCTGACACTCGTCGAGCCGTTCTACACGCCTGCCAGCAGCATTGAACCGGCGTCGGTGCTGTGGGTCGCTGTGCCGATACTGGTGCTTTTCGCAGTTACGATCGGGCTGTTCCTTTTCAGTGAAAAATCTGAAGAGCAGAAGGTGTTCGTTCGATTTGCGGCGCTCTTCTTTGCGTTTCCGCTCGTCGCGGCCTTCGTGTTCAGTTGGATCCTGCCGAATTCCGTTTGGGGAACGCGGCATCTGATCGTCGCAACGCCTCTATTTCTTGTCCTCGCCGCCGTATCTATCGCATCATTGACCGACAGGCGGGTTCGGATCGGGTGCATTTGTTTGGTCGCGATCCTGGCGTCAGTCGCGTTCGTGCTTGAGATCCGCCGGCCCGTGCAGGAGCAGGTTTGGTGCGCTTGGGAAGGAGTTGCGAATGAGGTCCGGGCCGCGGAATCCACGAACGATCATCCGCCAAGCATCTACGCGTTCGAGAATCTTGCGGCGTATCATCTTTGGTTTGCGGGGCGAAAGCCTGGCCGCGAGCGAGTAGCGATCGTGAAAGGCGTGCCGGTGAGAACGAACGACCAGTCCTACTTCCTGCCGCGGGGAT
>Ga0307505_10002267_pt1 | contig 13632 bp, 14 predicted proteins | sample 23_S_MG_FD_202183 | JGI IMG/M metagenome (GOLD analysis project Ga0307505, IMG submission 202183) | Soil microbial communities from Populus trichocarpa stands in riparian zone in the Pacific Northwest, United States - 23_S | ecosystem: Environmental > Terrestrial > Soil > Riparian zone > Trees...
CGGGTGGCCAGCGCCTGGATCCTGCTCCGGCTGGACCGCCCGGACGTCGCGACCGCCACCGAGCAGCTGGGGCAGGCCTGGCCCGTGCTGGAGCGGGCCGGTGGTGCGGTGGACCGCAGCTACTGGCACGACGCCCGCTCGCGGGCGGCGCTGCTGGACGGTGACGCCGAGCTGGCCGAGCGGGAGGCGCTGTCCGCGCTGGAGTGCCTGGACGGGCAGGTCCGGTTGGAGGGGTGTCAGGCCCGGGTCGCGCTCGGGGACGCGCTGACCGGGCAGGGTCGGACGGCCGAGGCGGCCGCCCAGTACCGCCAGGCGGCGGACGTGCTGCAGATGATGTCTGCCTCGCGGCAGGCCGGTGAGCTGTGGCGTGACCTGGGGGAGCGGCTGATGGGTGCCGGTGACCCGCAGCGGGCCGCGCAGGCGTTCCGCGCCGCGCTGGACAGCGTCGGGGTCCGCGCCGGCCGACCGCTCGACAAGATCGTCCACGGCTGACGCCGTGCGTCACCCGCCGTTCGCCATGGCTGTCGGGAGCCGGGCACGAGGAGGGCGACACCGCCGCCTAGCAACCCCCGGCGGCGCCGCCCCCGCGTCCCCAAGTGCGGATCTCGCCCCCCGTGCGCTACCCGTGGCAGCAGTGAACCCAGTGACTGACTGAGTGTCAACAGAATCGTTGACAGGTTCTCTTATGGGGGACAGGACCGTCGCAGGGTGGTAGCCGCCTCTCCGGTCGAAGACGTCGTCCTGGAACCGGGGGTCAGGGCATCTCGAGGACGACCTTGCCCCGGGCGCGCCCGGAGCCGGCGTAGTTGAGTGCTGCTACGGCGTCCTCGAAGGCGAACGTGCGGTCGACCAAGGGTCTGAGGGCGCCAGCCTCGACGAGGTCGGTGATGTGTGCGAGCTGAGTTCCGTTGGCCTGCATGAAGAGGAACGAGTAGCGAACCCCTCGTCTCCTGGCCGCGGCACGGACCTTTCGGCTGAGTAGGGCCATCACCGGCCGCAGGATCGGCTTTCCCACTTGGCGAGCGAACGCAGGGTCGGGCGGCCCGCCGATGCTGATGGCGATCCCGCCGGGTCGCAAGACCTGGAGTGACCGGAGGGTGTTCTCGGCGCCGAGGGAGTCGAGGACGATGTCGAAGTCGTGCAGGACCTGTGCGAAGTCCTCGGTGCGGTAGTCGATCACGACGTCAGCTCCGAGCTCACGCAGCCACGTGGCGTTCGAGGCGCTGGCGGTCGTGGCCACGTAGGCCCCCAGGTGCTTGGCCAGCTGGATGGCGACGGTGCCGACACCTCCAGCGCCTGCGTGGATGAGGACCCGTTGCCCGGACTGGACGTCTGCCTTCTCGACCAGGGCCTGCCAGGCGGTGAGCGCCACCAGGGGCAGCGATGCCGCCTCGGGCATCGAGAGGGAGGCTGGCTTTGGTGCCAGGTCTGCTTCGTGGACTGAGATGTACTCGGCGAACGTGCCGATGCGGTCCTTGTCGGGGCGCGCGTAGACCTCGTCGCCCACGGTGAAGTTGGCGACGAGGTGACCGATCCTATCGACGACCCCAGCCAGGTCGTTGCCGATCGTGAAGGGGGTCTTGTAGGAGAGGATCCGCTGGAACTCGCCCTCGATGATCTTGGTGTCGAGCGGGTTCACCCCAGCAGCGCGGATCCGGACGAGGACGTCGTGGTCCCCGATCTCGGGAACCGGAAGCTGGGTGGAGCGGGGCACGCTGTCCTTCCCGTAGTGGTCGACGACGAATGCCTTCATGGTGGGTTCCAGTCCTCGGTTGGTGCAGCGGTGGCCTGTGGTCGGGGGGAGGAGGAGAGAAGGCGATCACGCCCCTGACGCTCAGGACGTCATCGGTGTATCTCTGGCAACCGTTGTCGTCGCAGCGGATGACCTCGCCGCCCAGCAGCGCCGCCGAGGGGCATCCATCGTCTTGTGCCGCTTGTCCTAGCCGGCCATGCCGGTTGCCCTCGGTCGGAGCGCCTCGTGGTTACAGGAAGGCGAGGACTCGGGCGACGAAGTCGTCGTGGTTCTGGAAGATCCCACCGTGCCCGGCGTCGGGATAGATCGCGAGCTCGCTGTCGGGCAGGCGCCGGTGCAGGTCTTCCGAGTTGGAGGTGGGGACCATGCGGTCACTCTCGCCGTTGACTACCAGCACCGGGACCGTGATCTTCGACAGGTCGGCCGGCGTCTGTCGGCCCCAGCGCCCGATCGCCTTCAGCTGGGCGCGGAAGGCGCGGACCGTGATGGGCGAGTCCCGGTCGGCGGTCCGCTCTCGGAGGCGTTCGAGAAAGTCGGCGGCGGCCCGGCGCCCCCGGGGTGTGCGGGTGAAGAACAGGTACGTCTTGGGGTCCTTGCCGGTCACCAGGCCGCGCAACGTGTCGAAGCAGGTCAACGGCGTCACCCGCGTGATTCCCCTGCCGCCGGCTGGGCCGGTGCCGGCGAGCACCAACCTGCGGACAAGACCGGGTCGCTGCAAGGCGAGCTCCTGCGCGATCATCCCGCCCAATGAGAACCCGACGATATCAACCTGGTCGTGGCCCGACGCCTTGATGAACGTCGCGGCATCTTCCGCCATCTGTCCGATCGTCGTGGGTGTTCGGCCTGACGACGCGCCCACGCCACGGTTGTCGAACGCGATCACGTGTCGTTCCCTGCCGATGCCGTCCACAACCCTCGGGTCCCAGTTGTCCAGGACGGCAGCAAGATGCGTCAGCAGCACCACCGAGACTCCGCCCTCAGGTCCGAGCTCCCGGTAGGCGTAGGTGACTCCGTCGGCGCTAAGCCGCTGCGAGGGCACCGTCCTCCACGAGGAATCGGATCGGCCTGCAGGTCGTGGACTGGTCATCTCGGCGTCCAGCTGGAGTGGGCTGGTCGATCAACGTACGACCGTAGTACAACGCGAGGGCAGCATTCATTCCCTGGCTCGCGGCTAGGCATCGCCGCGCCGTGTCCAGCCAGGCTGCTGGCAGGGCGTGAGCAAGATCGACACTGAGAAACACGAAACCCGCGGGCCAGTGCTCTTGGCCTGCGGGTCTGTGGTGGCCAGGGGCGGGGTCGAACCGCCGACCTTCCGATTTTCAGTCGGACGCTCGTACCAACTGAGCTACCTGGCCGGACATCGCTGCCGAGGGCCGCGACCGTCACCCGCCTGCGCGGGCCCGGTCAGCATAGCGGACCCCTCCGAGGGGTCCGCCCGCCGGCCGGGGTCCGGTGCGAGAGCGCGGGAGGGCCCGCCCGGCAAAGCGCGAGAGCCCCAGGTCGACTGACCTGGGGCTCTCGCCGAGGGCGACCCCGACGGGACTCGAACCCGCGACCTCCGCCGTGACAGGGCGGCGCGCTAACCAACTGCGCTACGGGGCCTTGGCGATGCTGCACAGCGTACCTGCTGCGTACTGCGTACCCCCAACGGGATTCGAACCCGCGCTACCGCCTTGAAAGGGCGGCGTCCTAGGCCGCTAGACGATGGGGGCCCGGTGTCGGCGCCCTCGCCAGTGGCCACAGGACGACGAGACCGTCGAGGACGGCTAGAGCATAGGGGCAGTCCCGCAGAAGTCCAAAAGCCGGGTACGGACGGGGTCGTCGAGGCCGCACGGCAGGATGGCGGGGTGGTGGAGATGACCCCGGAGGAGTTCGAGGACGCCGTCGCCGACGCCCTGGACCAGGTGCCCGAGGAGCTCACCAAGCTGATGTCCAACGTCGTGGTGATGGTCGAGGACGACGCGCCGGCCGAGGACCCGGACCTGCTCGGGCTGTACGAGGGCACCCCGCTGACCGAGCGCGGGGAGTGGTGGGCGGCCGGCGCGCTGCCGGACCGGATCCTGGTCTTCCGGAACCCGACGCTGCGGTTCTGCGGCTCCCGCGAGGAGGTCGTCGAGGAGGTCGCCGTCACCGTGGTGCACGAGATCGCGCACCACTTCGGCATCGACGACGACCGGCTGCACGAGCTCGGCTGGGACTGACCGGCGGCGGTCGACCGGCCGCCCGGGTCAGTCGTCCAGCAGCCCGGCGTCGTGCGCCAGGATCGCCACCTGCACCCGGTTCGAGGCGCCGACCTTGGTCAGGATCCGGGAGACGTGCGCCTTGACGGTCGCCTCGCTCATGAACAGCTCCCGGCCGATGTCGGCGTTGGAGTGCCCGTGCGCCACCGACAGCAGCACCTCGCGCTCCCGCTCGGTGAGGTCCCGCAGCCTGCCCAGCGCCGCCCGGCGCCGGTCGTCGGCACCGGACGCCGCGAAGTGCCCGATCAGCCGGCGGGTCACCGACGGCGAGAGCATCGCCTCGCCGGCGGCCACCACCCGCACCGCCTCCACCAGGTCCCGCGGCGGGGTGTCCTTGAGCAGGAAGCCGCTGGCGCCGGCCTGCAGCGCCCGGAAGACGTAGTCGTCCAGGTCGAAGGTGGTCAGCACCACGACCTTCGGCGCCGGGGACAGCGCCACCACCTCGGCGGTGGCGGTCAGCCCGTCCTTGACCGGCATCCGGATGTCCATCAGCACCACGTCCGGGCGGTGACGGCGCACCGCCTCGACCGCCTGCGCGCCGTCGGAAGCCTCCCCGACGATCTCCAGCCCGGCGTCGCTGCCGAGGATCATCGCCAGCCCGGCGCGCACCAGCGCGTCGTCGTCCACCAGCAGCACCCGGGTCACGGGGCGTCCCCTTCCTGCGCCGCCGGCACCTGAGCCGGCGCGTCGGCGGGCCACGGTAGCGAGGCCCGGACCCGGAAGCCGCCGTCGGGCGTCTCCCCGCTCTCCAGCCGCCCCCCGGCCAGTGCGACCCGCTCCGCCAGCCCGACCAGACCCATCCCGGCGCCGGGCACCAGCGGCGCGCCGTTCCCGCCGACCGGGTGCACGTTGCGCACCTCCACCACCAGCTCCCCGCCGGGCGACCCGGCGACCAGGACGTCGGCGCGTGCCCCGGGCGCGTGCTTGTGCACGTTGGTCAGGCCCTCCTGCACCACCCGGTAGGCGGTGCGGCCCACCACCTCGGGCACCCCGTCGGTCCGGTAGCGGGCGTCGGTCAGCCGCACCGGCACACCGGCCTCGCGGCTGGCCTCGACCAGCCGGCGGACGTCGTCCAGGGTCGGCTGCGGGGTCAGCTCACCGGCCACCACGGGCAGCTCCCCGGTGCCGGACCGCAGCACCCCGAGCACCCCGCGCAGGTCCTCCAGAGCCTGGTGGGCGGTGGTGCGGATCAGCTGGGCCGCCCGCTCCACGCCGTCCGCCCCCATCGCCGGGTTCACCTCCAGGCCGCCGGCGTGCAGCGCGACGAGCGAGACCCGGTGCGCCAGCACGTCGTGCATCTCCTGGGCGATCCGGGCGCGCTCGGCCAGCCGGGCCTGATCGGCCCGGAGGTGCTGCTCGGACTCGGCCCGCTCCGCGCGCTCCCGCAGCGAGACCAGCAGGTCGCGGCGGGCCCCCACGTAGGCGCCGACGGCCACCGGCAGCCCCACGAAGAAGACCGAGGTGACGATGCCGCCGGCCACCGCCGCCAGCGGGCTGCCGGTGCTGAGGTTGGTCGAGAACACCAGCACGTAGGCGACCGCGGCGGCCACCGAGACCGCGGCCAGCACCCGGTCCCGGCGGCGGATCGCCAACGAGAACAGCGTGATCAGCAGCGCCACCTCGGGCCCGCCCACCAGGACGCCGGCCACGGCCCCGACGGACACCGCCAGCGGGTGGCTGCGCCGCCACCACAGGGACGTCGCCACCAGGGCGGTGACCAGCAGCCGCCACAGCAGCGAGGCGTCGCTGCTCGCCCACGCCGTCCCGACCAGCCCGTTGAGCAGCACGACGCCGATGCACACCAGGTCGGTCAGCCGCCCGCGCCGCCGCTCCCAGCGGGTGCGCAGCGCGTCGACGCCGGTCACGTCACGGCTGCGGGGCGGGGCGGTCACCGGGACAGAGTAGGAAGCCGCGCCAGGTCCACGCGTCCGACGGAAGCCGCGGCGGCCCGGCGGCGGCCGCGACTTTCGTCGGGGCCAGGAGCCGACGCCGGGACGATGCCGGCCGGACCCCCTGACCGACAGGCTCCTCGGTGTGATCGACGTCCGAGACCTGACCAAGCGCTACCGCCGCACCACCGCGGTCCACGGCGTGACCTTCTCCTGCGAGCCCGGCTCCGTCACCGGCTTCCTCGGCCCGAACGGCGCCGGCAAGTCCACGACGCTGCGGATGCTGGCGGGCCTGACCCCTCCGACCTCCGGGACGGCGACCGTCACCGGCCGGCGCTACCGCGACCTGCCCAACCCCGGCCGCGTGGTCGGCGTGATGCTGGACGCCGCCGCCCAGCACCCGGGCCGCACCGGCCGGGAGACGCTGCGGCTGGCCGGCTCCGTGCTCGACGTCCCGACCGTCCGCGCCGAGCAGATGCTCGAGCGGGTCGGCCTGGCAGGAGCCGCCGGACGCCGCGTCGGCTCGTACTCCCTCGGGATGCGCCAGCGGCTCGGCATCGCCACCGCGCTGCTCGGCGACCCGCAGGTGCTGGTCCTCGACGAGCCGGCGAACGGCCTGGACCCCGAGGGCATCCGGTGGATGCGCGGCCTGCTGCGGGAGTTCGCCGCGGGCGGCGGCACCGTGCTGCTGTCCAGCCACCTGCTGCGCGAGGTGGAGGCCACCGTCGACCGGCTGGTGGTGATCGGCGGCGGCCGGGTGGTCGCCGACGGGCCGCTGCGTGAGCTGCTCGGCGGCTCCGGGGTGACGGTGCGGGCGCTGGACACCGCGGCGCTCGCCTCCGCGTTGCAGGCGGCCGGTCTGGCCGTCTCCCCGGTCCCGGACGGCGCGCTGCAGGTGGACGCCGACGCCGAGCAGGTCGGCCGGGTCGCCGCCGGCTGCGGCGCCGTGCTGACCGAGCTGCGGGGCACCGACGGCGGGCTCGAGGACTGGTTCCTGACCCTCACCGGCGACGCCGCCGCATGACCCGCCCGCCCGCCGCCACAGACCCGGAGAGCCCCGCCATGACCACGCACCTCGAGCGTCCCCCGTCCGCCACCGTCCCCTCGACCCGCGCCGCGACCTCGCCCGTCCGGCGCCCCCCGACGTCCCGGCTGGTGGCCGTCGAGCTGCGCAAGACCGTCGACACCCGCTCCGGGCGCTGGCTGCTGATCGCCGTCCTGGGCCTGGTGCTGCTCGGCCTCGGGTGGCGGATGTGGCACGTCTCGGACGGGCCGATCACGTTCTCCGGCTGGTTCAGCACCGCGATGGAGCCGGTCGCCATGCTGCTGCCCGTGCTCGGCGTGCTCGCGATGACCAGTGAGTGGTCCCAGCGAACCGTGCTGACCACCTTCAGCCTGGTGCCGCAGCGCGGCCGGGTGGTCACCGCCAAGCTGCTCGCCGCGCTGGCGCTGGCGACCGTGACCGTGCTGGTGGTGGCGGTGCTGTCGGCCGCGGGGGCGGTGGTCGGCGGCCTCGTCGACGGCAGCTCGGTGGAGTGGGGCGACGTCCCGCGCGAGCTCGGGGGAGCCCTGGTCGGCGCGGCGCTGTTCCTGCTGATGGGCGCCGGTTTCGGTGCGCTGCTGCAGAACACCCCGCTGGCGCTGATCGCCTACTTCGTGCTGCCGCCGCTCTGGTACACGGTCAGCATCCCGCTGCTCGGCTTCGAGGGCACGGTCTGGCTCGACGTGTACGGCTCGATCGGCCAGCTCAGCACGCTGCGGCCGGTCGAGGACGTCGCGCCGGTGCTGGTCTCGCTGGGTGCCTGGATCCTGCTGCCGACCGTTCTCGGCGTCGTCCGCACCCTGCGGCGAGAGGCCGCCTGAGACAGCGCTCCTGGGCCGGTCGTCGGAGGGACCCCGGCTCAGGAGCGCAGCAGCTCCAGCACCGCCCGCTCGGTCGAGCAGCCGGAAGGCGGCGGCCAGCACCCGCACGTGTACGTCGGCCGAGCCCGGGTAGGGAGCCAGTTCGGCACCGAGGCCGACCCGGACCGAGACACCGACACCACCGGAGGAAACGTGAGCCGTCGCAACACCGCCGTCCGCAGCCTGCACGACCTCGGACTCGCCGCCTGGTTCGGCGGCTCGCTGATGGGCGCCGTCGGCGTCAACGGGGCCAGCCGCGACATGGCGCTGCGGGACGAGCGCGTGCAGGTCGCCACCGACGCCTGGGGCCGCTTCAGTCCTTTCGCGGCGGTCGGGATCGGAGCGCACCTGCTCGGTGGGCTGGGCCTGCTGGTGGCCAACCGCGGCCGTGTCCGGCACCAGCAGGGAGTGGCCGCCTCGACGGCTGCCAAGACGGCGCTGACCGGCGCCGCGCTCGGCGCCACCGGCTACGCCTGGTGGCAGGGCACCCGGCTCGGGGACGCCGAGCAGACCACCGCTGCGGCGGCGACGGTGCCGTCGGGGGAGACCCACCCGCAGGTCGCCGGCGCCCAGCAGCAGCTGCGGGTGCTGCAGTGGGCGATCCCCGCCGCGACCGGCGGGCTCGTCGTGCTGAACGCGCTGCACGGGGAGCAGCAGCGGCCCGACCAGGAGCTCACCGGCCGCATGGCGGGCCGGGTCCGCAGCACCGCCCGGGACGCCCAGAAGTCCTACCGCAGCGCCCAGAAGTCGGCGTCCAAGGCGGCCCACCGGACGGCGAGGAAGACCCGGCAGGCCGTGGCTCACTGAGCGGCGGGGTCCTCCAGGGCCAGCTCGAACCACACCGTCGTCGCCGCGTCCTGGCGCCGTGATCCCCAGGCGTCGGTGACGGCCTCCACCACCACCAGGCCACGGCCGCCGACCTCCTCGGGGTCGGCGGTCGTCGGCGTGATGTCGCCGCCCGCTCCGCGGTCGGTCACCTCCACCAGCAGCCGCCCGTCGCCGGTGGTCAGCTGCAGCGTGGTGGGCGTGCCGGCGTGGATGACGGCGTTGGTGACCAGCTCGGAGAGCGCCAGCTCGGCGGTGTCGACGACGTCCGGGTCGATCTCCCACCCGCGGGCGTGACGTCGCAGGAACGCCCGGGCGGCGCGCGGCGCGGCCGGTCCGGCCGGCAGCAGGGTCCAGACCCGGTGCGCGGCAGGCTCGCTCGGCTGCGGGTCGGGCGGCTCGGACACGTCGGCGGACCGTTCGGCCTGGCGCAGCGCCCCGGCCACGGTGGCGGCCGCCTCCAGCACCACCTGCAGCCGCGGGTCGTCGTCGGGCAGCGTGGCGCCGAAGGCGACCATCAGCGCGCCGAGGCGGCGGCCACGGTCGGCCACCGGGACGGCGACCAGCGCCCGGGTGCCGAGCGACTCCTGCCGGTCGGCGATCTGCGGGTAGGCGGCGCGCAGCCGGTCGGGGTCGGGCAGCACCACCGGCCGGCCGGTCAGCACCGCCTGCACGACCGGCACGTCGGCCAGCGCGTCGATCTCGCACCAGGCCAGCGGCGACGGCCCGAGCCGGTCGGAGGTGACGAACTCCAGCCGGCGCCCGGCGTCACGAACCACCGCGATGGCCGTTCGCACCACCCCGGGCTCCCGACGCAGGCCGGTGAGCACGGCGCGCGCGACGTCGTCGACGGTGGTCGCGGTGCCCAACCCGGACGTCACGGACACCACCGTAGGGATCATGGCGCCGTCCGTCACGTCCGGAGGTGACCGGCGGCCGGCTGGGGCACCATGACGGCGTGGTGGAGGAGGGCGAGGCCGAGCTGCTGCGGGCGCGGGCGATGGTGCTGCACGATCTGCGGGCCCGCGGTGCCTCCGGGGCGGACGTGGTGGACGTGGTCGAGGACGTCGTCCAGCAGCGGCGGTGGTGGGTCGCCCAGTGGCCGGACGGCGCGGGCTACGTGGCCGCACTGGTCGCCCAGGACGTGCAGGACCGGCTGATGGAGACCGAGGGCCGCTGGCCGACCTGCCCGGTGCACGACACCGAGCCGCTGCAGGTGGAGCCGCCGCTGGGGGAGTCCCCGTGGTGGGTGTGCGAGCAGGGCTGCGGCCAGGTGGCGCCGGTCGGGGACCTGCCCGGCGGGGACCTGCCCGGCGGGAGCTGAGGCGGCGGGAACCGAGCCGGCAGGCGTGCGGATCCCCGTTCACGGGGTAGGGGACGGCGTGGCACGCACCGAGCAGCCCCCGACCTCCGACGTCCCCGGCGCGGGCGCCGACCGCCCCACCGACGTCCCCCGCGCCGGCTGGTGGCAGATCGTCCGCCGCGCGTGGACGGCGTCCAAGGCCGACCAGGTGCCCCTGCTGGCCGCGGGCGTCGCCTTCTTCGCCTTCCTGTCGCTGTTCCCGGCGCTGGTCGCGCTGGTGATGGTCTACGGCCTGGTCGCCGACCCCGAGCAGGCCCGCCGGCAGGTGGAGTCCTTCGCCGGTCCGCTGCCCGCCGAGGCGCGCACCCTGCTCACCGACCAGGTCGACGCGCTGACCAGCAGCTCCCAGCAGTCCCTGGGGATCGGCCTGGTGATCGCGCTCGCGGTGGCGCTGTGGAGCGCCTCCGGCGGGGTGGGCCAGCTGGTCACCGCGGTGAACACCGCCTACGACGAGGAGGAGACCCGCGGCTTCGTCCGCCGCAAGGCGCTGGCGCTGCTGCTGACGCTGGGCTCGATCGTCGTGGTGGTGATCGCGCTGCTGCTGGTGGCGGTGCTGCCGGCGCTGCTGAAGGCGCTCGGGCCGCCACCCGTCCTCGGGTTCGCCGTCCAGGTGCTGCGCTGGCTGCTGCTGGTCGCGCTGGTCACCGTGGCCCTGGCCGTGGTGTACCGGCTGGCGCCGGACCGGGACGCCCCGCGCTTGCGCTGGGTGAGCGTGGGCGCCGTCGCCGCGACCCTGCTGTGGGTGCTGGCCTCGGTGGGCTTCTCGCTGTACGTCACGCTGTTCGGCTCGTACTCCGAGACCTACGGGGCGCTCGCCGGAGTCGTCGTGCTGCTGCTGTGGCTGTGGATCACCTCGTACGCGGTGCTGCTGGGGGCCGAGGCCAACGCCGAGGCCGAGCAGCAGACCGGTCGGGACCAGGCGGCCCGCACCTGACGGTCAGGAGGACGACCGGGTGCGCCGCGCGTTCTCGCGCTGGATCGCCTCCACCAGCTCCTTCTTTGACATCGACGAGCGGCCCTTGACGTCCAGCTTCCTGGCCACCTCGTACAGGTGCTCCTTGGAAGCGTCGGCGTCCACGCCCCCGGCGGTCGGCCGATCGGTGTCCCTGCCGCCGGCGGCCCGGGCGTCCGAGGGGCCCCTGGCGCCCTTGGCCTCCCAGTGGTCCCCCACCTTCTCGTAGGAGCGCTTGAGCGCGGCGTACGCGACGCGGTGGGCCCGCTCGCCCTCGCCGTACTCCTGCGCGGCCGCGTCGTGGGCCTTGGCGAAGGTGCGCTGCGCCTTGGCGTCGGACTTCTTCAGGGTGCTGGGCGGCTCGTCCTTGCGCGGCGTGCCGCCCTTGGTCGTCTTGGGCACCTCGACCTCCTCGGGACGGAGCGGTACCGACCGGCGTCGGTACCTGCGTCGTTCCCCTACCCCGGTGGTGCGGCGTCCACACGCATCCGGATCCGGGCGGTGGTGCCGCCCGGCGAGCTGCGGAGCTGGACCAGGTCGCAGATCTGGTTGACGAGCCAGATGCCGCGCCCGCTGCTCTGCTCTCGCCCGGGGCGCACCCGGCCGACCAACGGTTCGACGATGTGCCCGAGGTCCTGGGCCTCGGCGACGACCTCGGTGCCGTCTCGCCACAGGTACAGCTCCCCGGAGCCGCCGCCGTGCTCGATGCTGTTGGTGGTCAGCTCGTTGACGGCCAGCACGAACAGGTCCACCCGGTCCTCCGGCATCCCGGTGGCGCCGGCCCAGGCGTACACCAGCTGCCGCAACGCGGCCAGTCCGAGGTCGGTCACCGCGTGCTGGACGGCCGCTTCGTACGGAGGGTCCCCCAGTGGTTCGTCCAGGTGCGGGGTCGCCACGTCGGAGCCCTCCCCGCCGCCCGGCCGGAGGGACTCCTGCTCGATGACCCAGGGGTGGCTGCGGAACGCCTCGGCGATGACGTCGGCGTCCAGGTTCTCGACGTCGTAGGGGCACAGCAGCCAGATGTCCTCGGCGTTCCCGAAGGCCATCGCGAGGAGCGCTTCGTGCCGCTGCACCTCCAGCACCTCGGCCCGGCTGCGTCCCGGCCAGATCGACTCGCCCACCCCCCGCACCCGCACTCCGGGGGCCTGCTGGGCGATGAAGTCCCGCCAGGCGGGGATGAGACGGGCGGGGTTGCGGGCCAGCTCGTCGATGTCGGCGAAGGTGATGCCGGCATCGCCGTTCAGGTGGGGTCCGAGCAGGTCGCGCAGCAGCTGGCCGCGGACGGGGTCGACGCCGACCAGGACCGGTTCGCCAGCGGCGACGCCGTCCAGGATGAAGGTGCCGACGCTGCTGAGGTACTCCGATGTGCTGCGGTAGAGGAGCGCCTCGTGTCGAAAGGATGTGCGAGTCGTGCCGGGAGCCGGCTCCATGGCCATTGCTCCACCCCGTTTCGCGTTGTTCCCGCCAGTGTCACCCCCCGAAGGAGGTTCCGCAGCGCCAGGACGCAGGTTCTCCAGGCGGTGGGTGGTGTGGCGGGCGCACAACGTGAAGGCGCGGGCCGTCACGGGCCGCGCAGCAGCTCCTGGAACGGGGTCGGGTCCTCGAAGGGGTCCACCGGCGCCTGGGCGGGCCGGGCCGCGACCAGCTCGGCGAGCTCGCCGGCGGCCCGGGTGACCCGGGCGGACAGCGGCTGCACGGACCGGGCGCTGGCGTCCGAGCCGGCCGCGGTGGGCCCGGCCCAGTCCTCGGAGGCCGCGAACACCGCGGTCGGGACGGTCAGCGTCCGCAGGTAGGAGAACAGCGGGCGCATCGCGTGCTCGAGCGCCAGGGAGTGCCGCGCCGTCCCGCCGGTGGCCGCCAGCAGCACCGGCTTGCCGGCCAGCGCCTCGGGGTCCAGCGCGTCGGTGAAGGTCTTGAACAGCCCGCTGTAGGACGCGGCGAAGACCGGGGTGACGACGATCAGCCCGTCCGCGCCGGAGACGGCGTCCACCGCCCGGTGCAGGTTCTCGGCGGGGAAGCCGGTGAGCAGGTTGTCGGCCAGCTCCCGGGCGTGCTCGCGCAGCTCGACGACCTCGACGGCGGTCTGCACGCCGCGGCCCCGCAGTGCGTCGACGGCGGCCGCGGTGAGCCGGTCGGCCAGCAGCCGGGTGGACGACGGTGTCGACAGCCCGGCGCTGACGACGGCCAGGGTGCGGGTGCTCATCGGGTGCGGGCCTCCTCGGTGGTGCCGGCCTGCTCGCCGGCGCCCGCCTGCTCGGGGCCTCGGGCGCGTGCGGCCAGCAGCGAGGCGTGGGTCGGCGCGTCCGGCACGTGCGCGGGACGCAGCGCGTCCAGCTCCTTGCGCAGCACCGGGACGACCTCCTCGCCCAGCAGGTCGAGCTGCTCCAGCACGGTCTTCAGCGGCAGCCCGGCGTGGTCCAGCAGGAACAGCTGGCGCTGGTAGTCCCCGGCGTACTCGCGGAACGTCAGGGTGCGCTCGATCACCTGCTGCGGGCTGCCGACGGTCAGCGGCGTCTCCCGGGTGAAGTCCTCCAGCGAGGGGCCGTGGCCGTAGACCGGGGCGTTGTCGAAGTAGGGCCGGAACTCCCGGACGGCGTCCTGGCTGTTGCGGCGCATGAAGACCTGGCCGCCGAGGCCGACCACGGCCTGGTCGGCGCTGCCGTGGCCGTAGTGCTCGAACCGGCGCCGGTACAGCTCGACCATCCGCC
>Ga0307505_10002268_pt1 | contig 13630 bp, 11 predicted proteins | sample 23_S_MG_FD_202183 | JGI IMG/M metagenome (GOLD analysis project Ga0307505, IMG submission 202183) | Soil microbial communities from Populus trichocarpa stands in riparian zone in the Pacific Northwest, United States - 23_S | ecosystem: Environmental > Terrestrial > Soil > Riparian zone > Trees...
ACCCGTACGTTCGTCGTTCTTCGCACGAGATCCTTCGCACCCACCCGCCACCCGCTCAGGATGACAGGCTGGGAAGCCGCGGATCTCTGCACAACCTCTGAGCCTGCCCACGCCGCGTGCGGCGCGCCTGACAGGAAGAAACAAAAGGCTGCGTACCTGCCACGAGGGAGACCGTTCGCTGGCTACAGCGAGGCCGTTTGAGCACACTCCGCACCTCAGAGGAGAATTGGTGAGATCCGTCCCTCCTACCTTACAGAATCTGAGAGCATGCGGAGCTGGCATCCGTTCCACGGCATCGAAGAACGGAGGGTCGAATCCATATGATCAACGAGTCCGATCGACGAGAGGCTGCCATGCAACAAATGAACGCGTCGAAGGTCCAGGAAAGCCGTAAGGTGTTCATCAGAGTGCGAGGGCCAGAACCGCTCGTCTCATTGAGCAAGATCAGTCCCGGCATCGGCCCCTTGGTAGTGGCCTCTCCTCAGCCGAACGTCGTCATTGCCGACGTTGCGCCGGGGCAGATCGAGAAGCTGCTTCGAAGCGAAGAGACCGAGATTTTCGAAGATTTCCGCTTTGGCCTCTTCCCAGGACAGGACTCCTGGTGGGAGCGTCAGGAGGGCGTCGTCCCGTTCGGTTCGAACGCCTGGAGCAGCAAAACGCAGGCGGACGTTCTCGCTCGCATCCGCGCTCCTGAGGCTTGGGCGATCAGCCGCGGCCAAGGGGTCACGATCGCGATCGTTGACACAGGCGTCGCGGGTGATTCCGGCTTTCTCCCGTCGCCATTGAGCGTCTCTCCAACTTTCGCAACCGCTTGGGCGGACAAGATGGGCCACGGAACCATGTGCGCGTCCATTGCTGCAGCGTCGACCGCTCGCGGAGCCCGCTACGAGGGCGTGGCTCCCGATGCCACCCTTCTGAGCGCGCGAACCACAATGATGGCGACCGATGTTTACAACATCTATACCTACCTCCTCACGAAGAAGAGAGATGGGGCCTTTCCAGGTGGGCTCGTCATCTCGAACAGCTTCGGACACTACGTCTGCGCGCCCCCGGATTTCCCGGAAGGGCATCCATACGTTGATCTCGTGCGTCAAGCGGTGAGAGAAGGAATCCACTTCGTGTTCGCCGCGGGGAACAACCATGCGGCGGGCTTGTGTGGCTACCCCGCTACGGACTCGGGCCCCAACACCATTTGGGCGACCAATAGCATTGATGAAGTGATTTCCGTCGGTACCGTGAACTGGAACGATTCGAATCGCGAGGAGGGCGAACATGCCAACTCCAGCCGCGGCCCGGGCGACTGGAGCACCCGGGGGGACAAACCGGATGTGGTCGCTCCCACGTACGGTGACGTCCGATGGGGCGACGACTATCGCGTCATGGAGTGGTGGGGGACGAGCGGCGCCGCTCCTCAAGTCGCGGGTCTCGCAGCACTTTTGCTCGCCGTCGCACCTGCGCTGACGCCCGCCCAGTTGATGCAACTCATCAGGGGGAGTGCCGAAAAGATCGATGGCGAGGCCGCCTGTGTCGGTGCGGGCATGATCGACTGCAAAGCGGCGTTAGGCCTGATGTAGAATTCTCAGGAGAATCAGGCCATGGCGGATTTCATCGTAAAGTTCAACGACAATCAGACCCTCAAGGATTGGCTGGATGTTGTCAACGTCAGTCCCGAGTACCGGAACATCCGGTTCGAACCTTCGCCCATCTTCTCCGACGTCGTCCTCCACGACGTCACGGAAGAGCAGGTTCCCAGGTTGCGCGACCTCGCACAGAACCGGGCTCGGTTCATCCGCGACTTCGAACACGACCTCTTCCGCCCGTAGCAGGCGTCTTAGGCAAGAGGGCAACTGCCCTTCGAGCACCGTCCCACCGCGATGATCTGCAACTTTGTTGGCAGGTTCGCCAGGACATCAGGTACGGCCCGCCTCCGGTTTGGATCTCCCCCACCAACACCGCGCAACGTTGGCTGTACCGTAACAAGCATTCCTTGACCGGGGCGTTCACGTGTGGCAGTGTTGCAGTCGTGTACAACACTGCAACCGGTGAACCGTGCTGGTGAACCTCGATCCGAAGGACGGCAGGCCGCTCTATCTCCAGATCATGGATGAAGTGCGGCGGGCCGTCGTGCTCGGGACCTTGCGGGCGGAGGATCCGCTCCCGTCCGTGCGCGAGCTCGCCGCCGAGCTGGCGGTGAACCCGCGCACGGTCTCGCAGGCCTACCAGGAGCTGGAGCGCGAGAGCGTCATCTACGTACGTCGCGGACAGGGGACGTTCGTCTCTCCCACCGTCCGGCGTGGCGCCGTCGAGCGGCGCAGCCTGGCCGCGGCGGTGGCCAAACGCGCGCTGCTCGATGCGCGGAGGAATGGCCTGAGCGCAGAGGAGCTGGTGATGACGATTCAGAAACTGGCAGCCAGGGAGGACGTATGAGCGGCGTGCCAGAGACCTTCGCAGTGGCCACGCACGGTTTGTCGATGCGCTACGGACGCGAGACCGCACTGGCTGATGTCGACCTGCGGGTGCCGGAGGGCTCGGTCTACGTGCTCATCGGCGCGAACGGCGCCGGAAAGAGCACCGCCATGAAGGTGCTGCTGAACCTCGAGCGGCCGGATGCGGGGCGCGCGGAAGTGTTCGGGCTCGACACCGGCGCGCACGGTCCGGAAGTGCGGGCGCAGGTGGGCTACATCCCCGAGTCGCACGAACCGGACTATCCGTGGATGACATGCGGCCGCCTGCTGCGGCACGTCGCCGCGCATTATCCGGCGTGGGATCACGCGTACGCAGCGCAATTGGTCGACGTCTTCGGCGTGCGCCTCGATCGCAAGATCGGCACGCTGTCGAAAGGGGAGACCCGGCGCCTGCAGTTCGTGCTGGCGCTGGCGCATCGTCCGCCGCTCCTGCTACTCGACGAACCGACGGACGGCCTCGACCCGCTGATGCGCAACCGCACGCTCGCACAGTTGGCCGAGCACCTGGCGGACTCGCCCACGACGGTCATGATCGCGACGCATCACGTGGCCGAGGTGGAGAGCCTGGCTGATCACGTGGGCGTGCTGCGAGAGGGGCGTCTCGTCGCCGAGATGACGCGGGACGATCTGCGGAGAACCGTGCTCCGCTACCGCGTGGAGGTGCCCGAGGGATGGCAACCGCCACCCGAACTCCGGATCGCGGGACTGCGCCGCTCACCCGGCGGCCGGGAAGTGCAGGGAACGCTCGTGGGAGAAGAGAGCGACGTCACCGCGCGCTTCACCGCCGCCGGCGCAGCCGTTCGCGATGTCACGCCGCTGACGCTGGAAGAGGCAGCCCTCGCACTTCTGGCTGAGGAGGGAACGCCATGAATGACGGGACACTTCACGCGACGCCGCGCTGGCGCGAGGTCGCCCTCGAGCAGATCCGCTTCGTCGGTCTGCGTCTTCGCCGCGAGGCGCTCGTCGCCGCCGCGGTCGTGGGCATCGTCACGCTCATCATCGCCGTCGACATCGCGCGCGGAAGCGCGGAGACGTGGTTCGACTCCGACGAGTGGATCGGGATCGCCTTCTTCTCCTTCCTCTTTCCCTTCGCCGTATGGCGACGGGAGAAACGGTTCGGACCCGCCTTCCTCTGGACGCTGCCCGTCGACCGCCGCCATCTCGCGCTGACGAGAGTGCTCGCCGGGTGGGTGTGGCTCATGACCGCTCTGGCGTTCTTCATGGCCTGGCAGCACGTGCTGGCCATCCTCTCCCGAGTTGCCGGCGCGGAGATCGTGCCGCCCATCGCCATCATCGGTGCGACCGCGATGTACCTCCTCGGCAGCGCGTTGGTGCTGGGCCTGCGCCACCCGCTGCGCTGGCTGCTCGGAACGGCAGGAGTGTTCTTCCTCCTGGGCACCCTCAACGAGGCCCTCGGTCGCACGACGAGCGGCCAGTCCCGGATGTTCTCTTCGTCGGAAGTGCTGCGCTGGCTGGTCTACGGCCCCTACGGCATCGACACGCTCCTGAGCTCCGGACGATTTCACACGGCGATGAGCGACGCGACGACCGTGTGGCGCGCGCACCCGCAGTTGGCGTGGGCGACCACCGTCATTCTTTGGCTTCTCATTTCATTCGCAGCGCTATGGGCCGCAGCCTCGCGACATCGCGAGCAGCGATGAGAGTCCTGTGCTGAGTGCTGGGTGCTGGATTCAGTGCTGGGTGCTGAGTCTCTCGGGAGGTCAACCAAGATGCAGACATCGAGATCAACCTCAGAGGTTCTCGTGACGAAGCCGCTCCTCGACGAGGCCGAGGCTCACAACCCACTGTCATCCCGAGCCAGCCCCGCCGCGCGCGGCGCGCTTGAGAGCAAGAATGGAAGTTGCGTACCTGCCACGAGGGAGACCCCTCATCCGCCTTCGGCACCTTCTCCCCTCTGCGGAGGGGAGAAGGCTCTCGTTGAGCGAGCATCGCGAGGTGAAGTGGTCATCGCGAGGCGGAGTGGTCATCGCGAGAGTCTTCCATCGAGAGCCTTCTCCCCCCGGCTTTTTGGGGGGAGAAGGTGGCCAACGGCCGGATGAGGGGGGCGTTGCAGGCTCCGATGAGTGACGCAGCACCCAGCACTCAGCACCCAGCACTGAATCCAGCACCCAGCACTCAGCACCCGCCTCAACCAGCACTCAACACCAAGACAAACACAACGGAGAAGAAGATGCTGACCCTAACGGACGTGAGTCACGTCTATCCCAACGGCACGCGCGCCCTCGATCACGTGACGCTCTCCATCCCGCGCGGCATGTATGGCCTCCTCGGACCGAACGGCGCCGGCAAGTCCACGCTGATGAGGACGATCGCCACACTGCAGACGGCCACCGAAGGGACGATCCAGTTCGGTGAAGTGGATGTGATCCGCGAGCCGGAGAAACTGCGGCGCACGCTCGGTTATCTGCCGCAGGACTTCGGCGTCTATCCGCGCGTCTCCGCGTACGAGATGCTCGACCACATGGCGGTGCTGAAAGGTGTCGCCACGCCGGCGGATCGCAAGATCACCGTCGAGACGCTCCTGCAGCAGACGAATCTGTGGAGTGTTCGCAAGAAGATGCTCTCCGGCTTCTCCGGCGGCATGCGCCAGCGGTTCGGCATCGCCCAGGCATTGATCGGCAACCCCGAGCTGATCATCGTCGACGAGCCGACCGCGGGTCTCGATCCCGAGGAGCGCAATCGCTTCCTGAACCTGCTCGCGGAGATCGGCGCGAATGTCGTGGTGATCCTCTCGACGCACATCGTCGACGACGTGTCCGACCTCTGCCCGCGCATGGCCGTCCTCGCGGAGGGCCGCGTGCAGCTCGAGGGCGCGCCACGGGAGCTCATCGACTCGACCCGCGGGAGAATCTGGAGAAGAGTGATCGAGCCTCGCGAGCTCGCCGGCTATCGCGAGCGGTACGAGCTCCTTTCCACCCGCCTCTTCGCCGGCCAGACCGTGGTGCACATCCTCTCCGACCGCGATCCCGGCAACGGCTTCGCCCCGGCCGACGCCGGCCTTCAGGACGTCTACTTCTGCACGCTCGCGCAGTCGCGCCGCGCGGCCTGAGACAAACCAATGCTCATCCGGATCGCCCGCTTCGAATTCCGCTACCTGCTCCGCAACCCCCTCCTGTGGGTCACGGCCGCGTTGGGCTTCACCATGATCTTCCTCTCGATGAACGTCGACGGCTGGGAGCTCGGCTCGGAAGGAGGCCTGTTCCGCAATGCCGCGTACGCCACGCTGCGCAACGCCGTGATGATCTCCATCCTGTTCATGTTCGTGACCACGTCGTTCGTCGCCAATGCCGTCATCCGCGACGACGAGACCGGCTTCGGTCCGATCCTCCGCTCGACGAAGATCAGCAAGCTCCAATATCTTCTCGGCCGTTTCCTCGGCGCCTTCGCCATCGCCGCGCTCTGCATGCTGGTCGTGCCGCTCGCCAGCCTTCTCGGCGCGCTGATGCCGTGGGCCAATCCCGCCAACCTCGGGCCCAACCGCATCACCGACCACCTCTACGCCTACTTCCTGATCGCGCTCCCGAACCTCCTCACGCACTCCGCCATCTTCTTCTCCCTGGCCACGATCACCCGCTCCATGATGGCCACCTACCTCGGCGTCATCGGCTTCGTGGCCGCCTTCTTCAGTCTGCCCGGCGCCTTCGACCGGCCGCAGCTCCAGACCGCGGTCGCCGTCGCGGAGCCGTTCGCCATGCGCGCGCTGCAGGACATCACCCGTTACTGGACCATCGCCGAACGAAACGCGATGCTCCCCGAGCTCACGGGAGCCCTGCTCTACAACCGCCTGTTGTGGATCGCGATCTCCATCCTCTGCGTGGCAGTCACCTGCATCGCGTACCGGTTCGCCGATCGTGGCCAGTCGAAGCGCGAGCGAAGACAACAGAAGCTCGCCATGCGAGCCACCGTCGAGGAGCCGCAACCGCTGTCGCGATCATTGCCGAGTGCGCAACACGGACCCGCTGCGTTGCGAGCGCTGCTCTGGATGCGCACACGGTTCGAATTCCGGCAGGTCATCATGAGTCCCACCTTCCCCATCCTCATGGCGTGGGGGATGTACGTGACGATCTTCGTGCTCCTCACACAGCGCTATCCCGACTATCGCCCGGAGTACCCGACCACGTTGTCGCTGATCCCGGAGATCGAGGACGCGTTCCGCGTCATTCCGCTGATCGTGGCCATCTACTACGCGGGCGAGCTCGTGTGGCGCGAGCGCGACCGCAGGGTCCACGAGCTCGTCGATGCCGCGCCGCTTCCCAATTGGGCGTACGTCATTCCCAAGACCACCGCGCTCGCGTTCGTGTTCGTAGCGATGCTCGTCGTCAACGTGGCCGCGGCGGTCGTCCTCCAACTATTCCTCGGCTTCACCGATGTGGAGCTGGGCAAATACCTGCTCTGGTACGTGCTGCCGGCCAGTGCCGACTCGCTGCTCCTGGCCGCGCTGGCCATCTTCATCCAGGCGCTCAGCCCTCACAAGGCCATTGGTTGGGGTGTCATGGTGCTCTTCCTGTTGTGGCAGCAGCTCAACACCGTCGTCGAGCACAACCTCCTCAACTTCGGCGGGAAGCCGGGCGTGCCGCTCAGTGACCTCAATGGCGCCGGCTCGTTCTGGATCGGAGCCTGGACGTTCCGGTTGTATTGGGGAGCGTTCGCCATTCTGCTCCTGGTCCTCGCGCATCTCTTATGGCGACGCGGCACCGAGATCCGTCTGCTGCCACGACTCGCGCTCGCACGCCGGCGACTGGCGGGAGGAGCCGGTTGGGTGGCCGGCATTGCACTAGTGACGTTCCTCGCCTCGGGCGCTTACGCGTACTACAACACGAACGTCCTCAATGACTATCGAACGGACAAGGCGGCCGACGACGACCTGGCCGAATACGAGAAGCGATTCTGGAAGTATCGCGACTTGCCGCAACCGTCGCTCGAGGAGATGACCCTCGACATCGCCATCCATCCCGCGGAGCGACGGGCCGTGACGAAAGGCCGCTTCGTGCTGCGCAATCTCACGGCTGCGCCGATTCCGGATCTTCACGTCCGTTCGCTGGACCGCGAAAACCTCGAGCTCCTCCACGTCGCCGTCGCCGGCGGGCGATTGGTTCTGAGCGACGACAAATTCGATTACCGCATTTACCGGCTCGATCGCCCGATGCAGCCGGGCCAGGAGCGCGTGCTCACCTTCGAGACGCGGCGCTGGCATCGCGGCTTCCGCAATGGCGGGCCCGCGATCGACATCGTCGGGAACGGCACCTTCCTCAGCGACACCGACCTCGCGCCCGTCCTGGGCATGGACGCCTCCGGATTGCACCAGGACCCGGACGTCCGCGCCAAGTACGGCCTGCCCGCACCGACGACGCCGCCGAAGCTGGAAGACCTCGCCGCCACGACGCGGCTCTCCTTCGCCAACGGCTGGATGAAGAAGTCCGACATCACCCTCTCCACCGACGCCGGCCAGACACCGATCGCGCCCGGGAAGAAAATCTCCGACGTCACGAAGAGCGGCAGACGCACCGCGCGCTTCGTGTCCACCGCGCCCATCCGTCCGCGTTTCTCCGTCCAGTCGGCGCGCTATGCGGAGAAACACCGGCGGTACGACCGGAGCCGCCGAGGTGCAGGCGTGCCGGTGGACCTTTCCGTCTACTACCACCCGCGGCACGCGTGGAACGTCGACCGGATGCTCGACGCCATGGAGGCCTCGCTCGACTACTACGAGACGAACTTCGGCCCGTATCAATTCGACCACTTCCGCATTGTCGAGTTTCCCGCCTACCAAGGCTTTGCCCAGGCCTTCGCCGGCACGATTCCCTTCTCCGAATCCGTCGGCTTCATCGCCGACTACGACGAGCCCGGCACCATCGACTACGTCACCGGCATCACCGCCCACGAACTCGCGCACCAGTGGTGGCCACAGCAGATGATCGGCGCGGAGATGGAAGGCTACACGCTCTTCGTGGAGACGCTCGCCCAGTACTCCGCGCACATGGTGATGAAGAAGCTCCACGGCGAAGACCACATCCGCCGCTACCTCCAGTTCGAGCTCGACCGCTACCTCGAAGGCCGCGGCTGGTCGCAGGAAGAGCCGACCCTCTCCCGCGTCCTCGGCCAGGACCACGTCAGCTACCGCAAAGGAGCCATGGCCATGGTCCTCCTGACGAAACGCCTCGGCGAAGACGCCGTCAACCGCGCGCTCCGCAACATGCTGGCCCGCTACCAGTTCCAGGGAGCGCCATACCCCCGTTCGCTGGACTTGATCGCAGCCCTCCGCGCCGAGGCCAAGACCGAGGAACAGCAGACCCTCATCACCGACCTCTTCGAGCGCATCACCCTCTACGACCTGCGAGTCGACACCCCCACCGCCACCCGCCGCCCCGACGGCCACTGGAGCGTGACCGTCCCGGTCGAAGCGAGAAAGGTCTACGCCGACCCCCACGGCAAAGACACCGAGACCCCCCTCGCGGAACACATCGAGATCGGCCTCTTCACCGCCGAACCCGGCCGCGACGCCTTCGCACCCTCGAACGTCCTCCTCATGGAGCGCCACTCCATCCGTTCAGGGCGACAAGTGCTCCGGTTCGTGACCAAGGTTCGGCCCACGTTCGCGGGGGTGGACCCGTACAATTTCTACATTGACCGCGACTCGGGGGACAACGTGGGGCCGGTAGGATGAAGCTGTACGATTGGAGGTGCGTGTGCGGAGCTGAATCATGAAGCCGGCAGAATCTCTTACACCAACGACCGGATGCATCTTCACCGACCTTGGCTTCGAGCCTCACGAAGCTGCTGTGATGCAGCTCCGCTGTGAACTTGCCGAAGCCCTGCGCACGTGGATCGACCGCGAAGGACTCACGCAGGCTGACGCCGCTTGTCGCCTGGGCATCGCGCAGCCGTGCATCTCGGAGATCGCAAGGAACAAAGTCGACCAACTCTCGCTCGATTGTCTCGTCGGTTTCTGCGCGATGGCGGGTGTTAGGACAGCATCCCGCAAGTGAGTGTGCGCTCGATTCCATCCCCGTTGTCCGTTGCCGGTTCTCGGTTCGTGGTGATTCCATCCGTGACGCGATGGGTACAGACAGCCGATCACCGACAACTGAATCACGCGGCCTATCACTACCGTTCCAGGCCAGTTCTAGGCCGAACGGGAAGGCCGCGAACACCGAATGGGGCCTGTCTAGGCTCGGCATTCGGTTTTGACAGTAACTTTTAGTCAGTGCTAGGGTTACGCGACTGTCGTGTTTGAAGCCGACAACCCGTGTAGAGCATTTCGCATGGGTCAACCTAATCAGCTTAGTAGCCAGTTAGCCGCTTCCTGCGAAAATGTCCGTCGAGTACGTTTCTGAGTATCTGCCTCCCGGCGAGATGCGCCGCGTCTACGACGACCTGGCGATCTTCGTCGGCGAGGTTGCAGGCGAATCGATCGTCACCGTTATGTACGGAGCTCTCTCGGGCATACACACCGATCTTTGGTACAAGCCGATGGCCGTTGGACCAAGTTGGTTCGGCCGCTTTCTTCGCGAGTCCGAAGAGAAGCGAATCATCGGTCCCGCAGAGTCCGATCTCGTGCTCGTCTTCCGCGATGGTGAGGAGATCACGTTCTGTCATGAAGGTGACATTCACGTCCGCTCAGATTCTGCCGAGCGGCTAGAGCAGTTCATCGCAGCACCGTCGTTCACGAGGCTCGTCGGGTCAGTGTCGTTCGCACGGCGCGGCTAACTCTGGGTTGCAGCCGACGTGGCCCGATAGGCACAACGTTGCTTGTGTACCCGGATAAAACCGGCGATGAGTACGATCCAATCGGCAGAGCGACATTTGCAAACATACCTGGGAGAAATGGAGGCCCCCGATGACCAATGATCAAAGGCGCAGTGCCTGCAACGGGATACCTGCACGTGAAGTATGGCCCGCAGGAAATCGATGGAATCACCCTCGGACCGTACGACATTGTCATCCTCCCGAATGACGAAATTGGCTCGGTGGCTTTCCACCTGCCGCAAGGGATCAAGGCGAGGATCGAGTTCTACAGGGAGAAGAACTACCCTATGGAACAGCTGAAAGTGGTGAGAGTGCCACGGTCCGACACAGCAGTGCTGTCGAGTCTGCCTGACGCATGGCTTGAAGACAGCTGACAGGTCAATCTGCCTGATGCCGTGCGCTTGTGCCCACGTCCTCGCATTCCGAAACCGCGCTCGTGGCTCCGCTCGTGTTCCGCACTGCTGGGGCATGTGGCCGGCAAGTCGGTCTGGCCATCGCAACACGAATCACCGTGTCGTAGCCCCCCAACTCAGCCGCTGCACCGGACGCGGACCGCTCCTCTGTCATCGCAGGTTTATACTCTCTCGCGTGCGGTCCGCGCCGGTGAGCGGCAGACCGTTGGACGTCGGAACATCATCCGCTCCGCCTATCCAGACACCCGTTCCCAATCCACCTTCGGCGCACCCGTAAGGAAACCGCTGGGTGGTAGATCCGCTTGCCATCGTTGAAGCTCAAATCCGACCAACGAAAAGAGCGCACGGCAATAGTCCGAGCGAATAGGAAGCGACTCAGGCCACGGCTCGCCGCCGGAGATGCGCGACCAAACGACAACGAATCGGTTCTCGAAGTCTTCGTCCGAGATTGGCTCGTGCGCCGCCGTGTTTCGCACCTCTGCGATGTCGCAGATCAAGTCGCACAAGGGTTGCTGGTCAGGCGTGTTGAGCGCCGCTCGGGCAAGTGGTCGAAGCTTTCCGTGCTTCTTTCTAACCGCCTCTGGCGTGCTAGCGGTACGGGTCGCGAAACCAATGACGAGAAGTTCATAGATCAGCACGCAACCGTCGATGATGATCGACTTCGGTCGACCAGTTCGGCGGCCATCGTCAAGAAACTTTCGAATCTTCTCCTGGCGGAGATAGTCAAACCAGAGCACGGTCCCAGTTTACCTGTTCACGCTCCGCCGGACGCTCCGCCGTCCAACACCGGCGCGCCCGCGCTCCGCGCTACGACGTGACCACGCTCACGCCGGGCCTTTTCCAGGGACCCGCGCGAGAAGTGGTTGGCCACTGCAGCCGACGGCAACCGCGTTACGGGTGTCTCACGTTTGCTACTCTTTCGCGTGCGGTTGCCGCGGCTGAGTGGCAAACCGTTAGGCGCGCGGAGTCACGATGCTCGCGAGCGTCTACGGTGAACGAGAGGCCCGGAGCGGGCCCGTTTCACAGCCTGCCAAATGGATGTTCGCGCTCGGCGAGATCCGAGCAATAATCGCGCTAATGGGACGCTCCGATGAACTATTCGCAAGGTTGGAGACGCATGGGGAATCCGCGATTGATGAACTGATGGCCGACTTTCAGTCAGAGAACCTTTGGTTGGATTTCAAACGCTCAGCGGATGATGGGGCGGGGGCAAAGCTCGCCACGCTCGACCGAGAGAAGCTCGCGAAGGCGATCAGCGGCTTCGGCAACTCCGACGGTGGCGTCATCGTGTGGGGCGTTGATTGCGCGAAAGACCCGAAGTCAGGTGCCGACCTTCCGACTGGAAAGCGTCCGATCATCAAACCCGAACGATTCGTGAGCTGGCTGGAGAACGCCACCTCCGGCTGTACGTTCCCACCGCACGGCAACGTTCAGCATCTCGCGATTCGCCGTTCGTCGGGAGACGAGGGGTTTGTGATCACCTTCGTGCCGATGAGCCTCCACGCTCCACATCAGTGCGTGCAGCCGACGAATGATCTCAGGTACTACATCCGCGTCGGCTCCAACTTCAGTGCGGTGCCGCACGCGGTGCTTGCTGGCCTCTTCGGCCGGCGTCCACAACCGAAATTGGGATTGTGGTGGCGTTCGGCGCTAGCGCGAATGGATGGAGACACGCTTGTTGTCGAGGGGATGGTATCGATGAGGAACGCCAGCTCGACGATTGCACGTGATTTGTACTTCAACCTCTGGGCATTCGCGCCGGGACCAAATTGCTCAGTTGCGTTCGACCAAATTAGTGATGCGGTTTGGGAAGTGTTCAGAAACGCTACGAACTTCTGGAATCTCGTGTCCCGTCAAGGCGTGAGGCAGCCACCCGGCGCGCCGCTTTCCATTGGTTTGTTCGAGGTTCACCTGAAGCCACCTTTCGAGTCACCATATTCGATCGACCTGTCCTACGGCTGCGAGGGCGGTGAGATGAGTCAGCGTCGTGGTGACGTGGCTCCGGCCGAGGTGGCATCGATGTATGCCGACGCACCCTCGGCGCTCAAGACTGCGGCCGGCATAGAGCGGATCGTGAATACGATTCTGAAGACATGATCGCCGGCGCCTAACTCACGCGTGCAGCGGACGTGGCCCGCTACGTTCATGGCTCCAAGTGCGGTACCATCTCTCGCCGCGGGCCACGCCGCTGACGCGTAGGCCGTTGGGCGCCGAGATCCATTCGAATGCGAAACCAGTCCCGAAGACGTTCCACGGTTCTGCTCCTTTCCTTCCTGGCTATCGCCTGGGCATCGTCCTCAAAGGTTCAGTTCATTAGTCTGCGTAACACTGGCGAGGGCGGAAGAGGAAGCGGTACCTCGCGCCCCCCGGCGTTACTACCAAACGGCAACGTTCTCATCGTCAACGGCTCGGGTTCGGCTGAGATCTATAACGCCCGGACGCGCACGTTCTCCCGCGCGGGTTCGTTTCCGGTCAACATGTTGTCAGGAGCGACGGCTGTCGGTCTTCTTGACGGCAGAGCACTTGTGTCGGGAGGCGGAAACAGCAACGTCGACGTACGCAACCTGATGTTGATCTGGAACCCACAATCGCTCACGTTTCGCCAGGTTACCGGAATGATCGCCGGCCGCAGGGGCCACGCGATCATTCAGCTTGACGCAAACACGCTTCTGATCGTCGGCGGTGAAGGGTCTCCGGATACCTGGGAAACCTACGACATTGGAAAAGAACGACCGCTCGTGACCGGTGCACTTCCTCTGTCGCTCAACACCGTGATCACCCTTGAGCACCCGTCGGGAAAGGTAGTCTTCATCAGCGGTAGCCACGGAGTGAGTTTTGACAGAGCAACCTTCTCGTTTGCGCCAGCGCACGGGATGCCGGAGGAACTCGCTGGCGGAGGCGCAATCGACATGTTGACCGACGGTCGCATCCTGGTAACGGGCGGAATCAGGAATGGCGGCCCCGGTCTCCGAGGGCTCACTTCTGCAG
>Ga0307505_10002269_pt1 | contig 13630 bp, 15 predicted proteins | sample 23_S_MG_FD_202183 | JGI IMG/M metagenome (GOLD analysis project Ga0307505, IMG submission 202183) | Soil microbial communities from Populus trichocarpa stands in riparian zone in the Pacific Northwest, United States - 23_S | ecosystem: Environmental > Terrestrial > Soil > Riparian zone > Trees...
GCGCTGTGGAGCCTGGCCGGCGGGCCCGGGCCAAGCCCGAGCGAGGCGGCAAGCTCGCGCGAGATTGCGGTGCGGTCCGAACCGGTGTCGACCAGGAACTTGAACGGCCCCTTCCCGCTTAGCCGCACCGGCACCGTCATCCGTTGATAGGAATCGCGGGCAAAACCGAGCTCGTCAGGGGCGACCGACGGCTTGTCGACCAACGGCTGGGACAGCGCTTCGAAGCGCGATGGGGGCAATGGCGCCTCCGCCGTGACCGGCGTCGTCCCGATAAGCGCGGCCAGGGCCATCGCGATGCTGATCATCTCGCCCTGCTACGCCTCGCGCTGGTGATCGGCAATCAAAAGGGAAATTGGTAGCGGAGGAGTGATTCGGTCGATCCCCCTGACATGCTCCCACCACTTCAGGTTGATCGCCTAACCCGCCAAGCCTTCCCGCTTGGCAAGCTCTTCTCGAAGCTGCCGTTTATACTTACCGTTCTTCATTCCGAAATAGATGGACGTGACGACAACGAGCGTCAGGCCCACGACCCACCCCAAAACGAAGAACGAGCCGATGGTCCCTAAAATGAGGATGAGCAATGTCGTATTTTCGCCGCTCGTCCACATGTCATTAGCTTTCGCGTTGAGAGCGGCGTCGAGTTCGCGTTCGATGTCCTCTTCCGTGGGAGCTTCACCAGTCGATGTTGCAAGCGCTGCTGACGCTTGATCGCCATCGTCTGCGTCAAGGATCGCAACCCTCTTCTGCGCTTCGGCTCGCGCTACTTCACGCACGCGCTCAGCCCGTGCTTTTGCCTCCGCAGCAAGGCACTCTTGCTCATGCCTCAGTTCGGCTTTCCGTGCTTCGACTCTAGCTCGAATGTCCATTCGCCCGCCCCTATGCTTCGCCGCTGTCGATACCCGCGATGGCCGCGAGTATGCCCGCGCCCACTGCCACGCCGCCGACTGCTGCGGCAGCCCTGTAGCCAACCTTTTGAGCGCTGCTCTCGGCCACAATAATATCATCGATACAGCGTGCCGCTCGTGCTTCTCTCTCGGCCTCTGGCACTCGTCGTTCGAACGTAACCATAAGTGTCTCGCGGTCGCTGACGACCAAATGGCGCTGCATCACCTTCGCCATGAAGATGAGCCGCCAACCTTCCGCTGCCATAGCATTGATGTAGGCTTCGAGAACGCTGGTCTCGATGCGGCCCTCACCCAACAAGACGGAGCTTATCGATCCGTCGGCAACGTCGATGACCTTATATTCATATTCCATATGGAGCCCCCGCCTTCGGACACGAGGATGACATCATCTGAGGGAGAGCGAAAGTCCCTTGTAGATCAGTTTGATGCCCGTTGCTGTCGAGGGGAACGGTGGTAGCGGAGGAGGGACTTGAACCCCCGACACGCGGATTATGATTCCGCTGCTCTAACCAGCTGAGCTACTCCGCCCCATGGGGCCATCGAAGCGGCCCCTGGATGGGGTCGTCCGGCGGGCGGCGATATAGGCAGGCTAATCCCCCCGGTCAACGCGGCGGCGGGCAGTTGAGTTTTGCGGGGAACCGCCACCGCGCGGCCTCGTTGAACGAACAACATCGAAAGAGACAGATATGGACCCGCTTACGTCGCTCGACACGCTTTGCCGAATTGTCCTTCGCGCCCGCGAATATGAGGCCCAGGTGCCGACGGATTTCGAGGGCAATGAAGCGGCCGAGAATGTCGACGACGAGGCGGGCGAGACGCTGTCGGCGCTCGACAACACCATCAACACCAGCGTTGAAGAAGAACTTCGCGCCGCCCTCGATGATCTGGGTGAAGATCAATTGGCAGAAGTGCTCGCGTTCTGCTGGGTCGGCCAGGGCACCTATGACGCCAGCGACTGGGACGAGGCGATGGACGAGGCGAGCCAGGAGAAGGGCGCGATCGACGAGTTGATCGACATGCCGATGATGGCCTCGGTACTCGAAGCCGGGATGGCGGCGTTCGACTTGAGCTGCGACGGGGTTGGTGACCTCAGCTAGAGGCGAAACGCCCAGCGACCGAGCATCTCCCACGGGCCGCCGAGGTAGCGGTGTAGCGCCAGCCCGTGGATCGCCAGCGATCGTGGTCGGAATTCCTTTTTTAGTCGATCAAGCAATGCCCTGGCATCGCTCGCAGCTACCTTGTTCTGGATGGTGACATGCGCCCGCCACCCCCCAGCATCCTGCGCGGTCAACGACCCGTGGAAATGGTCGGCGATGGAGTCGCGGATCGTGTCGAGATCGGGCGACACGACCCGATAGGCGACCCCGCCGCCCAGATCCCTCAGTCCGGCGACGGTCGCTTTTGGCCGCGGCCCGGTGGAATGTGCCTTGAGCTGGCCCCGCACTTCGGCTTCGAGCGACGGCGGCAAGGCGTGAAACATGGTCAGATGGGCGGCAAGCCGGTTGCGCTCGGGCGGAAAATAGCGCCGCCGCTCGCCGTCGAGCCACGCGAAATCCGCCGGGCCCGGCTCGGCGGTGACGATCAGCGCCGTCAAATTTCGACCTGGCTGCCAAGCTCGACCACGCGGTTCGTCGGCAGCTTGAAGAACTCCATCGCGCTTTCCGCATTGCGCAGCATCCAGGCGAACAGTTTCTCGCGCCAGATCGCCATCCCCGGCCGGGCGCTCGGCAGCAAGGTCTGGCGGGCGAGGAAGAAACTGGTGTCCATCATCCGGCATTGCGGCCCGCACGCCGTCATATCGGCCAGTTCGGCCGGCACGTTGACCTCCTCGATGAAGCCGTAGCGGATGACGACGCGGTAGAAGCCAGAGGTATAATCGGTGGTGGTGATGCGCTTCTCGGCCGGAATGTAGGGCACATCCTCGATCTTGCAGGTCAAGAGGATGACCCGCTCGTGGAGCACCTTGTTGTGCTTGAGGTTGTGCAGGAGCGCATGCGGGACGCCCTTAGCCGAGCTGGTCATGAACACCGCGGTTCCGGCGACCCTTGTGGCGCTCGTCGAGGCCGACTTGATGAACACCTCGATCGGCAGGGATGCCTCGTTCATCCGGTCGATCATCAGCTTTCGCCCCTTTGCCCAAGTCGTGAGCATGGTGAAGATGATCGCGCCGACCAGCAGCGGGAACCAGCCCCCGTCGGGCACTTTCAGGAGATTGGCGGCGAAGTAGAGGCTGCTCAGCAAGAAGAATGGAATAAGCAGCCCCATGGCTAAGACGCGATTCCACTTCCACAGCCCCAATAGGACGACGCCGATCAGCACACCGTCAATGACCATGGCCCCAGTAACCGCGATTCCGTAAGCGGCCGCCAGGTTAGACGAGTTTCCGAACGTCAAGACCAGCAAGATCACCATGATCATCAAGAACCAATTGACGACCGGGATGTAGATCTGGCCGGCTGCCCTTTCGCTGGTATGCGTGATCCGCAGGCGTGGAATGAAGCCGAGCTGGATTGCCTGCTGCGTGACTGAAAATGCGCCTGAAATCACCGCCTGGCTGGCAATGATCGTCGCCGCGGTCGCGAGCAGGACCAGCGGCAGGCGGAATTGCTCGGGCGCGAGGAAGAAGAAGGGATTCTTGACCGTCTCCAGGGCCTGCGCGGCCGGCTGCGCCATCAGCATCGCCCCTTGGCCCATATAGTTGAGCAACAAGGCGGGAAATACGAAGTAGAGCCAGGCCGCCCGGATCGGGCGGCGACCGAAATGCCCCATGTCGGCATACAGTGCCTCGGCTCCGGTTACCGCCAGCACCACCGACCCCATGGAGATGAACGCGCGGAGCGGCTCGAGGCGGAAAAACTCCATCGCATGGAGCGGATTGACGGTCGCCAGCAGCACATTGGGATGCTCGGCGATATGGCTGATACCGAGCGTCGCCAGGACCAGGAAATACAGTAGCATGACCGGCGCGAATAGTTGGCCAACCACGGACGTCCCGCGCCGCTGGATCGCAAAAAGGCCGACCAACAGCGTAATTGCGATCGGTATGACGTAGGGCGTGAAGGCCGTGTTGACCGTCGTTAGGCCTTCCACAGCGGACAATACGGAGATCGCCGGAGTGATCATTGCGTCGCCGTAAAACAGCGCCGTTGCGAAGACACCCAGGAGCACGAGGCCCGCGGTCCAGCGCTTCTCGCGGCTGAGCGATCGGTTCAGCAACGCAATCAAGGCGAGGCTGCCACCCTCCCCCTTGTTATCGGCGCGCATGATGACGGTGACATAACTCAACGTGACGATGATCGTCATCGACCAGAAGATCAGGCTGAGAACGCCGTAAACGTGCAGCTGATCGGGCACGAGCATTTGACGCTGGCCCGCGAATGTCTCGCGAAAGGCGTAGATCGGCGACGTCCCGATGTCCCCGAACACGATACCGACGGCACCAAGTGCGAGCTTCGAGAAGGATCCTTTGGCGTGCCCGGAATGTTCTTCGCTTGCAGGCTCGGCCCCGCCGCTGGCGGCTATGTTCATTATGAATCGGTCCTCGATGCCCCGGACAGAGCGGCGCGCTGCCCTAGCACCGCCAAAAAGGCGCTGCAATTGCGGCGATGCAGGGCTATAGCCCCGGCAATCCCCATTCAGGAGCGAGTGAGCGATGCGCGTCGGTGTGCCCAAGGAAATCAAGAATCACGAATATCGGGTCGGCATGACCCCCGCGTCCGTCGCCGAGCTGGTGGCTTCGGGTCACGAAGTGTTCGTCGAGACCAAGGCCGGCATGGGGATCGATTTTTCCGACGCCGCCTATGAAAAGGTCGGTGCGACCATCCTTGCCACCGCCGCGGACGTGTTCGCCCAAAGCGACATGATCGTGAAGGTCAAGGAGCCGCAGCCAAGTGAAATCGCGATGCTGGAGCCGCGGCATCTGCTGTTCACCTACCTCCACCTCGCCGCCGACAAGCCCCAAACCGAAGGACTGATGAAGTCGGGCGCGACCTGCATCGCCTATGAAACCGTGACCAGCCGCTCGGGCGCATTACCGCTGCTGAAGCCGATGAGCGAAGTCGCGGGGCGGATGTCGATCCAGGTCGGCGCTTATTATCTCGAAAAGGAACAGGGCGGCCGCGGGGTGCTGCTCGGCGGCGTCCCCGGCGTCGCGCCAGCCAAGGTCGCGATCCTCGGCGGCGGGGTGGCCGGGATCAACGCCGCGCAAATGGCCACCGGCCTGCGCGCCGATGTCACCATCTACGACATCAATAACGACCGGCTGGCCGAACTCGACATGCATTTCGGAAGCCAGATCAAGACCGCCTTCGCGTCCAAGTCAGCAATCGCCCAGGCCGTGCAGGAAGCCGAACTGGTGATCGGCGCGGTGCTCGTCCCCGGCGCCGCGGCGCCCAAGCTCGTCACGCGCGCCATGCTCAAGACGATGAAGCGCGGAAGCGTGCTGGTCGACATCGCCATCGACCAGGGCGGCTGCTTCGAAACGAGCCGCGCCACTACCCATGACGACCCGGTCTACACGATCGACGGCGTGATCCATTATTGTGTTGCCAACATGCCCGGCGCGGTGGCCCGGACGTCGGCCTTCGCGCTCAACAATGCGACGCTTCCGTTCATCCTCAAGCTGGCCAATCTCGGTGCCGAAGCGGCGATGGCCGAGGATCCGCACCTCGCCGCCGGGCTCAATGTGTCGGGCGGCAAGATCCGCAACGAGCCGGTCGCCGAGGCCCTCGACCTGAAGCATGTGCCGATCTGATCAGTCCGGGGTTCGGGCGCCCTCGATCAGCGCCACCCCATCCTCCACAAATGGCCGCCAGCCGGCATTGGCCGGCGCGTCGGCGAGCACTTTTTTCCAGTCCGCCAACGCGCCGTCCGGATCGCCGGAGCGAAGCTTGGCCAGCCCCAGGAAATAGGCCGGCGCGGGGCTGGTTGGAGCAAGCTCGGCGGAGCGGGCAAAGGCCAGGCGGGCCGCCGGGGTCAGCGTGCGCGCATGGTCGGTCAGCGCATTGCCGAGCCCCAGCCACAATGCGTAGTCGCGTGGGTGCTGGCGGGTCGCCGCGAGCAATATGCCGGCCGCGTCGCGGGTCTGCCCACGGCCTGCATAACTGTCGGAAATGATCAGCCAATGGCTCCGTCCGCTAAACTCTCCGAGGAAGGCGTTGCGCGCATTGACTAGCGAAATCGGCGCTTCCGGCGCTGCGGCGCCACGCGGCGATCCGGCAAGGCCCGGGCGACCCTGCACGACATAGCCCGTTCCGCCGATCAGCAGCGCCGATGCCGCCAGCGTGAACCACGAGCCGCGCAGGCCGGCGAGGTGGATCACGCCCAGCGCCAGGGCGAGCAGCAGCAGCAGGATCAAATAAGAGGTCATTGCTCCTCCTCGCGTCGGCGGCGCCCGCGCCACTGCCGCCCGATCAGCGCGAGCAGTCCGCCCAGTCCCATCAACCCGCCGCCGAACCAGATCAGGGTCACAAACGGCTTCCACCACAAGCGGAGCTGCCAGCCATCGGCTCGCGCCGCACCGAGCACGGTGTACAGCTGGCCATTCCAGGCGGTGGCGATGGCCGATTCATTGGTGTCGGTCGGCGGGGTGGTGAAGGTCCGCGCCTGCGGTCGCAACACCTCGACGCCCGCGCCGCGCGTGGCGCGAAGCTCGGCTTCGACCGCGGTCCAATTGGGTCCAGCAACCGGATCGACCGAGACGAATTCGACCAGCCACGGACCGACCGTCAGCCGGTCGCCGGGCTTGGCGATGGCCAATGTCTCGCGGGCGAAGGCGCTATCGCTGGCCATCCCGATCACCGACACCGCCACCCCCAGATGCGCGATCGCCATTCCCCAAGTGGCGAGCGGGGTTCGGCTGAGCGAGCGGCCGACCAGCGGCATCAGCGAGGCCGGGACCAGCCCCGCCCCGACCGCCAGCCCGAGCCGCGACAGGATCGTCATGTCGGGCGCTACGAGCAGGCTGATTGCGAGCACGGTCGCCGTCACCAGCGCCGCAGGCGCCACCCACCGCCCGAGCGGCGCGGCGTGCCTCCGCCAGCGAAGCAAGGGGCCGACCATCAGCAACAGCCCGAGGAGCAGAAAGACCGGACCGGCCACGGCGTTGAAATAGGGCGGGCCGATCGACAATTTCGCGCCGGTAACGCCTTCGGCCAATAGCGGGTACAAGGTGCCGATCAGGACGGTGCCGAGGATCACGCTGAGCAGCAGATTGTTGAGCACCAAGGCACCCTCGCGGCTGACCAAGGCGAACCGCGCGCCTTCCCGAACCGTCCCGGCGCGCAGGGCGAACAGCGCCAGCGCCCCGCCAATGTACAGGGCGAGCAGAACCAGAATGAAGGTGCCGCGCGTCGGATCGACCGCGAAGCTGTGGACCGACGTCAAGATCCCCGAACGGACGAGGAAGGTGCCGACCATCGACATCGAAAAACCCACCACCGCCAGCATCATCGTCCAGCTGCGCAATCCGCCGCGCGCGGCCAGAACGTTAATGCTGTGGAGCAAGGCGGTCGCGGCCAGCCACGGCATCAGCGACGCATTTTCGACCGGGTCCCAGAACCACCAGCCGCCCCAGCCAAGCTCGTAATAAGCCCAGTAGCTGCCGGCGGTGATTCCGAGTGTCAGGAACACCCAGCTCGCCAGCACCCACGGCCGCATGGCCCGGGCCAGCGCCGGGCCGACCTCACGGGTCAGCAGTGCGGCCACCGCCAGACTGAACGCAACCGAAAGCCCGACATAGCCGATGTATAAGGTCGGGGGATGGAAGGCGAGGCCGGGATCCTGGAGCAAGGGGTTGAGGCCATTGCCTTCGGTGGGCGCCGGATCGAGCCGCGCGAACGGGTTGGAGGCGATCAGCAGGAAGGCATAGAAACCGAGCCCGAGCGCGGCCTGCGCGGCGAGGCTCGCGACCAGCAATCGCTCGCCGACACGCTTCTCGAACAGCGCCAGTGCCGCCCCCGACAGCGCGAGCACGGTTACCCACAGCAGCATCGACCCCTCGTGATTGCCCCACGCCCCGGCGAATTTGTAAAGCAAAGGCTTGGCGCTGTGGCTGTTGGCCGCGACCAGCGCGACGCTGGTGTCGGTGCGCACGAAGACGGCGATCAAGGCGGCAAAGGCGATCGACGCCAGCAGCCCTTGCGCAAGCGCCAGCGGCCGTGCCGCAAGCGCCGCCCCCCCGCGAAGGGCGGGCACAACGGCGAGCAGCAACTGGAACAGTGCCAGCGCGGCCGCCAGCCACAATGCGGCCAGACCGGCCTCGGCGATCATTGGCTGACTGTCTTGCCGGCTTGATGCTCGGCCGCCTGGTTGCCGAGCTGTGGCGGCATGTAACGCTCGTCATGCTTGGCGAGGATCATGTCGGCAACGAACGTCTGGCCTTGCATCCGGCCCTCGGCGACCATTCCGCTGCCTTCTCGGAACAGGTCGGGCAAGATGCCGCGATAGGTCACTGACACCTTGGCGGCGCCATCGGTGACGATGAATCGCACCGCCGTGCCGCCTAATTCCTTGAGCGATCCTTGCTCGACCATCCCGCCGAGGCGGATCGCCTCGCCCTCCCCGGCTTTGCCCGCGGCGATGTCGGTCGGGGTGCGGAAATAGGCCGCGCGGTCGGCCAGCCCCCACATCGCCAGCAAGGCCGCGGCGACCAAGGCGGCGATCGCCAGCAGGATCAGTATCAGCCGCTGATGCTTGGGGCGCAGCACGCTCACCTGCGGGTCACCTCATCAGCCCACCGCTCGGCCGCGCGCATCGAGATCCACCCCCAGATAGCAAGTGCGGCGCTGCCGCCCAGCACTAGGGCGTAGGCGGCAATGATGAATGGCCAGTGGTTCATGTCCCGGCGTTCCTGCGCAGACGGGCCTCGGCGCGGGCGCGGGCCAGCTCGGCGCGCATCCGCATCAGCACCACGCCGGCAAACAGGAAGGTGAAGCCGAACAAGGTGAGTGGCAGCGGCCACAGCATCTCGGACGCGATGCTCGAGCCGCCGGTAAGCGAGATCGACGGGCCCTGGTGGAGGGTGTTCCACCACAGGACCGAATAATGGATGATCGGCAGGTTGACCGCGCCGACCAGCCCAAACAGCGCCGTCATCCGCCCCTCGCCGCCCCGCTCGCGTTCGGCCGAGGCCAGCGCGATATAACCGAGATAGAGGAACAACAAGATCAGCATCGAGGTCAGCCGCCCGTCCCACTCCCACCAGGTGCCCCAGGTCGGCCGCCCCCAGATCGATCCGGAAGCGAGGCACATGAAGGCAAAGGTGGCGCCCACCGGGGCGATGGCACGTCCGGCCACCGCGGCGAGCGGGTGACGCCACGCCAATTGCATCACACTGGCGACTGCAATCCCGGCCCATCCCGCCATTCCGAGCCAGGCCGAGGGGACGTGGATGTAAAGAATGCGTACGCTTTCGCCCTGGAGATAGTCGCGGGGGGTGAAGAAGAGACCGCCGATCACCCCGGCCATGATCAACGGCACCGCCAAGGCCAGCGTCCAGGCGGTCGCCGGGCGGGCGATCTTCAGGAACCGGGCGGGATTGGCGAAGATGTGCATCGGTGGACGTCTCTACTCAATCGACATGGTCATAGCGAGCGAAGCGACGGCTCCCCGCACCCACAGCTAGCTCCTGCCGATCAGCTTCTGCGCCATCAAGTCGGCGACCGCTGCCGGATCGCGTCCCGAACCGGCGCTTTCCGCCCAGATCTGGTCGAGCCGGCCGGGAATCGCCTCGATCCGCTTGCGCACCAAATCCGCGTCGCCATCGCGCAGATATTCGGTCGAGACATTGATGATCCCGCCGGCGTTGATGACGTAATCGGGCGCATAGAGGATACCGCGGTCCATCAGGCGCTTGCCGTCCTCGTCCGTCTTGAGCTGATTATTTGCGCCACCGGCGACGATCGGGACCTTCAAGACGGCGATGCTCGCTTCGTCGAGGATCGCGCCAAGGGCGTTGGGGCTGAACACGTCGGCCTCGACGGTCATGATATCGGCCGGGTCGACCACCGTTGCGTTGCACAATAAGGCCAGCGCCTGCGCGCGCTCCGGATCGACATCGGCAACCGACAGCCGCGCTCCCTCGGCCGCGGCGTGGCGGGCGACCCCGCCGGCGACGCTGCCGGCGCCCTGCAGCGCGATATGCAGGCCAGCGAGGCTGTCCTTGCCCAGAGCGCGCTTGACCGCCGCCTTGACCCCCAGGAATACCCCGAGCGAAGTATGCGGCCCGGGATCGCCGCCGACCCCGGCAGCGACCGGAAGGCCGGCGACATATTTGGTCTGGCGTGCGACCTCGATCATGTCTGCGACGCTCATCCCGACATCCTCGGCGGTGACGTAATTGCCGCCGAGCCGGTCGACCGCGCGGCCGAAAGCGGCGAGCAGTTCAGGCGATTTGGCGCTGTCGGCACCGGCCAGGATCACCGCCTTGCCGCCGCCCAGCGGAAGACCGGCCATGGCATTCTTGTAGCTCATGCCGCGCGACAGGCGCAGCGCATCGGTCAGCGCCTCGGCGCTATCGGCATAATGCCAGAAGCGCGATCCGCCGGCGGCCGGCCCGAGGTGGGTCGAATGCATGGCGATGATCGCACACAGGCCCGACGCTTCGTCGGTGACGAAATGCAGCGCTTCGTGCGCGTCGAAGTCGGGGTAACCCCAGGGGGTGGTCATGATCGTCAAAAATCCGGTCGCAAATAGAAAAATGGGGCGATCGACGGGGCTTGAACCCGCGACCCTCGGTACCACAAACCGATGCTCTAACCAGCTGAGCTACGATCGCCGCAGACGCCCTTGGACAAGGCGCGCCGCGTCCTTAAGGCGGGGGGCAGGATATGGCAAGGCGCGGTTAGGAGAGACGGGCGAATGAACGCAACCATCGAAAAGTTCGGCTACCCCGCTACGCTGGTCCGCGATTACGTCCATTGGGTATTGCTGGTGCGACCGGCGCAGGTCACCGCCGGGTCGCTGATCCTCGCCGCAAAGAGCGACGCCACCGCCTATGGCGACCTTCCGGCCTCAGCCTTTACCGAGCAGGGCGCGATCGTGGCCGAGCTCGAGCAAAAGCTGCGCCAAGTGATAAACATGGATAAAATCAATTATTTGATGCTGATGATGGTGGATCCGCATGTTCACTTTCACATCATTCCCCGCTATCGGGGCCAACGTTCCTTCGCTGGGCTGACGCTGACCGATCACGGTTGGCCTGGTCCTCCCGACCTGAAGTCGGCGGTGGAACTGGATTCGGACGCCGTTGTGCTGGCAGTCGAGACACTTCGGTAGAGGGCGCCCGCGCCGCGGGTTTACCGACGTTTACAAAACAGGGCATTTCGCTTGCGCATCGATTTGGATGAGCGCAAATCATCGAGTTGGGAGTGGACGTTGAATTCAATTCGGACTGCAAGGCGAGAGTCGGCCATCGGCGTGCCGCTCAAGGACACGCTGATCAAGGCTGGCTTGACGCCGGCGTTAGCCACCGCGCTCGACGACATGCCGCATCGCAACGTGCATCTCGACCCGCGCCGCCCATTCCGTGAACCCGGTATGCCGCGCAATGAAGTCATGTTCGTGACATCGGGCCTGATTTCCAAATATAAAACGGACTCAAGCGGCCGGCGGCAGATCGTTGCCTTGCGTTTTCCGGGCGAAGGCGTGCTGCCCCGCGAAGGCAATGCCAGTTACGGCATCCAGGCCATCGTCAAAAGCGATGTGCTGATCGGCAAGTCCGAGGATTTTGACCGGGTGGTCGAAAGCAATCCCGATCTGGCGCATTTCTTCTGGAGGCTGCTGCAGCGCAATGAATCGATCGGCTATGAATGGATGGTCAATACGGGGCGGCGGGACTCGACCGCGCGGGTGGCCCACCTGCTGTGCGAAACCGCGACCCGGTACGGGCTCGACGTCAACAGCGAGCCGCTGATCAACCCCTTCACCCAGCAACAGATCGCGGACATCACCGGGCAGACATCGGTCAACGTCAACCGCGTGTTCGCCGATCTCGAACGGCAGAAACTGATCAAGCGCAACGGCCGCGAGATCCGGTTAGTCGACTGGCCCGAACTGCTCCGCGTCGCAAGTTTCCAGCCGGGGTATCTGGACTAGGAACGCGTTGCGCGGGTGATCGCAAGCGCGATGCCCATGCTCGCCGATCCCCCGGATCGGCTTCGCGTGGGCATGGTGGGCGCGGCAGGGATTGAACCTGCGACCCCACCCGTGTGAAGGGTGTGCTCTACCACTGAGCTACGCGCCCATGCCGGCGGTGGTGGGCGTGCCGATAGTCAAGCCGCCTGTAGCTGTCCAGCCTGCGCATTCGGCCTACTGGACCGCATCCTTCAAAATCCGCCCGGGACGAAACTTGGGCTGGCTGCTGGCCTTGATCTGCATCGGCTCGCCGGTGCGCGGGTTGCGGCCGACCGAGGCCTTGCGTTTCGTGACCGAGAAATTGCCGAAGCCGACCAGTCGGACCTCGTCGCCGCGCTTCAAGGCCGAGGTGATGACTTCAAGCATCGTCTCCACCGCGCGCGAGGAATCCGAGCGGTTGAGCCCGGCGCGGTCGGCGATCTGGCCGATGAGATCCTGCTTGTTCATACTTTACTCCCGAGCTGCTCGCGGGGACTCGCGGCGACATCCGATCCTCTTTTAAGGCAAGAACTGGACACGAAGTCAAAGCACTAGACCGTGATCGTCCCAAATTATTCTCGATTTGGGGCGTGAATCACGGTCTAAATCATATGATTAGAGCCTGATTCACGCCATCGTCAAAAGCGCGAAGCGCTTTTTACCTCAGACGATCAGGCTCTAGTGACGAACGGCAGGACTTTCCGCTGTCCCGCCGGGGGACGGCACCGGTTCTGCGGCATGTTCATCGACGTCCGACCATTCGATCGGCGCAATCGGTTCGGCCAGCGCCAGCGCCAGCACTTCATCGACATGGGCGACGGGGTGAATCTTGAGATTGTCCTTCACCGCCGCCGGAATCTCGGCGAGGTCTTTTTCATTCTCGGCCGGGATCAGCACGGTGGTGATGCCCCCACGCAACGCCGCCAGCAATTTCTCCTTGAGCCCGCCAATCGGCAGCACCCGGCCGCGCAGGGTCACTTCGCCGGTCATCGCCACGTCGCGGCGGACGGCAATTCCGGTCAGGGTCGAGATCATCGCGGTGACCATGCCGACGCCCGCGGACGGGCCGTCCTTGGGCACCGCGCCTTCGGGCAGATGGACGTGGATGTCCTTGCGCGCGAAGATCGACGGCTTGATGCCATAGGCCGGGGCGCGGGCCTTGACGAAGCTCATCGCCGCCTGGATCGATTCCTGCATCACCTCGCCCAGCTTGCCGGTGGTCTTGACCAATCCCTTGCCGGGCACCGTGACCGCTTCGATGGTCAGCAATTCCCCACCGACCTCGGTCCACGCCAGCCCGGTGACAGCGCCAATCTGATCCTCCTCCTCGCCGACCCCATAGCGGTAGCGGGTGACCCCAAGATATTCGCCGACATTGTCTGCGGTCAGTTCAACTCGTTCGACCTTCTTCTCAAGAATCTGGCGAAGCGACTTGCGAGCGATCTTGGCCAGTTCGCGCTCGAGCGTCCGCACCCCGGCCTCGCGGGTGTAATGGCGCAGGATGGCGCGCAGGCCGTCGTCGGCAAACGACATTTCGTCGTCCTTCAGGCCATGCGCTTCCATCTGCTTGGGGATCAGGTGGCGCCGGGCAATCTCGACCTTTTCGTCCTCGG
>Ga0307505_10002270_pt1 | contig 13630 bp, 12 predicted proteins | sample 23_S_MG_FD_202183 | JGI IMG/M metagenome (GOLD analysis project Ga0307505, IMG submission 202183) | Soil microbial communities from Populus trichocarpa stands in riparian zone in the Pacific Northwest, United States - 23_S | ecosystem: Environmental > Terrestrial > Soil > Riparian zone > Trees...
GGCGGGCCGGCCCGACCAATCGGCAGGCGCCCGAGGAGCGCAGCACTGGCGGGGCAGTCCGGAACGCGGACCGAGCGCCGACCGGTACCGGCTTATGGGCACGGCTTCCCCTACGGCGCGAGAGTCTGCGGGCCGGCCGCCAGTGCGAGCACCGCAGGGTTGCCCGAAGGGCCGCCTGACGTTGAGGAGGCCCGGACCGCCACACACCGCGGCGCGATGACATACCAAACGCTACGGACAACAAAATGGATCCCCGCTGCAGCCTGCCCCCGCGAAGGCGGGGGCGGGGATGACAGCATCGCAGTGCGCAGCGCCTGACAGCCGCTAACTTCTGCAAGGAAAAATCGAAACTGCTCTAGCCGTAGAATCCGCCGCCGGAGGTGGTGATGCGCCACCGGAGGGGCAATGGACTTGCAGCAGGATTTCGTGCGGAAATTGCGGGCGCGCTGGGCCGGCGCGGACAGCCTGCTGTGCGTGGGACTGGATCCGGATCCTGCGCGCCTCCCCAAGCATCTGGCCGCCCACGACGACGCGATCCTGCGCTTCTGCCGTGACATCGTCGACGCGACCGCCGATCTGGTGTGCGCGTTCAAGCCGCAGATCGCTTACTTCGCTTCGGCGCGCGCCGAAACGCAGCTCACCGCGTTGATCGCGCACATCCACCGCCAGCATCCGGCGATCCCGGTGATCCTCGATGCGAAGCGTGGTGACATCGGCGCCACGGCCGAGCAGTACGCGCGCGAGGCCTTCGAACGCTACGACGCCGACGCGGTGACGCTGTCGGCCTACATGGGGCAAGATTCGCTCGCGCCGTTCCTCGCCTGGGCCGATCGCGGCGCCTTCCTGCTGTGCCGTACCAGCAATGCCGGCGGCGCCGACCTGCAGATGCTGGAAGTCGAGTCGGCCGCCGGCCGGCTGCCGCTATACCAGCACCTGGCGCAGCGCGCGGCACGCGACTGGAACGACACCGGCCAGCTCGGTCTGGTCGTGGGCGCGACCTACCCCGCCGAGCTCGCGGCCGTGCGCGCGCTGGTCGGCGACATGCCGCTGCTGGTACCCGGCATCGGCGCGCAGGGCGGCGACGTGGAAGCCAGCGTGAAGGCCGGGCAGGCGGCCGACGGCACCGGCATGGTCATCAACTCGTCGCGCGCGATCCTGTACGCGGGCCAGGGTGCCGACTTTGCCGACGCCGCGCGCGCGGCCGCGCAGGCGACTCGCGACGACATCAACCGCTACCGGCGGCGTCCGCCGGCGCGCTGACCTCGGCGGGCGCCCGCGGCGCGCTGCCGCCGCGGTGCGGGCAGCCTCAGCCGGTCGTCGACTCTTCGGACGCGGTATCCGCGATTTCGATCTTCGTCGCCAGCACCTTGTCGATGCGGTGCTTGTCCATATCGACGATCTCGAAGCGCCACCCCTGCCACGTGACGATGTCGGCGGTCTGCGGCACGCGGCCCAGCAGCAGCATCACCATGCCGGCCAGCGTGTTGTAGCGGCCCAGTTCCTCTTCTGGCGCGGCGCCGAAGTTCAGCCGATCCTTCAGTTCGGGAATCGGGATCAGCCCGTCCAGCAGCCAGGAGCCGTCCGGCCGCGGCACCGCCCAGGCATCTTCGGTGCGCTGCGGCTTGAATTCGCCGGCGATCGCCTCGAACAGATCCTGCGACGTGACCAGGCCCTGGATCTCGCCGTATTCGTCGACCACCAGCGCCATATGGCCCGCGCTCGCGCGGAAATTCTCCAGCAGTTCCATGCCGGTCAACGACTCCGGCACGTACACCACCGGCTGCGCGGCCCGCTCCAGGTCCAGCGCGTCGCCGCGTATCGCCTGCTGCAGCAGGCGGCGCGCGGTGACCACGCCCACCACTTCGCGCAGGCCGCCGCGCGTCAGCGGAAAGCGCGAGTGCTCGACGTCCAGCACGCGCTGCAGGTTGGCCTGGCGGCCGTCCTCCAGATCGAGGTAGACGATCTCCGAACGCGGTGTCATCAGCGACGCGATCTGCCGGTCGTCCAGTCGGAACACGTTGCGCACCATCGCGCGCTCCTGCTCGTCGATGACGCCGGTTTCCGAGCCCTCCTTGATCAGCGCGTGGATCTCCTCCTCGGTGACGGCCGAGGCATTCTGGTTGCGGGTGCCGATGATGCGCAGCACCAGGTCGGTGGATGCCGACAGCAGGCGCACGAAGGGCTTGGCCGCCAGCGACAGCCAGCCGATGGGCAGCGCAACGCGGCGCGCCACCGCCTCGGCGGCGATCTGGCCCAGCCGCTTCGGAACCAGTTCACCCAGCACGATGGAAAAGTAGGTGACGACGATGACAACCAGGCCGGTGGCCAGCAGGCCAGCAGTCTTCTCGTTGACGCCCACCGCGGTCAGCCATACCGCCAGCGGCTCGGCGAACGCCGCCTCGCCGACGATGCCGCTGAGGATGCCGATCGACGTGATGCCCACCTGGATCGTCGACAGGAAGCGCGTGGGATTGTCGTTCAGCGCCAGCGCGGCGGCCGCGCCGGCATCGCCCTGCTCGACCAGGGCCTGCAGGCGCGCGCGCCGCGCCGTGACCAGCGCGATCTCGGACATCGCGAACAGGCCGTTCAACATGATCAATGCAAACAGCAGCAGGACTTCGGCGGGCATGGGTGCGGGTCGGTGGGTGACGTGAAGCCGCGGAGCGGGCCGCGGCGAGGGGTGTATTTCAGCCTAGCATCGGTGGGGTGGGGGCAACTCAGCGTTTACCCGCTGTCACCAGGGCTGCGGCAGCGGCAGATCCGCATGGCGCCACGCGCTGCGCGCATCGGCCAGCGCCTGCTCGGCCGGCGCCGCGCGCCCCAGGCGGCGCAGCGCTTCGGCGCGGCCGGCCAGCGCCACCGCGTTGGCCGGGTGGCGCTGCAGGTCCGCGTCGAAAACGGCGAGCGCGGACCGCGGGCGCTGCGCCTGCAGCAGCGCCTCGCCCAGCCGGTGGCGCGCGGGGATCTGCCACACCGGCGGCTCGCCGGGCGGCAGGCGGTCTTCCAGCTGCACCGCGCGCCGCGCCTGCTCCACCGCCGCAGCGTGCTGGCCCAGCGCGCCGGCGATCTGCGACCGCAGCAGCGCATCGGCGATGCGCAGCAGTTCATCGGCGGCTTGCGTGTTCTTGACGGAGAGCGCGGGTGCGCGTGCCGCTTTGCGCGCGGCGCCCAGCCGCGCGAGCTCGCGCTGCGCCGCCGCCGCGTCGGATAGGCGCGCGTACGCGACGCCGCGCGCGAACGCCGCCAATCCGAGCAGCAGCGGGCCGGCATCATCCGGCGGCGCGGGCCGCTGCAGCAGCGCGTCCCAGCGGCCGAAGCGCACGTCAGTCAGCCACGGCGTGGCGAGCAGGAACTGGCGCGTAGCGTCGCCGTCCGCGGACTCGTCGGCCTCCGCAGCGTCGTCGGCCTGCACAGCCGGCAGCCCGGTCAGCGTCTGCACGATGTCGCGCGCGGCGTCGTGTGCGCGCCGCGATTCGCCGCTCCACAGCGCGGCCGCCCACAGGAAGTGGCGGCTGTGCAGCGCGTAGCCGGCCGCGTACGCGGCGTCCATCTTCGTCGCGGCCGCATAGCGCAGGTCGGCGGCCACCGCAGCCTCGTTGGCGAGCACCGCTTCGTGATAGCGGCCGGTACGCAGCGCGGTGTGCGACGCCATGTGCACCAGATGGCCGACGTCGGGCGCCGCGGCCGGCAGGCGCTGCGCCGAGTCCAGCGCGCGCGCCGGTTCGGGCGAGTCGTCGTACAGGTGGATGCGGTAGTGATGCGCGCCCGCGTGATCGGGCGCCAGCGCCACCGCACGGTCCAGCAGCGCGGCGATGCGCGGCGTCCACGGCCGCGGCCGGCCCTTCGCGTCCCACCAGTCGTAGGCATGCGCGTTCATCAGCGCCTCCGCGGCCAACACCTGCAGATCGGCGTCGTCGGGGTGGCGCGCCGCGAGTTCCACCATTGCGGTGGCATAGCGTTGCGCGTCCTCGTCGCGCACCGGTTCGGTCGCGGACGGATGGCGCAGCGCCAGCGCGGCGACCAGCGCGCGTGTGCGTGCGTCGTCGGGCGCCGCGTAGACGCGCGCCTGCAGCAGCGCGTCGCGCACCACCGGCAGATCGGCGACGGCCATGTCGTGGTTGATGCTGGGTCCCGACGCCCATGCGATGCCCCAGCGGCAAGCGGCGCACGACGGATCGAGCTGCACGGCGGCGCGGAACGAGCGCACGGCTTCCGCGAAGTTGAATCCCCAGCCCATGACCAGCGCCTGCTCGAAGTAGCGCTGCGCATCCGCGTGCTGCGATACGCGCGGCGCGCGATGCCGCGCACCGGGGAAAAGCCGCGCATCGGCCACCTTCAGGCCGCGCGCATCCGACAGGCAGAGCTCCGCCGGCGGTGCCGCGTGAAGGGTCAGCGACGTCAGCAGCGCCGCCAGCAGCACAGCGGCGGCGCGCCGTATCGCAGCCTCAGACATCCTGCCGCTGCCGCAGCAGCGCAATCAGCCGCTGCAGCGCGACGACGATGCTCTGCGTGCGCACCGCGGCGCGGTCGCCGTCGAAGTGCAACGTCTCGGTCTTCACCCACGCGGCCTGCTGCGCGGCACGCCGTATCGCCCACGCGAAGCACACGGTGCCCACCGGCTTGGCGGGGGTGCCGCCGTCGGGACCGGCGATGCCGCTGACGGCCACCGCGACCTGCGCCTGGCTGTGCGACAGCGCTCCCTGCGCCATCGCGCGCGCCACCGGCTCACTCACAGCACCGAAGTCACGCAGGTATGCGGGCGCGACGCCGAGCTGCTGCAGCTTAGCCTCGTTCGAATAGGTGACGAAGCCGCGGTCGTACCACTGGCTGGAGCCGGGCGCCATGGTCACCGCATAGGCGACGCCGCCGGCGGTGCACGACTCGGCCGTCACCAGCACCAGGTGCTGCGAGCGCAGCGCGGCGCCCAGTTCGGCGGCCAGTTGCGGCAGCGCGTCGGCGGCGTCCTGCAGCGAGGCCAAGCGCCTACCCCATCCAGGCCGCGGCCGGCAGCAGCCGCATCGCGACGGCCATGACCACCAGCGTGTAGAAGGCGGCGATCAGGTCGTCGGCCATCACGCCGATGCCATGCTTCCAGCGGCGGTCCAGTGCGCGTATCGGCGGCGGCTTCGCGATGTCGAACAGCCGGAACAGCGCGACGCCGGCAACCTGGGCGATCAGCGTCGTCGGCACCAGCAGCAGCACGATCCAGATCGCGACGATCTCGTCGATGACGATGGCGCCGTGGTCCGGCCGGCCCAGCGCCGCGCCGGTGCGCTGCGCGCAGGCGGCGCCCAGCACGAACGTCGCGACGATCAGCAGCAGCCAGCCCGCCGGCGGCAGCGCGTCGCCGATCGCCACGAACGCCGCCCACCCGGCCAGCGTGCCCCAGGTGCCGGGAGGGCGCAGCAGCCCGCTGCCCAGGCCCAGCGCGATGCCGTGCGCCGGATGGGCGAGCATGAACGCCACCGTCGGCGGTCGCGCGGCCGGGCGCGGCGGAGTGTCGGCGGCGGGTTGCTGCATTGGGCCGTAGATCGAAGTCATGGCAGGAAATGATCGAACGCGCGCGGCGCAATGTCCATCGCGCGACCATCTCGGTCGATCAACGCCAGCCGCGCGCCGCCGCCCGTAGCGGGACGGATCTCGCCGATGCGGCTGACGGCGACGCCCGCGGCGGCGCCGGCCGCCCGCACGGCGACAGCGGCGGTCGGCGGTGCGGTAAACAGCAGCTCGTAGTCATCGCCACCAGTAAGCACGTACTCTCTCTGCTGCGTGTCGGACAGCGAGCGCAGCGCTTCCGAGCGCGGAATCGCCTCCCATTGCAGCGCAGCAGCGACGTCCGAGCGCGCCAGCACATGGCCCAAGTCGCCGGCCAGCCCGTCCGACACGTCGATCGCGCTGCTGGCGACGGTGCGCAACGCCAGACCCAGCGCGACGCGCGGCTCGGGCCGCTCCAGCCGCTGCACGGCCGGCTGCACCGAGGCGGCGTCCAGTGCGACCGTGCCGCGGCGCACCGCCAGGCCCAGCGCGCCGTCGCCCAGCACGCCTGACACCCACACGTCATCGCCCGGCCGCGCGCCGGACCGCAGCAGCGCGGCACCGCGCGGCACTTCGCCCAGCGCGGTGATCGCGACAGTGACGCCCGCGCGGGTACGCGTGGTGTCGCCGCCCGCCAGCCGGCAACCGTACCGGTCCGCCAGCGCGAACAGGCCGCGCGCGAAGGCGGCCACCCATGCATCGTCGGCGCGCGGCAGCGCCAGCGCCAGGAAGAACGCGTGCGGCGCGGCGCCGCAGGCTGCCAGGTCCGACAGGTTGACCGCCACCGCCTTGTGACCCAGCGCTTCGGGGTCGGTGCCGGGCAGGAAGTGCATACCCTCAGCCAGCAGATCGGTGGTCACCGCCCATTGCACGGACGACCGACCGTCGGGCGCATCGAGCAGCGCACAGTCGTCGCCGATGCCCAGCGCGACTGGGGCAGCCTGGTCCGCCGCCCGGGTGAAATGCCGTGCGATCAGCCGGAATTCGCCGGCCTGCCCGGAGGTTGCGTCGGCAGGCGGCATCGCGCCGCTCAGCTCCGCACGTTGACTTCCGCCGGGCGCAGCTGCGCCGCGACCTTGTCCAGCACGCCGTTCACGTACTTGAAGCCTTCGGTGCCGCCGAAGCTCTTCGCCAGTTCCACCGCCTCGTTGATGACGACGCGGTACGGAATCTCCGCGCGGTGCTTCAGCTCGTAGGTGGCCAGCAGCAGGATGCCGTGCTCCACCGGCGACAGCGCGTCGATGCCGCGGTCCAGATGCGGCGCGAATTCGGCGCGCAGAGCGTCGGCGCCGTCGATGGCGCCGTTCAGCAGCTCGCGGTAGTGCGGCAGGTCGGCGCGTGCAGCAAGTTCGTCCGCATCGCCGGCACCGCGCGTCTCGATCATGTGGCCTTCGATGGCGGCGGCGTTCTGCCCGCCCACCAGCCACTCGTAGACGCCCTGCACCGCCAGCTCGCGCGCGCGGCGGCGCGCACTGCGGCCGCCGCGCGCAGGCTGCGACGTGGCGGCCTTAGCGGTCACCGCCCGCCTCCTGTACTTCCTCTTCCGCGGCGACGGCGTCGGAGGCTTCCTCTTCCAGCGCCCACATCAGGTTGGCCATCTCGATGGCCACGCGCGCCGCGTCGCGGCCCTTGTCGACGACGCGGGCGCGCGCCTGCTCGTCGTTCTCCGTGGTGATGATGCCGTTGGCGACCGGCACGCCGGAGGACAGCGCGACCTGCGCGAGGCCGCGCGCCGACTCATTGGCGACCACCTCGAAGTGATAGGTCTCCCCGCGGATCACGCAGCCCAGCGCGATCAGCGCGTCGTACTCGTCGGTGGCGGCCAGCCGGCCCAGCACCAGCGGTACCTCCAGCGCGCCCGGCACCGTCAGGTGCGTGATGTCGGCCTCGGAGACGCCCAGCTTCGCCAGCTCGTCCACGCAGGCTTCGGCGAGCGCGCGGCCGGCCCACTCGTTGAAGCGCGACTGCACGATGCCGATGCGCAGGTCCGTGCCGTCGAAATCCGGCACCACGGTGTCGATTGTCATGGGAAGCAGGCCTCGGTGTTGCTCGATGTCGCGGTGTCGCCGCGTCGCTCGGTGCTTGTTCAGTTCTCGATGAAGCCGGTCACGTGCAGACCGTAGCCGGCCATCGAGGGCATCTTGCGCGCACGCGCCAGCAGGCGCATGTTGCCCACACCAAGGTCGCGCAGGATCTGCGCGCCGATGCCGTTGGTGCGCAGGTCCGTGCGCGACTGCCGCGCCCAATCATCGCGATCCGAGCCCGGCGCGCCTGCATCGAAGGCCGCGAACAGGCGGTCGGCAGGCTCCGCGCAGTTCAGCAGCACCAGCACGCCGCGATCGGATTGGGCGATGGCCGCCAGCGCCCTGGCCACCGGCCACGAGTGGCGCGAGCTGCCGCCCAGCAGGTCCAGCAGCGTCGCCGGTTCGTGCACGCGCACCAGCGTCTCGGTCGCGGCGTCTATCGTGCCCTTGACCAGCGCGACGTGAGGCGCGCCGGCGGGCTTGTCGCGGTACAGCACCAGGTCAAACTCACCGTAGGGCAGCTGCACGCGGCGGCGGCCCAGCCGCTCGATCATCGTCTCGTTGGCCGCGCGGTACTCGATGAGGTCGGCGATGGTGCCGATCTTCAGCCCGTGCTGCTGCGCGAAGGGAATCAGGTCGGGCAGCCGCGCCATCGTGCCGTCCGTGTTCATGATCTCGCAGATCACGGCGGCAGGCGTCAGTCCCGCGAGTTGCGTGAGGTCGCAGCCGGCCTCGGTATGGCCGGCACGCATCAGCACGCCGCCTTCGTGCGCGACCACCGGGAACACGTGGCCGGGCTGCACGATGTCCGCAGGCTTCGCATCGGGTCGCGTGGCGACGCGGCAGGTGTGCGCGCGGTCGGCCGCGGAAATGCCGGTGGTCACGCCTTCGGCCGCCTCGACGGACACCGTGAAGTTCGTGCCGTGCTGCGAGCCGTTGGCAGGCGCCATCGGGCTCAGCGCGAGGCGCCGCGCCTGCGACTGCGTCAGCGTCAGGCAGATCAGGCCGCGCGCGTGCGTGGCCATGAAGTTGATCTTCTCCGGCGTGACGAAGTCGGCGGCGAATACGAGGTCGCCTTCGTTTTCGCGGTCTTCGTCGTCCACCAGCACGACCAGGTTGCCCTTGCGCAGCTCGTCGACGATCTGCGGCACGCTGGCGATGGGCGGCGCCGCCGTTCCTCCTTCAGCACCGGGCGTGACCAGCGAAAGAGCACTCATAGACCCCCCTGCGCCGCCCGCGGACGACAGGGGCGGCAAGACCGCCATTCTAGGCTGCCCGCCTGCGCACCGCTTCAGCGATGCAACAGCACCACCGTCGCGTTCCATGCCGCATGCGCGGCGATGGGCGGCAGCAGGCTGCCGCTGCGCGCGCGCAGCCACAGGTACAGCAGCGCTGCGGGGGCCACGCCCAGCAGCAGGCCCGGGCGCAGTCCGTGCAGCGCGACGAAGGCCAGCGTCAGCACCAGGCCGCCGACACCGATGCGCGCGCCCGCCACGTTCCAGCGCGGCGGATGCGCGCGATCGACCAGTGCCAGCAGCACGCCGCGCATCACCAGCTCTTCGACGACGGCCGCGATGATCACCAGCGGCAGCAGCGCCCAGGGCGCGAACAGCGTCGGCCCGCGCGCACCGATGACCAGCGCGTTGACTGCCAGCAGCAGTACCGTCGCGACGATCGCCGGCCGCACGCTGCCCGGACGCGGTGCAACCAGGCCCAGCTCGGCACAAGTCAGTGGACCCTCCGCGCCATGCGCTGCGGGGACTCGACCCAGCGCCAGCAGCGGCTGAATGGCCAGCCAGACGGCGATGGCCGCGATCAGCGGCGCTAATGCCGACCATCGCGACGCGATCAGCGCGCCCGCGATCCAGAGCGCGGTCAGATACAGCAGCATCAACGCGAAGACGCCTGCGGCGGCGCGGCGCCGCTGCACGGCAGCCGTCGGAATCAGCGCGGCGACCAGACCCAGCGCGACCAGCCAGCCCGCGAGGTCCGCAGGCATGCACTCAGGCTGCGCGCGGCAGCATGCGCTCGACGTAGCGCGCGATCAGGTCCACTTCGAGGTTGACGCGCACGCCGGCAGCGAGCCGCCCCAGCGTCGTGTGCGCCAGCGTGTGCGGGATGATGTTCAGCGACAGCTCGCAGGCGTCCGCGGTGTCGGTCACGCGGTTGATGGTCAGGCTCACGCCGTCGACCGCGACCGAGCCCTTGACCGCGAAATACTTCGCCAGCGCGCGCGGCGCGGCGATCACCAGTTCGCGCGACTCGCCCGCCGGTGTCAACCGCACGACGGTGCCGACGCCGTCGACGTGGCCCGCCACCATATGGCCGCCGATCGCATCGCCCAGCCGCAGCGAGGTTTCGACATTGACCGGCCCCGGCGCATCCAGCCCCGCGGTACGCGCCAGACTCTCGGCCGACACGTCGGCGCTGAAGCGCTTGCCGTCCACCTGCGTGGCCGTCATGCACGCGCCGTTCAGCGCGATGGAGTCGCCGGCCTGCGCGGCGAAACCGCCGACGTCGCCCGCATCGACCCAGATCTGCACGCCGCGGCCGCCCGCGATGGGCTGCACGCGCTCGATGCGCGCGATGCCCTGCACCAGTCCCGTGAACATCGTCTTCCCCTGTTGCCTCAGATGAGCCGCGCGCGGATGCGCACGTCGCCGCCCACGGCCGCCACTTCGCGGAACTCGAGCTGCTGCGCCTGCGCCAGGTCCGACAGCGCGGGCAGATGCACCATGCCCTGCGCCTCGCCCAGCAGCAGCGGCGCCAGGTAGACCAGCAGCTCATCGACGACACCGGCGCGCACCAGCGAACCGTTCAGCTTGAAACCGGCTTCCACGTGCACCTCGTTGACATGGCGACGCGCGAGCTCGCGCATCAGCGCGGCGAGATCGACCTTGCCGTGCTCGTTCGGCAGGAAGATCACGTCGACGCCACGCTCGCGCAGCAGCGGCGCGCGCCCGGCCTCGTCGGTGGCCGCCGCGACCAGCACGCCGCCGCCGTCGAAGATGCGCGCGTCGGCCGACACCTCGAGGCGGCTGTCCACCAGCACACGCAGCGGCTGGCGCGGCGTGTCGACCATGCGCACATTGAGCTGCGGGTTGTCGGCGCGCACGGTGCCGGCGCCCGTCAACACCGCGCAGGCGCGCGCGCGCCATGCGTGACCGTCGCGGCGTGCCTCCTCGGAGGTCAGCCATTGCGACACGCCGTTTTCCAGCGCGGTCTTGCCGTCCAGGCTGGCGGCGATCTTCAGCCGCACCCACGGCCGGCCGCGCTGCATGCGCGCGAAGAATCCCACGTTCAGCTCGCCGGCCTCCTGCGCCAGCAGCCCGCAGCGCACGTCGACGCCGGCGTCGCGCAGCATCGCCAGCCCCGTGCCGGCGACCAGCGGATTCGGATCCTCCACCGCGGCAATGACGCGCGCCGGGTGCGCGTCGGCCAATGCCGTCGCGCAGGGCGGGGTGCGCCCGAAGTGGCTGCAAGGTTCCAGCGACACGTAGACGGTGGCGCCGCGCACGTCGTGGCCGGCGCGGCGCGCGTCCAGCAGTGCCTCGATCTCCGCGTGGTTGGACCCCGGTGCCTGCGTCCAGCCTTCGCCGATGATGCGGCCGTCGCGCACGATCACGCAGCCGACGCGCGGGTTGGGTGCAGCGTCGTACAGCGCGCGCTCGGCGAGCTGCAGCGCGCGCTGCATGAAGCCGTGGTCGGCTTCGGAATACATCAGGCGCCGCCCGCCGCAGGTTGCGGCGACTGTGCGCCGCCAATGGTCCCTGCGCCGTCGACGCGCAGCGTCGGCAGTCCGGTCACACGCACGTCGCGCGGCGAGTTGATCGCGACGCCGGCCTCCGCCAGCCGCTTGTCCAGCATGAACCGCAGGTCGCTCTGCACCTGCATGCCGCTGTGCCTGGAGATGTCCAGCCAGAAGTACAGCGAGAACAGCAGCGCCGAGTCGCCGAAATCCGCGAAGATCACCTGCGGCGCCGGATCCTTCAATACCTGGCCATGCTCGTTGGCCGTGGCCTCCAGGATATCGGCCACCTGGCGCACCGGCGAACCGTAGGGCACGCCGATGTTCACCACGCGGCGCACCATCGGCGACTCGCCGGTCCAGTTGGTGACCTGCTGCTCCAGCAGCAGCGCGTTGGGCACCATCGTCTCGATGCCGTCGCCCTGGCGCACCGTGGTCGAGCGCACGTCCACCGCGGTGACCACGCCCTGCACGCCGGCCACCTCGACCACGTCGCCCACCCGCACCTTGCGCTCCACCAGCACCATGATGCCGCTGATCAGGTTCTTCAGCAGCGTCTGCATGCCGAAGCCCACGCCGATCGCCAGCGCGCCGCCGAGGAAGGCGAACACCGTCAGCGGGATGCGCGCCAGGTTCAGCGTGATCACCAGCAGGATGAAGCCGACGATGATCATGATCCAGCGGCGCAGCACCTTGGCCTGTCCGACGGCCATGCCCATCTTCGCGACCAGCACGCGCTGCGCGCGCCGCGTCAGCGCGCCGGCGATCGCGTAGCCGATCACGAAGATCAGCAGCGCGCCGATGCTCTTGCCGATGGTGACGGCGCGTTCCACCGTGGTGGGCCGCCCGCCGATGACGATGGTGTCCTCGACTGCGAAAAGCTCGAAGTCCCACACCGAGCGTGCCACGTCCTTGGTCTCGGACCACGCACCGGCCAGTCGCTCGCCGGTCGGCCGCTGCGCGTCCCGCAGCCGCAGTTCCCGCACCCAGTGGTCCGACGCGGAGCGCACCTTGCGTGCCATGACCTGCAGCTCGGACACCACGTCACGCGCGTTGCGCGCGCTGGCCAGCGCCGCCTCCTCGTAACGCCGGCCGGGTGCGTCCGGGGCCAGCCGCTCCAGCAGGCGCTGCTGCTCCTGCAGCGACGTCTCCACCAGCATCGCCAGGTCGTTCGCGTAGAACTGCAGCACCTGCATGCGCGACAGCGCGCCCTCCAGCGCGTCGACCGAGGCGCTGCGCTTGTCCGGCTCGTGGTGGTTGACTGCCGCGTACCGCTGGTTCCACAGGTCGATCGCCACCGGCGCGATACCGCGCAGCGCGACCAGTGCGCTGTATTGCGCGCGCAGCGCATCCAGTGTCACGTTGGCGGCATGCAGTCGCGCGTCGGCCTGTACGCGGCGACGCTGTTCGTCGGCGCTGACAGGCGCCGGCAGCGCGTCGATGAGCCTGCGCGCCTGTTCCTTTTCGCTGGTCGCTGCGGCGCGTGCGGCAGCGGTGTCCTCGATCCTGCGGTCCAGTGCTGCCGCTCGCGACTGGATCTCACCGACCTCGCGCTGCAGGTCGGCGGCATCGAAGCGGAAGTTCGCGCGAACGGCCTCGATCTGCCGTTCGAGCAGCGCGACGCGCGCACGGGCTGCCTGCGACAGCTCGCCGTTCAGCTCAGCCTGCATGCGCAGCAGCTCGATGATTTCGCCGGCCCGTTGCGTGCGCAACTGCGCAACTTCCAGCAGCGCGGGCTCGCCGGCGGCGGCCCGTTCGAACGCCAGCCGCTGCTCGGACTGCAGGTCCTTGTAGGACAGCTCCAGCCGCTCCAGTTCGCTGACGTTCAGCTTGCTCACGGACTCGAAGGAATGCAGCCGCGTGCGTTCGGCGTCCAGGTCGTCGAACAGCGCATCGAGCTGCGTAATGGAATAGGGACCGGGCTGATCGAAGCCCTGCCAGGCAGCGTTGGCCTGCTCGGCTTCCTCGCGCGCGGCGCGCGCGGCGCCGATCTCCGCCTGCACGTCCACCTGGCCCTGCAGCAGCGCAGCGGTGCGCCGCAGCAGCGCACCGATCTCCAGAATCTGGGCAGGGGTGGCGTGGGCCGGCACCGGCCGCCGGCCGGCCTGCTCGTCCTGTGCTTCGCGTTCGATCTGCGCGAGCCGCTCGGCCGGCGTCGCCGCCGGCTGCCCCTGGGTGTTCTTGACGGCGCCGGACTTGTCTGTCGACGCGCCCGGTGTCTTCAGCGGCAGGATCCTGATCGCCGACGGCGGTGTCGAAGACGCAACACCGCTGCAGACCGCCAGCAGCGCGGCGACAACGATGGATGCCAGCACACCCGGCG
>Ga0307505_10002271_pt1 | contig 13624 bp, 13 predicted proteins | sample 23_S_MG_FD_202183 | JGI IMG/M metagenome (GOLD analysis project Ga0307505, IMG submission 202183) | Soil microbial communities from Populus trichocarpa stands in riparian zone in the Pacific Northwest, United States - 23_S | ecosystem: Environmental > Terrestrial > Soil > Riparian zone > Trees...
AATCGCGAGCCCCGCCTCCTCGGCGTGGTCGCGGTAGTTGAGGCCGATCGCGACGAACTTGCTGATGCCGGCATAGGGCACGCCCAGGCGAGGACTGCCGCGCACGATGGGCAGCGTCTCCGGCTTGATGCGTGCGAGGCGCGCGAGGTTGCGCGGCGAGAGCATCGAGTCGTCGATCTGGACCACGACCTTCGACAGGTCGCGGATGTTGCCTTCCTTGTCGGCCAACCCGGGCTTTTCCTTGCCCGGCGGGCCATAGCGCAAGAGTCTCATCTGTTCGCGTTCTCCGTGGGAATTGGCTAGAGCGACATGCCGCCGTCGACGAAGACCGCCTGGCCGGTCATGAAGGACGACTCGTCGGACACAAGATAAACGAAAGTCTCGGCGATTTCCTCGGCGCTCGCCAGGCGTCCCATCGGCTGGCGGGCGACGAAGTCCTTGCGCGCCTGCGCCGGATCGGCGAAGGCCTTGATGCGATCGCCGAGCGAGGGCGTGTCCACGGTGCCCGGGCAGACGCAGTTCACGCGGATGTTCTGCTTCACGTGGTCGATGGCGAGCGCCCGCGTGAAGCCGGCGACCGCGGCCTTGCTCGCGGCATAGGCGAGGCGATTCGGCGCGGCCTTTGAGGAGGCTCCCCTGGTGCACCCAGCCGGCACAATTGAACAAAATGTCGACCGCGCCGGTGGACTCGACGAAGCGCGCCACGGCCTCGCCGTCGGTGACGTCGAGCTGCGCGGTCCGGATCGCGGGCTCCTTCGCGAGCAACTGCACCGAGTCGGCGTCGATGTCGGTCGCGACGACCTGCGCACCTTCGCGAGCGAACGCGAGCGCCGCGGCGCGTCCCATCCCCGCACCTGCTGCGGTGACGAGCGCGCGCTTGCCCGCCAGGCGATTTGCCATGGTGAATCTCTCTGCTGGAGTGGGTCGAAACCGGCCGACCACTCTACTACGACAAGCTACAGAGGCTGTAGCCGCCCCGGCGCGACACGTGAACCCCCCGATGTTCCGGACGGTGCACTCCGCATGCACCGTGCCCGGGGCATCGGCCACAGCGTTCGCCGCCCGAACCCGCGCCTTTAGCGCCGCGGCCTTTGTTTCGCCATAGGAAATGGACTACACCCCACAGGCTTCCTCCGACAGGAGAATCGTTCCTCGCCTGACTTCGTGACCAAATGGCACGTCCTAGGATGGTCCGGACCACTACCGAAACGGACACGCGCCATGGACAACACGATTCTCGTTGTGGAAGACGACCCCCAGCTCCAGGAAGTATTGGCGCTCAACCTGCAGAACGCGGGGTACCGCGTGTTCAAGGCCGGCACGGTGCGCCAGGCCGAGACGGTGGTGAACGAAAACCTTCCGCAGATGATGCTGCTCGACTGGATGCTTCCGGATACCCCGGGGCTCACGTTCGCGCGCCGCATGCGCTCCGAAGGCCGTACCGCCGGCGTGCCGATCATCATGCTCACCGGCCGCGACTGCGAGTCCGACAAGGTCACCGGCCTCGAGGCGGGTGTCGACGACTACCTCATCAAGCCGTTCTCGCCGCGCGAGCTGCTCGCACGGATCAAGGCCGTCATGCGCCGCTGCGCCCCGCAGCACGCCGACATGGTGGTCGAGATCGCGGGCCTCAAGCTCGATCCCGCCTCGCGCCGCATCGTGGGCGCCGGCCGCGATATCGAGCTGGGCGCGCTGGAGTTCCGCATGCTGCGCTTCTTCATGACGCACCCGGGCCGGGTGTACAGCCGCGCGCAGCTGCTCGACGAGATCTGGGGCAACAGCGTGTACGTCGAGGAGCGCACGGTCGACGTGCACATCCGGCGCCTGCGCCAGGCGCTCGAGCCGACGGGCCACAAGGGATTGCTGGAGACGGTGCGCGGAGTGGGGTACTGCTTCCGCCGCGACCTGCCGCCCGAGGCCAGCCGCTCCTGCCTGCTCCGATCGGCACTTCCCCTGCCGAACTATGTTGCGGTGGCAGCGTGATCACGGCAGCTTCACGCGCTGTCGCTATTTTGTGACTCTGGCGTAGCGGGAAACCGACGAATGAGGAGCTTTCTTTCCGCGATAGTGCTGGCCGCGTCGTTCGCGCTCCTGGTCCCGGACAATCGGGGCCAGGCGGTGAATGCCGCCGAGGCCTTCCGCACGTCGCCCGTGAGCGCGGCCAGCCAGAGCTTCGGGGCGATGCCTGCGATCTCCGGGCCGTCGCCGGAGTCGGACCCGGTGCCTGTTCACGATGCCGGCTGGCTCCTCGCACTCGGCTTCCTCGCCGCCGTGATGGCGCGCCGCCTGCGCGCCGATTAGCGCCGTGCCCGAGTAGGACGGTTCCTACGCAAGCTCAGTGATTCATTCCGCGGAGCCCTGTGCGGGAATGTCGAACTGATCCTGCAGGAACGCGAGGTAATGCTCGAGCCGTTCCCGGCACTGCAATACCAGGGCGCTTTCACCCACCCATCCCGGGATCACCCAGTTGCAGCGGGCGGTGGCGTTCTCGTGCCAGGTCACGGGCAGCGCCTCGACCGCGGAGCAGCCGTCCACGGTGGCCAGCTTGGCGCGGATCAGGGCATCGAGCGTCTTGCGGCTCACGACTGCGCGTTCCATGGAATGGGTCGTCCCTCGAATTTCGATGAGAGGTTCGACCGTGCGCGCCGGCCCGGCGGCGTAGGGCTTCTCCCGGCCGGTTGTCCCTGCCGTCCGGAACGTCTCGTGGGCCCCGTCCTACCGTGGCGTCGCCGCCAAGCGGCGCCTGTCCAGTGCGACAGCAGCTACTCGACGGTCACCGACTTGGCAAGGTTGCGCGGCTTGTCCACGTCCGTGCCGCGGCAGATCGCGGCGTGATACGCCAGCAGCTGCAGCGGCACCGCATGCACGATTGGAGAGACCAGGGGGGGGTGTGGCGGCATCTGGATCACGTGGATGCCGTTCTCCGCCGCTACATGGGCGTCCTCGTCGGCCATGACGAAGAGCTCGCCGCCGCGGGCGCGGACTTCCTGCAGGTTCGACTTGAGCTTCTCCAGCAGCGCCCCGCGCGGGGCGATCGCCACCACGGGCATGCGCGAGTCCACCAGCGCGAGCGGGCCGTGCTTGAGCTCGCCCGCCGGATACGCCTCGGCATGGATGTAGGAGATCTCTTTCAGCTTGAGCGCGCCCTCGAGGGCGATGGGGTAGTGGATGCCGCGCCCGAGAAAGAGCGCGTGCCGGCGCATGGCGAAATCGGCGGACCAGTCGGTGACCGCGCCCTCGCACTCGAGAGCGCGCGCGACCAGGTTGGGTAGCGCCCGCAACGCCTCGATCGCGTCGGCCTCGCGGCCCGGGGCGAGGCGCCCGCGCACCTTGGCGAGCGCGAGCGCCAGCAGCAGCAGGGCGGCGAGCTGGGTGGTGAACGCCTTGGTCGAGGCCACGCCGATCTCGGGACCGGCGCGCGTGAGGTAGCGCAGCGCCGCCGAGCGCACCAGCGCCGACTCGGCGACGTTGCAGATCGCGAGGCTCATGTCCTGCCCGAGGGAGTGCGCATGCTGCAGCGCGGCGAGCGTGTCCGCCGTCTCGCCCGACTGCGAGATCGCCACCACCAGCGTGTCCTCGTGCGGCACCGACTGGCGGTAGCGGTACTCGCTCGCCACCTCCACCGTGCACGGCACGCCCGCGATCGACTCGATCCAGTGCCGCGCGACCATGCCGGCATGGCCGCTCGTGCCGCAGGCGAGGATCAGCACCTGGCGGGCACGCGCGAGGAGCCGCGGCGCCTCGGTGCCGAAGAGCTCGGGCACGATCGAGCGCGCGTTCACCGCAAGCTCGAGCGTGTCGGCGAGCGCGCGCGGCTGCTCGAAGATCTCCTTCTGCATGTAGTGCTCGTAGCGGCCGAGGTCGACCGCGTCGGCGGCGAGCGCCGTGTGGTGGATCGGCCGCTCGATGCGCGACCCGCGTGCCTTCTCGACGATGCGCACGCCGTCCAGCGCGACCTCGGCGCAATCGCCGTCCTCGAGGTAGACCACCTCGCGCGTGACCTGCAGCAGCGCCGAGGTGTCCGATGCCGCGAAGTTCTCGCTCTCGCCGCGGCCGATCAGGAGCGGCGCGCCCATGCGCGCGACCACGAGGCGCGAGGGGTCCCGCTCGGCGATCACGGCGATGGCGTACGCGCCCTGCAGCTCGGTCACGCTGCGCCGCACCGCCTCGAGCAATCCGAGGCCGTCCCGAACGTGCGAGTGGACGAGGTGCGCGATCACCTCGGAGTCGGTCTCCGAGTCGAACTCGTAGCCGCGGCGCTTGAGGCGCGCGCGCATCTCCTCGTGGTTCTCGATGATGCCGTTGTGCACCACGGAGATGCCGCCGCTCTGGTGCGGGTGCGCGTTGGCCTCGGTGGGCTTGCCGTGGGTGGCCCAGCGCGTGTGCGCGATGCCGATCGGGCCGGCGAGGCTCGCGGCGTCGACCAGGCTTCCGAGCGCGGCCACGCGGCCGGGGCTGCGAAGGCGCTTGAGCGAGCCGTTCACGACCGCGATGCCGGCGGAGTCGTAGCCGCGATACTCGAGGCGGCGCAGGCCCTCCATCAGGATCGGCACCACGTTGCGGCGCGCGACGGCGCCCACGATCCCACACATGGCTCTTCCTTTCAGTAAGCGGTTTCCTGGCGCCTGAGCACCACGAAGAGGGTCTTCCAGATGATCTTCAGGTCCATTCCGAGCGACCAGTTGCGCAGGTAGTCGAGGTCGTACTCGACGCGCGCGCGCATCTTCTCCACCGTGTCGGTCTCCCCGCGCAGGCCGTTCACCTGCGCCCAGCCGGTGATTCCGGGGCGCACCTTGTGGCGGATCATGTAGCTGCGGATCAACTTGCGGTACATCTCGTTGTGCGCGATCGCGTGCGGGCGCGGGCCGACGATGCTCATGCGCCCCTGCAGCACGTTCACGAACTGCGGCAGCTCGTCGAGCGAGCTGCGCCTGAGGAACGCGCCGAAAGGGGTCACGCGGCTGTCGTTCCTCGTCGCCTGGCGCACCACCGGCCCGTCCTCGGCGACCGTCATCGAGCGGAACTTGTAGACCACGATCTCGCGCCCGTCCAGGCCGTAGCGGCGTTGGCGGAAGAGCGCGGGGCCGGGCGAGGTGAGCTTCACGCCCGCGGCGATCGCCAGCAGCAGCGGTGCGATCAGGACGAGGATCAGGGTCGCGAGCACGAGGTCGGCGGCGCGCTTCACCAGTCCGTTGACCCCGTAGAACGGCGTCTCGCACACGGCGAGCACGGGCAAGCCGCCGACGTGGTCGATGCGCGCCTGGATGAGGTCGAAGAGGAAGATGTCCGGCACCACGTAGACCGAGGCGGTGGTGTCGCATAGCTGGTCCAGCAGGCGCGCGATGCGCGGCTGCGCCGCCAGCGGAAGGGCGAGGTAGATCATGTCCACGCGATTCGCCCGCGCGTAGTCGGCCAGGCGTTCCACCGGCCCCAGCAGCTGCTCGGGTGGAAGCCCGGAGATGCGCTCGGGCGCGCGATCGTCGAAGAAGCCGGCGACCTCGACGCCGAGCAGCGGCGAGGCTTGCAGGCGCTGGGCGAGCTGGCGGCCCAGGTCGCCCGCGCCCGCGATCACCGCCTTGCGCCGCACGCCCTCGGCCTGCATGAGCCGTGGCAGCACCACGGGCGCGACGAGGTAGGCGGCGAAGAGCGCGGCGGGCGCGACCGTGACCCATGCCACGAGCACACGCGGATCGAAGCCGCCCAGGGTGCGCGTGGCCCAGCCAAGGAGCAGGAGCAGGGCTACCGTGAGTATCCAGCCCGAGAGCACGTCGCGGGCGATCCCGCCCGCGCTGGTGGCGCGCGGCGAGCGTCCCGGGAAGGTGAGGGAGAACACCAGCAGCGCCAGGATGAGGTACTCGCCCCCGAAGGGAATGCGGTACCACGCGGCGGCCGCGGCGAGCGTGCCCACGGCGATGGCGGGCTCGAGCAGCATGCGCACGAGGCCGGAAAGGGTCGGCGGACCCTGCGTGAGCTTCAGCTGTCTGGATTGGGCGGCGAGCATGAGCGCCTACCGTAGCGTCGCAATGCGACTACAAGGCTGGCGCGGTGCTGGTCCTTCAGGACTAAACGGAGCGGGTAGATAACGGGATTCCCGAAACTTCACAAGGATTTAACAATTACCAGTCATATTGGCGCCATGCGACTCGTCCACCCCCAGCCCGAACCGCCGCGCCGCGGCGCGACCCCCGTTTCCGGAGTGTCCGCGGAGCCGCCGATCCCGGACGCGGCCAACGAGCCCTCGCCGGCGCGCCTGAACGATTCCGAACGCGAGGCGCTGCTGCTCAACATCGATGTCTCGCTGCGTGTGCACACGCGCCCGCAGCTTTTCAGCTGGGTGCAGGGCGCGCTCCACAGCCTGATCCCGCACGAGGTGCTGCTCTGCGGCCTGCAGGAGGGGCGGCAAAGCCCCATGCGCGTGGACAGCTTTTCCACCGCGCCGGTCGACACCGAGAAGCTGAACGAGACCTTCCAGCAGGACGTCTCGCTCGCGCCGCAGCTGATCAAGCTGTGGGAGGAGAACCGCTGCCGAGCGGTCGCCACCGAGACCGAGCGTGGGCCGTTCGCGGCCGGTGCGCTCGCGCGTGCGCTGGCGGCGGTGGGCGCGACCTCCGTGCTCGCGCACGGCACGCACGACGCCAACGGCGACATGCTGAGTTTCTACGTCTTCGCCGGCCGCGCGGGTGTCCTCGGCACGCGCCATGCGTACGTCGCCGACCTCGTCGTCCCCTACCTGCACGCCGCATGGATGCGCAGCCTGGTCACCTGGCCGCTCGACCGCGCGAGCGCCACCAAGCCCGCCAAGGCGGGATTGCTCACGCCGCGCGAGCAGCAGATCCTGCAGTGGATCTACCACGGCAAGAGCAACATCGAGATCGGGATGATCCTCGACATCAGCCCGCTGACGGTCAAGAACCACGTCCAGAAGACCCTGCGCAAGCTGAATGTCCTCAACAGAACGCAGGCCGTCGGCAGAGCTCTGGCACTTCGCATCGTCAATCCCTGAAATGGGGTCAGGTTAGTTTTCGAACCTGTCCCCTTTTTCGCGCGGAGATGCCCTCGACGGACGCCGTCAAAAAGGGGACAGGTTCGAAAACTAACCTGACCCCATTTCTTCCGCGCGTCGTTCCGTTTGCAGTATTCATCGTCCTGCTGGCGCTGCAGCCTTTGCTCGCCGGCGTGGTCGACGAGCGCTGGCTGGTCGTCTTCCGCGGGCTCGCCGCCGCCGCGCTCCTCGCGATCTTCTGGCCGCGCTACCGCGAGCTCTTCGACGTTCCCGCCACCCCCGCGCGCGAGTGGGTCGTCGCCGTGGGCGCCGGCTTCCTCATCGCCGTGCTCTGGATCGCGCTCGACGCGGGATGGGCGCACATGGGCGAGCGCTCGGGCGGGTTCGTCCCGCTGGATGCCGCGGGCGGCCTCGATCCGCTCCTGGTCGCGCTGCGCCTCTTCGGCTTCGTGCTGGTCGTGCCGGTGATGGAGGAGCTCTTCTGGCGCTCGTTCCTCATGCGGCGCATCGACCGGGCCGACTTCCTCGCGCTCGACCCGCGCGTGAGCACGCTTTTCGCACTGGCGGTATCCTCGGCGGTCTTCGCCCTTGCCCATTCGGCGTGGCTGGCCGGGCTGGTGGCGGGCATCGTGTACGGAACGATTTACCGGCGCACCGGGAACCTCCGGGCCTGCGTCGCCTCTCATGCGACAAGCAACCTAACAATCGGGGGGTGGGTCCTTGCCACGCGCGACTGGAGTCTTTGGTAGGTCCATCCTCGCCGCCTCGCTCGTCGCCGCGATCCCGTCCTGGGCCCTGTGGGACGACAAGCTCGAGGTGTTCGCCCAGGAAAACATCACCCGCGACTCCAACGTCTTCCGGCTTTCGGACAGAACCGATGCGGCAAGCGAGATCGGCACCTCCCGGCGCAGCGATACCATATATACGACCTCGCTGGGCTTCCTCCTCGACGTTCCCTACAGCCTGCAGCGCTGGCAGCTCTCCTATACCTGGTACGACGCGCGCTTCAAGACCTTCGACGACGTGAACCACCGCGGCCACGTCGGGCGTGCGGCCTGGCTCTGGTCGGTCACCCCGCACCTGACGGGCGATGTCGGCTACCAGACGCAGCGCGCCATGGCGAGCTTCGCCAACATCCAGGGCCGGCGGCCCGACCTCGTGACGCAGCGCATGGCATGGGCCAACGCCGCGTGGATGATGCTGCCGAGCTGGCGCCTGCATGCGGCCGTCAACGCCGGGGAGGCGAGGCACTCGGGCGAGCGGGAGGAGAACGACATCGAGCTGGCCGCGGGCGAGGCGGGCCTGAGCTACGTGACCGCCGCCGATAACCGCCTCGGCGTGGCGTTTCGCCGGGAGCGCGGGCGCAATCCGCGCGAGCGGCTGCTCTTCGGCTTGCCGTTCGACAACGAGTACGAGCAGGAGAGCGTCGGCGTCCAGGGCCGCTGGGCCGTGACCGGCCTGTCGCGCTTCGACGGCCGCGTCGACTACACGCGCCGGCGCTACGTGCAGTTCGCGCAGCGCGATTACTCCGGCCCGACCTTCCATTTCACCTACACCTATACGCCCACCGGCAAGCTCACCATCGCCACCGTCGCGCAGCGCGACATCGCGCCGCTGGAAGACATCACCTCGAGCTTCGTGCTGGTTACAGGGGTCACGGTCCGCCCCGACTGGGCCATCACCGACAAGATCAACCTGCGGGGCCATTTCGCCTACTCGCGCTGGGAGTACTTCGGCGACCCGCTCCTCTCGCAGGACTTCGAGCACCGTGTCCGCCACGCGGGGATCACGCTCTTCTATCGTCCCACCCGCCGCATCGCGCTCTCCACCGGAGTCACGCGCGAGGTCCGCACCTCGTCCCTCGCCAATGCCGACTACACGGTCGACACGGTGATGGTCGAGGGCCGCATCGGCTTCTAACCCGGCATGGTCCCTTTGGACTAGTCGCGGTCCGCGGGCCGGTTCGCCCGCTGTCACGCGCCAACCATAGCCTTGTCTCCATAACTGGAGACACCGCTATGAGAAGCCATTACCGGGCATTCGCACTCGCCATTTCGCTCGCCGCCTCGACCGTCGTTTTCGCGCAGGCGGGCGGCCCTTCCCACAGTCCCATCAGCCGCGGCGGCGAGGGGGAAATCTTCCACTACGGCCCCCTGCAAAACCAGGGCCGCTCGACCTTCGGCCGGGGCGCGCTCGACAACACGGGCATCGGGCGGCCCAATCCGCGCAACCAGCATCAGGTGACGCCCGTTCCCGAGCCGTCGCAGTGGGCGATGATGCTGGCCGGCCTCGCCCTGGTCGGGTTCATCGCGCGCCGCAGCTCGCGCTCCACGCGCGACACCGAGTGACCTTCCCCAGCACCCGCATCCAGGAGCCGCCCATGTCCCTCGCCAACACCCGCGCATCCGCCCTTGCGCTCGGACTGCTGCTCGCGCTTGCCGCCGCCACCGGCGCCGCGCTCGCCCAGTCCAAGCCCTCGCTCGCCGCCGCCGCTCGCGCCGCACCGTCGCCCGCGCCGCAGGCCGTGAACGCGCTCGAGGCGGTCGGTCCCGGCGACATGGTGCGCGTCACCGTGTTCCGCAACCCCGACCTCTCCACCGAGGCGCGCGTGACCGACCAGGGCACGATCTTCTTCCCGCTGATCGGGGAGGTGCCCGTCGCGGGCCTCACGCCGCAGCAGGCCTCGAAGCGCATCGCGGACCAGCTCTCCAAGGGCAAGTTCGTGGTCAACCCCGAGGTGCAGCTCTCGATCGCGACGGTGAACAGCCGCCAGGTCTCGGTGCTGGGCAACGTCGCCAGGCCCGGCCGCTACCCGATCGACTCGGTCAACCGGCGCGTGAGCGACTTCGTCGCCGCCGCGGGCGGGATGGCCGCGGCCGGCTCCGACACCGTGACCGTGGTGCAGGTGAGGAACGGCCAGGAGGCCAAGACCGACGTCGACCTCGCGCAGATGTTCAGGAACGGCAACCTTTCCGCCAACCTCGAGCTCGCGCCCGGCGACACGATCTACGTGCACCGCGCGCCGATGATCTACGTCTACGGAGAGGTGAACAAGGCGGGCGCCTATCGCCTCGAGCCCCACATGACGGTGATGCAGGCCATCGCGCTCGGCGGCGGCATCAACACGCGCGGCACGGAGCGCGGCGTGCGCATCCACCGGCGCGAGGGCAACGGCGTGAACAAGATCGACGCGCGCCTCACCGACGAGGTTCGCGTGGACGACGTCATCTACGTCAAGGAAAGCATTTTCTAGCTTTTTTCCAGTTTAGGGAGATGCCGTGAACATCCATCAATTCCTGCTGGCCCTGCGCGGGCGCTTCTGGGTCTTCGCCACGCTCGCCGCGTCCACGGTGGTCGTCGCGATCCTGGTGACCCTCGCCCTGCCCAAGTCGTACGACTCCACCGTCGCGCTGCTGCTCGACCACCGCGACGAGCAGTCGCTGTCGGGAACGATGCCGAGCCTGCGCGAGCGCACCGGCTTCATTCAGACGCAGAGGGACATCATCGGCAGCCAGCGCGTGGCCGAGCAGGTGATCCGGGAACTGGGCCTCGCCGAGAACCAGCGGGTGAAAGACGCCTTCGCGGCCTCCGGCGCCAGCGGCCGGCTCGAGGACTGGATCGGCGCGGGGCTGCTGCAGAAGCTCAACGTCACGAGCTCGCAGTCCTCGGTGATGCAGCTGACCTACAGCGCGGGCGATCCGGAGTTCGCCACCCGCGCCGCCAACGCCTTCGCCAAGGCGTACATGGACACGACCCTGGACCTGCGCGTCGAGCCGACGAAGCAGGCGACGGTGTGGTTCAACGAGCAGTTGCAGACGCTGCGCAGGGACCTGGAGGTCTCGCAGGAGCGCCTCGCCGCGTTCCAGAAGGAGAAGGGCATCATCGTCACCGACGAGCGCCTGGACGTCGAGAACACGCGCCTCGCCGAGCTCACCACCCAGGCGCTCCACGCCCAGAACGCGACCTACGAGTCGCAGTCGCGCTCGGGGCTCGCCTCGGGATCGAGGGCGCGCGAGAACCTGCCCGAAGTGCTCGGCAACCCCGTGGTTCAGGCGATCAAGGGCGAGCTGATGCGCGCCGAGGCGGCGCTCTCGGAGACCGCCACGCGCCTGGGCCCGAACCATCCGGAGTACCAGCAGCGAGCCTCGCAGGTCTCGAACCTGCGCGGGCGCCTGGGCGGGGAGATGAGCCGCGTCGTGCAGGGCGTGCAGAACGTGACTGCCCAGTCGCAGGCCCGCGAGAAGTCGCTGCAGGCCGCGCTCGCCGAGCAGCGCCAGAAGGTGATCGAGATGCGCGACGCCAAGAACGCGGCCTTCATCCTCGCGCGCGACGTCGAGACGGCGCAGAAGGCGTACGAGGCGGCGCAGGCGCGCTACACCGTGAACAAGGTGGAGAGCGGCGCGCGCCAGGCCAACGTCAGCATCCTGAACGAGGCGACGGTGCCGGCCAGGGCCGCGCGCCCGAAGGTGCTGCTCAACATCATTCTGGGCGTGCTCGTGGGCCTGGTGCTGGGGCTCGCCGCGGTGTTCCTGATGGAGCTGGTCGACCGCCGCGTGCGCTCGACCGAAGACCTCGAGTCCGGGCTCGACGCCCCCGTCATCGGCAGCCTCCAGCCGTGGAACCCGTCGCGGCTCCTCGGGGGCAACGGCGGCAACACCCGGGCGCTGCCCAGTCCCACATGAAAGGAAACGCAATGTCCGCCCAACCCGAGAACATCCACGTGATCGACCCGCATCGCGCGCTCGCGCAGCGCTCCGACCGCTCGATCGGCGCAATCCTCGTGGAGGAGGGCAAGCTCACGCCGCGCGAGGTCGAGCGCGTGCTCGAGCGCCAGAGGAAGGACAAGGCGCGCTTCGGCGAGGCCGCCGTGCGCCTGGGCTACGTGTCCGAAGACGACGTGCGCTTCGCGCTCGCCCGGCAGTACGACATGCCGCACTTCACGCCCGCCTCCGAGGGCCCGAGCCGCGAGCTGGTCGCCGCCTTCGCGCCGTTCCACCCGCGCACCGAGGAGCTGAGGGCGCTGCGCACCCAGCTCATGATCCGCTGGTACAACCCCGAGCAGGGTCGCAAGTCGCTCGTGGTCGCGAGCCCCGAGTCGGGCGAGGGCCGCAGCTACGTGGCGGCGAACCTGGCGATCGCGTTCTCGCAGCTGGGCGCGCGCACGCTGCTGGTCGACGCCGACATGCGCAATGCCCGGCAGCACCGCATCTTCGGCCTGCCCGAAACGCAGGGCCTCTCGACGCTGCTCTCGGGTCGCTCCGACCACAAGGCGACCTTCCCGGTGCCGGGCATGAACAAGCTCTCGGTCCTGCCCGCCGGACCGCTGCCGCCCAACCCGCAGGAGCTCCTGTCGCGCCCGATCTTCGCCTCGTTCATGCGCGACCTGCAGCAGGTCTACGACGTGATGATCATCGACTCGCCGCCCGCGCGCCACTACGCCGACACGCAGAGCATCACGTTCCGCGCCGGTGACGCGCTCATCGTCGCCCGCAAGAACCACACCTCGGTCGCCTCGACCCAGAAAACGATCCGCGAGCTCGCCGCGACCGGCGCGCGCGTGGTGGGCACGGTCGTCAACGACTGCTGAGCGGGACCGCCATGTCGACGGTCCTGGAGGAGCGCCCCCGCGAGCGCACCGCCCGAGCCGGGTGGTGGCCATGGGCGGCGGTCCTGGCGGGGCTGGCGGCGCTCTACGTTCCCACGTTCGCCGATCTCGCCCGCGGCGCGTGGCGCGACGACGCCTACGCGCACGGCCCCCTCATCCTCGCGATTTCGGCGGCGCTCGCATGGCGAGCGCGCGCAGCGTTCCAGGCAGCCGATGCGGTCCCCGCGCCGCGCGCGGGCGGCGCGCTGCTCGCGTTCGGCCTCGCGCTCTGGCTCCTCGGGCGCACCCAGTCGCTCGTGCCCTTCGAGGCCGGGTCGCTGATTCCGGTCGCCGCGGGACTGGTGCTCGTGGCCGGGGGCTGGATGGCGCTCGCGCGCCTCGCCTTCCCGCTGGCGTTCCTCCTCTTCTACGTCCCCCTGCCGGGCTTCGTGCTCGACCAGGCGACAGCGCCCTTGAAGGCGCTGGTCTCCGCCGCGGCCGCCCCGCTGCTCGGGGCCGCCGGCTACGCCGTCGAGCGCAGCGGCGTGGTGCTCTGGGTTGACGGCCACGAGATGCTGGTGGCCGACGCCTGCTCGGGGTTGAACTCGATCTCGAGCCTCGCCGCGATGGGGCTGCTCTACGCGCACCTCACCCGCGCTTCGGCCGCGCGCATGGCGTTGCTCGCGCTCGCGGTGCTTCCGATCGCGATCGCCGCCAACATCCTGCGCGTCATGGTCCTCGCGCTCGCCACCGTGCACCTCGGCCCCGATGCCGCGCAAGGCTGGATCCACGACGCCGCCGGCTTCGGCGTCTTCGTGATCGGGCTGCTCCTGCTCGTAGCCCTCGATAAATGGGGTCAGGTTAGTTTTCGAACCCGTCCCCTTTTGCGCCCTTCCGTCTCGATGAAAGACAAGGGGACAGGTTCGAAAACTAACCTGACCCCATTTATCGTCGCGGTGGCGATGGTGGGGACGGCGGTTGCCGCGCCGGCGCTGAAGCCCGTGGCGGATCCCACGGCGGCGGCGTTCGACCTCGAG
>Ga0307505_10002272_pt1 | contig 13623 bp, 11 predicted proteins | sample 23_S_MG_FD_202183 | JGI IMG/M metagenome (GOLD analysis project Ga0307505, IMG submission 202183) | Soil microbial communities from Populus trichocarpa stands in riparian zone in the Pacific Northwest, United States - 23_S | ecosystem: Environmental > Terrestrial > Soil > Riparian zone > Trees...
AAGCATGGGTGGCGCGCTTCGCGGATGCCCTCGATCTATCCCCTGGACTGGTGGACCTGGCCTTCCATGCTTGCTGGTTGAGGCATGCCCGGAACGAGTCCGCCGGCGCCGCCGCGCGAACCCGGGAGCGACCATTTCTGGACCTGCTCAAGTTGGTGGCCGCGGGATCGTTGAGGGACGCCCCCGGGGGCGACCTCGAATGGAGTCGTTGATGGCAGAAGTGTGCCCCATCTCGGTCGTCATATCGACCCTCGACCGTCCGGACGCGCTGGCGGCGTGCCTCGAGGGCGTCCTCGCGCAAGCGCCGGCGCCGTTCGAGGTGGTCGTCGTCGACCAGAGTGCGGGCCCGGCGACGCGCGAGCTGGTCGAGCGGACCGCAGGTGGGCCTACCGAGCTCGTGTACGTGAAGCACCGGGGTCGAGGGCTCGGTGCCTCTCAGAACACGGCAGTGGCCGTCGCTCGGGGAGATATCGTGGCCGTCATAGACGACGACTGCGTGCCGGGAGGTGGATGGCTCCGGGCACTGCGGCGCGCATTTGCAGAGGGTGAGGATCGCGTTCTCGTTGCCGGACGGGTGCTGCCGCTCGGGCCTGCGCGTCCCGGTCTGTACCCGGTCTCGTCGCGGACCAGTACGCGGCCGGCGTCGTTCGCCGGCCGGGTGGCGCCGTGGCATGTCGGGAGCGGCAACAACTTCGCGGTCCGGCGCTCCGCTTTTCTAGCCGTCGACGGATGCGACGAGCGCCTCGGCCCGGGGTCCCCGGGGCGCGGGGGGGTCGATATGGATCTGTTCTACCGCCTGCTTCGCGCCGGCGGGCGCGCGTCCTACGACCCCGCGGCGGTCGTCTACCACGAGCAGAAGCCCCTCGACGAGCGCCTCGCACGCCGTCCGCTCTACGGATATGGGACGGGGGCATGCTTCGCGCTCTGGGCGCGGCAGCGAGACGCGGCGGCGCCGTGGCTACTGATCCGCTGGATGGGCTGGCGGGGCGCGCGACTCGCGCTCGCAGCAGTTCGCGGCAACTGGACGCTCGCCCGGGAGGAATCGCTCATGCTGGCATCGACAATCGCGGGGCTCGGCTATGGGCTCTCCGCTCCAGCGCGGCCTCCGGGCCATCTTCACGCGCCCCCCAGCGAGTCGTAAAGGCGGCCGAGTCGCATTTCGTAGTCCTTCCAGTTGTGATGCTCGGCCACGTAGTCCCTGGCGCGGCTTCCCAGCAGACGTCGGGCGCCGTCGTCGGCGAGGAGGTCGGCAGTTGCCCTGGCAAGTCCGGCGGCGGAATCGGAGACTACGAGGGGAGGTTCGCCGCCCACGGCCGCGATACCTGCCGCGCCGGCCGGCGTGGTCACCACGGCCTTGCCGAGCGCCATCGCGTGCAGCACCTTCACGCGCATCCCACCCCCCTCGCGGATGGGCGCCAGCGCCACCGCAGCGGCAGCCAGGTACGGGCCTACGTCTGGCACGTCCGCGTGTACGGCAACCCCAGGCCTTTCCAGTGCCCGCACGCTGCGTGGCGGGTGGCTTCCCACGATGTCCAGGTGGACGTCGGGCTGCAGCGCGCGCAGCGGCGGAAGAACCTCCAGTACGAGTTCGCGCGCAGCCTGGACATTCGGGGCGTGAAGGAAGCTCCCGACAAAAGCCACGCGGTGGGCCCGCTCCTCCGCAGGATCGCTCGGCGCAGGAAGGTCGATCCCAAACGGGTTCACCGACACGCGATCGGCGACCGCCGGCGACACCGACGCCATCTCCGCCGCATCGCGGTCGGTGAAGACCTGGATGTGTTCGAACCGGCTCCATACAAGCGCTCGGAAGCGCCTCCATCGACGTAGCTCCTCGGATCGAAACAGCCCAGCGCGAACCTCACCGCCGAACGCGTCATGCTCGGTGAGAACGAGGGGCGACCGCGAGCGGAACGCGTAGCTCCCCATCGCGTGGTCCTCTACCTGGATGGCGTCGAACGCGTGTTCATCAAACAGCCGGTTCAGTAGCGTCTGCATCCGCGCGTCGCGAAAGGCGAGGGCGCGGAGGGGAAAGTCGCTTGCGGCCCATCGCGTTGCGAGTCGCGCGCGATGGGTGAGGGCCGCCACTCCGTTGAGGTAGCCGCGGTCGATCGTGTGGACGCGCACGCCGTCCGCCTCGAGGGCTCGCCTAGCGCCGGTCTGCTCCGGACGGGCGAACGTGGCCAGCACGACCTCATGGCGGCGCGCGAGGGCCCGCACAATGCCGTAGCGCACCGATTCGCCGCCGGTAACCGCCCCGGCCTGCGGCATGAGCGGCGTGACGACGAGGACGGTCACCGCGCCGTGCCGGTGCGTCCGTTCGTGCGCGCCCACGAGAAAGCGTCCCACCACACGCCGGCCCGCTCCGCCAGCGCCTGGCGTCGGCCCCTGTCGGACGTGGTCATGCTGGCCGCCAGGTCTCGCACGCAGAGCGCGAGCATCTTGGTGCCCATCAGCGTTCGCCACGTGTGCAGGCGTGCGCCCGAGCAGTGTTTCCTGTAGTAGCGGCGCATGCTGGCGGCGTGGGCGAGCGTCATCTGGCGCCACTGTTTCGACGTGCTCGCGGCGCCGACGTGCCGCACGACCGCCTCCGGCACGTAGTGCACTTCCCACCCCGCATCGGCCAGCCGGCGGCCGAGATCGACCTCCTCGAAGTACATGAAGAAGTCCTCGTCGAACCCTCCGGCGGCCTCGAAGGGTGCGCGGCGGAGGGCCAGCGCCGCGCCCAGCACCCACGGTACCGGCGCCGCTTGCGTCGGCAGTGTGTACCGGAGCATGCGGCGGCGCGCGGCCGGCAGCATCGCAAGCGCCGGCGCCATAGGATCGTTCTCGAGAAGCCAACCGAGCGTGCCGGGAAACGGGAAGCAGGACGCCTGCGGCGAGCCGTCCGCGTTCGTCAATCGCGGGCCCGCCACGGCCGCGCCGGCGTTGGCCTCGAGGTGCGACGCGAGGGCCGCAAGTGCCCCTGGCTCGACGACCGTGTCAGAGTTCAGGACGACCACGTAGGGACCCGCGCACGCGGCCACGCCGGCGTTGGCGGCGGCTCCGTAGCCGGCGTTGCGACCGAGCGCCAGCAGGGTGGCCTCGGGGAAGTCGCGAGCGACCATCTCCAGGCTGCCATCGGTAGAGCCGTTGTCGACGACGACGACTGCCGCTGGCCGCTCACGGCGAACACTCGCGAGGCACGCTTCAAGCAGCACGCGAGTATTGTAGTTCACCACCAGCACCGATACGCTCGGAGGCGGCGGGTCTGTTGTCGAGGACGCAGGGGCCTCCATTCGAGAGCGCTGCTGACGGGGCGATTTGGCGGGCGTGCCGCTCTCCACTCGGTGCGCCGGCAGCAGCGCGAAGAGGTACGGCGTCCGCGTCAGGCGCCGGCGCGGCCCAGCCGAAAACCCAGTACGGCGTTGTAGACCGTCCCTACGATCCAGCCGGCCACGTACCCCGTGATTGCCCCGTATAGAAGGCCTAGCACGGCACCGCCGGCAGTGACCCGATATCCCGGGAAGAACTGCCCGAGCAGCGCGAGGTGCGGGCCCACCACCGGGCCGCCTTTCACCACGAGCCACAGGGTGACTACGAACAGCAGCATGCCTCCGAGGATGCCGAAGGTCAGCCCGAGAATGCGGGCGTTCGCGCGGCGAATGGCGCGGAGCAGTAGCTCGTCCTCGGTGGAAACCCGCGCCGCTGTGTGCTCCATCATGAGTCAGTTGTGCCCTCCGGGGCAATGCGTGTCGGCCGGAGCCGCTCGGTGGCCCGGATCGCGATGAGGTTGTTTGCCAGCGCGTCCTTCTCGCCGGCGGTCACCTCCTCGTGATAGCTCTCCTCGACGTTCACGCTCCAGAGGTCGTGTCGCTCGCCGAGAATGTTACGGACCGCAAGCATCGCCGTCAGCATCGAGTGATCCTGGTTGTTGTACCGATGCATTCCGTTGCGACCGACGAGTTGGAAGTTCTCGAACTGGTCGAAGAAGGCGCGCAGCGTCGCGATGGCGTCGTGGTAATTCCCGTCGTAAACCGGGTATGCCTTCGGCATCCTTACGACGCAACCGTCGACCACGTCGCCGGCGCGGGCGAGTCCGAGCGCCGCCACCTCGTGACGCCCTCGCGCGACCAGCTCTTCGTCGGTGCTCGTCCACAGCCCGTCTCCCTCGAAGCAGAAGTACTCGAGCCCCAGGCACGTCTTGTCCGGGTCCGGCACCATATCGGGGCTCCAGTTCTTGAAGTTCTGGATGCGCCCCACCGCGACGTCCGGATCGTGGATGTAGATCCAGTTGTCGGGGAAAAGGTCCGGATTGTCGATGACGAGCGCGACGGTGAGGAAGTCGCGGTACCGCAAGCGGTCGGCGGCCTCCCGAACGGCAAGGGGCGGCGGCGGGTCCATCATCCGGACCAGCTCTCGGATGGGCAGGCTCGATATAAAGTCGGTCCCGCCGATGGAGCGTGTCCCACCCGCGCCGCCGACGGCGACCGACGAGACGCGTCGGCCGGACCAGTGGATCACCTCCGCCGGCGCCTCCAGCTCGACACTCCCGCCACCCTCTCCCACCAGCGCGGCGACGCGCTCCCACATCATCCCGGGCCCTAGACGCGGATAGCGGAACTCGTCGATGAGCGTCGTGATCACCGCTCCGGCGCCGGTATCGGCCGTGCGCTGCGGGACAAGCGCGTGCTTGAGCGCCGACGTCAACGAGAGCCCCTTGATGCGTTGAGCCGCCCAGTCCGCCGCGATCTCCGAGCACGGCATGCCCCACACCTTTTCGGTGTACGTCTTGAAGAACGTCTCGAAGAGGCGCCGCCCGAAGCGGTTGGTCACCCACTGGTCGAACGTCCGCTCGACGGGACTGGGCGCCATGCGGGCCCGCGCGTAGCTCGCCACTATCCGGGCGCTGTTCCAAAGGCCGAGCCCCGCGAGAGCGTTCCCGACGCGCAGGGGATAGTGGAAAAATCGCTTGCGGTAGTAGATCCTGGAGAGGCGCCGGCGTGTGGGGAAGTCCTCCGGTGCGAGCACGTCGTTCCAGAACGCCTCAACGACCGGCACCTTGGTGAAGAAGCGGTGCCCGCCGATGTCGAACCCGTAGCCCTTGTAGCTCGCCGTCTGGGATATCCCGCCCAGGACGGCTGACTTCTCCAGCACGACATTCGGGACGCCCGCACGGCATAGCTCGAGCGCCGCCGTCAATCCGGCCGGACCCGCACCGAATATCACGGCGTGCCTCGCAGGGGCGCCAGGCATCCGCTAGTGGTCTTCCGCGTCCATGAACGGGCCGATGCTCTCCGCCTGTTCGCGCAACTTTGCCGCGGCGAGGTAGACAGCCACCGCGAGGTTGTACACCGCGGCCGTGATCCATCCTACGACGAAGCCCGACGCGAGTCCGTAGGCCAGTCCGACGACGCTGCCGAGGGGCGTTACCCGGTATCCGGGGAAGAACTGCGCCAGCAGCGCCAGCGTCGGTCCGACCTCGGGCCCGCCTTTCAAGAGAAGTGCCGCAGTCGCGAGGAAGATGGTCAGGCCGAGCAGTACGCCAGTCGCTACGCCGAGCGCCACGCGGTCGAGCCGCGCGAACGCGTTGAGGAGCAGGGCTTCGGCCGCAGCGCGCGCGCTCACTGTGCCTGGGGGGCGAGAGTTCGTGCGGGACCGCCGGCCGGCGCCGGCGCGGCCACGTGGCGCACAACACCGACGATGAAGGCGAGGCCGCTCGAGAGGTAGTGCAGCCAGTGCCACGGGATGGCCCGCAGCGCGAAGATCGACCCGCGCTTCGCCGCGAAGAAGCGATACAGTCGGGCGTTGACGAGCAGCAACAGTTGCCCCATGATTGCGGCAACACCGACGAGCGCCGGCCAGGCGACGGCAAGTGCGAGGGTAGCTACGAGCGACAGGGCCAGGGCAACGCTGAGCCTGTTCCTGCCGTCGATGTTCAGGTCGCTGTCGAACCGCCGCTCGCGAAGGAGCAGCGCCGTCCACGGGAGGGCCCGTCGGAGGAAATCGGTGCGGACCATGTCGACGGCGGTCCAGGCCTTCAGGTGCGTCACCTGCAGGTCCCGGACGAGCGCGATGCGCCGGCCGGCGCGCCTCAGTCGGTAGCCCAGCTCGATATCCTCGACCGACGGGCGCGTGTAGCCCTCGTCGAAGCCGCCGACGTCGAGGAACACCTCGCGCCGAATGGCGCCGCAGGCGCCCCAGAATGTCATCGCGTCCTGCCGCGCGTGCTGGTGGGTGTAGTGATGCAACAGGTTGCGGTACTGCGAAAGGAACGCCGGGTCGCCCGGCGCGTCGTCGTACGAGCCGATGACCGCGTCGAGGGCGGGGTCCCCATGCAGGGCGCCGGCGACGATGGCCATGGCGCCGGCGTGTGCTGCCACATCGGCGTCGACGAAGAAGAGAATGTCGCCGTTCGCGGCCGCGGCACCGCGGTTCCGCGCATGCGCCGGCCCGCGCGGCCCCGCCCCTGGTGCGAGCACCCGCGCGCCATACCGCTCCGCTCCCCGCCACGCGCCGTCGGACTCGCCATCAGGCACGACGACGACCTCGTGCGCCGGCGGGACCGCGGACGCGAGTGCCCTGAGGCAACGGCCCAGCGCGTCTCCACCGTTGTGAACCGGTACGATTACGGAGATCCGGGCGCGGGAATGCGTTTCCATTGCTCTGGCGTTCGTCCCGTCGAGCATTCGCTCCAGACGCGGCGTTCCTTTGTGCCTTCCTCTGCGGAGCGTGCGCCAGGGGTCGAACTGTTTTGCGCCAACAACGACTGGCCTTTGCCGCCCAACGCCTCCGTCGCAGCCACCACGCCCCCGGGCGTCGTGAACGTAATTCGTCCTGCCAGGGTCGGGACGCGCGTTGCCGTGTTGATCGGCATTGTCGGCCTATTCCACCTGCTGACGCTACGTCCGGGGCTCGAGTGGGACGGCGACTCGGTGATGTACATCACGCATGCCGAAAACCTGGTCGCGGGCGCGCCCTACGCGACGTCGGGCTACATCCAGAATCCTTACGAGTTTGTCGCGCCGCAGGCCTACCCCCCAGGTTACCCGTTGCTGCTGACGCCCGTGATAGCGGCGGCGGGGGTCGACACCGTCGCAATTAAGACCACGATGGTGGTCATCCTGCTGGCGTTGCTCGCGGCCGTGGTGCTGATCGCGCGGGGCATCCTCCGGCCGACGTACCTCGCGGGGCTGGTCGCGGCCATCGGACTGATGCCATGGTTCTGGCATTTCAAGCATGCGCCGGTGGCCACGCTGCCATTCACCGTCTTCGCCCTCCTCTCCGTCTGGGCGTACGATCGCGCCGGCGCCCGCCGCCAGGGCACCGCGCCGATGGCGCTCCTGGCTGGCGCCCTGGCGTACGCTGCGACGGCGACCTGGACGCTCGGAGTGATCCTCGGCGCCGTGTTCCTGCTCACCGATCTCATACGCCGGCGCCGGCCGACGCGGGCGCTTGGACTCGCGCTCCTGGCCTGGGCCGCCCTAGCGGGACTCCAGTATGCCGTCCTCGACACGGGCGCCGGCGCCCACGAGCCGACGCATGTGGGCGCGACGGCCGGCACCGTCACCGCTGCCTCGGGCTACACACCGCTGGTACGCCGTCTGGTCGATGGGATGGCGGACATTCCGCAGAACGCCGCCGTCAACGCGGGGCACTACGGCATCGGCGTCGCGAAACTGTGGGACAACGGCGCGAGTGAGTCCGCTCGCAATGTGGTCCTCTTCCTGGCCCTCGTCCTCGCCGGCGTGGGCTTCGTGCGCAGGCTACGCGCCGGGCCGGGCGCCGTGGAGGTGTTCGCGGTCCTGTACCTGATGGCGCTGCTGCCGTGGCCCTTCCAGTGGACGCGCTACCTCGTCCCGCTCATCGCCCTCAAACTGTACTACGCCGCGGTCGGCCTGCAGGGCGTCCAGGACGCGCTGGGCCGGCGCGGCCGCGCCGTGACCATCGCGGCGGCCCTGATGGTCGCGGCGAGCTATGCCGGCGCGTATGCAACTGCCGACTACGACGTGGTGGAGGGGGAGATGACCACGCCTGCTGCCCGCGCTTTCTACCGGTACGTCCGGGCCAACACGCCGGCCGAGGGCATCCTCGTCGGCTCCGATTCCCGTCAGCTCTCGTACTTCACCGGCAGGCCGGCGTCGGTGATGCACATGGCGGATGCGGAGCACCTGCTCGCGTACATCGACTCGTTGGATGCCGCCTACGTGGTAGCCGGCCCCCCGTGGAGAGCCGAGTCCGTAAACCGCGTCGTAGCCGGTTACCCTCGTCGCTTCGAAGAGCGCTACCGGAATTCCGAGTTTGCTCTTTACCGGCTTCGTCCGGCCGGCGCGTCGCACCCGCCGCCCGAGGCAGCCGCCGAGTGAGCCGGTACCCATTCGTACGTCGCCGTGGGTGAGCTTGCTCCGCCAGGGTCCCTGGTCGGTCGGCGTCACGTCGCCGCTCTAAGGGCCATCCGGCGACGCCGGCACCCGCTCAACGGGCCAATGGTTACGGAATGAAGAATTAGTGGAGTCCCCGGCACTGACGAACGGGTCGTGAACCCGATGTTCCGGACGCTCCGCGCCGCAGAACGCGCGCCGGCGCGCCACCTGCTATTCATCAACATGTCCCATTCCGCACGGCTCGCGCTGATTCTGGCCCTCCTCCCCGCGACAGCGACAGCACAGGCGCCGCGGGAGGACGGAGCCCTCGACCACGCTAGCCGGTACGCCGCAACGCGCGGCGTGGCCGCCGACCTCGTCACCACCGACGCACACGTCGATTCGCGGGGCACCAGCTACGTCTACCTCCGACAGGCGGTGGCCGGGATCGAGGTCGTTGGAAGCGAGGTCTCCATCGGCATGGACGCCTCCGGCCGCGTGTTCCACGCCGCCGGGCTCGAGCGCGTCGAGCAGGCGCCGGCCGGGGCGGTTGCTACCGCCGTTGTGTCCGCGACCGATGCGGCGGCCGCGCTGGCACGCCACAATGGCCTGGGGTCCGGACTCTTCAGCGTGGTCGACTACGGTGGCGGTGCAGAACAGCGTGCGACTCTGTCTGAAGGGGGCGTTGCACTGGAGCCGGTGCAGGCGCGCCTCGTCTGGCACCGCGGCGACGGGCGAGGACTGCGACTAGCGTGGGAGGTCCAGCTCTACCAACTCGACGCCCTACACTGCTGGCTCGGCTACGTCGACGCTCAAACGGGCGAGGTGATCGCCCAAATGGACCTCGTGGTGCACGACACGTTCGGCGCAGCCGCGGAGGCGCCCGCGCAGCTAGCACCGTGGCTCACCGACCCGCAGCACCTGCCGTCGCTGGCCGGCGCGATGGTGGGCAGCTATCGCGTGTTTCCCATGCCCGTGGAGGCGCCCATCTACGCGGCGGTGACGCCCCCCAGCGATGGTCGCACCACCGTGGCGAACCCGGACAACGCAGCCGCCTCGCCCTTCGGCTGGCATGACACTAACGGCGCCGCTGGCGCCGAGTTCACCGTCACCCGAGGCAACAACGTCCACGCCTATACCGACGTCGACGCGAACAACTCGCCCGACACGAACGGCTCCCCGAGTGGTGGGACCAGCCTGGCGTTCTCGTTTCCGCTGGATCTGACGCAGCCGCCGTCGGCTTACCGGCCAGCTGCCGTGACCAACCTGTTCTACTGGAACAACATCATCCACGATGTGATGCACCACTACGGCTTCACGCCGGCGGCGGGCAACTTCCAGGTGAACAACTACGGCGGCGGCGGTTCGGGCAACGACGACGTCCGCGCCGAGGCGCAGGACGGTTCGGGGACCAACAACGCCAACTTCTTCACGCCGGCCGACGGCTCGCGGCCGCGCATGCAGATGTACATCGGCACCAGTCCCAACCCCGACGTCGATGGCGACTTCGACAACGGGGTCATCGTGCACGAGTACGGCCACGGCATCTCGAACCGGCTGACGGGTGGCCGCACGAACGTCAGTTGCCTGGGCAACGCCGAGCAGGCCGGCGAGGGCTGGAGCGACTGGTACGGACTCATGTTCACGATGGAGGCCGGCGACTCCGGCGGTCAGTCACGCGGCATTGGCAACTACCTGTTCGGCCAGGGCCCGACCGGCGGCGGCATTCGGCCGGCGCCGTACAGCACCAACTTCACGGTCAACAACTACACGTACCAGCGCACACGCACCCTGGCGGTTCCGCACGGCGTCGGCTTCGTGTGGGCGACGATCCTCTGGGAGTTGACGTGGGATATGATCAACGCCCACGGGTTCTCGGCGGACATCTACAACGCCTCGGGCACGGCCGGTAACCAGATGATGATGAACCTGGTCACCACCGGACTGAAGCTGCAGCCGTGCTCGCCGGGCTTCGTCAGCGCGCGCGATGCCATCCTGGCCGCCGACCAGAACCTTTACGGTGGCGTGCACCTGCCGCTGTTGCAGGCGGCCTTCGCACGGCGCGGGCTCGGCTACTCGGCAACACAGGGGTCGACCAACTCCAACGGCGACAACACGGAGGCCTTCAACCTGTGGCCGACGGCGGGCAACCAGCCGCCCAACGCCGCGTTCAGCGTTTCGTGCTCAGGCCTGACCTGCAACTTCACTGACACGAGCACCGATAGCGACGGCACGATTCAGAGCCGCGCCTGGGCCTTCGGCGATGGGACGACTTCCACGGCCACGAACCCGTCGAAGGCGTACGCGGCTGGCGGGACGTACGCGGTGACCCTCACGGTTACGGATGACGACGGAGCGACGGACAATGCGAGCCAGAACGTGACCGTCAGCGGCGGCGGCGGTGGCTCCATGGTGCTCTCGGTCGCCCTTCGCATGACGGGCCCCTGGGTCAATCACGACCTCACGTGGACCGGTTCCGATGGAGGTCAGGCTCGCATCTTCCGCAACGGCGCCGTCCTGACTACCACGGCCGATGACGGCTCGCACTCCTACCGAGTGGGTCGCAATGTCTCGGGTACCGACACCTATAGGGTCTGCGACGTCGAGGATGGCGTGTGCTCGAACGAGGCCACGATAGCGTACCTCGACGGTGGCGAGACCAGCCTCACGCTGCCTGTCGAGCTCGGCGTCCGCGTGGCTCCGAATCCGGCCGTCGGCGCGACGCACCTGCGTTTCGGCCTTCCTACGGCGACCGACGTCGAACTGGTCGTCTACAACGCTGTGGGCCAGCGGATGGCCGTTCTCGCCTCCGGCGCCTTCAGTGAGGGCTACCACGACGCCGCGCTGGACGCCTCAGCGCTCCCGGCCGGTGTCTACGTCTATCGCCTCCGCGCAGGGGGCGAGGAGATCACGGGACGGTTCCTCGTCGCGAGGTAGCCGACCCACGGCCGCCAGGCACGAGCGCCGGTCCGCAGGGGCCGGCGCTCGTGGTTTACACGGCCGGCGGTTTCGCCTCGTGGCCGCGGCTCGCCGGCCGGCTCGCCGGGGCCTGCCCGTGACGGCGCCGGCGCGCCCGCGTGCTGGCCTGCCCGCCTATCTTTCGGCATGGCTTCGTACCTCCTCAAGACCGAACCCTCCACCTACTCCTGGGACGACCTGGTCCGGGACGAGCGCACGGTCTGGGACGGTGTCACGAACGCCGCGGCGCTGAACGCCATCCGTGCCATGAAGGCGGGTGACGAGGCGATCATCTATCACAGCGGCAAGGACAAGGCCATCGTCGGGTTAGCCCGGATCGTACGCGACGCCTACCAGGACCCGAAGAAAAACGATTCGAAGCTGGCAGTCGTGGACGTGGCCCCGGTGCGGCCGCTGGCGACCCCGGTCACGCTGGCACAGGTCAAGGCGGTGCCCGGCCTATCGGACTTCGCGCTGGTCCGCATCTCTCGCCTGTCGACAATGGCCGTAAGCGACACGCACCGGAAGCTGCTGGAGCAGCTCGGGGTGCTGTAGCGGCAGCCTCGTTGGTCGACGAGGGAACGTTGGTCAGCCCGATGCCTCGTTGCTCGTTGAACGTTGATTGCAGGCTGAATGTCGCCTCTGACAGCTGATAGCCGATAGCCGACAGCCGCTAGCTGACATCCCCATGCTCTACACCGGCCTCGCCTCGTGGTGGCCGCTGCTGTCTGCGCCGGAGGACTACGCGGAGGAGGCCGGCTTCTACAGGGACATCATCGTCGGCGCGTGTGCGCGCCGGCCGCGGACGGTGCTCGAGCTCGGTAGCGGCGGCGGGAACAACGCACTCCACCTGAAGGACGACTTCGACATGACGCTCGTCGACCCCGCGCCGGGCATGCTCGTCGTCAGCCGCGAGCTCAACCCGGAGTGCGAACACATCGAGGGCGACATGCGGACCGTGCGACTCGACCGGATGTTCGACGCCGTGTTCGTCCACGACGCCGTCTGCTACATGACGTCGGAGGCGGACCTCGCGGCCGCCATGGAGACGGCCTTCCTCCACTGCGCGCCGGGCGGTGCCGCCCTGTTCTGTCCTGACCATGTCCGAGAGACATTCCGCGCCGGCACCGACCACGGCGGCCACGACGGGGCCGCCGGTGCCTTTCGCTACCTGGAGTGGACGTGGGACCCCGACGCCGCCGACACCGAGTACATCGTCGACTACGCCTTCATGATGCGCCGCCCGGATGGCTCGGTGGCCGTCGCGCACGATCGGCACGTGGAGGGGCTTTTCCCTCGGGAGACGTGGATGGCGCTCCTCGCCGGCGCCGGCTTCGAGCCAGAGCAGGTGACGGTGCGGCACTCGGACCCGGAGGTCGAGGTCGAGGTCTTCGTCGGGCGCCGGCCGGCGCAGGGCTAGGGGGCTGCGCGGGCACGCGCGGCGTCCTCGCGCCGGCCCAGCTCGTCGCTGGCCCCGAGTCCCCACAGATGTAGCGTGGCATAACTCCGCCACGGCCGCCATGCCTGGGATCGGGTCTCGGCCTCCGCCGGCGTCGCGTCGCCGAGGGCGGATCGTACCGCCGCGTCCTCCTTCGGGAAGGCGTCGGGCCAGCCGAGCGCGCGCATGGCGACGTAGTGCGCGGTCCACGGACCGAAGCAGGGAAGGGCCATGAGGTCGCGCATGGTCGCCTCCGGGTCCCCGCCGGGACGCAACCGCAGCTGCCCGCCGGCGATCGCGCCGGCCAGCGCGATGATCCCGCCGGCGCGGGCGCGGGTCACGCCGAGAGCGGCGAGGTCGTCCTGCGTGGCGCCGGCGAGCCGCTCCGCTGTCGGGCTTAGCCTGTCGAGGCCCTCGACGGGCGTCTCGACGGGATCGCCGAACGCCTGGACCACCCGGCCGGCAAGCGTGGTGGCGGCGGCCACGGAGACCTGCTGCCCGAGCACCGCCCGCAGACCCAGCTCGAAGCCGTCGAACGCGCCCGGCACGCGCAGCCCCGGCGCCGCCGCGACGGACGGGCCCAGCAGCGGGTCGGACGCCAGGTGGCCCGCGATGACGTCCGGTCGTGCGCCGAGGTCGAACAGGTGGCGCAGTCGCCCGAGCAGCGCCGGCAACACCGGAAGGAGAGAGAGGGAGATCTCCGCGAGCAGGACGCGCCGCGCCGGCGCGTCGCGGATGCGCACCCAGCCACGGTGCGTTCCGAGGCTCACTGTCCGCGCGTACTCGCCGTCGCGGACGCGCTCCACGCCGGTCGGCGCGCGCGCGCCGAGGAAGGCGAGGAGGGCGTCCCAGTCGAAGGGCGCGCGGTAGCCCAACTGCAGGGTAAGG
>Ga0307505_10002273_pt1 | contig 13616 bp, 13 predicted proteins | sample 23_S_MG_FD_202183 | JGI IMG/M metagenome (GOLD analysis project Ga0307505, IMG submission 202183) | Soil microbial communities from Populus trichocarpa stands in riparian zone in the Pacific Northwest, United States - 23_S | ecosystem: Environmental > Terrestrial > Soil > Riparian zone > Trees...
TACAGCCTGTCGCCCAGCAACCCGCCCTTGACCAGCACGTCCTCTGCCGCCTCCGTCAGGTACTTGTGCAGCACGCCCTGATTGCGCTTGCCTTCCATGGCCGGGCTCCACCGGTTGAAGCCGGCTCGCTCGAACAGGAAGTGCATCAAACCGCGAAGGCTCATGCGTCGGCGCGGCTGGGTCACTTCCCCGGTCCCGTGGGGCTCGCCGGGTAGTGCACTGCGGCCGTCCTGGCGTTCCCACGCAAAACCGACCCGCAGCTCTACCCTTCCGGATTCGGCCTCGATCACCGCCTGCCCGACCAGTTCGCCGAGACCGGATTGGCTCGCCTCGGGCTCGAACGACGGACACACCGCGTGATGCAGGTGTCCCGTGCCGGGCATGCGCTTGATCACGAACTGACGGTGGCGCGCGACGTACATCTCGACGCCACCCGCCGTGCACAGGCAGCGCGGCCGGGTCGGCGACTCGTAGGCTCGGGTCAAAGCCTCGTGCAGTTGAGGATCGTCCGACAAGATCACGCGCCCACCGATCGCGAATCGCTGCAGATCCATGGCCAGGTCCCCTCGATCGCAAGAGCGTTGCTCGAAGGAGGTATCGGCCGCCCCCTGATGCCGAATGGAATCCACACCCATGGCGTCGTCCTCCTTCTGAAATCGCTTCAGACCAGCTCGTCCAGCAACGCAGCGAGCGAGGGCTTCGGCCTGGGCAACTGCTCGCGCACGGCGCTTCGGTCGGCGATGCCGAGGATCTCCCCGACCTGGTCCTCGTCCGCACCTCGCTCGTACATGCGCGACATCAATGTCAGCCGCGCTGACTGGGTGCACAGCCCCTGGACATCCGCATACCGGAAAAGCTTGCGATAGGTCTCCAGCAACGAGCGGCACACGTAGCGCTTCTGCCTTGGCTCGCCATTGGGCGTGATCGGGTAGGGGTCGCCGGCGACCGTCAGGAACAACCGACTGCCCGGATCCATGCCGCGATACTGACCGCCATCGCCCAAACCGTGTCGCAACTTCTGGCGCTCGCGCAGATAGGCTGCCAGCGCGTCGTTCAGGCGGTGGCTGGCGAAGAACAGCGGTCGCGACTTGCCGTTGATCGCCACGTCCGCGCGCAACTCGGTTTCTCGCCGCACCGCGCCGTCCTCACCCAGATAGTCGCGCACCTCGAGCCGGGCGACTTCCAGCGGCCGCAGGCCGGTGGCAAACAAAAGGTAGTACAGCGACAGGTCGTGCCACGGGCGGCTCGAACGGCCCTTGATGCGCGTGGCACCCAGGGCCACCTCGGCCGGCGACAGCACCCTCGCCTGCCGTTCGCCCGAGGCGGCCCGCGGCTCGAAGCGCTCCAGCGCAATCAGGATGGCATCGCGGCGCAGCCGCAGCCGGCGCACGAAGGTGGCACCTTCGGCCTTCAGGCCATCGACGCCGACGACCTGGGTCAGTTGCACCGCCACGGACTTGACGCGCCGCTCGACCGCCGTGCGCGTCACCCCGAAATCCGCAGCCACCGAGTCGTAGGTCCTGCCCTGGACCACTGCCTTGAGCATGTCGACCGATCGGATCGTCAGATCGTCGACGTCTTGAGTGGGCTCGCGGTTCATAGGTCCTCCGTCACGTCAATCGAGGTCAAACCATCGGTGATGTGTGGAGGCCGTATCGACCTCTTCGAAATGTCCTCTGCCTGGATCGACCACGGGCCCTGGGGGTCTGTGGGCGCTGGACAGCTTGTTTTTCGTTGGCCGAACTTTGGCCTGCGCCCGCGCCACCCGGCCATCCCCTCTAGGGGTGTCTGTGGAGTGCGCCCAAAACGGGGCCCTCTTGCGGGGGAGCCCGGCCGGGGGCCCCCGAAAGGGGGATGCCCAACTCGACAGGTCAGGCGCAAAGCTTCGTCATCGGAGGGCCCGGGCATCGCGTCAGGCCTCCCGCCCGTGGCTGTCGATCCAGCGTCGGATGTCCTCGGCTCGCCAGACGGTCACCCGTACGGACAGCTTGACGGGTTCCGGGAAGGTGCGTGCCTGGACGCGTCGCCACAAGGTGGACTTGGAGATGGGCACGAAGGCCAGCACCTGCGGCTGGCGCAGGAAACCGGTGTCGGGCAGCTTGAGATCGGGCGCCGGCGCGCCGGCAGCCGCGGGCGTCGCGACGATGGAGGGGGTGGTCTGCATGATCGAGCCTCGTTCCGGCGTGGGCCGGCAAAGGTCATGACCTGCTCTGTCGCGGCCGTGCTAGGTCAGATTGGCACGAGCCGCTGGGGAACGCTCGACTCGACGACACGCCGTGCGCGTCCCGGAACCGCGGCGTGGTGGTTTGCACATGAAGGCGCCGGCAGCGACGAAGCGCGTGGCAGCCTGCGAAGACTGAAGTCGTTCGACCCTGAAACGCGGATGCCTGAGCGCACGAGTCACGCAGGTCGAGGTGCAGGAGGCAGGTATCGACTGCGACGCCGCCCTGAGCAGGCGGAAACTCCGGTCACGTGCGGCAGTGGCCGAGCGCGTGAAGTGGGTAGACCTTATCCGGTGTCGCCGGGCAGTACAAGCCTGCCGGACGGGTTGCTCCCGAAACCGCCCTCATCCTCCGGCGCTTGAATGTGGCGCAGGTATCCGCGACTCATTCGACAGTGTCGGGCACTGGTGCCACCACCGCCACCGCCACCGCAACCGCCTCTGCCACCGACTCGGTGGGAAGCTTGTCAGCCTGGTGCGCGACGGCGACATCGTCAGTCGTCGGCTGCCCCTGCATGGGCGGCGCATCCGGGTCGTGAGAACCTTCCTGCGCAGCCGCGTCGCCGCGCGCGTCGAGCGCATTCATGCGCCGGCGCAGCCCGATCGCGAAGTTGCGTGCGCCGTTGGAGATGTCGCGCACCTGCCGCTTCAAACCCGCACGCTGGATGTCCACCTCCTGGGGTGTGATCACCTCGTGAATCTCCAGGGTCTGCAGCAGCGGCATCAGCTGATCCAGCTTGCCCAGCACCTCGAGGAAGCGCCGGCTGAAGGAGGACAGCACGTGCACCTCCACATCCAGCGGCACGGTGTCGTAGGACGCCACCCGGGTGATGCCATGGGCCTTGAACAGAGCCTCGGCGCCGTCGATGGCCTGGTTCAGATTGGCGCTGACCGTGTCGAGCTGCGCCCGCAGCGTCGCCTCGATCCGGCCGATGTCGTCGTGCTCCAGCCGGGTGCGGGCGATGACCGCGATGAAGTGCGTGTTGAGTTGCAGCGTGTTGAACATGCGCACGAAGGAGCGCTTGCCCTCGGCGCTGGTGAAGCGAGTGGGCATCTTCAGGCTGGCGCCCTCGACCCGCCGGAAATCGACCTTGGCATGGCGGGCCAGGATGCGGGCGTTGACGCCGCCCTGGTCCAGCTTGACGATCTCGATGTCCGACATGCCGTGCTCCTGAGGTGACCCTGGTCGGATCGATCTTCCCGAGCCCCCCGCGCAATCGCCACGCGATATGGCCGGCAATCCGGGGAGCTTTCGGGATCAGCGAAGGATTCGCGGCGTTTGGGCATTGACCGCGCCCGCGCAGCGCCCTACCTTTACGACATGCAGCAGCTGGCCCTGCATTCAAACAAAGCGAGCCCTGGAGTTTTTGCGAACTGAGGCACGGCATGCGATGGCGGTGAGGCCCCGTAGCGGGTCTTGACGAGATCGCGGCGTGCCCCGAGCCCGACGGCACCTGCCCGGTGTCCGTCCGACGCATGCCATCGGAGCCAGCCTTCGAGGCTAGGGCAGCGCCACGTTGCTGCGCCCTTGCCTGCACGGCTTTCTTCGATCGGTAGCTGGCGCACCGATCAAGGCGGTTCCCACCGCCACGCCAAGCCAGCCCTGGAGTCCTTCCACCTCGTCGCCGGTATCACGCCGGTTGTTTACCACCCCCTGGGGGCCGTCGCCTCCATTGGTGGGGCGCGTTGCCTCCTGCACTGTCGATGGAGTCAACGATGTTGCAACCCGATGTTTCCCCCTCGGTACTGCCGCCGGCCATGGCCGGATCCGTGTTCCAGAACCCTCCCGCGGCGCCGCAGCGAAGACCAGCCGCCAATCCTGTCGGGGCCGCTGAACAGGCATCGCCCGACGAAGAGCTGGAGACCGTCGAGTGGAGCGAAGACGACATCGTCTTCCTGCACTGGCGGCTGCTCCAGGAAGTGCGCCACCTGGCCGACCCGGCCGCGCCGCTGGGCGAGAAGCTGGACACGCTGCGCTGGGTGTTCACCGAGCGCGAGAAGGACGCAGCGCCCTTCTCCTTCGTCAGCTGCCTGCGTGTCGTCGGCTGCAGCCCGCTGTCGCCGATCGCCTACTGCGGCCTCGTCGATGCCGAAGAGGTCCGCGACCAGATCCGCAACGGCCTGAGGGCCTGGCTGGGCAGCACGCTGCAGCGCTACCCGGACTGGGTGCGCCAGGCCGTGGCATGCAACCCCGATTGGATCGAGGCGCACCTGGCGAGGAACCCGCAGTGGATCAACGAGCAGATCAAGCACAGGGCCGAGCAGGGTGACCTGTTCGCCTGATCCCTTCCCTACCGGGCTCGACGTGTACGCGCGAGCCCTCCCCGTTCAAGGAGTTCTTCATGTCCAACTTCAAGAGCGTCCTGTGCCTTCTGGCGATCCTGATCGCCTACGGCATCGCAGGACGCATGGACTACGACGATGCCGTGATGCTGGAACAGGCCCGGCAGGCTGACGTGTTGGCCGCAGACGTTGCCCGCGCAGCGGTGGCGGCCGTAGGCGACGAGACCCGGCTGGGAGTGCCGGCCATTGGCGCGCACCGTATCGACTGCGATGCCGGTGCTTCGTTCACCGCCAGCGCCTGCCGGGCGCCGTGGCCGGCGTCATCGCGCTGAGGTGGCCGCCATGCACAGCCCACCACACATCGTTCAAGGCGAGCACCGCCTGCTGATGGTCCAGGCCCCGGAAGACATCGAGTACCTGGTCAAGGAAAGCGAAGTGCTCACCGGCCGTGCCGGTCGCAGCTTCGTCATCGCCGGCGCCGACCGGCTTGTCTATCGGGTGCACTGGCAAGGCAAGGGGCATCCGAACGGCCTGTTGGTCGAGCGGCTCGATGCCCGTGGCCAGGTCCTGAGCACCCGCCACCTGCCGCTCTGGGAGTTCCTGGAGCACAGCCTGGTCGAGGCGCAGGCCGCCGGCCAGTTGTTCACCCCACCCGTCCGCCACCACGGCTGACGGTTCATTCCCCCCACTGGCGGGCCCGACCCGCAGGGGATCGGACCCGCCTCCACCCAAGGAGCATGTCATGCAAATACAGGTTCGAATCAACGAGGAAGGCGCGCTGCGCAACCAACGCCACGCCTTCAGCAACCGCTTCACGCTGGTGAGCGAGCTGTTGCAGAACGCCCGGCGCGCGGGTGCCACGCGCATCGAGATCCACCATGATGTTGGCGCGCAGCTGCTGCGCGTCCACGACAACGGCTGTGGCCTGGAGGACTTCCAGAAGCTGCTGAGCTTTCATGAGACGGGCTGGGATGCGGCGACCCGCGCCGAAGAGCGCCCGTTCGGTGTCGGCTTCTCCAAGTGCCTGTACGCCGCCACCCGCTGCATCGTGGCCTCGGGCCGCCAGCGGGTGGACATCGACACCGCCGCGGCACTGGCCAAGGCATGCATAAAGGTCGAAGCGCTCAGTGCGTCCGAGGCCGTGGCCGGCACCCAGGTGGAACTGCAGGGCGCCGACCTGCCCGATCTGGGCACGCAGGTCGAAGAGCTGTGCCTGGGATTCCCGGTGCCGGTGCTGTTCAACGGCCAGGCGCTGACGCGGCGCTATGCCGAAGACCATCTGGTTCTGCAGCCCAGCGCGATCGGCGGCATTCACCTGAGTGGCACGCAAGACGGCAGGCACAGCCCCGCCACGATGGTGTTCCTGCAGGGCTTCTGTGTCCTGAAGCCGGGCTACTTCCTGCACGAGACGCCCAACGTGGTGCACCTGGATTCGCGCCAGTTCATGGCGCGGCTGCCGGACCGTGACAGGCTGATCGACGAGGACCTGCAGCGCAAGCGCATCGACACCGCGTTGAAGGCCTGCTGGCGCAGCACGCTTGAGTCGGCGAAGGCACGGTTGGCGCCGGAGCATTTTGTCCAGACCTACTACGCAGCGATGCGTGGCTGGGGGCATCTGGATCTGATGAACGACCTGGAGCCGCTGCCGGCCGGACTGTTCGACGCCATCGTCGGCTATCCGGTCCAGGACGAACACGGGGAACGTGATTTCGTCAGGGAATTGGCAACGCCGCCGACACGCGGCGAGATCGAAAGCGCTGCGGTGCAACTGGTCGCGCTCGACAGCGTCGGCAACGACAACGGCGCGCGCTGGATGCTGGCGCGCAGCAAGGGCTACCGGGTCTTCGAGTGGTTCGGCCTGCACACCGACCATTGGGTGCGATCCCATGTGCGCTTCCTGGAAGACGAGCCCGTGCAGGTCGAGGCCATCGGCGAAGAACTGCACACGGTGCTGGAAGGGCGCTGGGTCAGCCCGAGCGTGATCCTGTGCGCGGCGGTACGCATCCGCGTCGGCCCGGACGAGACCGTGATCACCGACGAAGGCGTGTGCCACGACGGCACCCTGTACATCCCCGCGGGTGAACGTACCGGCAGGCCGGTGCTGCAACTTTCGTCGTTCACCGACGAGCACGACCAGTACCTGGATGCCGACGCCGACGCCGACTGCGAGGCGCTGGCCGACCTCATCCGTCGCCTGCGTTCGCTCGATCCCGTGCAGACCTTCGACTCCCTGCTCCAGGACCTGCGCCTGGGCAGGTACCCGCTGCTTCGCGGCAGGACCTTCCAGGTCACGGTCGGCGTGGGCTCGGCCCCCGGGCACAGCGTCGAACTGGTGCAGGACGAGGCTGCCGTCGAACGCACAGGCACCGGAGGGCAGTATGAACGATCCTGAGTACGCCGCGCGCATCGACGCGGTCAAGCAACGAGCGCATGGCCGCTGGGGAGAGATCCTGGCCAGCGCCGGGGTGGACGAAGGCATCCTGAAGCATCGCAACGGGCCCTGCCCGCTGTGCGGCGGTACGGACCGCTTCCAGTACACCGACAAGTTTGGCGAGGGCAACTACCACTGCCGGCAGTGCGGCGCTGGCGGCGGCTTCAAGCTGCTGCAGGCCGTCAAGGGCCTGGACTTCAACTCGGCGCTGCGCGAGGTCGAGCGCTGCCTGGGACTGCTGCCGCAGGCTACGGCCGCGCAGGTGAGCAGCGCCGAGCCTGCGGGCGAGCGGATGCGCAAGCTGGTGCAGCGCATCTGGGACGAAGCCCGGCCGGTCACCCCCGGCGACGAGGTCGATCGTTACCTCGGCGGGCGTGGCCTGGCGCTGCCGGCCTATCCGGCCGTGTTGCGCTTCCATGGGTCGCTGGGCTACTACCAGAAGGACGCCGCCGGCAAGTCGCGCAAGCTGGCCGAGTACCCGGCCATGCTGGCCTGCATCCAGGATGCGCAGGGCCATGCGGTGACCTTGCACCGGACCTACCTGCAGGACGGTGCGAAGCTGAAGGCCGCCGATGCGAAGAAGGTGCTGTCGGCTGGCATCAACGGCGCGGCCGTGCGTCTGTTCGAGGCGGAAGAGGAACTGGCGGTGTGCGAAGGCATCGAGACGGGCCTGGCGCTGCACCTGGCCACGCGCAAGCCGGTGTGGGCCGGCATCAACGCCGGCAACCTGGAAAAGCTGTGGCTGCCGCCGACGGTGCGCAGGGTCTGCATCTATGCCGACAACGACGCCGACGGCGACTTCGCCGGCCAGTGCTATGCGTACACGCTGGCGCGTCGGCTGAAGCGCGAGCAGAAGTCGGGCGCTGAGCGGCAGGTGCGGGTGTTCGTGCCGCGCCATGCCGGCACCGACTGGGCCGACGTGTGGCGCCAGCGCTGCAAGACGCCGACGGCATGAGAGGAGTGAAGTGCGATGTGGGGGTGCGGCCGGTCCGGGTGACCGGGCCGCACCCGCTTTTTCAGCGGCACGGGGTCGACTCGATGCGGTGCCACCGAAAAGGCGAACTGGTTTTCCCGCTGGTAGTTGTCAGACCAGGCGGCGCCTTCCGGCGTCGCAAAAGACAGCCCTGGAGTTCCCGGCGCGATGCCATTCGCGCCCTTCGTGGACCGGCCTGCCATTTGGCAACACGTGGCAACACGTGGCCGCCGGTCCGTCCTCAGCCCTGTCGGGGATGTGCATCCCCGACAGGGGCCATGCCGTCCCCGCTCTTCCCATACTGACAAGGAGTTTGATATGAAAAGCGGACGTACTCTTCTGGGCCTGGCCCAGGAACTGCAGCGCCAGCTGCAGTCGAAGAAGGACCTGGTCGTACCCTCGCAGCTCGTGCACCACAGCACGGGCCAGGGCGGGCAGACCCGCCTGGTCATCGACGAAGGCGGCAGCCCGGTGCACTACGGCGTCACGCCGCTGGCGCGTCGCCAGCTGGCCGACAAGCTGAAGATTCCGTATGCCTACTTCGAGCGCATGCGCGAGGAGCAGCCGGTGCTGCTGGACCGCAACGTCAACACCTGGCTGCAAAGCGAGGACGACCGGCGCATGCTGCGCACGCTCGACGGCCAGGTGCGCGCGGTGCTGTCCGACCGCTACCGGCGGCTGGACAACTACGACCTCGCCGAAAGCGTGCTGCCGATCCTGCAGCAGTTGCCCGAGCTGCGCTTCGAATCGGTCGAACTGACCGACACGCGCATGTACCTGAAGTGCGTCACGCCGCGCCTGAGCTACGAGATGGCTCCCGGTGATGTCGTGCAGGCCGGTGTCGTGATCTCCAATTCGGAGGTCGGCCAGGGTACGCTGTCGGTGCAGCCGCTGCTGTTCCGGCTGGTATGCCTGAACGGGCTGATCGCCGCCGACCGCTCGCTGCGCAAGACCCACGTGGGGCGGGCGCTGGGCACCGAGGACGAAGGCCTGCAGGTCTACCAGGACGACACGCTGCGCGCCGACGACCTGGCCTTCTTCCTGAAGGTGCGCGACGTGGTGCAGGCGGCCGTGTCGGAAGCCACCTTCCTGCAGACCGCGCACAAGCTGCAGAAGACGCTGATGATCCCGCTGGTCGGCGATCCGGTGAAGACGGTCGAGGTGCTGGCACAGCGCTACACCCTGAACGACGCCGAGCGCTGCGGCGTGCTGCGCCACTTGATCGCGCAGGCCGACCTGTCCGGCTACGGACTGGTGAATGCGGTGACGCATTTCAGCCAGGAGCTCGAGGATTACGACCGGGCGACCGAGTTCGAGGCGCTGGGCGGCAAGCTGATCGAGCTGAGCCCACCGGAGTGGAAGGGACTGGCCGAAGCGGCCTGAGCCTAGAGTGGGTCGCGGCAGCGGCGGGGGCGAGCGCCCTCGCCGCCTGCTGCGCCGCGACGGCAAGCGAACTCATGGGCATCGTGGTCGCGGACGCGGGCGCCCTGCCCGCCGCTCACGCATTCGTCGGCGGATTCGAGGGGTTGCGGATGGCAAAGCGGCCGGCAGCGGCGGCAGGTGCCACCAGCCGTTGCGCCGCCGTGGTCGGGCCACTTATGCTGAATCACGCGCTGCATCGCGCACCCGACTCGCATCGGGTCTACGACCATGACACCGTCCATCGACGAGCCACACCCAGCCCCTGCGGGGCCGACTCAGGGGGTACACCATGAACCACGCGCAACTGTCCGATGTCCAGATCTCGAACCTGACCCTGCTGCTGACCATCCGTGACGGTGTGCTGCACGACAAAACCGCCGCCTGCTGCCGATTCGCGCTCGACGCGACCCAGGCCGACCGACTCGCCGCGATGAGCATCCAGCAGGTCATGGCCATCGTCGCCAACGTCGGCGATGCCACCTTGTTCCCTCCACGCCGCGACCTGGTGGCGCTGCTCGACATGCCGCTGCCGCTGGCACGCCCGCTGGCCGCGGTGCACTCTGCCCGCCACCTGGCAGCCTGAGTCGATCGCCTGGCGGAGCGGTCGATGCACAACCGGGTCGATCGCCAGGTCCGCGCCCTGGCGCTGGCCAGGGAGTGCGCAGCCCATGGCGCACGCGTGCGCACCATCAGCCGCCTCACGGGGATGAACCCGCGCGACCTGCTGCGGCTGCTCTTCCCTGACCGGCAAAGGGTCCCGCGCGGGCGCTCACCCGATTCTCCCGAGTGGTACCACGGGGCCAACCTGCTCTATCGCGCGGAAGCCTCGATCGTCATGTCGATCTATCGCCGCCTGCGTGCGGCGGATTTCGGCGGCGGCGAGGCGTTGCTGGGCGCCTACCGTCACTACGCCGGCCTGTGCCAGCCCCCTCATCGCATCAGCTTCGACCGGGCCTTCGACCTGGCGGCCCACACCGACGGGCTGTGGCTGACCGAATCACGCAGCTTCTCGTTGGTCGTGTGCCCGGCGTGCCACAGCGAGTTCCTCGCGGCCTTCGGCTCAGTGGCGCTGTCGAACGACGACTGTCCCTTCTGCAAGCTGGTGCAGCGCTACGGCAGCGACCCGCGGGTTCAGTCGTCGTTTCCGGCGCAGCCTCTGGCCAACCCGTCGGCAATGCAGCTGGGCATGCTCATCCTGCTGCAAGGCACGGGTGTTGAACCACCCGCCCAGCGGCACGACTGACCTGCCAGCAAGTCCCGTGTCGGTGCACAGCGTTGGGCTGCGCGGTCGCAGCCGCCCCCATAGCGGAGAGCCTTCGCGCCATCACCTCGGCGTAGCAGTGCTTGCAGCCAGGCGAAACCTTCGTGCAACCCGTGGTCGGGTTCCAAGTGTGCTGGGTCCATTCGATCGACGACTCGGCCATGAAGTGCTCCGAGCGCGAGTGTAGGGTGTGGGTGCAGGGTGCAGTACGGACGCGGGGAGTGCCCGCGGCCCTCCGGGCGGCACATTGGGAGTTCAATTCGCACGGCGACTGTGACACGGACCGCGCCCACCGCACCGGGCTGTCTTGCCGGCGTGGCGCAGAAGGCCTATGGCAGGAACGCCTCACTGAGCTGAAATGCGAGCCAGCGCCGGCCGCAGTGCCCAACGCCCGCTTGGTGGCAGTCAGCGTGAACTCAGCCGCCCGTGGCGACGGTCAGCAACCGCTGCATTGCCGTCACCCACGTCGCCGGGCCGGATGGCGGCAATGCGCCACATTGCAGCCGTTCAGATGACATCGGTTCGCAGCGGTTGACCGAGAACCTGCGTGAAGCACGCCGGCCCCGGACCTGATCGCGAAACCCCATCGCGGCAGGGACCGTTTCGACAGGCCGTGCCCAGCGGTGCGCCGAAGAATGGGGTTCCGTCCTGACGTATCGACGCGATGGCAACCCAATCGCCGCCTGGCAGTGCTTTCCCAGCCGCCGACCCGGGCTTCGCAGCCCTGCCGGTCGAAGAGCTGCTTGCATCGGTCGAAGACCTCGTCGCGCGCATCCGACTGTGCTTCGGCATTGACCGCGATGCCTTCGAACTCGAGGTCCAGCCCCTGTTGCGCAACTACGCCGCCTATGTGCACCTGCTGCCGGCCACCGCCGACAACTACTTCAGCGCGCCGGGCGGTCTGCTGAGGTTGGGGTTCGAGGTCGCGTTCTTCAGCCTGCAGGGCACCGACGCGCACATCTTCTCCGGCCGCTCGACGATCTCGGTGCGCCGCCATCTGGAACCTCGCTGGCGCCAGGCCACCTTCATCGGCGGGTTGTGCAGTGAACTGCACCGCGTGCTCAGCCACATCATCGTGGCCGACGCAGGTGGCGACGAGTGGCCGGCCTACTTGCTCCCCCTGGACACCTGGCTCGTTGCGCGCCGGGCCGATCGCTACTTCGTGCGCTGGCGTCCAAACGCCGCGCAGACACGGGGGCTGGGTGTCCTTGTGCTGCCGCACGTGGTGCCGGCCAGCACGCTGCAGTTCCTGAACGAGGACAACGCGGTCATCGTTCCTCACCTGCTGGCCAGCATCGGCGGCATGCCGGTGTACCGGGACCACAACGTGCTGGACAGCCTGGTGCGCCGCTCACTGGCGCTGGTTGTCGACCGCAACCTGCAGGCCAACGCCGATCGCTACGGCGCACCGCAGTTCGGATCGCACCTGGAGCGCTACCTCGTGGACGCGTTACGCCGCCTGGCCGCCAGCCACTCGGCTTGGGCGCCCAATCACGAGAAGTCAAGGGTCTGGTTCGGCCGCGATGGCCTGTTCCTGCTGTGGCCCCAGTCGGCGGCCGACATGCAGGCCCTGTTGGAGGCCGACCAACTGCCCGGCATACCGAAGGCCCCGGAGACCGTGCTGGAGTTGCTCCTGGCCGCCGGTGTCCTTGAAGCACAAGATGGCGACCGTGCCACCTGGACAATCCGCCCGCCCGAGGCCAAGTCGGCGCTGGAGGCGGTGAAGCTAGCTTCCCCGGCCATCCTGTTTGCCGGAGTCGATGCGCTGCCGTTGCCATTGGACCTGCGACTGGTGTGCAAGCCGGGCGATGTTTCGCCGACGCGCTCAGCGGCCAAACCCGCGCCCGCCGCCCCGCCCGGCACGCAGTTCTCGTTGATCGACTCGCTGCCGCCATCCGATGCGCGTGAATCGCCCGAAGCGGTTCCGTCACCCGCACGACCCGAGGCCACCCCAACCGTACCGGCGGCGCCGCCGCCAGACCCTGCGTCATCAGCAGCGCCACGCCTCCCCGCCTTCAGCCTGAGGGCCCCGCTGCGGCTCAACCCTGCCGTGCGCGACGCCCTCGAATCGATCGTTGCAACGCTGAACGGACCCGGCGCCGCGGCAGCGGCCTGTGCCGTGGCGAACGGGCTGTTCGTCCCGCTGCATGAACTGGAAGCACGAGGCATACAGCCCGCCGTGGCGATGCGAGCCCTTTCCGATGTGCGCATGCTGGTGCATGAGGACCGAAACCGCCCGCCCACCGTCTCGCAGCGTTTCGGCGCCGACATGACGGTGGGCCTGGTCATCGACCCGCGCTGCGTTGAAGGCTTCGATCTCGCGGCGTTCAACGTTGCCGACCAGGCAGGTGGCTGAGATGCTGGCGCGCCGCTACGAGATGCCCTGGCGCCGCGCCTACGAGAGCTATGCAGGCCTGGGCTGGCTGGCCGCCATGCTTTTCTTCGCCGTCGTCGGCGCGCAGCAGCAGTTGCCGCGATCTCTGGCCCTGCCACTGGCCCTGCTGTGTTTCTGCATGGGAGTGCTGCGGCTGGCGCAGGCGCTGCGCACGTTGGTGTTGCGCGCGTCGCTGTCCGGCCGCGGCATCCAGGTCATCACCACCGCGGAACTGGCCCGCTGGTGCCGCAAGCCCGACCAGGTGTTCCTGGGCTTCGGGTTCGAGTGGCAGCCGGTGCACTCGCAACGCCTGTACGAGCTGGCCAAGATCGACTACCGCGAGTTCACGGTCTCCCCTCGCCTGCTGACCCTCCTCGGCTACCAGTCCAAACCCCAGCCCGACGCCGAGATCGGCCTGCCGTACATCCATGGCGTCGAGCCGAGGGAAGTCCCCCTGCACCGGCCACTGCAGAACTTCGAAGGCGGCACGCTGCTGGTAGGCACCACCCAGTCCGGCAAGGGCGTGGTGCTGGCCAGCCTGATCACCCAGGCGGTGCGGCGCGGCGATGTGGTCATCGTCATCGACCCCAAGAACAGCCGGCGCCTCAAGCGCGTGACGCAGCGAGCATGCGAAGACTGGCGCGAGACCGA
>Ga0307505_10002274_pt1 | contig 13616 bp, 17 predicted proteins | sample 23_S_MG_FD_202183 | JGI IMG/M metagenome (GOLD analysis project Ga0307505, IMG submission 202183) | Soil microbial communities from Populus trichocarpa stands in riparian zone in the Pacific Northwest, United States - 23_S | ecosystem: Environmental > Terrestrial > Soil > Riparian zone > Trees...
GCGAAAATCGTTTATCGGGAAGATACTCGACGGCGCACCGCCGGAGCAGCGGCTCAGCGGAAGTCTCGCGGCGGCCGTCGTCGCCGTGATGAATGGAGCTAGCATCATCCGCGCTCATGACGTAAAGGCCACGGTTGAAGCATTGAAGATAACTAATGCGGTCATTGCTCAGAATTAGTTTGATCCTTGTGTTGTGCACGGTCGCGTTTGCCGACGTTGCGCCGGATGCGGGTTTCACGAACGTGCCCGCCGATCTGGTGCTGATAACCTCAGCAGATCTTTCCGGCTACCGATTCTTCCTCGAATCGCCGATGAGCGTCGAGGAAGTAAAGCTCAATGCGGGTTCAACGACCGTGATCGCCGCGACGGGACGCGGTGGAGCGGCGCGCTACGCTAAACTCATCGCCGTACCCGTGTCGGATATGACCATTTCCGGCGATCTTTCCGGCGGACTCCTGGATGATCTTATCCGCCGAAAGCGTTTTCCAAATGCCCGCGAATTGCTTTCGCATAACTTTCAGGCGACCATTACGATCATCGAAAAGCCTGTTTGGAAGCCGCCCGTATATAGCCTCACGATCGAGAACGGGGTTGTGATCGCGACCAAGCCCGAGGTCGTGACTGTGGTCGGCGGCAGCGGTCGGTCGCTGATGATGTACGCGATCCCGGTAGTCATCGGTGGCGTACTGATAACGATCGCAATTGCGATTATCGGAATTTTCCTATTCCGTCGTTCGAGAAAAAGGGTATGAAGTTTATACAAGTCGGCCTTATCGTATCGTTGCTGCTCGCGGTCACAGGTTTCACTGAATGCTACAAACCTGTGACCGGCGCTGGCCTGCCGAAGAACATCAAGAGCATTGCGGTTCCCGCGTTCAAGTTCGAGGCGACCGGATTGCGCTATCGCGTCGAGTCGCGGTTTACCGAAGCCGTATCGCGTGAGATCATCCGTCGCGGCAGCGGCCTCAAAGTGCAGGGCACGCTTGAGGGCGCCGATGCCGTCATCGAAGGCAACATCCGTGACTTTTCGTTCAGCGGCGTTCTGCTCGACCGCGAAGGCCGTGCACGTGTTTACGAGGTCGTAATAACCACCGCCGTCACCATCCGCGACCTGCGGGCGAATAAGATCCTTTACGACAATCAGAACTTTATCTTCCGCGACTCGTTCGAGTTCAGCGAGGACCCGCGCTCATTCTTCAACGAAGAAGACCCGGCCGTCGAACGCATCGCCCGGGCCTTTGCCGAGTCGGTTGTTTCGACCATCGTGAACGGCATGGGTGTGAAGCAAGAGAAGAAGTAGGCGATGTCTTTGACCCGCGTACAACTTTGGGAAAAGCTTCAGCGGCGAGAGATCGAGCCGGTGTACGTGCTGCACGGTGTTGAAACCTATCTTCGCGATCTGGCGGCTAAGAATATCGTTGAGGCATGTTTTGGCGAGGGAGACTTTCGCGACTTCAACGATGATGCATTCTCGCTGAACACGCCGGACAATATTCGCACGGCCCTGGCCGCGGCGAACCAGCTGCCGATGATGGCCGCCCGGCGAGTCGTGAGGATCACCGAAGTGCGTGTCAGCACCTCCGCTCAAAAGGACACGCTCAAGGAAGACAACTTCGATGCCCTGGCCGCGTATCTAAAAAACCCTTCGCCGAGTTCGGTAGTCATCTTTGTCGCTGATGAGCTAAACGGTAGTCGAAAGGTTGGAAAGCTGCTCAAGGACTGCGCCGGAGCGGTCGAATTCGCAACGCCGGATGAAGCATATCTGCTGAAGTGGGCCAGGCAGCAACTCAGGCAGAACGATGCCGAGATGGACGATCGGACGATGCGGCATCTGATCGCGATGATCGGCCAGGACGTCCGTCGGCTGACGATCGAGATAGCAAAGCTCGCAACATCTGCTCTCCCTGCAAAAACGATCTCGATCGATCTCGTCGACGATCTGGTCGTGAACGCCAGTGAGAATGAGAATTTCGCCCTATCGAATGCGCTCACATCTAACGATCCCAAGCGCATCCTTAGAGTTCTCAAGAAAGACCTGGACAACGGCGGTGAACCGCTCGCTTTGCTCGGCCTTTTGTCGTTCCATTATCGCCGAATGCTGATCGCGAAAGACCTGATTGAAGCGGGAGCCGATCTCCCAACAGTAAAGAAGAATGCGAAGGTTTTCGGCAATGCAGAATCCTTTCTCGCCGCCACGCGCCGTGCAGACAAAAGACGACTCGAACACACCGTCGTCCGCATCGCTGAAACTGACCTTGCCATAAAGACCTCCGTCGGCGGATCTGCCCCAAAAGGCCCGCGAATGCTGCTGGAATCGCTCGTTTGCGAACTTACGATGAGGGACTGAGGTAATCGCCTAGCAGAAGCTTACCCTCGTAGTCGATGAGGCCGATCTGCACCCTATCCAGCCACCCGGTCCTGCCCAAGACAGAGCGGCTGACCATTTCATCGGCAGCGAAATACACAACTGATTCGGTTTTAATACCAAGCACTTCGATCGACACGGTGTGAGGATGTGCTTCAAACCTTCCAGTGACGGTAGCTATCCACATCGAAGCCTCAGCTTCGATATCAATACCTAATAGTTCACCGTGTGAGCGTTTGAAGATGCAGTGACTTGATCCGGTGTCGAGCTTAGCTTCGCATTCTACGGCGCTATCGCCATGCCGTAAAACGACGGTCAAACTAATGCCGGGCTTGAGGGTACTGTAAAGGTGAACACGGTCAAAGGTAAGCGTCTCGCTCACGAGATCCATCCTCCGGTAAACGGTTCAGATTCCTCCGGAGTAACGAGTTCAACAAAAGGTATTTGAACCCCTGCTTCTACAGCTGTCTTGTAAACGTCTGCCGCTGTTGGGCCAACAGCGACAAGCTCACCGCCGTCAAGTGCTACCCATTTACCAAGATAAGCCTGACGATGTTCGTTAAGCCATGCCAATGATTCACCCGATCGTGGTTGGTCTACCGAAAGTCCCGTGGAACTTCCACTTTCTCTCTTGGCTTCGAGCCAATCCAGTATTCGGTCTTGGTCGACGGGCGGAAGCCCCTGGATGGATCGCTTGATCTGTTCTAAGTTCGCAGCCATTTACCAAATTCTAGCACAGTCACCGAACCTAAATTTGACCGAGTGTGAACTAAGAAAACTGTTGACATGTGACTATTTAGTCACCTATACTGAGCGCGAATGGAGCACGAACTGGTCTTCAAGGCGCTGGGCGACGAATCACGCCGCCTGCTGCTCGACCTGCTGTTCATCAAGCAGGGACGCAGTTTGTCGGAGCTTGAGGAGCATCTACCGATGACGCGTTTCGGCGTGATGAAGCACCTCAAGGTACTGAAAGCCGCGGGGCTTGTAACTACGCGCAAGCAAGGCCGGGAGACACTCCACTACCTGAATGCGGTGCCGATCCAGATGGTCTATGACCGTTGGGTCAGCAAGTATTCGAAAGGCTGGGCGAGATCGCTCACCGAACTAAAGTACGACCTGGAGGCTGAAATGGCAGAAGCAAAGCAATCGGAAATGACGAAACATGTTCTGGAGGTCTACATAAAGACGACGCCCGAAAGGCTGTGGCAAGCCCTTACGGAAGGTTCCTTTACGGAGAAGTATTTTTACGGTACCCGAGTCGAATCGGACTGGAAACCCGGCGCGACATATCAGTATCTAACACCGGACGGAACGTCGATGCTCGACGGGCGAGTGATCGAGGCGGAACCTCCAAACCGGCTGGTAACGACATTCAACGCGCATTGGCATCAGCAGATCGGCGATGTTCCGGAATCGACGGTTACCTACGAGATCACACAGCTTGGCGAAGCGTGTAAACTCACGCTCGTACACAGCGACCTTATCCCTGGACATCCGCTGACCGAAGGCGTGTATCGCGGATGGCAGGAGATCCTTTCTGGTCTTAAGACGTTGGTTGAGACGGGTAAGCCGCTTGTGATAACCCAACCGCAAAACGATCCGGAGTAGATCATGAAAAGCTACGCATTCTGGCTGAAAGCAGCGGCCGTTACAATGCTCGCGACGGCCGCAATTCATACTATGTCTTTCTTCGTCGAGCCGGCTCCGACGAACGATACCGAGCGACAGATCTTCGGCCTGGTCCAGGAATACAGATTCGATTGGGGCGGCGGCATTCACCGTCCGCTGGGCGATCTGATGACCGGGCTCAGCATGTGCTTTACGCTGCTGTACCTGCTCGGGGGTGTCCTGATCTTTATCTTCTGCGGGCGAAAGTCGATGCGGTCGTTATGCGCGGATTGACGACGATCCTTGTGGTCGTGTTCGGTTTTGCGTTTGCGTGGATGGTGCTTTACACCTTCCTTCCGCCCATTATTTTCACCGGGCTCGTTTTCGCGATGTTGAGTGTCGCAAGACTGTTCGGCTTCGGAAGGTCAGCGTCTGAAGAAAAATAATGTAGGGGCGGCAACTGATGCTGCCGGCGGGTGTCTAGCCTGGGAAAAGGAGACAAAGCCGGGCGGGGTCGCGCCCCTACTTTTTGTTCGGCGATACGGATCCCGAATCGCCGGACAAACTAGATCGGTTCGGCACTAAGGCCGCGATTCATGTAGTAGTAAAGGTCGTTAAAGTCCATCACCGCCCGATTCAGGATCAGCGGCAATTGTGGCATATCGGCAGTGTTGATGATTAAGTTTAGGTTACGCAGGAACGCTTCGTGGGCGTTCATCGTTGTGCCTTCGTCCTCGAGCGAAACAAGGAACAATCGGCGTCGTTCGTTCGAGTACATTGCGTTCGCCTTCTGCTGAAGGATCGCGGCACCGCCAAACTCGGCGGCAAAATCAGGTGAAAAGACAACTATCTCGGTCTTACCTTCGCGAAGCCGTTCATTGGCCTGCGCCGGGGTCTGGGCGATGTAAACTCTGTAGCCCGAGTCACTCAACCGTTGAGCAACCTCATCACGTTTCTCACCAAGACAGAGCAAAACTCGTCGCGGCTTCTTGTTCGGGTCGTCGGACGATTCGATCTTGTCGCTACCGGTTTTCAGGGCACCAAGCAGCATTTTGAGAGCGTTGTTGATCTCGTAGTCCGACTGCTTCTCGGCAAAGCTTCCGCCCGTGGTTTCAACCGGTGCGGCTGGCTTGTTGTCGGCGAGCTGCTGAACTGTAGCGGAGCCCTGGCCGCCCTTGAGGTCCTTGTTTGCCCGCAGCATGTTCTGGCAACGCGGGCAGCGGACGGTAAAGTTGCCGCTCGGGATCTTCGATTCGTCGAGCTGGAGCGAAACTGAGCAATTGTCGCAGCGAATGATCATGGCGTGTTAAATGCGAAAGAGGTTTATTCCATCATGTCCAGAACGGACGTGGCAGACGGCATTGCGGTCGGCGGCGGCATCACAACATCGATGGCCGGGCGCTTCATACGGTCTTTGTTGAGGTAATCTTCGTTGGATGAAAGGCCCTTTAACTGAAGCAGAAGGTTGTTCTGATTCGTCGCGTATGAGAGTCCGTCCTCGAGCGTGATGATCTTGTCTTCGATCATCTTGCGGATCACCGCATCGAAGTCCTGCATTCCGTCGATCTCGCCGTCGCGGATCGCGTCGAGCAGTGTCTTGCCCTCGCTCTCGCCTTTCTCGATGTACTCACGCGTACGCGGATTCGACCGAAGGATCTCGACCGCGGCGATGCGGCCTTTACCGTCGGCCCGCGGGATCAAACGCTGTGAAACGATATAGCGGAACGTCTGTGCGAGCCGGGTTCGGATCACCTTCTCTTCGTTCTTCGGATAGAGTCCGATGATACGGTCGATCGTCTTTGACGCGTCGATCGTGTGGAGCGTCGAAAGCACAAGGTGGCCGGTCTCCGCTGCTTCAAGCGCGATCTCGGTCGTTTCGATGTCTCGCATCTCGCCGACGAGAATGACTTTCGGAGCCTGACGAAGTGCGGCTCTCAAGGCCGATGCAAAGTCTTTCGTATCGGCACCGACCTCACGTTGATTGATCGTGCTCTTTTTGTGGTTGTGAAGGAACTCGATCGGATCTTCGATGGTAACAATGTGGTACGACTTCGTCTCGTTGATCTGGTCGATAATGGCAGCGAGCGTCGAACTCTTACCGGAACCGGTCGGGCCGGTAAGCAAGACAATGCCGTTACGAATTCCGCAGACTTCCTTGAGCTGCACCGGAATGTTCAAAGCCTCGAACGACGGTATCTCGTGCGGGATGACGCGCATCACGATCGAGTACGAATTACGCTGCTGAAAGATATTTACGCGGAACCGGCACTTGCCCGGAAGGGCGTAGCTAAGGTCCGCCGTGCGCGTTTTGGCGAGCTGATGGGCGGCGTCGGGATTGCCCCGCAGCAACGCCATCGCGATCATCTCGGTCTGAAATGCCGTAAGGCGGCCCATCCCGAGCGGCGTGGCGGAATATAGGGTTCCGTTGATCTCTACTTGCGGTTTTTGACCGCACGAGAAGTTCAGATCGCTGACATTATCAGAGATAAGCAGCATCTGCTCTATGATCGGTGCAACATCAAGCAAACTCATTTTGGTTGGAACTCTCTAGCGAAGTGACTGAGGGGTCTGAACTTGGGGGTAATTCGCGAAGGGTCGTGGCGGACGCACGGTCCGGCGTCGCAACGTAAGTATCTCTTATTGGGAAGGCGCTTTGCAAGACATTTATTAATCGTGTTTAACACGGGTAGCGGCGTCCAAGAGCGCCTGGTAGCGGCCTCCGATGCCTTTGGGATCTCGAAACAGGTCGCTGATGATCGCCGCCGAATCGGCTCCCGCTGCGATGACATCCGCAATGTTCTCTAACCCGATCCCGCCGATCGCAACGATCTTGACTGTGCCGACGGCTTCACGGGTCCGGCGAATGCCGTCGAGCCCGATCACAGGATCAGGGTTTTCCTTTGTAGATGTCGAGAAAACCGGTCCGACCGCGATGTGATCGACTGGCATTGCCGCGGCTTCGCGGGCTTGTTCGACAGAATGGGTCGAATACCCAATGATCGCAGCCTCGCCAAGCAATTCTCGCGCAACGATCGGCGAAAGATCCTCCTGACCAAGGTGAACTCCATCGGCCCCGGCCGCGATCGCGATATCGACGCGATCATTGACAATGATCTTTACCCCAAATTCCCTTGCAACCGCGAGCGACTCGACAACTGCGTCGTAGAACTCCCTGCTTGACGCCGATTTTTCGCGTATCTGAACAAACCGGCAGCCGGCCTCGGCTAAATGCCGAACCTGTTCGGCGTGATCCAAGCCTGAAAGCTCACGATCCGTGATGGGATATATCGCAGGAAGTTCGAAAAAGATCATCAGACAAGGGATTTGACCATCAGGAAGCAGTCCTCTCCGTCCGAATAGTATTTGGCAAGCCGGTTCACCACGCTGTAACCCGCATCAGTGTAAAGGCTTCGTGCACCGAAATTACTGACGCGAAGTTCGAGGACGATCGTGCTCGCTCCCTTAACCCGCAGCACCTCGTCAAGATGCTTGAGAAGTCGGTTCGCCAGTCCGCGGCGGCGATGTTCGGGAGCCACGCCGATCGTCGTAAGATGGGCGGTCCCGTCCTGATTCATCAGAACAAATACAAATGCGGCCATCTCGCCATTTGCCGTTACCAACTGGTAGCTCAGCGATCTCGATTCATTGAACAGATAGGCGAAGGTGTATTTCGTGTAATTCTCGCCGTTCTTGAAGCACCGGAGGTTCAGTCTCAAGACCTCTTTCGAGTTCCTTTCGGTCAACGGTGCGATCGAATAGGTCGTAGGCGCGGCAGGAATGACTGAATCCGGCACGGGTTCGATCACCGGCCCAAAGAAGCTTCGAATGGAATCGAGAAACGCCATCGTCGTTACATGATCAGCATACAATCGCCATAGCTGTAAAAGCGATAGCCTGATGCGACTGCATGACGATAGGCGTTCATTATAAGTTCGTGGCCGCCAAAAGTTGAAGCCAAAACTAGCAGTGAACTCTTTGGCAGATGAAAGTTTGTTAACAGCCCGTCTATCGCCTTGAACTCATAACCCGGTAAGATCGTCAGGTCGGCGCGGCCCGATCCGGCCTCGAACCGACCGTGCATTTGGTACACATATTCAAGCGTTCGCGTCGTCGTGGTGCCCACGGCAACGATGCGACGTCCTTCTTTCTTAGCTAGGTTCAGCGTATCGGCTGTCTGCTGCGACACCGAGAATCGCTCCGGCGAGACGCGATGATCCGCGAGATTTTCAGCCCGCACGGGTTCGAACGTTCCGTATCCGACATGGAGTGTTATCTCGGCTATCTCGACTCCGATCGCTCGAAGATCCGCGAGTGTCTTCGCAGTAAAATGCAGCCCGGCGGTCGGAGCGGCGATCGCGCCGCGTTCCCTCGCGAAGACGGTTTGATACCGCTCGCGGTCCAGGTCGGCGGACTCGCGATCGCGTTTTATGTATGGCGGCAGCGGAGTGCGGCCGATACGGTCGATCGATGCCGCGAGGTTGCCATCAGCTTCGAACGAAATGGTCAGACTACCGTCTTCGCGTTTCTCGACGACCGTTGCCGAGAGGTCCGATCCGAAGACCAACGTCTTGCCTTCGGCCAGTCGCTTTGCTGGCTTTGCCAGCGCGCTCCAAGTCTCACTACCGACCTCCTCGATCAGAAAAATCTCGACCGTTGCCCCTGTTTCCGTCTGTCCGAATAGCCGCGCAGGAAAGACCTTTGTGTTGTTCAGAACAAGTACGTCACCCGATCGTAGCGCTGCCGGAAAGTCGACAAAATTCGAATCGCGGAACTCTAGCTTCGTTCTGTCGACCGAGAGCATCCGCGACGCTGAGCGCACCTCGAGCGCGGCATCAGCGATCTGATCGGGCGGCAGGTCAAAGTCGAAATCCTCAAGCGAATAGTTCATTCAGCTTACTCGTGAAAAAGCGAACAGCGTACCCGAATACCGGATACGCTGTCGCACTATGGATCAGAACGATCCAATTCGAACTATTCAGTTTTATCTCCAAAGTAATTATGCATAAACATATCACCCCCAGTGATGACGATTATCGCACAAGCGGGCGGGAGATTTCCACCTTTTCGTTTGTGGTCGCCGATCGATCAGGGTTAGAGTAGAGCATCGCCGATCTCACATGAACCAAGGATGAGTGATCCGAACGAAGAATTCGAGGCACGCGAGGTGGTCAGCGCCGGCGAAGCGCGGTTCGATGTTTGGCGAAACCGCGCCGGGTTCGCACTCGCTCCCGCGGTATTCCTTCTCGTTTGGCTTCTCCCGATGCCGAGCCTGAAGCCCGAGGCTCACAGCCTTGCGGCGATCATCTCGGCCGTCGTTATTCTCTGGATCTGCGAGTCGCTCCCGATGCCCGCGACGGCGCTGATCGGTGCGCCGTTCTGTATCTTCTTTCAGGTCGCTGATGCAAAGTCCGTCCTCGCACCGTTCGCCGATCCGCTTATCTTCCTCTTTATCGGCTCTTTCATGCTTGCCCGAGCGATCTTCCTGCACGACCTTGATAAACGATTCGCGTACGGCGTTCTGTCGCTGAAATTTATCGGCGCAAAGCCCTCGCGGATACTCTTCGCGTTCGGAGCGGTAACTGCCTTTACCTCCGGCTGGATCTCGAACACGGCAACGACCGCAATGATGTTTGCGATCGGCCTCAGCATCATCCGTTTTCTTTTCAAACACGAGAAAGAAACCGGCATCAAGATCAACCGCAACTACGCAACGGCGTTGATGTTGATCACGTCGTTTGCGGCTTCGATCGGCGGGCTCGCGACGCCTATCGGTACACCGCCCAACGTGATCGGCCTCGGTTTTATCCGCAACATACTTGGAGCAGAAGTCCCGTTCTTTCAGTGGATGCTGCTCGGCGTGCCGGTCGTGATCATTCTCTACCTGTTCCTCTATGCCTATCTCAATTATCTCGCGCCGGCCGGCGTAAAGGAGATACCCGGAAGCGCGGACATGATCGCCCGCGAACGCGCCGAACTCGGTAAATGGACACGCGCTCAGAAATCGACAGTTATCGCTTTCGGTACGGCGGTCTTTCTCTGGGTCTTTTCCGGATTGATCGCGTTGTTCGCCGGCGATTCGAGCGCGATCTACAAAACCGTCTCCGCCCGGATGCCCGAGGCCGTCGGAGCTTTGACCGGAGCGATGCTTTTGTTCTTCCTTCCCGGGAATTTAAAAGGCGAAAGGGCGATCACCTGGAACGAGGCGGTCAAGATAGATTGGGGCGTGGTCCTTCTATACGGCGGCGGATTTGCGCTCGGCGTGCTGTCGTTTCAGACGGGCCTTGCCGAGGCGATCGGCACCAACCTAACGACGCTGGTGCCCTTGAGCGGGGAGTTCGGCCTGCTCGTCGCTTCGGTGATCGTCGCTATTTTGCTCAGCGAGACGACCTCGAACACCGCCTCAGCCAATATGGTCGTCCCCGTCGTCATCGCGATCGCCCAGGCACAAGGCATCGATCCGTTCGTCCCCGCACTCGGAGCAACCATGGCCGCCAGCCTCGGATTTATGCTCCCCGTCTCAACGCCCTGCAACGCCATCGTCTACGGCTCCGGCTACATCCCCCTGATGAAAATGGTCCGCTACGGCATCATCCTCGACATCGTCGGCGCCCTCGTCATCATCGCCCTCGTCTCAACGATCGCCCCGCTTATTCGTTAGCCTGTCTGTCATTTGGTTAGGGTTTTCTTCAGTAGATAGCTGATAGCGGTCTTCGACCTTGGGAACGCTTACTTGCCTTTAATTTTTGAATCGGGCCAGTGAATGTCGGCCAGTACCCAAGGCACCTTACTAGGTAGCTTCATATAGGTAGGCTTAATAATCTTTGTAGTAATTATTACATGCCTGCGTCAACACAAGATTTTGGGACCCGTACGTAAGCGGAGAAAAAAAGCTTCGGCGATGAAACATTGCGTGTGGTATAATTAGAGTGTGAACGTTTGGGAAAGGCTCCACAATTCGCACCTTATGCAACTCGGACGAAATGCCCGAGAAGTGTTGCTGCGCCAGACTGGGATTATCGGCCGTCCCGAGATTATTCGGCCGCCGGAAGTTATCCGGCCCCTAAGACAAACAATAACACTTGCAACCAGAATCGACCTGACCTTGTACCACGCTGTTAGGGAGAGGCATCAGCACGTAGAACTTGTGCTAGGACGGAGGGTCACCTTCTTTGGAGAAGAAGACTTGAGAGTTTTACGTCACGACCTTCCTCATGTTAATTTAGGCGGCTTCGCTTTAATGGGAGGCATCAACAGCCTCTCCAATGATCTTTGGAAACTCATTCGTGGTGAACGAACCACAACCACTATAGACGTTTCGAAGCTTTACCTTCTCAGGGCTATATCCTCGAATGTCTTAAATCTTCTCTTCTTCAAACAGAGAGCCATTTCAGATCTAGTTAAATCAATCTTCACCCCCGTAGAATTCCTTCACGACAGTCTCCGTCCGATTAGGTCAGTTGCCTAGGCGGGCACTGAACCTTAAACATAAAACTTCAACCCGTCTTTACGCTTGTATTTGAGCGGCACCATCGCCGCCGATCGATAGGTCTATTTCGATACGAGGTATTCGGGTATGTCAAAGAAAATTCAGCGTCGTGAGACCAAGTACACAGTCGCGTTAGAGGATCAGAAAGATTGTATTTTATTGCGGAGGAGGTTCAGTAATCTCTACATCGCATCGTTCGCTTTTGCAGTAGTTTCTACGTTCGGCATGATTTATCTTGATGGAATCGGCCACGTTAGGATTGATAGAGTAGTAATGTATACCCTGCTCACCAACTTGATGGCACACATCGCATCGATGTTGATGGGTATAGGTAAATTTCTTTTTTCACAAAAGCTCCAATGAAAAACTCTCGCCCATTCTTATTTTGATAACTCTCAGCTGCCTCACATACGCAGTCGGCCAGAAGACTTATGAAGCCGGTCATAAGTGTGCAGAACTAAAAGCCGTTACGGTTAGCTACTGTCGTGTACTGAGACAGTTTATACGGCTCAAAGATGGAACGTACATTTGGCTAATCGGAATCAATTCTCCAGAACTCAACGGCACAGACAAACGTGAAAAGCTTTGCCTACAAATCTAAAGAACAACTTCTTTCTCTCCTAAAAAGGGAAAGAAATTACGCTCTATGCGGATCAACTCAGGCAGATAAAGACAGAAACCAAGGCTTGTACGTTATGTCTGGGTAAAGGACGACAAGCTAGAGACTACCTTCCTAGTGAACGAATCCATGAACCGTACAGGCTTTGCCTACGAATACACCTACAACAAACCGACAAGTCCAGCACGAATTTAGAGCCGCCCAGAAAGGCGGCTGAAGAAGGTAGAAAAGGATTGTGGGGCGCGGAATGTCCCGCTGGTCTTAAAGGCAACCGTCAATACTTGACCTTAAGTTGGTTCAGCTGATCATCAGCATCCAGCTTGTTTCGGGCGTCGGGCTTCGTTAAAGAACAAGATCCCATTATTGCAGTATAGGTACTATCAATAACCGCTAATAGCGATGGGTCTGTTGACTTAAACAACGATTTAGATTCAATACAAGTCTTACCAGACGAAATCTGCGTCAATGCATATCCAGCTACAACTCCATCCTTCAGCGCGCTTGGTTTCACTTTAGGAACGATGCCGATTCTGGCAATCGTCGTGGTCGTTCCCATTGGTGCATCAAGGAGGGCCATTATCTTTCCGGCAGCATCCAGAAATTTGGAATAAGATTCTACGTTTAGCTCCGTGTTTACCAAGCTGGACAATAGTACCGTCGACTCAGGGTTTGAAAAGCCGACAAGTTCGATGTTTACACGATTTGACTGATTTTTTATCGTCGCATTCGCGGCAATAACGGGGAGAGATAAGTCTACACTCGCCTCGCTATTCGTTACGGTAATGAGCATTCGGACCGCCTGACCATATATAACCTCCGAGACGCCATCGGTTGCGATACAAGTGGCCGTACGCGTTATATCTCGCACAAATACCCGCTGGTTTATCCCTCCTGTAATTTGAAGAATTGGCAAGTTGGCTTTGATGGCCGATTCGAGCGACATTGAACCGTGATTAAAACGAACGCCGGCCGCGACCTGATCACGGGTCGGTATTGGATTACATATGGGAAAAGAACTCGGCGATAAGTTCGCAGAAGTGTTGTCAATTTCAGCAACGACAGCCGTTCCAATAGAGAGACCCTCTTGGTTTAGAGATTTTATTGACTTCGTAATCAATCCGCTGGAGACTGAAACTAACTTGGGCTTGGGCGCAGCAGCGTCCAATTGTTCGGGATTTCGGTCGGGTACGGGTATGTAACCCTGACCATTCACGTAATTGACGAATGCTAACGCTACGACAAGGACGAGTTTGGGCGCAATTCGCGCTCCGCTAAATTTCATATTTCAAATTTTCCTTATTGGTGAGGTCAATTAAGAAAAAGCTCTAAGGTAGGACTTTTTGTTGATTGTGCGCGGATACTATTCGATTCAAAGCCGGATGTCAATGATAGAGGGTTTTTGTAAATAGAAAGAGGCTGTCTGAAAAGGCGGCCCCTTTTTTTGGCGCAGATCGATGGTGTTGGCTTTAAAATATTCTTTATGAAGAAGCGGAAGCCGGTGTTCAAGAGATACGATCAGAATCAGTTGATGTTGA
>Ga0307505_10002275_pt1 | contig 13613 bp, 13 predicted proteins | sample 23_S_MG_FD_202183 | JGI IMG/M metagenome (GOLD analysis project Ga0307505, IMG submission 202183) | Soil microbial communities from Populus trichocarpa stands in riparian zone in the Pacific Northwest, United States - 23_S | ecosystem: Environmental > Terrestrial > Soil > Riparian zone > Trees...
CGAGCGTTCCGAATCCCCGCCCACCACGCCGTCCAGCCAGTTGACCCCGAGGTACAGGATGGTCGTGTCCACCGAGGTGCGCAGCCGGATGCCCTTCGCCTCCATCTCCGGCGTCAGGCCGACCTCGCCGCCCACCGCCACGCGCACCGCCTGGTCGAAGGTGTCGCTCGGGATCGCCGAGGAATCGTAGTAGCCCTGCAGGAACTTGTTCCAGTAGGGGATGCTTTCCTTTTCGCGCGAGAACACCACCCGGTCGACGAAGGGCATCGTCTTGCCGGCGTCGGCGAGCAGGCCCGCCGCCCGGTCGCCCGGCTCGCCCTCGGCCGGATAGGCCTCGCCGCGGAAATTGGGGTTGCGCTCGAGCACCATGCGCGCGTTCGGATCGTTCTCGGTGAGCATGTAGGCGCCGGTGCCGACCGGCCACCAGTCGAGGGTGAAGTTGCGCTCCGCCATGCCCGGCTGCTGGAAGAATTTCTCCGCCTCCCAGGGCACCGGCGCGAAGAACGGCATCGCCAGCCAGTAGGCGAACTGCGGATAGCGGCCCTTGATGCGGATGCGGTAGGTGTGCGCGTCGACCTTCTCCACGCCCTCCAGGCGGTGCTTCCGGAGGTCGAGCCAGTCTTCCTTGCGCGTGTCGAACTTCTTCAGCCGGTCGGCGAACTCCTGCAGGCCGACGATGTACTCGGCCATCAGGCCGAAGATCGGCGAATGCAGGCGCGGGCTGGCGAGGCGCTTGATCTCGTAGATGTAGTCGTCGGCGGTGAGCTCGCGCGTGCCGGTCGGCAGGTCGTAGGGGCTGGCCAGGCGCGCCACGCGCGCCGGCGCGAGGCCATGGTTCTCCGGCACGAACGCCGGGTGCGGCTGGTAGCGGATGCCCGGACGGATGCGGATGGTATAGACGGTGTACTTGCCGCCCTGCACCTCCACCGCCTTGGGCACCTCGCGGGCGGTCAGCGGCGCAAGCTCGTAGGGGCGCTTCAGGTAGTGGTACTGCAGGGGCGGCTCGTACACCTGCTGGGTGAAGCGCGCCTCGTCCTCGGTGTAGGACTGCACCGGGTCGAGGTGCTTGGGGCGCTCGGTGAACGCCGAATAAAGGATGCCGCCGCCGCGATCCGCGGCCGGATAGGGATCGTTCCACACGTCGGCGCAGCCGGCGGCGAGCAACGCCAGCAGCAGGATCGGGCGCATCGCGCAAGTATAATCGGCGCACCATGCCGCTCCTCGAAGGCCGCCGCATCCTGGTCACCGGCCTGATCAGCAACCGCTCCATCGCCTACGGCGTCGCCAGGGCGGCGCGCCGCGAGGGCGCCGCCCTCGCCTTCACCTACCAGAACGACAGGTTCAAGGAGCGCGTGGAGGACATGGCGCGCGAAATGGGCTCGGACATCGCCCTGCCCTGCGACGTGGCCGACGACGCCCAGATCGCGGCGCTGTTCGGCGAGCTGGGCAGGCGCTGGGACAGCCTCGACGGGCTGGTGCATGCCATCGGCTTCGCGCCGCGCGAGGCGATCGCCGGGGACTTCCTCGACGGCCTGTCGCGCGAGGCCTTCCGCATCGCGCACGACGTGTCGGCCTACAGCTTCCCGGCGCTCGCCAAGGCGGCGCTGCCCCTGATGCAAGGGCGCAAGGCGGCGCTGGTCACCCTCACCTACCTCGGCGCCGAACGCGTGGTGCCCAACTACAACACCATGGGCCTCGCCAAGGCGAGCCTGGAGGCCTCGGTGCGCTACCTCGCGGCCAGCCTCGGCCCGCGCGGCATCCGCGTCAACGGCATCTCCGCGGGGCCGATCAAGACGCTCGCCGCCTCGGGCATCGCCGGCTTCGGCAGGATCCTCAAGTTCGTCGAGGCGCACGCGCCGCTGCGGCGCAACGTCACCACCGAGGACGTGGGCAATGCCGCCGCGTTCCTGCTCTCGGAACTCGCCGCCGGAGTCACCGGCGAGGTACTGTACGTGGATTCGGGCTTTCGCAACGTGGTCGCAGGCATTCCAGGAGGAGGAACCGAGACATGAAAAAAACAGCTGCCGCGCTATTCGCCCTGTTCGCCCTGGGCGCGCAGGCGCAGGAGTACCCGGCCAAGCCGGTCACCATGATCGTGCCCTTCCCGCCGGGCGGGGTCGCCGACATCGTCGGCCGGCCGCTCGCCGCCGCGATGGAGAAGTCGCTCGGCCAGCCGGTGGTGGTGGTCAACCGCACCGGCGCGGGCGGCGCCATCGGCATGACCGCGGCCGCCAAGGCGGCGCCCGACGGCTACACCATCCTGATGACGCTGTCCTCGATCTCGATCTTCCCGGTGTCCGACCCCATGCAGGGCAAGGCCGCGCCCTACCAGATCTCGGATTTCATGCCGATCGCCCTGGTGACCGCGGACCCGACGGTGCTGGTGGTCGGCGCCTCCAGCCCCTACAGGACGATCGGGGACTTCGTCGCGGCGGCCAAGGCCAACCCGGGCAAGATCAACTACTCCTCCTCCGGCATCTTCGGCACGCTGCACGTGGCGATGGAGATGTTCGCCGGCGCGGCGGGCATCGAGCTGTTCCACGTGCCCTACCAGGGCGGCGGGCCGGCGGTGACCGCGCTGCTCGGCGGCCAGGTGCAGGCGCTCGCCTCGGGCCCCGCGGCGGCCGTCGGCCAGATCAAGGGCGGCAAGATGCGCGCGCTCGCCGGCTGGGGCGCCAAGCGCCTCGACCTGATGCCGGACCTGCCGACCTTCAAGGAGCTCGGCTACCAGGACGTGGAGTTCTACATCTGGTCCGCGGTGGTGGCGCCGGCGGCCATCCCGGCGAACGTGCAGCACAGGCTGCGCGCCGCGGTGCGCGCCGCGGTGGCCGACCCGCTGTTCTCCGGCGCCATGGCCAAGGTGCAGACGCCGATCAGCTACCTCGATGCGCCCGAGTTCAAGGACTTCTGGGTGGCCGACGCGGCGCGCCTCAGGGCCGCGGTGCAGAAGATCGGCAAGGCCGCGGCGAAGTAGCGCGCGTGCAGGACCTCGCTTCCGTCTACAGCTTCGTCGAGGAGCGCCTGGGCCTCGACCTGAAGCGCGCCGATGCCGCCGCCGAGCTCGCCGGCCTGGGCGTGGATTCCCTGTCGCTGCTCGAGCTGATGTTCGAGATCGAGGAGAAGTTCGGCGTCGCGATCGACCAGGACACCCCGCCCCCGAAAAACGTCGGCGAGCTGGCGGCGACCATCGAGAGAATCGCGGCCGCCAAGCCATGACCGCCCGGCGCGTCGCGGTCACCGGCCTGGGCGTGGTGAGCCCGGTGAACCCGGGGGACGCGGCGGCCGGGACCTTCTTCGACGCGCTGCTGGCGGGACGCTCCGGCCTGCGCCTGTATGCGCCGCCCGCCTCGCCGCGGCCCTTCGCGGTGCCCGCCGGGGTCTGCGCCGGGTTCGACGCCGACGCGGCCCTCGGCAAGCCGCGCGCCGGCACCATGGACCGCTACAGCCAGCTCGGCGTGACCGCGGGCCTCGCCGCCTGGCGCGACGCCGGCCTCGCCGAGGCGCGCGACGCCGGGCGCGACGACTGGGGCGTGGCCTGGGGCACTTCGCTCGGCGGCGCGCTCACCTTCGAGCGCGGCTACCGCGACACCTATGTCGGCGGGCGCGACCGCCTGGCCCCGCTCACCGTGGTGCAGGCGATGACCAATGCCTGCGCCTCGCACCTCGCCCTCGGCTTCGGCCTGGGCGGGGCCTGCAGCACCTATTCGGTGGCCTGCTCCTCCGCCGCGATCGCCATCGGCGAGGCGATGCGCCGCGTGCGCTCGGGCGCCGCGCCGGTGATGCTCGCCGGCGGCTCGGACGCGCCGCTCGCCTTCGGCGTGATCCGCGCCTGGCAGGCGCTGCAGGTGCTGGCCCCGGGCGACGAAGCCAGCGCGCCGCAGGCCTGCCGCCCGTTCCAGAGCGCCCGCGCCGGCCTGGTGCTGGCCGAGGGCGCCGCGGCGCTGGTGCTGGAGGACTGGGAGCGCGCCGAGCGGCGCGGGGCGCGCATCTATGCCGAGCTCGCCGGCTTCGGGGAGTCCTGCGACCGCAGCAGCCTGGTGCGCCCCGATCGCGACGGCCAGGCGCGCGCGCTGCGCGCCGCGCTGGCCGACGCGCGCCTCGCGCCCGCCGGGCTCGACTACGTGAACGCCCACGCCACCGGCACGCGCGAGGGCGACGCGGTGGAGGTCGCCGCGCTCGCGGCGGTGCTCGGCGAGCACGCCCCGCGCGTCGCCGTGAGCTCGACCAAATCCGCGCACGGCCACCCGCTGGGCGCCGCCGGCGCCCTGGAGGCGGTGGCCACCGTGCTGGCCCTGCATCGCGCCGGCATCCCCCCGACCCTGGGCGATCCGGCGGGGCTCGACCCCGATTGCACGGGCCTCGGGCACGTCATCGGCAGCGCGCGCACCGGCCGGCCGCTGCGCGCGGCGTTGTCCAATTCCTTCGCTTTCGGCGGCAGCAACGCGGTCCTGGCCTTTCGCGCCGCGGCGTGATTGTCCCGGACGGGTGCAGCGGCTAAACTCCCGGGCGCGACCATGGCCAGCCTTCCCCTCAGCGCGCAGTTCGCGCCCAGCGCCGATCCCGCCCTGCTCGGGGAGCTGGCGGGGCTGATCGCCGCCGAGCTGAACCTCGACGTGCCGCCGGCCGACATCGCGCCCGAGGCGCCGCTGTACGGCGAAGGCCTCGGCCTGGATTCGATCGACATCCTGGAGCTGGCGCTGGTGGTGTCGCGGCGCTACGGCGTGCGCCTGCGCTCCGATCACGAGGACAACGCGGTGATCTTCGGCTCGCTGTCGAATCTCGCCCGCTTCATCGCGCAGAACCGCACGAAGTGACCAGCGCGCGACCCGGCCGCTGGCTCGCGCTGCTGATCGCGCTCGCGCTGGGCTACGCGCTGCTCGCCCACCTGCTCACCACCGCCTCGGCGCCGACCGCGCTGGGCGCCGCGGCCTCGAGCGCCCCCTGGGCGCTGCTCGCGCTCGCCGTCGCCTGGCGCTCGGCGCACCGCGTGCCGGCGCTCGCCGCCTTTGCCGCGCTGCTGGCCCTCGGCTGGCATTACTGGGCGCTGCTCGAGCGCAATACCCCCTGGGTCTACTTCCTGCAGCACATCGTCATGTTCGCCGCGCTCGGTGCCGCCTTCGGCATCACGCTGCGCGACGGGCAGGAGGCGCTGTGCACGCGCATGGCGCGCGCCGTCCAGGGCGGCAGCCTGAGCCCGGCCGCCGTGGACTACTCGCGCCGCGTCACGCTCGCCTGGGCCCTGTTCTGCGCGGCGCTGGTGGCCGTCTCGGCGCTGCTGTTCTTCCTCGCGCCGCTCGCCGCGTGGTCGGTATTCGCCAACCTGCTGACCCTGCCCCTGGTCGGCGCCATGTTCCTCGCCGAAGGCGTGGTGCGCGTGCGCGTCTGCCCGGAGCTGGGCCACGGCGGCGTGCTGCGCGGCGCGGTGCGCAGCGTGCAGGCGTACTGGGACAGCAGCGCGCCCCCGACGCCCGGGCCGCGCTAGCCCCGGCGCCGGCACGGCTGCCGCGAGCATGGCCAGCATTCCGCTCGTCGCCGCCGCCCCGGCATCGACCCTCGCCTGGCGCGCCGGGCAGCCGGTCAGCGCCGCGCAATACCTCGCCGACGCGGCGCGGGTGGCCGCGCTGCTGCCCGAGAGCGGCCACGTGCTCAACCTGTGCACCGACCGCTACCGCTTCGCCGTCGGCTTCGGCGCCGCGCTGCTGCGCCGCCAGGTGTCGCTGCTGCCGCCGAACCAGACCCCCGAGACCCTGCGCTGGCTGCGCGAGTCCGTGCCGGACGCCTACGCGCTCACGGACGACGCGCAAAGCGCGCCCGGCCTGCCGCGCGTGGCGTTCCCGGCGCTCGCGGGCGCCGCGCCGGCGGATGCCCCCGTTCCCGCGATCGACGCCGGCCAGCTGTGCGCGATCGTGTTCACGTCGGGCTCCACCGGCACGCCGGTGCCCAACCGCAAGCACTGGGGCTTCCTCACGCGCAACGTGCGCGGCGCGCTCGAGCGCTGGGGCGCCGCCGGCGGGCGGCGCGCGATCCTCGGCACGGTGCCGCCGCAGCACATGTACGGGTTCGAATCGACCGTGCTCGCCGCGCTGCAGGGCGGCGGCGCGCTGTGCGCCGAGCGCCCGTTCTATCCGGACGACCTGTGCGCCGCGCTCGAGCGCCTGCCGCGGCCGCGCGTGCTGGTGTCCACCCCGTTCCACCTGCGCTCGCTGCTCGAGGACGTGGCGCAGCCGCCGCCCGCGGACCTGGTGCTGTGCGCCACCGCGCCGCTGGACGCCGAGCTGGCGCGCCTCGCGGAAGCGCGCTTCGGCACCATGCTCCTCGAGATCTACGGCAGCACCGAGACCGGCCAGATGGCCACGCGCCGCGCCGCGCGCGAGACCGGGTGGCGCACGCTGCCCGGCGTGCGGGTCGAGACGCGCGACGCTCGCGCCTGGGCGAGCGGCGGCCACATCGAGCAGCCCACCGCCATCGGCGACGTGATCGAGGTCCTCGCCCCCGACCGGTTCCTCCTGCGCGGGCGCGTCTCCGACATGGTGAACGTCGCCGGCAAGCGCTCGTCGCTGGAATTCCTCAACGCGCAGCTGCTCGCCATCGAAGGGGTGAGCGACGGCGTGTTCTACATGCCCGACGACGAGGACGCCGGCGGCATCACGCGCCTCGCGGCCTTCGTCGTCGCCCCCGGCCTCACCCGCGAGGCGCTGCTCGCCCGCCTGCGCCAGCGCATCGACGCCGCCTTCCTGCCGCGGCCCCTGGTGCTGCTCGAGCGCCTGCCGCGCGCGCCGACCGGCAAACTGCCGCGCGAAGCGCTGCGCGCGCTGGCGCGCGGCGAGAAACCATGAGCGCCGCGCGCCTGCATTTCCCGGCGGCGCATCCGGCCTTCGCCGGGCATTTTCCCGGCGCCCCGATGGTGCCGGGCGCCTTGCTGCTCGCCGAGGCGCTCGAGGCGCTCGGCCTGGCGCGCGCCGGGCTGGAAATCGCGGCGGCGAAATTCCTGCAGCCGGTCGGCCCGGATGCGCTCGTCGAGGTGCGCTGCGACGAGCCGGGCGGCGCGGCGCCGCGCCTGGAGCTGCGCTCGGCCGGGCGCCTGGTGGCGACCGCGACGCTGCGCCGGGTCCCGGCCGCCGCTCCCGCCGCCTGGCGGCGCAGGCCGGAGCGCAGCCAGCGCTGGGTGCTGCGCCTGATGGCGTGGATCGCGCTGCGCCTGGGCCGGCGCGCGGCGCGCCTGGTGCTGCACCTCGTCACGCCGTATTTCCTCGCCTTCGCGCCGGCGGCGCGGCGCGCCTCGCGCGCCTACCTCGCGCGCGCCCTCGGCCGGCGCGCGACGCTCGCCGACCAGTACCGGCATTTCCACAGTTTCGCCGCCACGGTGCTCGACCGCGTCTATCTGCTGCACGAGCGCTTCGACCTGCTCGAATTCGACGTGCAGGGCGAGGCCGAACTGCTCGAGGCGCTGCGCGGCGGCGGCGGGGCGCTGCTCTACGGCGCGCACCTGGGCAGCTTCGAGGCCCTGCGCGCCTTCGGCCGGCGCAACGCGGGACTGCGCGTGGCGATGGTGATGTACGAGGACAATGCGCGCATGCTCAACGAAACCCTCGCCGCCATCAGCCCGGGCGCGCGCCAGGACGTGATCGCGCTCGGCAGCCTCGACTCGATGCTGCGCGTGCGCGACTGCCTGGCCGAGGGCGGCGTCGCCGGGGTGCTGGGCGACCGCGGCCTGGGCGGCGAGGACACGCTCGAGCTGCCGTTCCTCGGCGCGCCGGCGCGCTTTCCGCTGGGGCCGATGCGCATGGCGGCCCTGCTCAAGTGCCGCGTGCATTTCATGGCCGGCCTGTACCTTGGCGGCAGGCGCTACGCGCTGCGCTTCGAGCCCCTCGCGGACTTCGGCGCCGCGCGCGTGGCGCCGGAAGCCGCGCTCGCCGCCTACGTCGCCTGCCTGGAGCGGCACTGCCGTGCGGCGCCGGCCAACTGGTTCAACTTCTACGACTTCTGGGACCATGACGCGGCGCGTTAAGAACCTTCTGGGATCTGCCCTGGCGGCCTGCGCGCTCGCCGCGGCGGCGGCCGAGCCCTGGACCCTCGAGCGCCTGATGCAGGGGCTCGCGCAGACGCGCTCCGCGCGCGCCACGTTCGTGGAGAAGAAGACCCTGCGCATCCTCGAGCGCCCGCTGGTCGCCTCCGGGGAGCTGTCCTTCACCGCCCCCGGCAAGCTGGAAAAACGCACGCTGCGGCCCAAGCCCGAACTGCTGCGCCTGGAAGGCGAGACGCTGACGCTGGAGCGCGCCGGCAGGAGCACGGTGCTCGACCTGCGCAGCCATCCGGAAGTGGCCGCGTTCGTCGAAAGCATCCGCGGCACCCTGGCCGGGGACCGCAAGGCGCTGGAAACCGTCTACCGGCTCAGCCTCGAAGGCAGCGAAGCGTCCTGGGTGCTGACGCTCACCCCCCTCGAGCAGGCGATGCGCGCCCTGGTCGAGCGCATCCGCATCGCCGGCCGCGGCGCCGACCTGTCGGTGATCGAGATCCGGCAGGCCAACGGCGACAGCTCGCTGATGAGCGTGCAGCGCCTGCCCGCGCCATGACGCGGCGCGCGCTGCTGCCGCTCGCGGTGTGGCTGGCCGCGCTCGCCGCGGCGGCGGGGATCGCCGCCGGCGCGCGCTATACCGCGGACCTGTCGGGCTTCCTGCCGCGCTCGCCCAGCCCCGCGCAGCAGCTGCTGGTCGAGCAGCTGCGCGACGGCGCGGTGGGCCGCATGATGCTGCTCGCCATCGAGGGCGCCGACGCCGGCGCGCGCACCGCGCACTCGCGCCGCCTGGCGAAGGCGCTGCGCGCCGACGCGCGCTTCGCCTACGTCGCCAACGGCGAGGCCGCCGGCAGCGCGCGCGAACGCGAGCTGCTGCTCGAGCACCGTTATCGGCTCAGCCCGGCCGTGGGGGCGCAGCGCTTCACCGAAGCGGGCCTGCGCGCGGCGATCGGCGAGACGCTCGATCTCATCGCCTCCTCGGCCGGCGGCATCGCCCAGGCGCTGCTCGCGCGCGATCCGACCGGCGAGCTTGCGCGCCTGGTGTCCCTGCAGATGGAATCCGGCTCGCGCCCGTCGATGGCCGGCGGCGTGTGGGCCTCGCGCGACGGCACGCGCGCGGTGCTGCTCGCCCTCACCGCGGCCGACGGCGCCGACACCGACGCGCAGGAAGCCGCCGTCGCCGCGGTGCAGGCCGCCTTCGGCGAGGCGCCGGGCGCGAGCCTGCGCCTCACCGGCCCGGGCGTGTTCGCCGTGGAGTCGCGCGAGCTGATCCGCGGCGAAGCGATGCGCCTGGGCGTGCTCGGCACGGTGCTGGTCGCGGCGCTGCTGCTCGCGATCGCGCGCTCGGCCGCTGCCCTCGCCCTGGGCCTCCTGCCGGTGCTGACCGGCGCGCTGGTGGGCGTGGCCGCGGTGGCGCTCGGCTTCGGCGTGGTGCACGGCATCACCCTCGGCTTCGGCGCGACGCTGATCGGCGAGGCCGTGGACTACGCCATCTACCTCTTCGTGCAGGCGGACGCCAGGCGCGCCGCGCCCGAGCGCACGCGCGCCTGGCTGGCCGAGTTCTGGCCCGCCATCCGGCTCGGCGTCCTCACCTCGATCCTCGGTTTCGCCGCCCTGCTGTTCTCGGGCTTTCCGGGCCTGGCGCAGCTCGGCCTGTACTCGGTCGCCGGCATCGCCGCCGCTGCGCTGGTGACGCGCTTCCTGCTCCCGCACCTGCTGCCCGCGCAGCTGCGCGTGCGCGACCTGTCTGCGCTGGGCGCGCGCTTCGCCGTGCTGTCGCGCGCGCATCCCGGCTGGCGCTGGCTGGTGCTGGCGCTCGCGGCCGGCGCCGTCATCCTGCTCTACACCGGGCGCGACGGCCTGTGGGCGCGCGACATGTCGGCGCTCAACCCGATCAGCGAGGAGAGCCAGACTTACGACGGCCTGTTGCGCGCCGACCTCGGCGCGCCGGATACGCGCTACCTTGTCGTGGTGCGCGCCGCCGACGAGCAGGCAACGCTGTCGGCCGCGGAGGAAGTCTCGCGCGCGCTCGAGCCGCTGGTGGCGGCGGGCGCGCTCGCCGGGTTCGACAGCCCGTCGCGCTACCTGCCCAGCCGCGCCACGCAAGTTGCGCGCATCGCGGCCCTGCCCGATGCGGCCGCGCTGCGCCAGCGCTTGCGCGCCGCCCTGCAGGGCTCGCCCCTGCGGGCCGAGCGGCTCGACGCTTTCGTGCAGGACGTGGCGCGCGCGCGCCGCGCGCCGCCGCTCGAGCGCAAGGACCTCGCCGGGTCTGCGTTCGGGCTGGCGCTCGATTCCCTGCTGCTCCCGGGCAAGGCGCTGCTGCCCCTGCGCGCCCCGGCGAGCGGCCCGAACGCCTACACGATAGACCCGGCGAGGGTGCGCGCCGCGCTGGCCGGCACCTCCGCCACCTTCCTCGACCTGAAGGCGGAGGCCGACGCGATGTATTCCGGGTACCTGCGCGAGGCGCTCGCGCTGTCGCTCGCCGGCTTCGCCGCGATCGCACTGCTGCTCGCGGTCGTGCTGCGCTCGGCCGCACGCGCCGCGCGCGTGCTGGCGCCGCTCGTCGTCACCGTGCTCGTCACCGCGGGCCTGCTCGCCGCCGCCGGCCAGGTGTTCAACCTGCTGCACCTGGTGGGGTTCCTGTTGATCGTCGCCATCGGCTCGAACTACGCCCTCTTCTTCGACCGCGAGCTCGCGCAGGGCGAGCCCTCGCCGCGCGTGCTGGCCTCGCTGCTGCTCGCCAACCTCACCACCCTGGTCGGCTTCGGCGTGCTCGCCTCCTCCAGCCTGGGCGTGCTGCGCTCTCTCGGCCTCACGGTGTCGCTCGGCGCGCTCATCGCGCTGCCCTGTGCGGCGCTGTTCTCGGCGCGCCGCGCCGATGGGCGATAATCGGCGCGTGCCGCTACCGCCCCCGGAATCCATGCCCGCGCGCTGGCGCCCGACCGGTTTCCTGCGCGGCTCCGCCGCGCTGCACGCGGCCGCCGCCGCGGGCGCCGCGCTGGCGCCGGCGCTGTGGCCCTGGGCGCTCGGCGCCGTGGCCGCCAACCAGGCGGCGATCCTCGCCGGGGTCCTGCTGCCGCGCAGCCGCCTGCTGGGATCCAACTGGACGCGCCTGCCCGCGCCCGCCGCGGCCCGCGGGGCCATCGCCATCACACTGGACGACGGGCCGGACCCGGAGGTGACGCCGCGCGTGCTGGAACTGCTGGCGCGCCACGGCGCGGCGGCGAGCTTCTTCCTGATCGGCGAGCGGGCCGCGCGCCACCCGCAACTGGTGCGCGACATCGTCGCCGCCGGCCACCGCGTGGAGAACCACACGCAGCGCCACCGGCACGACTTCGCGCTGCTCGGGCCCGGGCGCTATGCGCGCGAGATCGGCGCCGCGCAGGCGGTCCTGGGCGAACTCGCCGGCAGCGTGCCGCGCTTTTTCCGCGCCCCCGCGGGCTTTCGCAATCCTTTCCTCGACCTGGCGCTGGTGCGCCTCGGCCTGCAGCTGGTGAGCTGGACGCGGCGCGGCTTCGACACGCGCGCGCGCGATGCCGCCGTGGTGCGCGCGCGCCTGACGCGCGGCCTCGCCGCCGGCGACATCCTCCTGCTGCACGACGGCCACGCCGCGCGCACCGCCGCCGGCGCGCCGGTGGTGCTGGAAGTGCTGCCGCGCCTGCTGGAGGCGGCGCGCGCCGCCGGGCTGCGCCCCGTCACGCTGCGCGCCGCGCTCGATTGACGCTCGCCGCCGACTACGCGCGCCTCGCCGAGGCGGCGAGCGCGCCGTACCGCGCGGCGGGCCGCTTCGCCCAGGGCTTCGCGCGCGGCAAGCTGCGCGGCGACCCGGTGTTCCGCCACCTCCTCGAAGCGCACCTGATCCCGGACGGCGCACGCCTGCTCGACCTGGGCTGCGGCCAGGGACTGCTCGCGGGGTTGCTCGCGGCGGCGGGCACGCCGCGCATCGCGTCCTACCGCGGCATCGAGATGATGGCCCGCGACGTGGTGCGGGCGCACCGGGCGCTCGGCGCCGCCTGCGGGGTGGAGCTCGGCGACATCCGCAGCGCCGGCTTCGGCAGCGCCGACGTCGTCGTGATCCTGGACGTCCTGCACTACATGGCGCCGGCCGGGCAGGATGACGTCCTGCGCCGGGTGCGCGAGGCGCTGCGCGGCGGCGGGGTGCTGCTGCTGCGCGTGGGCGACGCGTCGGCCGGGCTGCCGTTCCGGCTGAGCAACTGGGTGGACTGGACCGTGGCCCTGGCGCGCGGGCACGGCGCCACCCGGTTTCACTGCCGCAGCGTGGCACAATGGCGCTCGGCGCTCGAAGCGCTGGATTTCAACGTGCGGACCGAGCCGATGAGCCGGGGCACCCCATTCGCCAACGTGCTGCTGTGCGCCCACTGCAACTCACCCGCACGACCCTGACCAGCTGCCTCGGGCGCGGCCTGGACGCGACGCTGGCCGCGCTGCGTGCGCGCGGGAGCGGCCTGGCGCGGCGCCGCTTCGATGAAGCGCAGCTCGAGGCCTGCATCGGCGAGGTGGCCGGCGTGGACGAGGTGCGCCTCGCGCCGGCGCTCGGCGCCTACGATTGCCGCAACAACCGGCTCGCCGCGCTCGGCCTGGCGCAGGACGGCTTCACGGACGCGGTGCGCGACGCGGCGGCGCGCCTGGGCGCGGGGCGCATCGGCGTGTTCCTGGGCACCAGCACCTCCGGCATCCTGCAGACCGAGCTCGCCTACCGGCGCCGCGACCCGTCTACCGGCGCCCTGCCCGCGGACTTCGACTATGCGCACACGCACGACACCGGCTCGGTGTCCGATTTCGTGCGCCGCCAGCTCGGGCTCGCCGGGCCCTGCTGGACCGTGTCGACCGCCTGTTCGTCCAGCGCCAAAGTGTTCGGCACCGCGGCGCGCATGATCGACGCCGGGCTGATCGACGCCGCGGTGGTGGGCGGCGTGGATAGCCTGTGCCTCACCACGCTCTACGGCTTCAACTCGCTCGAGCTCCTGTCGGCGGCGCCCTGCCGGCCCTACGACGAGGCGCGCGACGGCCTGTCGATCGGCGAAGGCGCCGCCTTCGCCCTGCTGGAGCCGCGCGGCGCGCGGGCCGAGGTGTTGCTGCTCGGCGTGGGCGAAACGAGCGACGCGCACCACATGTCGGCGCCGCACCCGGAGGGCCTCGGCGCGCGCCTGGCGATCGAGGCGGCGCTCGCCGCGGCCGGCCTCGCGCCCGCGGACATCGACTACGTCAACCTGCACGGCACGGCCACCCCGAGCAACGACGCCGCCGAGGACCAGGCGGTGGTCGGCGTCTTCGGCACCGCCACCGCCTGCAGCTCGACCAAGGGCGCCACCGGCCACACGCTGGGCGCGGCAGGCGCGCTCGAGGCGGTGATCGCCGCGCTCGCCCTGCGCCACGGCTTCATGCCGGGCGGCGCGAACACCGAGCGCCTGGACGCCAGGCTGCGCGCGCGCTACCTGCTGGAGAGCCGCGGCGCGCCCCTGCGCCGGGTGCTGAGCAATTCCTTCGGCTTCGGCGGCAGCAACTGCAGCCTGGTGCTGGGGCTGGCGTGAAGCCGCTCGCCGTCGAGGGCGTGGCGCTGATCGGCCCGGGGTTCGCC
>Ga0307505_10002276_pt1 | contig 13608 bp, 8 predicted proteins | sample 23_S_MG_FD_202183 | JGI IMG/M metagenome (GOLD analysis project Ga0307505, IMG submission 202183) | Soil microbial communities from Populus trichocarpa stands in riparian zone in the Pacific Northwest, United States - 23_S | ecosystem: Environmental > Terrestrial > Soil > Riparian zone > Trees...
CCGCTCCCGCTCCTCACCCGTTAGACGCACGATGTACTTCTTCACCATCACATCCTCCCACCCCTATGGTCTCTCTGATTCCCTGTCCGCACAACCGGCGGATTCAAGCCGGACGTGACACTAGCGCACGTTTCAACTTCAGCAGGGGTCGAATCCACATGATCAAGTCTATTTGTTTCTTTCTTTGGGCCGCATGCCTCGCGGCGCTCATCGCTCCCTCGACTCTGGCCATCACCTACGTCGTTCCTCCGGACGTCGAGATGATCCAGAGTTCCGACGACATCGTGATCGCCACGGGCGTCACCTCAGTTGTGGAGCGCACCGAGCGGGGAGGGATCGTCACGCGGTACACCGTGCGCGTGGAGGAGACGCTTAAGGGGGACCGCTCGCCTGGGGATTACTTGGTGCTTACAGAGCTCGGCGGAGTGCTGAATGAGGTTGACCTAATGGTCCTGCCGGGCACTCCTGAGTATTCACCCGGGACGCGATACCTAATTTTTACCGAATCCAACAGTGACGGTGATCCGACCACGTTTGGCGTTGGCCTTGGTCAGTTCACGCTTGTTTTGGATGATCGACGGTTTATCGCATTTCGAGGCGAGATCACAGGGTTCAGTCAGAACCTGGAGGTACATGCTGAGAGGTTGAGAGATGCTACACAATTTATGAAGTACATACGCGGCATTGTTCTACAGCGAATTGCAACTGAGCCCACATACTTCATGACCTCTGAGAAACGCATGTCAGTGGGGGCCAAGGTCGCCCCAAACGCCGCCTTTACACGCCGTTCGTACCTCTGGAAAATCGGCTTGCGCTGGCAGAACTTTTCTACGGCGAGTTTTGTAACATCAGGGAATCAAGGAGCTCTGGATGGGACCGGAGCCGTGACCAACGCGATCTCGGAATGGAACAACACGGCGACCAGTATCGACTACGGTTTTGATGGCGATGACCCCACCGCCACTGCGGGACTCACGGGCAACGACGGGAAGAACACAATTCTCTTTGGCGACCCCAATGACGAGATCCCCGGGAGTGCGATCGCTGGGCGTGGAGGCGTCACGCTGGGGGCTTCAGGTTACGACTTGAATGGCGAGTCGTTCTCTGGTATCGCCAAGGTCGACGTCGTCATCAACGACACAGCCACCGCCTCCTGCATCTACAGTGTGATGACGCATGAGGTGGGCCACACACTGGGGTTACGGCATTCAAATCAGAACGGCGATACCTCCACAACAAACCCACCTCCATGCGAGCCTGATCAGGATTGTGCGCAGTTTGGTGATGCGATCATGAACAGCACGGCAGACTGTAGTCGAGTTGGCATCCTCGAAGACTACGACATCCGGGCGGCCACAACCGTCTATGGCACCGGTCCGATCTGCAACCCGCCCACGATCACCACTCAGCCGCAGAACAAGAACGTGTCCGTGGGCACGCAAACAACGTTGAGTGTCGTGGCAGGGGGCTCGTCGCCATTCACCTATCAGTGGTTCTTCGGTGATTCGCCGGACACCAACAACGCCGTGACGGGCGCGACCTCCACCTCGATCAACATCACCCCGACCAGTGCAGGCGTCGGCAAGTACTGGGTGCGCGTATCGCACACGTGCTCCGCCTCGGTGGCCAACAGCAACACCGCCACCGTCACCGCCACTTGCACGAATCCGGCCATCACCAGCCAGTCCGGGAATGTCACTATCACCGGCGGGCAGTCGACGCAGCTCCAAGTGAACGCGACCGGCAGTGGGCTGTCGTATCAGTGGTACGAAGGCGCCCTCGGCAACACCTCGCAGCCGCGCGGCTCGAACTCGAAGAACCTGACGGTCAGCCCCTCCGCGAACACCACCTACTGGGTGCGCGTCACTGGGCTTTGTGGGTCGCCGGTCGACAGCAACCTCTTCACAGTGACCGTTATCCCCTGCGCGGACATCACCGTCAATCCTCCCACTGCCACGCCCGGCGTCGGTGCGGGGCAGTACACGCTTAGCGTCACCGCCTTCAGCACGTCCACGCCGCTGACGTACGGGTGGTACCGAGGCGGAACCCCGGGCTTCGAAGGAACGGCCAACGCTCAGGGAACCGGCCAAACCCTAAGCGTGACGGTGCCCACACCTGGGGCATTCAACTATTGGGCAAGGGTACAGAATGGTTGCGGTCGAGTGGAGTACAGCACGATCATCACTCTTGCCTCTTGTACGCTGCCAACGATTGCTACACAGCCAACGGACAAGACCGTCAACTTCAACCAGAGTGCGGCGCTCTCGATCGCCGTCAGCGCTGGTGCGACCGTCAAGTGGTTCCGCGGCGCCGTGGGTGACACCACAAACCAGATCGGCACCGGCATCAGCATCAATACTCCGGCCCTGACCGCCACGACGCAGTTTTGGGCCGAGGTCAGAAACGGCAACTGCGGTCCGATCTCCTCGCGCCAGGTCACGGTCACTGTGCAACAGCTCGCGGAGCTGATCACGGTGCTGAACGGGCGCTTCTACCTGCAGGTGCGCTACATCAATCAGTTCGAGAATCCGCCTGCCACCGGGAAGTTGCTGGGACGTTCGCTCTTCAGCTCGTCCACCAGCGAGACGGCCATCTTCACCTTCGGCGATCCGCTGGTGGTGGAGCTGATGGTGCGCCTCTCCGACGCCCGTCCATTCGACGACAAGATCCACCTCTACCTGGGCGGCCTGAGCGATGTGGAGTTCTACATCGTCGTCACGGACTCGCTCTCCGGAATCGTCAAGGAGTACCACAAGGAGAAGAACCAGCTTCTGGGCGAGATCGACCGCACCACGTTCCCGGCCGCCATTTCGCTGCGGGATGGAGTGGACGCTCTGATGGCTCGTGCCGCGATGCCGCCGAAACTCGACGCCGAGGTCTCGGTGCTCAATCTGCTGAACAACCGCTTCCAGGTGCGGATGAGCTATCGCAACCAGTTCTCCAATCCGGTGGACGAAGGCTTCATGAGCGTCCGGTCCATTGCCAGCTCGCCGACCACGGAGACGGCGGTGTTCTTCTTCGGAGAGAACGTGGGGTCGGTGGAGTGGATGGTCCGGTTCTCCGATGCCCGGCCCTTCGCCGAACGCATCGACTTCTTCCATGGCGGGCTCAGCGACGTGGAGTTCACGATCGAGGTGACGGACACGCTCAAAGGCATCACCCGCGAGTACCACAAACTCCCGTTCAGCCTGGCGGGCCAGGTGGATCGCGACTCATTCACTCCGTAGGCTCGGGGGGCGTTCACCACAGAGGCACTGAGGCACAGAGAGAGGATTGAACGCACACCCCAACGCATCTTTGGCCTGTCATCCTGAGCGGGCGGTGGGGCGGAGGGCGAAGGATCCCCTGCCGAAGCACGACACTCGCTCCGTCGGCAGGGGATCCTTCGCACCCACCCGCCACCCGCTCAGGATGACAGGAGGTTGTGCGCGTCGCGCGAAGAATTTCGTTGTAGCAGCACAGAGAGAGGATGAGAGCGCTCCACAGGAAAGGTTGGCGGGCGCGGCCTAAGCGAAACCTCCCGGACGCTCCGGCATCGAATATTCGCGTGTGATCGAATGGTTCGATCATCGCAGGAGGCACGCGGTGGCTCACCGAAAAGCAAAGTACTTCCCTGTTCTGATTGTTTTCCTCTTCGGCTGCGTACAATCGCAGTCGGCGCCGGCGCCCGCCGCGAAGAAGCCCAAAGGAGGATCCGTGTCGCAGTCTCAGTTCGCAAAACCGTCTGACGCCGAGCTCAAGAAGCAGCTCACGTCCATTCAGTATGAAGTCACCCAGAACGACGGCACCGAGCCGGCGTTCCGCAACGAGTATTGGAACAACCACGAGCCTGGTATCTACGTCGACGTGGTCAGCGGAGAGCCGCTGTTCTCTTCGCTCGACAAGTTCGACTCCGGTACCGGCTGGCCGAGCTTCACCCGTCCGCTGGTGGCGGAGAACGTGACGACCAAGTCGGACCGCAAGTTCTTCATGGTGCGCACGGAGGCCCGTTCGAAGAAAGCCGACTCGCACCTGGGACACGTGTTCGATGATGGTCCGCCTCCCACCGGCCTTCGCTATTGCATGAATTCGGCGTCGTTGCGCTTCGTCCCCGCTGCCAAGCTGGAGGCCGAGGGGTATGGCGAGTTCAAGCATCTCTTCGAGAACAAGCCGCAGACGAGCGCTTCGGCCGCGCAGACGGCCACGCTCGCGGGCGGTTGCTTCTGGGGCGTGGAGGAGCTGATCCGTCAGCTTCCCGGCGTTCTGGACACGGAAGTGGGGTACACGGGCGGAGGCGTTGCCAATGCGACCTACCGCAATCACGAGGGGCATGCAGAGGCGATCAAGATCACGTTCGACCCTGCGAAGATCTCGTATGAGGACATTCTGGAGTTCTTCTTCAAGATCCACGACCCGACCACGCTCAACCGGCAGGGGAACGACATCGGGTCTTCGTACCGGTCGTCGGTCTTCTACCACGACGACGAGCAGCGCCGTCTGGCGGAGCACGTGAAGGCGAAGGTGGAGAAGTCCGGCGCGTGGAAGCGCCCGGTGGTCACGGAGATCGTGCCTGCCAAGGCCTTCTGGACCGCGGAGGATTACCATCAGGACTATCTGAAGAAGAATCCGGGCGGGTACACCTGCCACTACATCCGACCCGTGAAGTTCGAGTAGCTTTTCGCGGTGGGTCGTTCGACCCACCGCGTTTTCGTTCCCGCCAGTTCACGACGCTCGGGATGACAGCGTGTCCAGGCTCGGCGTAACTGCAGAAAGGCAGTGATCTTGCTCAGCAGTTCTCCGGATGGAGCGCCGATCGGGTTACCGGGCGTTGATCGTCGAGGACGACGGCGCGATTCTCAACCTCGTGAAGATTGTGCTCGAGCGCGAGAGTTTCACCGTCGAGGGTGTGCGGAGATCCTCGGAAGCCATCGCTCTGCTCTCCACGGTGGCGTACGACCTGCTGATCCTCGATCTGATGATGCCGGACATCGGAGGCGAGGCGCTCCTCGACTATCTGGATGAGACCCAACCCAAGTCGCTGCGACGTGTGATCGTGACCACGGCCTCTCCGGCGAAGATGAGCTGCGAGTTTCTGCACCGCATCTGCCGCCTCCTCTCCAAGCCGTTCGACATCCACGAGCTGGTCCTCATCGCACGCGAGTGCGCAGAACCGTGAGCCAGCACGGCCGGGAGCTGGTTGGCCAAGCCTTGGGCACGCTCTTGTCATCCTGAGCGGGTGGCGGGTGGGTGCGAAGGATCTCGTACCGACGGAGCGAGTGTCGTGCACCGGCAGGGGATCCTTCGCACCCACCCACCACCCGCTCAGGATGACAGGGGGGTGTGTGCGTCCTCGGGTGCGCCACGGTTCCGCTCTTGCATTGAGGTCAGGGTTTCCAGGCAAAGAGGGAAAGCGAACGACATGGTCAGCATTCCTACCGAACCGATCGGCAGCATCCCCAGACCGCTCGCTCTGATCGAGGCGGTGGCGAGAGGGAACAGCGAGGATCCGGCGCTGGACCCGATCTACGACGCGGCCATCCGGGACACGATCGCCCGGTTCGAAGAGACCGGTTCTCCGGTCATCAGCGACGGCGAGCAGCGCAAGTACCACAACTTCTGGACCTACTCCGTGCACGGGCTCGCGAATACGGCCCCGGACGGATTCAAGATCCCCTTCGCCGCCGGACATACGCGACGAATGCCGCGGCTCACCGCGGGTCCCTTCCGCTACCGGCGCCTCGCGGACAGCTACCTCGACGTGGCGATGCGCTACGCGCACGTCCCGGTGAAGCAGGCCGTGATCTCGCCTTCGGCGCTGAGCCTCATGTATCCGGCGGAAGGGATCGAGGGATACTCGCGCGAAGAGTTCATCAGCGACCTGCTCAGCGAGCATGAGAGCGAGATCCGGCGGTGCCTGGCCAAGGGCGCGCACAAGGTGCAGATCGACTTCACCGAGGGCCGTCTGGCCGTGAAGATCGATTCCTCGGGCGATCTGCTCCACAGTTTCATCGATCTGAACAATCTGGCTCTGTCCCGGTTCTCTGCGGAGGATCGGGCGCGCATCGGTGTGCATACCTGTCCGGGTGGTGATCGTGACTCGACTCATAGCGCGGAAGTCGACTACGCCGAACTGCTCCCCAGCCTGTTTCAGTTGAAGGTGGGGAACTTCTACATCGCGTTGGCCGGAGAGAAGGACCGCCCGCGTGTGCTGAAGATCATCCGCAAGTTCCTGAAACCGGAGCACCGCATCTTCGTCGGTGTGATCTCGCCCATCGACGAGCACGTGGAGACCCCGGAAGAGGTGAGGGATCGCGTGTTGGAGGCGGCGGAATTCATTCCGGTGGCGCAGCTCGGGACCACGGACGACTGCGGCTTCTCGCCGTTCAGCGACGACACTTCGACGACGCGCGACACGGCCTTCGCGAAGATCCGCGCGCGTGTGCTCGGCACCGCGCTGGCGGCGGAACGGCTCGGGGGCCGCTGACGTGAGCCTGTCGCACGACGACGAAGAGGAGCAGTTGCGCTCGGTCGCGATCCAGAACGCACAGAGCATCCTGGTTGCCCGCCAACGCGCGGAACGGGATCTGGTGGCCGCGAAGGACGCGCTGGAAGTCCGCACCGCGGAACTGGAGCGCGCCAACGAGTTGGTACGCACCATCGCCGAGAATGCCGCGTCGTGTCTGCTCATGCTCGACGATCGCGGCATCGCTACCTACATGAACCCTGCCGCCATCGAAGAGACCGGATACACGCTGGAGGAGTTTTCCCGCGCTCCGTTCCACGACATGCTTCATGGGACGCGCGTGCCGGGTGGGCATCCGCCGGGAGCCTGCCCGATCCGCCAGGCGAGAGAACAACTGGTGCCACTCAAGAAGCACCGCGATCAGTTCGTGCGCAAGGACGGCTCGGCGTTTCCGGTCTCCTGTTCGCTCTCGCCGCTGCAGCGGGATGGCCGTGCCGCGGGCGCGGTGCTCGAGTTCCGCGACATCACGGACGAGTTGCTCGCGCAGAAAGCGCTCGAAGACGCCAATCGCCGGAAGGATCAGTTCCTGGCCACGCTCTCCCACGAACTGCGCACCCCCATGACCGCGGTGCTCGGTTGGGCGCGCATGCTCAAGCTCGGAATGTCGGAGAGCGAGTCGAGGGAAGCCGTCGATGCCATCGAGAAGAGCGCGGAGATTCAAGCCCAGCTCATCGACGACGTCCTGGACGTGTCCCGGATCACGGCCGGCAAGATGACCTTCCAACCGGCTCCCACGGACGTTGGCCCGGTGTTGCAGGCGGCCATGGCCACAGTACATCCCGCGGCCACGGCCAAAGGGATCGAGATCCTGGCCAGTGTGCCGCCCAGTCTGCCACGTGTTTTGGGCGATGAGGGCCGGTTGCAGCAGATCTTCTGGAACCTGCTGTCCAATGCGGTGAAGTTCACGCCGCGCGCGGGCACGATCACTGTGCGCTTCACCCATATCGGGTCGCTTCTGCGGCTCACCGTGGAAGACACCGGCAAGGGTATCGATCCCGCCTATCTTCCCCATGCCTTCGAGCCGTTCAGTCAGGAGGACGGAACGATGACGCGGGCCCACGAAGGCATCGGCCTTGGCCTATCGATCGTGCGCTCCCTCGTCGAACTGCACGGTGGACGCATCCGCGCGGCCAGTGAAGGTCCGGGACGCGGGGCGACGTTCACGGTCGAGTTGCCTGTGCTCGAAGAGGCGCCGAGCTCCCGCCACCTGCGACCCAGCGCAAACGCCCCTCGCTCCTCGGGCGGACCCGAGCCCGATCTGCCCAACCTGCGCGACGTGTCCGTGCTGGTGATCGACGACCAGGAGTTCACCCGCGATCTCGTCAGGGCGATTCTTCGCCGCGCGAACGCCACCGTGGAGTCGGCCCGTTCGGTGAGGGAGGGGCTGGCCTGCTTCCACGAGATGAGCCCGGATGTGGTGGTGTGCGATCTGGCCATGCCCGAGGAGGACGGATTCGCGTTCATCCGCGCGCTCCGCGCGCTGCCGAGCCTGACCCCGGTGATCGCCCTCACCGCCTTCGGCCGCCCCGAGGACCGCCAGAACGCGCTGGCCGCCGGCTTCGACGCCTACCTGAAGAAGCCGATCGAGCCCCGCGATCTCGCCGCAACGGTCCTGCAACTCGCGAAGGCGGGGGCAACGTGAGCCTTTCGGATGGGACTTCTGGGACGAATGAGACGAATGAGACGAATGGGAGGGGTGGGTCCCATTCGTCTCATAGGTCCCATTCGTCCCAGAAGTCCCATTCCATTTCTACCTCGGCACGGCGGCGATGATCCGCAGGGGCCCTCCCGAGCCTCCGGCGATCTTCATGGGCAGGGCCATCACGAAGGCGCCGCGGGCGGGGAGACGTTCGAGGTGGGCGACGTTCTCGAAGCCGGGGACGTTGGCTCCGTTCGCGACGCGGTGGACGAGGAAGTCCTGGGACTGCCCGTAATCGATGCTGGCCGTGTCGACACCCAACGCGGCCACGCGTCGTTCGGTCACCAGTAATTTTGCGGCGTCTTCCCCGTAGGACGGGAAGTGCAGGTTGGCGGTCACGCCTGGAGTGTCGTCGCCGAAGTAGGCCTTGCGATCGGGCCAACGCGATCCCCATCCGGTGCGGAGCAGCACGATCGTGCCCGCGGCGATGGTCCCGTGACGCGACTCCCAGGCGCGCACGTCGTCCGCACTCAGCCGGTAGTCCGCATTCGACGCCGCGCGGCTGGTCACGTCGATGACCACCGCTGGAGCGACCAACTGCTCGAGCGGAATCTGGTCGGCGGTGCGCTTCCCTTCCGCGAAATGAATCGGCGCGTCGAGATGCGTGCCTCCGTGCTCCGGCGTGCAGACCGCGTTCGACGCGTAGAACCAGCCGCCCGGAGTCGCGCCGTGCGCCAGTTCTTTCAATTCGAATGCGGACGGCGAGGTCGGCCAGTAGAGCGTCTTCTCATCGAACGCCCACGTCAGGTCCACCAACTCTGCATTCGCGAAAGGCTGCGACGTGGAGCACGCGGCGAGGAGGAGCAGCGAGGCGGCTGCGAGGATGCGCATTCGCGCATTCTATTTCCGAGAAGACGAAAGGGGGCGGACAAGCCGCCCCCTGAGAGAAGAAGCTACTGCACCGGCTTGCCGTCGGCGTCGATGAGGCGGATCTCTCCGAAGCCGAGCTCGCGGATTCCCTGCTCGATCTTGGCGCGGTCGCCGACGATGACCCAGGTGAGGTTGTCGGCGCGGACCACTTCCGCGGAGGCCTTGTTCATGTCAGTGAGCGTCAGGGCCTTCACCTTGCCGGCATAGGTCTGGTGATAGTCGGCGGGGAGGTTGAAGCGGACCATATCGCTGATGGCGTTGTTGACCGCGTTGGAAGTCTCCCAGGATCCGGGCAGGGCCAGGGTGATGTTGCTCTTGGCGGTGGCCAGTTCGTCCGCGGTGACGACGCGGTCCTTGGTGATCTCCCGAAGCTCCTTGCGCACCTCGAGCATCGACTCCTTGGTCTTGTCGGTCTGCACGGGGGCGAAGGCCACGAACATGCGCTGGCCGCGCGCGGCGGGCAGGAACGAGCCGGCGCCGTAGGACCAGTGCTTGTCCTCGCGCAGGTTCAGGTTCAGGCGGGACATGAAGGCGCCGCCGAGGACGGTGTTCATGGTCTCGATGGCCGTCTCGATCGGATTCGCTTTCGGTGGGGCCACGACGCCGGAGAGGATCACCGATTGTGCGGCGCCCGGCTTGTCGATGAGATAGACGCCCGGCTTCTGGGCCAGGGCCACGGTGCCGATGTTCTTCTTCGGCACATCGCCGCGCTTCCAGTTGGCGAAGAGTTTCTCGAGCCGCGGTTGGATCTCAGCAAGAGTCGTATCGCCGACGATGACCAGCGTGGCGTTGTTCGGCTTGAACCAGGTCTGGTGGAACTTCTCCATGTCGGCGCGCGTGAGCTTGGCCACGGACTGCTCGGTGCCGCTGCCGGTCAGCGGATTGCCGTACGCGTGTCCCGCACCGTAGAGCAGGCCCGGGAAGACGCGCAGGGCCATCTGGATGGGCTGGGCCTTCTCGCGCTGAATGGTGGCGAGTTGCTGTTTCTTGAGCCGGTCGAAGTCGGCCTCGGGGAAGGATGGATTCAGGATGACGTCGGAGTAGAGGCCGAGGGCACCATCGAGGTTCGGCTTGAGGACGGAGAGACCGACCATGGAGCTGTCGAGATTCGAGCCGCTGGTGAGCGTCGCGCCGAGGCTGGAAAGCTCTTTGGAGATCTCCAGCGCGTCGCGGGTCTTCGTGCCTTCGTCGACCATGTTCATGGCCAGCGCGGCGGTGCCGGGTTGCCCGAACTGATCGGCGGCATAGCCGGCATCGAGGAGGAGGCTGAAGTTGACGACGGGAATCGTGTGGCGCTCGGCCACGATCACGTTCAGGCCGTTGGAGAGAGTGGCCCGGGCGAGCTTCGGAAACGAAGGCTCCGGCGCCGCGGTGGGCTCGGGAAGTTTGGTGCGATCCGCGCCGGTGGTGGCTGCGGCGAGCTGCGGATAAGGGAGCACGTCGAGGGTGTACTCGCCGTCCGAGAGCCACTGCTTCGCGGCGCGCTGGATGTCCGCGACGGTGGTGTTCGCGGCGAAGGCCAGAATCTTCTTGAACGCGTCCGCGCTGCCGCCGTAGATCTGACTCTGCGCGAGGATGTCGGACTTGCCGCCGAAGCCGCCGATGCGCTCCGCGCCGCGGACGAAGTTCGAGAAGTAACGCGTGCGCACTCGGTCCAGCTCGTCCTGCGTGGGACCGGAGGCCAGAAGCTTCTGCAGCTCTTCGTCGATGGCGGCATTGACCTTGGTGAGGTCGTCGCCGGGACGGGCCGTGGCTTCGATGACGAACAGGCTGCCGATCTCGCGCGCGTCGATGTAAGAGGCCACGTTGGTGGCGATCTGGTCGTCATAGACCAGGCGCTTGAAAAGCCGCGAGGCCTTGTCCGCGACCAGGATCTGCGTGAGCAGGTTCAAGGTGGTGGCGTCGGCGGTGCCATAGCCCGGGATGTTCCAGACGCGGTACACGCGGGCCTGCGGCACGCGATCCTGCGCGATCTGGCGCTGCGAGCCGGTGCGCTTGGCCACCCATTGGTCGAAGTGCGCGATCGGTGGTCCGGGAGGGATGTCGCCGAAGTACTGCTCGGCCTTGCGCCGCGCGGTCTCGGCGTCGATGTCGCCTGCGATGACCAGCACGGCGTTGTTCGGTCCGTAGTACGCGCGGAACCATTCCTTGACGTCTTCCAGCTTCGCGGCGCTGAGGTCTTCCATCGAGCCGATGACCGTGTGCGCGTACGGATGGTTGGCGGGCCACACGGCCTTCGTGATCAATTCCTCGGCCAACGAATACGGCTCGTTGTCGAACTGGCGCTTCTCGTTCTGCACCACGCCCCGCTGCTCGTCGAGCTTGGCCTGATCGATGGCGCCGAGGAGGTGGCCCATCCGGTCGGACTCCAGCCAGAGCACCATGTCCACGGCGGACGTGGGGGCGTTCTGGAAGTAGTTCGTCCGGTCTTCATTGGTCGTGCCGTTGAGGTCGGTGGCCCCCACGCGCTCGACGGCCTTGAAGTAGTCCTGGTTGTAGTTCTCGCTCCCGTTGAACATCAGGTGCTCGAACAGGTGAGCGAACCCGCTCCGGCCAGCCGGCTCGTTCTTCGAGCCGACGTGGTACCAGAGGTTGACGGCCACGATCGGAGCCTTGCGGTCCTCGTGATGAACGACCGTCAGCCCGTTCTTCAAGACGAAGGTGGTGTGCGGGATGTCGATCTGCGGAATGGGTTGGCTCGCGGCCTTCTGCTGCGCCTGCGCGGGCGCGATCAGTAGTGCAACGAGCGCAAGACCGGCAAAGTTGCGGGTCATCTTCATGCGATTGGCCTCCTGGAAGGAACGCACCACGGGCGTCACGCCCGGGTCGTGATGTCTGGCTTGTACGGTGGACTATAGGAGAGGTTTCACGCGCCCGCGGTTTCGCTGGGGTTACAAAGCGGGTGGCTGGGACCGATAGGACGAATGGGACGAATGGGAGCGATAGGAGGGACATCATCCCCCGTTCCCATTCGTCCCATAGGTCCCATTCGTCCTATTCGTCCCATTCCCCACCAACAACCACTATCGAAACACGAGCAGGTCGCGCGAGAGAGTGACGTCCATCGCGTGGAGCTGTTCGAGTCGTTCGCGTTCGCGGGTGCGCAATCCGCGGTAGGAGGACGACATCACGTCGATCATGGCCGCGGGGTCGAGTCGCGTCACGTGGCGAAGGGTCTCGTGGCGCTCGAGGGCGAAGTGCGCGACGAAGGTGGCCACGGTGCGCTCGACGCGATCGCGTTCGAAGCCTTCGCCCTGCACAGCCTCGCGGAGCTCGATCAGATCGTCCGGGCCGGGCAGAGCCACCAGGAGCGTGCCGCCGGGGGCCAGGACGCGGCGGAACTCGTCCGGATTCAGACGCGCGGTGATGGACGTGACTGCGGCGAGCGAATGATCCGCGAAAGGCAGAAAGCGGTCGGCGTTGGCGACGATCCATTGGCAGTCGCGATAGCGCCGGGCTGCCAGCTCGATGGCCGGAACGGAGATGTCGACGCCGTAGGCCGTCACGCCGTACGCGCTGCGAAACGCGGCCAGATGATGGCCCTCGCCGCAGCCCGCATCGAGCAGAGCCTTGCCCTCGCGAAGAGGCAGCGCACGCACGATCGCCTCGACCAAGGGCTGCACGAAGCCGTTGTCGAAGAACCGCCGCCGCGCCGCGACCGCCTCAGCGGTATCTCCCGGATTCTTCGACCGCCTGTCCTGCGGCTGCAGCAGGTTGACATACCCACTCCGCGCGACGTCGAACGAGTGCCCATTCGCGCAGACATAGCGGCGCTCACTGCGAACGAGCGGCGAGAGGCAGTTGCGAACCGTGCAGAGGATCACGGGCGGGAATGGGACTTGAACTGGGACTTCTGGGACGAATGGGAATGGGAATGGGAATGGGAATGGGACTTCTGGGACGAATGGGACCTATAGGACGAATGGGACCTATAGCACTGCGCCTTTCCCATAAGTCCCATAAGTCCCATTCGTCCCAGAAGTCCCATTCCCATCCCCATTCACTCTCCGCCGCTGAAGTGGAACTTCTCCACCTCTCCTTCGAACTCGCGGCCGCTGCGGACGAGGTTCTGCATGGTGGCGTTGAACTCGCGGGCCACGTCGTCGTTCTTCTGCGCGATGTCGAGCATGACGCGGGAGGCGTCGGCGATGCGGTCGGTCTCTTCGAGCTGGCGCTCGAGCAGGTCGCGCATGGCTCGGGCGTCGTCGGAGATGCGCTCCAAAGCCATGGTGATGCCTCGGCCCGCGGTGGACTGTTCCTCGGTGGCGTTCTTGACCTGTGCGGCGATGTCGCGCACGCGCTCGGACTCCTGGGCCATGAGCTGGCTGCCTCGCGCTTGCTCGGTGGTGGCGCGGTTGATCTCGGCGATGTGGTCGGACATGCGCGAGGTCACCTCGTGCAGGCGGCTGCTGGCGTGGGACTGCTCGCCGAGGGACCGGCTGATGCGCGTGGCCATGTCGTAGGAGCGGTTGGCGCTTTCGACGATCTTGGTCAGCGACTCCGCCGCTTCCTCCGCGAGCTTGACGTTCTGCGTCAC
>Ga0307505_10002277_pt1 | contig 13601 bp, 13 predicted proteins | sample 23_S_MG_FD_202183 | JGI IMG/M metagenome (GOLD analysis project Ga0307505, IMG submission 202183) | Soil microbial communities from Populus trichocarpa stands in riparian zone in the Pacific Northwest, United States - 23_S | ecosystem: Environmental > Terrestrial > Soil > Riparian zone > Trees...
ACTGCAAACGAGCCTGACGTCGCTCGCGACCAACCTCGACACAGCGGGCGCTGCGGTCTGCAAGCGAACGGATGCGGTCCCGCACATGACCGATCTGGGCCCGCAATGAACGCGGCGTCAGACGCCCGCTCGCTCGCTCGTATTGCACCCGATGCAGATGCGCGTTGGCACGAAGGGCGCGCTTCAGCCTTTCGCCCGACGCATCGAGCCGTTGTCGCGGCATCGCGAGGACCGCATCCGCGCTCGGCAGTCCGCGCGCGAGACCGCGCACCTCGGAGCGCAGGCGCTGCACGAAGCGTCCGACCGCGCCGATCAGTCGCGCGCCGCCGGCCCCGACCGCCGCAAGCAACTCCACGCGGACCGGCACGACCATCTCGGCGGCCGCGGTCGGCGTCGGCGCCCGCCGGTCCGATACGAAGTCGATCAGCGTGAAATCTGTTTCGTGGCCGACAGCGGAAACCAGTGGAATGCCGCTTTCGGCGGCCGCGCGCGCGACGATCTCTTCGTTGAAGCTCCACAGGTCCTCGAGCGAACCGCCGCCGCGCGCGACGATGAGCACATCGGGGCGGGGAATGCGGCCGTCCGGCGCAAGCGCGTTGAAACCCCGGATCGCCGCGGCGACCTCCGCGGCGGAGGTTTCCCCCTGCACGCGCACAGGCCACACGAGTACGCGGCACGGACAGCGATCGGTGAGACGATGGAGGATGTCGCGGATGACGGCACCGGTCGGTGACGTGATGACGCCGATCACGCGCGGCAGGAACGGCAGCGGCCGCTTGCGGCTCTCTTCGAACAGTCCCTCGGCCGCAAGCTTCTTCTTGCGCTCCTCGAGGAGCGCCATGAGTGCGCCAGCGCCCGCCGGTTCGATCGCCTCGACGACGATCTGGTATTTCGACGAGCCGGGATAGGTCGTGATCCTGCCGCTCGCGATCACCTCAAGCCCTTCTTCAGGCTTGAAGCGCATGCGGCCGAAGGAGCCCTTCCAGATCACCGCCTCAATGCGTGCGTTCGCATCCTTGAGCGAAAAGTAGCAGTGACCGGACGAATGCGGTCCGCGATAGCCGGAGATCTCGCCGCGCAGGCGCACATAGGGATAGGCCTCCTCGACCGTCCGCTTCAGCGAAGCGGACAGCTCCGAGACGGTAATCTCCGGCAGGTTCGTGCGCGCTTCTGTGGATGCGGCCATGGGTACGTCCGAGTCAGGGGCGTTTTATGCTACAGGGACGCGCCCGCGCGAAGCCCCAGAAAGCGCCTGAATGAAAGTACTCCTGATCGGATCCGGCGGACGCGAACATTCGCTGGCCTGGAAGCTCGCGGCGAGCCCACTCCTGACCAGGCTATTTGCGGCACCCGGCAATCCCGGCATCGGGCAGGAAGCGGAACTGGTCGATCTGCTAGTCACGGATCATGAGGCGGTCGCGACATTCTGCCGGTCGAACAGGATCGATCTCGTGATCGTCGGACCCGAGGCACCGCTGGTGGCCGGCCTCGCCGACCATCTCTCCGCGGCAAAGATCAAGGTCTTCGGCCCCAGTGCCGCGGCGGCGCAACTCGAAGGCTCGAAGGCATTCACAAAGCGGATCGCAGTCGAGAACCGAATTCCGACCGCGGCTTACGCCGAATTCACCGACCCCGATGCCGCGCGCCGCTACGTTCGCGAGCGCGGCGCCCCGATCGTCCTCAAGGCCGACGGCCTGCACGCGGGCAAGGGTGTGGTGGTCGCCATGACCCTCGACGAAGCACTCGCCGGCATCGCTCAGGTGTTTTCGATGGGCGGCAATGACCCGATCGTCATCGAGGAATTTCTCGAGGGCGAGGAAGCGAGCTTCTTCTGCCTTGTCGATGGCGAGACCGTCGTGCCTCTCGCTTCAGCGCAGGACCACAAGCGCGTGTTCGACGGAGACAAGGGGCCGAACACCGGCGGCATGGGCGCCTACTCGCCTGCCCCGGTCATGACGCCGGCAATGGAAGCGCGCGCCTTGGAAGAGATCGTCCGGCCGACAGCGCAAGCGCTTGCGCGAGCCGGCACGCCCTATCGCGGCGTGATGTTCGCCGGGCTGATGATCACGAAGGATGGACCGAAGCTCATTGAATACAATGTCCGCTTCGGCGACCCCGAGTGTCAGGTGCTCATGACCCGCCTGAAAGACGACCTGCTGACGCTTCTGCTTGCGACATGCGACGGAACGCTCGGCAAGGTCAGCGTGCGCTGGCGCGACGAGCACGCAATCACGGTCGTACTCGCGACCAAGGGGTATCCGGGAGACTATAATTCCGGCTCCGAGATCCGCGGGCTCGATCGCGCGGGCGAGGTCGAAGGCGTGAACGTATTTCATGCGGGTACGAAGCAAACCGGAGACAGGATCGTCGCGGCCGGCGGGCGCGTACTGAATGTCACGGCGACCGGAAAGACGCTGGAAGAAGCGCGAGCCCGCGCCTATCAGGCGGTTGACCTGATCGATTGGCCGGAAGGATTCTGCCGTCGCGATATCGGCTGGCGAGCGCTCGTGCGATAGGCAAGAATACGGAATGGACGAACTCGCCGATCTTTTCCCTGGATACGAGTCCCGCTTCGTCGAAACGAGCGCCGGGAAATTGTTCGCGCGCATTGGCGGCAAGGGTCCTCCGCTGCTGCTGATTCACGGTTACCCGGAAACCAATGTGATGTGGCACCGGCTCGCGCCGTTGCTGGCAGGCAGCCACACGCTGATCATTCCCGATCTGCCGGGGTACGGCCTGAGCGATGCGCCCGAGTCCGGCGAGGACCATGCGCCCTACAACAAGCGTGCGATGGCGAAAGCGATGGTCGAACTGATGGAGCGGCTCGGCCACAAGGAATTCGCGCTGGTCGGCCACGACCGCGGCGGCCGCGTCGCGTACCGTCTGGCGCTCGATCACCCCCAGCGGGTGAGAAAGATATCGACCCTCGACATCGTACCGACCTGGGAGATGTGGGCGGGCATCAATGCAAAGCGCGCGATGAAGATCTTTCACTGGACCTTTCTCGCGCAGCCCTTCCCGCTTCCGGAGATGCTGATCGGCAAGGCACCGGTCGAGTATCTCGAGTGGAAGATGCTGGCATGGAATGGCGGAAAGAGCCGTTTCGATCCTCGCGCGTTCGAGCACTATCGCGCGTTCTTCAAACAGCCCGCACGGCTTCATGCAACCTGCGAAGATTACCGCGCCGGTCAGACGACCGACTTCGAGCATGACGATGCCGACCGCAAGGCCGGGCGCAAGATCGAAGCGCCGCTGCTTGCCCTATGGGGTGCGACGGGAATCCCCGCAGGTGGCGAGAGTCCGCTCGATGTCTGGCGGCGCTGGGCGACCGACGTTTCCGGCAAGGCGATTGCATGCGGGCATTTCCTGCCTGAGGAAGCGCCGGAAGAAACCGCTGCCGAACTGCTGCCGTTTCTGAAGCAATGAGCAAAACGGTCAACCTGCGGGACGCGCGCCGCGACGAGGTGCCGGCGATCGTCCTGATGCTCGCCGACGACACCCTCGGTGCCTCGCGTGAGGTGACGGAAGAGCCACTGCCCGCAAGCTATTACGCCGCGTTCGATGCGCTCGCCCGCGATCCGAACAACCGGCTTCTGGTCGCCGAGCGCGATGGAGAGATCGTCGGCACCCTGCAAATCACCTTCATCGTCGGCCTCAGTCGTCGCGGCGCGAAGCGCGCGCTGATCGAAGCCGTGCGCGTGTCATCGACAAATCGCGGCCAGGGGATCGGCGAGGAAATCGTCCGGGCCGCGATCGATATCGCGCGGCGCGAAGGCTGTTCGATGGTGCAGCTCACCACCGACAAATCGCGCAAAGAGGCGCACCGCTTCTACGAGAAGCTCGGTTTCGTGGCCTCCCACGAGGGCATGAAGCTGATGCTTGAGTAAGGGCGCCTCGCACCGAATTTCGCGGCGCGGAATCGACGATGCGAATACAATCCCGCCGAAATACGCATTAGACTGCGCTCATGAATCAATTCGACCGGCAGGCCGCCTATACCGGAACGCGCGACGCGCCGGCCGCGCTCGCCATCGACGCGAAGCGCCTTGAAGACTATCTCACGCAAAACATCGAAGGCTTTCAAGGTCCGCTCCAGGTTCAGCTTTTCAAGGGCGGGCAGTCGAACCCAACCTATCTGCTAACCACCCCGCCGCGCCGATACGTACTTCGCCGCAAACCGCCGGGAAAACTTCTGCCCTCTGCGCATGCGGTCGATCGGGAATTCCGCGTGATCTCCGGCCTGCATCGCCAGGGCTTCCCCGTGCCAGAGCCGCTCGTCCTGTGCGAAGACGAGAGCGTTGCGGGTACGGCTTTTTACGTGATGTCCTTCGCCGACGGCCGCGTGTTCTGGGACCTGCCCATGCCGTCCTCGAACCCCGCGGAGCGCACCGCGGTCTACGACTCCATGAATGCGACGCTCGCCAAACTACACTCGTACGATCCGGGCGCAATCGGACTCGGCGATTACGGCAAGGGCGAGGACTACGTGGCGCGTCAGGTCGCGCGCTGGACCAAACAATATGTGGCATCCGAGACCGAGAAGATCGTGGAGATGGATGCGCTGATGGAGTGGCTGCCGGCGCATCTGCCGCCGCAGAAGGCGCTGCGGATCGTTCACGGCGATTATCGTCTCGACAACATGATCCTCGCCGCTGATCGGCCGGACGTCATCGCTGTCATCGACTGGGAGTTGTCTACGCTCGGCGATCCGCTCGCCGATTTCACCTATCATTTGATGGCCTGGGAGATGCCAACCATGGGCGGCTTCGGCTCGCTCAAGGACAAGGATCTCGCGGCGCTCGGCATTCCTTCGCGCGACGACTATGTGGCGGCCTACGCGAAGCGCACCGGTTTCGACCCGGGCGCGCATGTCGACATCTACCTTGCCTACAATTTCTTCCGGCTTGCCTCGATCGTTCAAGGTATCGTGGGGCGCGTGAGAGACGGCACGGCCGCGAACCAGCATGCGGCTGCGCGTGCCGACGCGGTGCGGCCGCTTGCAGCGACGGCGATGCACTTTGCGCGCCGGGCCGGAGCACCCTGACATGGCGCGCGAGCCCTCCGTCGCAATCGCGCTCGGCGCGGGCGGCGCACGCGGACTTGCGCACATCCCCGTCCTCGAGGCCCTCGATGAACTCGGTGTGCGGCCCACGGCGATCGCCGGCACCTCGATCGGCGCATTGATCGGCGCGGGCTATGCCTCGGGGATTTCCGGACGCGACATCCGCCATACGGTTACGGGACTTCTGCGTAACCAGTCGGAGGTCATGCGGCGTGTCATGGCCGTGCGGGTCGGCCGGGTCACCGATATCCTGACGATCGGCCATCCGATGCTCGTCGATGCCGAAGGCCTGGTCGAGCAGTTCCTACCGCCGGAAATCCCGACCGACTTCGAGCGCCTGAAGATTCCGTTTCTGGCGGTCGCGACGGATTTCTGGAAGCGCGAGGAGGTCGTGTACCGCTCCGGAGAACTGCGGCCCGCGATCGCGGCGTCTATCGCCGTGCCGGGACTGATGCGGCCGGTTGAACGGGACGGCCGCATCCTGATCGACGGCGGCACCGTCAACCCGCTGCCGTTCGATCTCCTGCGTGGCGCTGCCGAATTCATCATCGCGGTCGACGTCACGGGAGGTCCGGTGGAAGACGAAGACCGCATGCCAACGCCCTTCGAGGCGCTGTTCTCGAGCTTCGCCGTGATGGCGCATGCGATCGCGACGGAGAAGCTGAAGAGCGGGGCCCCGGATATCGTGCTGCGGCCCAATGTCGGTGCGTTCGGGCTCCTCGATTTCTTTCGCACGGCGCCCATCCTGCGGGCATCGGATGCGATCAAGGAAGAGGTGAAGCAAAAACTCGGCGCGCTACTCGCGCTCTGATCACCGGCGCGCGGCGAAGAATTCGCGCAGCATCCCGGCCGCCCTCGCCTCGCCAATGCCGCCATAGATCTCCGGACGATGATGGCAGGTCGGCTGGCTGAAAAAGCGGACGCCCGAATCCACCGCCCCGCCCTTCGGGTCGGCTGCGCCGTAGTAAAGCCGGCGAATGCGCGCGAAGGAAATCGCCGCCGCACACATCGTGCAGGGCTCCAACGTCACGTAGAGGTCGCAGTCCGTGAGACGCTCCGAGCCAATTGCCCGCGCCGCTTCACGCAGCGCGATCAATTCGGCATGCGCGGTCGGATCGCGGTCGGTCAGCGTGCGGTTGCCCGCGCGCACGACGACGGCACCGTCCTGCACGATCACGCAGCCGACCGGTACTTCGCCGCGCTTTCCTGCTGCCTCGGCTTCGGCGAGCGCCTGATCCATGAAATTCGGCTCGGCCATGCTCGTAACCGCTCATCCTTCATGCTACTCGCCTCCGCATAGCACATCGGACGCGCATGAACGTTAAGCCAAAAACCGACGGACCGCAGGGCGAGCGCATTGCGAAAGTGATGGCGCGCGCCGGACTCTGCTCGCGGCGCGAGGCAGAGGCCTGGATCGCGGCAGGCCGCGTCACGGTGAACGGGAGCGCGCTCACAAGCCCGGCGTTCAATGTGACCCCACGGGACGCGGTCGTCGTCGACGGGAAGCCGTTGCCGACGCACGAACGCACGCGGCTCTTCCGCTATTACAAACCGCGCGGGCTCGTGACGACCGCACGCGACCCGCAGGGTCGCACGACGCTGTTCGAGAAGCTGCCGAAGGACCTGCCGCGCCTCGTCAGTGTCGGCCGGCTCGATATCAACAGCGAGGGCTTACTGCTGCTGACGAACGACGGCGGTCTGAAGCGCGCGCTCGAACTCCCCGAGACCGGCTGGCTCAGGCGCTATCGGGTGCGCGCGAACGGCCGCGCCACCCAGGACGATCTCGACCGTCTGAAGAAGGGGGTCACGATCGAAGGCGTGTCCTACGGCGCCGTCGACGCCAAGCTCGATCGCGTGCAGGGCGCGAACCTGTGGCTCACCATCGGCCTGCGCGAAGGCAAGAACCGCGAGGTGCGAAAGGTGCTCGGCTCGATCGGACTCGCGGTGAACCGGCTCATCCGGGTCTCGTACGGGCCCTTTCAGCTCGCCGAGCTTGAGGAAGGCGCCGTCGAGGAAGTGAAGACGCGCACGCTGCGCGACCAGATCAGCGAAAAGATCGCGCGTGCGGCAGGCGTCGACTTCGACGCGCCGCTGCGCGAGCCCGAGCGAGAAAAGCCGGCACCAAAGCCGAGGCCGCAAGCGCCACGGCCCGATCCACGCCGGCCGCAACGCAAGGGCATCGGCAAGCCGCCGCATCGGCGGGCAAAACGCTGACATGCGCATCGTCGCGGGAAAATTTCGCGGCCGGTCGATCAAGAGCCCGAAGTCGGACGCGATCCGCCCGACCGCCGACCGGCTGCGCGAGTCACTCTTCAATATCCTCGTCCACGCCTACGACAATCCGATCATCGACGCGCGCGTGCTGGATCTCTTCGCCGGGACAGGCGCCATGGGCATCGAGGCGATCTCGCGCGGTGCGCGGTTCGCATGCTTCGTCGAAGATTCAACCGAGGGCCGTGCGGTCTTGCGGGAGAACGCCGAAGCGTTCGCCCTCGGCGGCGTGACGAAAATTTTCCGGCGCGACGCGACCAATCTCGGCGCTGTGCATCCGAACGAGCCATTCAATCTGGCATTCTGCGATCCACCCTATCGGAAGGGGCTGGCCGAAAAATCGCTGGCCAGCGCGCATAGCGGCGGTTGGCTCGTGCCGGGTGCCATCGCCGTCGTCGAGGAAGCAACCGACGCGAAGTTTGCGGCGCCGGAGGGGTTCGAAGAGCTGGAGCGGCGCGCCTATGACGATACCGAATTCGTCATCCTGCGCTCTCTGTAGGGCTCAGCGCCGCCCAAACAGTTTCTCGATGTCCTCGAGCTTGAGTTCGACATAAGTCGGGCGGCCGTGATTGCACTGGCCGGCGTTTTCCGTCACTTCCATTTCGCGCAGCAACGCGTTCATCTCTTCCGGCTTGAGGCGGCGACCAGCCCGCACTGAACCGTGACACGACATGCTGGAAGCGACGGCGAGCAAACGTCTCTCAAGCGGCAGCGACTGGTCCCATTCGGCCATGTGTTCGGCGAGATCGCGGACGAGCGCGGCCGCGTCGGTGTCGCCGAGCAGTGCCGGCACTTCGCGCACCAGGACCGCTCCCTGGCCGAAGGCTTCGATGGCGAGCCCGAGTTTCGCCAATTCTTCCGCCCGCTCGACCAACGCCGCCGCGTCGGCCGGATCGAGGTCAACGACCTGGGGTACCAGCAACATCTGGCGGCCGACGCCGTCACGGTCGAGTGCCGACTTCAGCCGCTCGTAAACGATGCGCTCGTGCGCGGCGTGCTGGTCCACGACGACGAGTCCGTCGCGGGTCTGGGCGACGATGTAGGTGTCGTGGAGCTGCGCGCGCGCCGCGCCGAGCGGCTTGTCGAGCAGCTCGAGATTGACGGGAGCGACGTTGGCCCGTGTATCGGCGGACGGATTCGCAAGCGCGGAGAAGACCGCCTGTTCGTCCTCGGCAAAACCCGGCGCATAGGCGGGCGCAGCCGATCCGCGCCAGGAGCCCGGTGAGCGGCCGCCACGCGGATCGCGGCGCGCGAATGCGACGAGGCGCGCGGCACCCGTCGTCGCGGAACGCATCGCGCCCTCCCCGAGCGCGTCCTTGAGCGCCCGGATCAACAGGGCGCGCACGAGGCCGGGATCGCGGAAACGCACCTCTGTCTTCGCCGGGTGCACATTGACGTCCACCTCACGCGGATCGAGCGACAGGAACAACGCCACGACCGGATGCCGATCCCCGTGCAGGAGGTCGCTGTAGGCGGCGCGCACGGCGCCGAGCAACACCTTGTCGCGCACGGGACGGCCGTTGACGAAGAGATACTGCGCGAGAGAATTTGCGCGCGAGAAGGTCGGCAGGCCGGCAAGGCCCGACACCGACACGCCTTCGCGTTCGCCGACGACAGGGACCGCGTTGTCGCGCAGCTCGGCGCCAAGGACGTCGGCCATGCGTTCGAGACGGCCGCCGGTGTCGTCGGTACGGGCGGCGTAGGTCACCGGTGCGCGATCCTCCGCGACGATCGTGAATGCGACGTCGGGCCGCGCAAGCGCAAGCCGACGAACCGCCTCGAACGCCGCGGCATTTTCCGCTCGCTCCGACTTCATGAATTTGAGGCGCGCGGGAGTCGCGTAGAAAAGATCACGCACTTCGATGCGCGTTCCCTGGCCGAGCGCCGCCGGGCGGACCGGGGATTTCTTGCCGCCATCGACGATAATTTCGCTCGCGTTTTCGGCGCCGCGCGTACGCGTCACGATCGAAAGTCTGGCGACGGAGCCGATCGACGGCAGTGCCTCGCCTCGAAAGCCGAGCGTCGCAATCGCATCGAGATCGTCGCCGGCAAGCTTCGATGTCGCATGGCGGTCGACGGCGAGTTCAAGGTCCACGGGGCTCATGCCGCTGCCGTCGTCGGTGACGCGGATCAGACGCGCACCACCGCCCGCGAGCACCACTTCGATCCTATGCGCCCCCGCGTCGAGCGCGTTCTCGACGAGTTCCTTGACGACCGAAGCCGGCCGTTCAACAACCTCGCCCGCCGCGATGCGGTTGACGAGGGCTTCGGGCAACTGTCGGACGGGCATACTGCGACTCGCGAATTTGCCGGACTTTAGCGGCGAGGGTCCGCGGGCGCGAGCAGATCGGGTGGCTGTGAGTAGCGGTGACGGCCGGTCAATCCGCGCCCGGCCGCACGCGGCGCAGGCTCTTGATCGCGCCGCGGTGCTTCTTCCCTTCCAGCCGCTTGCGCTTGGACGACTTGGGCGGCCGCGTCTTGCGGCGCGGAACCGGGCGCTCGGCCGCCCGGCGCAGCATCTCAAGGAGGCGTTCGAGGGCGTCGGCGCGGTTGCGTTCCTGCGTCCGATGCTGTTCCGCCACGAGGACGAGAACGCCGTCCTTGGTCATCCGGCGGCCGGCGATAGCCCGCAGGCGGGCAAACATGTCGTTCGGCAACGCCGTCGAATGGCGGGCATCGAAGCGCAGCTGGACCGCAGTCGAGAGCTTGTTGACGTTCTGACCGCCGGGACCCGAGGAGCGGACAAACGTCTCTTCGATCTCGCGTTCATCGATGAATATATGATCGTTGACGCGGATCATCCGGGGCCTCAGGTTTCTCCGGCAAGATAGCGTTTGGCGAGCACCTTGCCTTCTTCCACGGCGGGCTGGTCGTACGGATCGACGCCGAGAAGATGCGCGGCGATGATCGTTTCCAGCATGAAGTGCATCATGAGGCCGCCGAGCGCACGTTCGTCGAGCACGTCGAGGTGCAGGGTGCGCACGGGCCGGCCGTTTTTCGCGAGCGTGTCGGCCGTGGCGCGGCCCTGCGCCGCGACGAGGTCGCCGACCGTCTTGCGCGCAAGGTTCGTTTCGTCAGCGGCGACGGCGAGCGCGCGGTCGATGCGCGGACCAAGACCGGTGACATCCGTCGTAATCACGGTGAAGAGCTTGTCGCGCGGTCCATCGAGCCACAGCTGCAACTGACTATGCTGGTCCACCGGGCCGAGCGCCGCGACGGGCGACGCGCCCTTCCCTTTCTTGCCGAGGCTTTCCGCCCATAGCTGCACCCACCACCGGGTGAAGCGTTCGAGGCGGTCGGCGTAGGCCATCATCACGCGGATCGTCTTTCCTTCGGCAGCTGCCGCAACCGAAAGCGCCGCGCCCGCAGCCGCCGGCACTTCCTTGGCCGGCCGGCGCTTGAGGACGGTCGAAAGCACCTCGCGCGCGCCGCCGCGGATCTCCGCGGCGTCGAGGCCGAATACGAGCGCGGGCAGCAACCCGACATTGGACAGCGCGGAGAAACGGCCTCCGACGCCGGGATCATGCTCCAGCACTTTGCAGTTCTTTGATTCAAGAAGCGCGCGCAGTCCTTTTTTCTTGCCAACAGGACCTTCGGACAATCCGATCAGATGGTCGGGCAGCTTTTCGCCAAGGCCCGCCGCTTCCAGCGCCTGGATCGCGGCGATCGTCTGCATCAGCGTTTCGGCCGTGCCGCCCGACTTCGAGATGGCGACGAAACGGGTTGTCGGCAGCGGCAGCTTCGCCAGCAGCCTTTCAAGGGTCACGGGATCGAGATTGTCGATGAAATGTACGCGAGACTTGCTGCGCAACATGCCAAGGCCGGGCACCGCATAGTCGCCGAGCTGCGCGAGCGCCTGTCCGCCGAGACTTGAACCGCCCGTGCCGAAAAAGACCACGTCACTCGCCATGGCGAGCTTCATCGCCGTCTCCGCGAGCGGCACGAGGTCGTCGGTCTTTTCGGGAAGACGCAGCAGCGGGACAGACTTCTTCTCATAAGCGGCGCGGATGTCGTCGAGCGCGAGTTCCGCGCGGCGCAATTGGTCTAGATAGGCACGGCCGGGAATTCCTCCCTCGCCAATACCGCTCTGCAGGGCGCGTTCAACAGATTGTACGAAGGTCATTCCAGGCTCCGGCGTCAGGTACGTGCGCCGTTACGTTCTGCAACGAACTGACGCTTCATGGCGAGCGAGGCCGCGATCACGATCAGGGTGACGGCCGCAATGAAGATCGTCGAGACGGCATTGATCTCAGGCGTCACGCCGAGACGGACCTGGCTGTAGATCCGCATGGGCAACGTGGTCGCACCGGGACCCGTGGTGAAACTCGCAAGCACGAGATCGTCGAGCGAAAGCGTGAACGCGAGCAACCAGCCGGCGGCGACCGCCGGAAAGATGATCGGCAGCGTTACCGAATAGAACGTTCGGAGCGGAGTAGCACCGAGATCCATAGCCGCCTCTTCCAGGCTGCGATCGAACGTAACCAAGCGAGACTGCACCACGACCGCTACGAAGCACATCGTAAAGCTGATGTGCGCGAGCGTCACGGTCCAGAAGCCGCGATCCAGACCGACAGCAACAAACAACAGAAGAAGGGATAAGCCGAGAATCACTTCAGGCATGACCAGCGGAGCATAGACCAGGCCCGCAAAGAGGGTCCGGCCGCGGAAACGGCCGAAACGAACAAGTGCCAGCGCGGCCATGGTTCCCAGAACAGTCGCTGCGGTTGACGATACCAAGGCTACGCGCACCGTAACCCAGGCGGCCTCCAGTAGCGCCTCGTTCTGCCAGAGCTCCCGGTACCAGCGCGTTGAGAAACCACCCCAGACCGAGACCAATCGTGAATCGTTGAAGGAGTAAATCACCAGCAGCGCGATCGGCAGGTACAGGAACGCAAAGCCGAGGACGAGCGACGTCACGTTAAAGTAAGTCATGCCTCGCCGCATTCCGTCACCCGCGCCTTTCGAGCGAACGCGCCTGCACGTTCTGATAGATCGCCATCGGCACGACGAGCACGATCAACAGGAGCACCGCGATCGTCGCGGCGATGCTCCAGGACCGGTTCGAGAAGAACTCGGTCCATAGCATGCGTCCGATCATCAGCGTGTCCGACCCTCCGAGAAGATCGGGAATGACGAATTCGCCAACCGCGGGGATGAAACAAAGAAGGGCGCCGGCGATGAGCCCCGGCCGCGCGAGCGGAAACGTGACCAGCCAGAAGCTCCTGACGGGCGGAGCGCCCAAATCGGCGGCGGCTTCAAGCAGACTCTCGTCGAGCCGGTCGAGCGCGGCATAGAGCGGCAGCACCATGAAAGGCAGGTACGAGTAAACAATCCCGAGAATGACGGCAGCGTTGGTCGCGAGGATATCGAGGGGTTCGTCGAGAATGCCTGCCCCGATCAGTGCCTGGTTCAGCAGACCCTCGCGCGAGAGAATGCCCATCCATGCGTAGACGCGGATCAGGAACGACGTCCAGAACGGCAGGATCACGAGCATGAGCAGGAGTGGGCGCCATGAACGCGGCGCGCGTGTCATTCCGTAGGCGATCGGAAAACCCACAATCATGAGAAGCAGCGTCGACAGCGCTGCGATCCAGACGCTCTGCAAGTAAGACTGCAAATAGAGAGAGTCGCTCGACACGAACGCATAGTTCTCGAAGTCGAGTCCTGAAATGAAATCACGCAAGCCCCCGAGGCCGGCCGACCAATCCAGGAGCGGCGCGTAAGGCGGCTGCGCCAACACGTCGTCGGAGAGACTGATGCGCGCGACGATCAGGAACGGCACGAGAAAAAAGGCGACGAGCCAAAGGTACGGCACGAGCACGACTACGCCGCGGCCGCGAATTCGGGTTTGCGGATCAGGCATCGCGATCAGCCTTTCAGTACGACGCCGGCCTCAGGCGCCCAGCTCAGATAGACTTTGTCGTCGCGGGCGATCGGCTGTTCGGTGAAGCGTGTGACGTTCGGGCGCGCTGCCTTGAGAGTCTGCCCGCTCTCGAGGGTGACCTGAAAAATCGACAGGTCGCCGAGGTACGCGACGCCGGTCACGACCCCGCGAGCGACGTTCTCCGACGCGTCGGGCTTGCGGACGGTAATTTTCATTTTCTCCGGCCGGAGCGCGAGCGCAACCGCGGTACCGGGCATAGCGACGTCGCCGATCGCGCGCAGCGGCGCGGCGAACTGATCGCTTTGCAGGAGAAGTCCTTTCTCGTCGCGTCCGACGACCTTTGCCTCGATCAGGTTCACGTCGCCGATGAAGTCGGCGACGTAG